>OGZW01000205.1_pt1 | contig 42416 bp, 48 predicted proteins | sample 1577001 | NCBI WGS metagenome assembly OGZW01 (sample SAMEA3541519, study PRJEB24748) | human gut metagenome | biome: human gut; feature: human-associated habitat; material: faeces | place: China | collected 2012 | reverse complement strand
GGAGGAAACGCCATGCCGTACCATTCAATAGACGAGATCCTGCGCCGCTGCCGGGACCGGGCGTGCCCCTTTTGGCAGGTAGTGCTCACCACCCAGGCCAAGGAAACCCAATTACCGGAGAGTGCCGTGCTGGACCAAATGGACCAAATGGCAAAGGCCATGGAGGACTCCATCACCCAGTACGACCCGACAGCGGTGACCACCGGCAAAATGGGCGGCCAAAACGGCGCCCGGCTGGCGGAATATAACCAAAAAGGCGATACCCTGTTGGGGGACTACCTGTCCGCTGTGATCGCCGCGGCGGTGCAGGTGGCAGAGAGCAACGCCTGTATGAAGCGCATTGTAGCCGCCCCCACTGCCGGCAGCTGCGGGGTGATTCCAGCCGTGCTCATCACCTATCAGAAACAACAGGGGCTGCCCCGCCAAGAACTGCTGCGTGCCCTGTTGGTCAGTGCCGGGATTGGTAGTGTAATCGCCGAGAACGCCTCCATCAGCGGTGCCCAAGGGGGCTGCCAGGCAGAGATCGGCTCTGCAGCCGCCATGGCCGCCGGCGGTCTGGTATATTTGGCAGGGGGCGACAACGACGCCATTGCCCAGGGCGCCGCTATGGCGCTGAAAAATATGCTGGGACTGGTGTGTGACCCGGTGGCCGGGCTGGTAGAGACCCCTTGCATTAAGCGCAACGCCGCCGGCGCCGCCAATGCGGTGGTGGCCGCCCAAATGGCGCTGGCGGGGATCCAAAGCGTGATCCCCCCGGACGAGATAATTGACGCCATGTACGAGATCGGCTGCCAGCTGCCCGCCTGCCTGCGCGAGACCTCACAGGCCGGACTGGCCACCACTCCCACCGGGCAAAAAATTGCCGAAAAGCTGGGTCAAAACCAATTTTGATAGAGCCAAGCATAAAACGGCCATCAAATCTGATTTGTAAGGGATTAAACTATATCAATTGAAAAACATCGTACATTAGTTCAATCATTTTGATTTTTTCAATTGTAATTGAAAGATTGAGGTATATACATGAAACATCTTGGTGTAGTTCTCCGCCCACGTAAATACCAACCAAAATTAATTCGTGAAGAATATGCAATAATCAACAAGAAGCCCACTTTACCCATCGGCCAAAGTGATATTTATGACGAAACCGGGCAATTCTATTCTGATGAATGGTGCGAAAAATTTCGCGCGGATTGTTTATACAATTTTGATCTAAACATGAAATACTTTTCCTCTTTAGATCACGACGAATTCGACAACGCTCTTAGCGATTTCGTTTCAACAAACGGACATTTCAAAAGAATTTACGACTTACACGATTGTGACAAAATGTCCGGCTGCTATTTAATGGTTTTAGACGAATACAACCAAGTCTATATTGGGATTTCAAAAGATATAAAAAGGCGTATCCAGCAGCATTGGGGTACAACCAAATCTTTTGATCATCTTTTATTTCCATGGTCAGGTATAACAACTTCTATACTTTCAATTGATAGTTTTCGTGCTCTGGATACCACTCGACTGTATGTTTGTTGTACCGATGATTATTTTGATGTTGAAGAAGATTGCATTGAGCATTTTCCTCAAAAATTCATTTTAAACAGAATACCCGGAGGTAGAATTGAATTAGTATTAACCAAATGTGTACTTCAAAATAAGAGTTTAATACGTCACCGTGAGCTTACATAATGCTCACTTCCATTGCAAAACCGCCCGCTGCGCAAAGCAGCGGACGGCCTTTTTTATCTCCAGGGCCACTCAGCCCAGCGCCACATCCATGGCCATCATCAAGGCAAAGCCGGCAGCAGCGCCCATGGTGCCGGTATGACCGTGGGGACCGGTTTGAGCCTGGGGGTTCAACTCCTCCAGCACCACATACACCATCGCCCCGGCGGCAAAAGCTAACAAAAACGGCAGCACCGGACGCAGCAGGGCGGTGAGCAATATGGTCAGCACCGCGCCCACCGGCTCTACGGCACCGGACAGCACCCCATACACAAAGGAACGGCTGCGAGAGCAACCGTCGCTGCGCAGCGGCGCCGCCACAATGGTGCCCTCCGGAATATTTTGCAATGCGATTCCGACAGCAAGGGCAAAGGCGTCCGCCGGCGTAATGGCCCCGTCACCTGCCAGCATACCGGCAAACGCCACGCCCACCGCCATACCCTCCGGCACATTATGCAAAGTCACCGCCAACACCAACAAAAAAGAATTGGCGCCTGCCGTGCCCGGCTTTGGCTCTAAATGCAGCCGAGCCGTAAGCTGATCCAGTCCCAAAAGAAACCCGATCCCCACAAGAAAGCCGACCACAACCGGCAGCCAGCTGCCGGACAGCTCCAAAGCAGGTAGCAGCAACGACCAAACGGAGGCTGCCAGCATCACGCCGGAAGCAAAGCCCAACAAAATCTTTTGCACCCGGGGCGAAATATTGGATTTGAAAAGAAACACTGCGGCTGCACCCAGCGCCGTGCCCACAAACGGAATGGCCAGCCCTACGGCAGTCTGTAAAACAGGGGTCATCAAAGTCTCTCCTTTTTGCATTCAACTTTATGTGCCTGCTGTTCAAGCACACGGATAGACCATTCTATGCCCCTTTGCCGCCAATGTGCAAGGGCACACAGATAAAAAGAGAGACTGCGAATTTTTCCGCAGTCTCTTTTTTACTTATCGGTATGCGTGTGCAAACCGCTTGGCGCACACACCGTCCCCGCTTTCACAAAAATCAAAGCAATACACATACGAATCTGTCAGCACACAATCCCCCGGATACATTGCCTCCGGGTGCGGATTTTGCACCGTTTTCAGCAGCACAATTTTGTTTTGCCGAACTTCAAACACCGTAGCACCATAGTACCGTTGCTGCGCATCCGCCGTATAAGACGGCAGGGCAAACACCCTTTGCCCCTGCTCTATGGCGGCTCGGTGCGACACGGTCACACCTTCCAGCTGCAACCGATCCAGCAGTTGAAAATCCCGATCATACAGAGCAAGGCTTTGAGCAGCGGTTTCCAAGTTTTCCTCTATACTTAGCCAACCATCTCCCATCTCATACAGGGTACGCTCGGTAGAATCCGCCGCAAATTCATGGGGCAATTGAAAAAGTGTTTTGGCTTCTCGCCGCGTGATTTTTGCACATTTTTGGCTTTTCAAATTCCATTTTACACCGTACACCGTACGGTCTGCGTCCGCAGAAGCGCCCACATAAGCCGCTTTTTTTGTCAGCTGCACCTTTGTGCCGCCGCCCAACACAGCCGCCACATCCTCCGCCGCTTTACCGGTTTGTACATCCACCGTGCCTAAAACCGTGTACTGTGCCTGATTTGCACCGGCAAGGCGCACGATATGCTCCGGCAGTGCCCGGTGTATCTCGCCGTTAACCGTCAAGGCAGGCACCGACTGTTCCGCTTTTGGGTCAAAAACAAAATGAGAAAGTACATACACGTTTTCGCCCACCAATCCGGCCTGCACACAAGCGCCGCTTTGCTCTATGGCAGACAGCAGCACCGGCTTTGTTGGCTCTGCAATCGAATAAATACGCAAATAGGTGCAATTCTCGCCCCGGGCCAAAACCGCTAAGCGCTCCCCGTGGGTTATTACGCCTTGCAGCGTTGCCTGCGCCGGGGCAACATTTTCAATCACCGTCAGCGGTTGCTGTCGGTTAGACGCCGCTTCAAACACATAAACGCAATTGCGCCCTTTTTCTGCCATGCTTGCGCTGTATGCGTAATACATATATCCGTTTTCCGTTTGAACCCTTGCCATTTGCTGTACCCCCGGTTGCTGTTTAGTCAGAACCGTTGTTGCCTCTGCGCAACCGGCCTCTCCTGTATCCACAGGGGTCATCGCAGCGGTCACAGCCGTTAACTGGGCCGCGCTTTGAAATCCGTCCACCGGTACGCCGTACCAGCTTGCACCTGCCCCCACAGCAGCCGCACACACCATTACTAAACAAGCCGCCGTTACTGCCCATGCTTTATACTGTGAAGTTCGCTTAGGCATTGCAATCACCTTATGGGACTCTTTTTTCAAAATGCGCTGCTTTAGGCATTCTGCACGCAAGCCGTCCGGCAACGGCGGCTGCGCTTGCTCAAATTTATGCTGAATAAAGTCAAAATCCTTTTGTTTCATAGCACGCACTCCCTTTATGACAAATAGCGCTTCATTTTTGCCAGGCTTCTGCTTCGTCTTTGTCGAACATTTACAGCAGTTAATCCGGTAATCCTTGCCACTTCCTTGCTTTTCAGTCCAACAACCACAGACAGCAAAATAATATTTTGGTCTGTGTCGCTAAGCAGAGCCAGCGCCTGTTGCAGCTCGACTTGCGCAAACGCTGCGGTTTGGTCACAGGCAAGGCTGTTGGCATACTGCGCAATATCCGATTGGTTGCGGCGTGTGATCTGCTCTTTAATCGCACCGGCGCAACCGTGATATAAAATGGAAAATAGCCACGACCCGAACGCCTCCGGCTTTTTCAGCATACCCAGCTGTTCAAAGGCCGTAAGCATACAATCCTGCACCACATCCTCAGCGTCCTGCACATTGCCCAGCTTGTAATAGGCATAATGAAACAGCTTTTGCTGATACGCGGTATATAAGGCGCAAAAGGCGTCTACATCTCCGGCCTGTGCCTGCCGCACCTGTTCTGCTTGTGTCATAGACTGATCCCCCTTTTCTCTTTTCTTATTCTCTTATCGGCACCGCTTTCTTTGCCAAAGTACAAGGGCGACCGCAGCCAAAGCACAAGCGCCCAGCGCAGCCAAAGGCAATACCGGCCGGCTGCCCTTGGCGGTGCTTTCTTTCTCGCCGTCCACCGCTTCCGTCGCTGCTTTTGTGCTGCCTGCTTCAGTTTGCGGTGCTTTTTCCGTCTGTTTCTCCGTGCGCATCTGTGCCTGCGCTTCCGTTTCTCTTTTTGTTGCAGGCGGTACGGCAGCCACGCCGGAAGTCGTTACCGCAGCCGTAGAGGCAACAGCAGACGGCTGCTGCACCTTGGCATTGATATAGGGCAGACAGCCCTCTTCGTCTAACGCCGCAATGGTAATGCTGCGACCGCTTTGCGACAGAATTTTATAATCCTTGCCCTCCTCCAGCAACGGCACTTCCCATCCGGTCAGTGTCCCCTTGCCGCGGTAGGTGAATTTGCAGCCGCCCAGGTCCCGATCTGCTTGGGCAATAATCTCATCGCTTTGCGCACCGTTTACACAGCCGATGGTGTCCTGGGGATGTTCTCTGGGCGTCCATTGCCCGGCCGTCTGCGCAAACGCCGTGCCGCTGCCCGGCAGCAATGCTGCAGCCATACAAAGTACCGCTAAAATTGTTCCGATGGTCTTTTTCATACACACGTACTCCTTATCAGGCTTTTGTTTTTTCTTGTTTTACAACCGCCCCGCTTTCGGGCGTTCACCTGTTTAGAGTCCTTTTTTACCTGTATTGTGACACCAAAATTTACCAAAAATTAAAAATGCCGTAACGATGACTTCCGCTTCCGTTAAAATCGTCGTTACAGCACTTTAGCTAAACCGAATGGTTATTCCTTTTTATCTTCCGGCAGCAAAGCTACGCACACGGAACTTGGCGCCGGTGCTTTCGCACACTTGGCGCGACTTCTCAATATCCTCCGGCGAAATCACATCCACCACCGTCATACGCACATCCGGGCAGTGCGCCACACATTCCCGAGTGAACTGCAGCATGGCGTCAAACGCCTTGCCGCCGTAGCAGTTGCGGGTAATTTTGTCGTACTTCTCTGCCGTAGGCTCGTTGAGAGACACGGAAATGCTGTCAAAATGACGGCACAGCAGCTCTGCGGTGGGCTTGCCGTTGATTAAGTCCGACAGGCCGTTGGTATTCAGCCGCAGGTGAATCTTTGGGTTCACCGTGCGCAGATAATCCGCCGCTTGCAGCAGGTGGTCCAGCGCATTGGTAGGCTCGCCGTAGCCACAAAACACCGCCTCGTCCGTGTGGGCAAAATCGTAAGCGTCAATGGCCGCCTTGATTTCCTGCCAGGTAGGCTCCGTGTCAAACCACATTTCCTTGGCATCGCCCACAGCGTCGCCCTTAGAGCGAATGCAAAACGCGCAGTTGCAGGGGCACTGATTTGTAATATTCAGATACACACCGTCGTAATAGCGATAAACAATATCAGCCATTGAGATAACCCTTCAATCTTTTGTAAATTCCGGCCTTGTCCAGCGCCAGCGCCAGTACAATAAACACCACTGCGCTGCCTACCGCCTGAATGGCATTGGCCGGTATATCTGCGATGGCGCCCTCCCGGTACAGCACCAGATCCGCCACATAGTAGCCGCCAACAGTAATGGCACCGGACAGAATGGTGCACAGCGCCGTCCACACCGTCAGCAATTTATTGCTCTTATTATATAATGCAACAAAGGGAATTGCAATAAGGAATTTGATGATGGCAGAGGGAATGGCATAGGTGGCAAACCCACTGGCAAGATCAGAAAACGCAGCGCCGATGGAAGCAGCCAGGAACGCCCAAGGCCCCAGCAGCAGCCCACTGAGATAAATCATGGCGTCGCCCACATGAATATAGCCGCCGGCACCGATGGGAATGTGCAGCATGGTCAGGCCGAACACCATAGCGGCAAACAGCGCCGTGAATGAAATCTTTTTTACCGTCTTGTTCATAACAGATCCTCCATAATCTTTTCAAAGTCTACGCCGTCCCGGGGGTCTGTACCGTGGGTAATGGCGATGGCGTGGCTGAGAAAATCCACCGCCTGTTTGGCTGCCTGTGCCGGCGCCCGGCCACGAAGTAGGCCGCCGGTGAATACAGAAACAAACAGATCGCCGGTGCCGCTAAAGGAACCGGGGCGCAAGGGCGCTGCCAAGTCTGTGCAGTCCCCGCCTGCAAACACCAGGGTGTGGATCTCCGTTCCCTGCCGATAGCCGGTGACCGCCACCACCCGGTGATCCTCTGCCAAGCGGGCGCCCATTTGCCGCACCGCCGCCGGATCCTCGGTATACTCCGCCCCGCACAGCAGCGCCAGTTCGTTTACATTGGGCGTGAGCACATCTGCCTGTGCTGCCAGGCGGCGCACCGCATTACACCGTGCTTCATCAAACCCATCGTACAGGCTGCCGTCGTCCGCCATGACCGGGTCCACCACCAGAAGCGTATCCGCCGTGCGGTGGACAGCCAGAAAGTCCGCAATGCAGTCCCCCTGGGCCGGATTGCTGAGAAAGCCGGTGATGATGCCGTCCGGCTGTACCTCTTGCCAGTCCGCAGTAAATTGGGGCATAAAGCCGGTCAAATCCTCTATAGAGTAACGGTCATAGCCGGTTTGGCGGGTAAGCACCGCCGTAGGCACCGGGTGCACTCGCACACCCATGACAGTCAGCACCGGAATGGCCGCCATCAGCGAGCAGTTGCCGTAGCCGGAAAGGTCGTTAAAGACCACGCAGTTTTTCAAGTTCTCGCCCCCTTGCTTTTCTGTTATATATAGTATATACTAATTTTGACAGGAATAAAAGACACAAAAACCCTGATTTTTTAAGGTACAGTTATGCTAAAATACACCCAAGCCTATACCATGTTTAAGGAAATGATCGCCGACGGACGACTGCGCCGGGGAGAACGGATGCCCTCTATTCGCCGGGCGGCGGAGCTTTACCGGATCAGCCGCACCACCGTGCAGAATGCTTACTTTCAATTGGCGGCGGAAGGCTATATTTACGCCAAGCCCCAAAGCGGCTACTTTGTGGCGGGAGGTCCTAAGGCACCTGCGACTCCCATGCCCCGCCCGCAGGTGGAGACACCGCCTCGGCTGGACCTTACCGGCAACAGCGCCGATCTGTCCAGCTTTGACTTCTCCCTATGGCAGCGCTACATTAAGAGTGCCTTGCGCCAGCGGCAGCGGCTGCTCACTTACAGCGAGCCCCAGGGAGAGTACGACTTGCGGTGCGCCTTGGCAGACTATGTGCGGGAGCGGCGCAATGTGGTCACTGCGCCGGAACATATTGTGGTAGGCGCCGGGGTGCAAATGCTGCTGGAGATCCTCTGCGTGCTGCTGAAAGGGCGACGCACCGTGTCCTTCCCGGACAGCAGCTTTGTACAGGGCAGCACCGTGTTTGCCGCCCACGGCTACACCGTGCGCACCCGATACAAGGACGCAGACATTATCTATGTATCTCCCTCCCACATGAACCGGCAGGGAGATGTGATGCCCATTCAGAGGCGACTGGAGCTGTGCGCTCACTCGGCAGATACCGGCGCGGTGGTGATCGAGGACGACTTTGAAAACGACTTTCTGTACAGCAGCACCCCCACCCCCTCGCTGTACGCCCTGGGCAGCGGCAATGTGGTGTATATGGGCGCCTTCTCCGCCCTGCTGCTGCCGGGCATTCGCATCAGCTTTATGGTGCTTAGCCCGGCGCTGGCCGCCGCCTACCATCAAATGAAAGACACCTTTGCCCAAACCGCGTCCAAGACGGAGCAGATCGCCCTGTGCGCCTACCTGCGGGACGGGAATATGAAGTCCCGCACCAAAAAAATCCGCCGTCTGTACACCGGCAAAGCCAAGACCCTGTGTGCCCTGCTGGCAAAGGCACTGCCGGACCATCCGGTGCGCGTGGGCGAAAACGGCCTGCAGGTGCAGATTGAAACGCCGATGCTGCCGGACAGCGCCCCTTTTGAGCAGGCGGGGCTTGCCTTGTATATTGTAAAAGAGAAAAGCGGCAAAAATATAGTGGTAGTCTCCCCCTCCGCCGTGCCTGCCGATCGGCTGGAAGAAGCCGCCCACGCCGTGGCTGCCGCCCTGTACAAAGCGGAAGAAGCGGCGAAAGCAAAGTGAAGTAAAGATATTTACTAACAGGGATAAGTTTGGTACTCTGGCTGCCAGCCCCGTTGTGCCCACCCTTTGGAATTGCTACAATGAAGTTGCAATTTGAAGGAGGTACAACGCCATGAAAAAATACACTGTAAAACACCTGGTCACATCCGCCCTGCTGAGTCTGACCGCCCTGGTCGTGGGCTACGCCCTGCTGAGCCTGCCCTTCCGACTGATGGACTGGCTGGACCCCACCCAAATGAAGCTGGTGTTCGCCGCCGAATTTGTGCTGTATATCACCGTGCTGGGGCTGGTGATTACCCGCAGGGAAAAGAAATTGGCTGCCAAAAAAGCCGCCTATGCCCGCAGACAGCGCCGTCGCGCCCGGCTGGCACGGCAAGACGCCACCGCCCGCCGCCTGGTTTCCACCACCACTGCGGACGCCGGCCACATTGCCGCTTAAAACAAAATATGCTATAATAGGCCTGTACAAAAACAGGTCTATTTTTCACCCAAGGAGCAGGCAAATGGAACCGATCATCCCCAAACGCATCACCGTAACCGACCCCTTTTGGGCGCCCCGGATCCGCACAGTGACAGGCACTGCACAACAGACTGAACAAAAAAGAACGGCACTGCCTGCAACTGCAAGCGGTGCCGTTCTTTGTTTTTATATGGATTATAACATCATATCCACAATGCTGTCTGCCAGCGCTGTGGGGTTCTGCACATCCAGCCCGCTGATGAGCCGCGCCTGATCGTACAGGATCTTGGTGTATTTCTTCAGCGTTTCCGGATCGTCCTTTAAGAGGGCGAACAACTTCTCTGCCAGCGGGTGCTTATCGTTGATCTCCAGCACCAGCTGGGCCTTGGCGCCCTGGCCGCCGCCGGGCATACTGCTGAGCACTTTTTCCATCTCCATGGACAGGTAACCCTCTGCCGACAGGCACACTGCGTGGCTGCCTAAGTTGCCGGAGAATTTCACGGCGCTGACTTCCTCGCCCAACGCCTCTTTCATCGTGTCCAGCAAACCCTTGGCGTCGGCATTCTTTTGCTCCATGGCTTTCTTTTCATCTTCGCTTTCCAAATTCAGGTCGTCCTTCGTAATGTTAGCGAACTTTTTGCCATCGTACTCCATGAGCATTTGCAGGGCAAACTCATCCACATCGTCCGTCAGGTACAGCACTTGGTATCCCTTGCTCAGCACCGCGTCCGTCTGGGGCAGCAAAGCGATCTTCTCCGCCGTGTCGCCACAAGCATAATAAATGGTATCCTGCCCCTCGGCCATACCATCCACATACTCTTTCAGGGTCATCATACCCTCCCCGGCAGAGGATCTGAACAGCAGCAGGTCTTTCAGGTCGTCCTTCTCGGCGCCATAGTTGGCATACACGCCGAATTTCAGCTGCACGCCAAAGGTCTTAAAGAATGCCTCGTACTTCTCCCGCTCATTCTTCAGCATGCGGGTCAGCTCATTCTTGATCTTGCGGTTAATGGCCTTGGCAATGATCTTCAGCTGATGATCGTGCTGGAGCATCTCACGGGAGATGTTCAGGCTCAGGTCTGCACTGTCAATAAGCCCGCGCACAAAGCTAAAGTGATCCGGCAGCAGATCCGGGCACTTCTCCATAATCAGCACACCGTTGGAGTACAGCGCCAGCCCTTTTTCAAACTCCTTGGTATAGTAGTCAAAAGGCGGGTTCTTAGGAATATACAGCAGGGCGTCAAAGGTGGCTTGACCCTCGGTCTTAAAGTGCATCACATCCACCGGGTCCTCATAGTCGCCAAAGCGCTGCTTGTAAAATGCATTGTAGTCCTCCGGCTGCAGCTCGCTTTTGGCCTTACGCCACAGAGGCACCATAGAATTTAAGGTTTCGTCCGCCACCTCTGTCACGGTCTCGCCCTCTTTGTCCGGGTTCGGCACCTGGTGGCTCATCTGCATGATAATGGGATAGCGGATATAATCGCTGTATTTCTTTACCAGACCCTGAATCCGGTACGGCTCCAGGAACTCGTCGTAATTTTCTTCCTCGGTGTTCTCTTTCAAGTGTAGGGTGATCACCGTACCGCAATCTGCCTTGTCGCAAGGCTCTAAGGTGTAGCCGTCTGCGCCGGTAGAGGTCCAGCAGTTGGCTGTATCTGCCCCAAAGGCCTTAGACTCCACGGTCACCTTGTCCGCCACCATAAAGGCGGAGTAGAACCCAACGCCGAACTGGCCGATCACTTCTACATCGTCGGCAGCCTTGGTGTCGTTCTCCTGCTTAAAGTTCAGGGAACCGGACTTGGCGATGGTGCCCAGGTTCTGCTCCAGTTCTTCGCCGGTCATACCGATGCCGTTGTCTGTCACGGTCAGGGTGCGGGCATCCTTGTCCGCCGCCAGGCGAATGTGAAAATCGCTGCGGTTCATACCCACCGTGTCGTCCGTCAAAGAGCGGAAGTACAGCTTGTCCAGCGCGTCGGAGGCGTTGGAGATCAGCTCCCGCAAAAAGATCTCCTTATGGGTATAAATGGAGTTGATCATCATATCCAGCAGCTTTTTAGACTCTGCCTTGAATTGCTTTTTTCTCATTCAAATCACCTTTGTTATTTCAGAATTAGCACTCTTTGACTTCGAGTGCTAATTGTTATTATAATCCAATTTTTTCATTTGTCAACCCCGGGGGGAAAAATCCACATTTTGACCTCAAAAAGGCGCAAAAAAGCCCGGCTCTGCAGAGCCGGGCAATGGGTGATCCGGATTTACGCAAAAGGATTTTCCGTAGGATAGAGCATACCCTGGGGCTGATTAAAGCCCACATCGGTAACGCCCAGGCACCGCAGCACATCAAAGATGGCCTTGCCGTAATAGCCAAAAGCCACTGCCCCATGGTGGGGAAAGTTCTTTTCAATGAGCACATGGCGATAGAAGCGACCCATTTGGGGAATGGCAAACACGCCGATGCCGCCAAAGGAGCGGGTAGGCACCGGCAGCACCTCCCCCTCTGCCACATAGCCCCGCAACCGGCAGTCCGCCGTGGACTGAAGTCGGAAGAAGGTGATGGGACCGGGGGCAATATCCCCCTCCAGGGTGCCGTTGGTGTACTCCACCGGCAGGGTGCGCGCCATGATTTTCTGGTATTTCATCTCGCAGGCGGACAGCTTGCAAACCGGGGTGTTGCCGCAGTGGAAGCCCATAAAAGTATCTGTCAGGCTGTACGGATACGCGCCCTTGATCTTCTCTGCATACAGATCGGCAGGCACGCTGTTGTTAATATCCAGCAGGGTCACCGCGTCCCGACTGACGCAGGTGCCGATAAACTCGGACAGCACGCCGTAAATATCCACCTCGCAGGACACGGGAATGCCCTTGGCGGTCAGGCGGCTGTTTACATAACAGGGCACAAACTGGAACTCCGTCTGGAATGCAGGCCAGCACTTGCCGGCAATGGCCACATACTTGCGGGCGCCCTTGTGGGTCTCCACCCAATCCAGCAGTGTCAGCTCGTACTGAGCCAGCTTGGCCAGGATCTCCGGCTTCTTATTGCCCTCGCCCAGCTCTTCCTCCATCTCCGCTACCACATCGGGAATGCGGGCGTCCCCGGCGTGGGCGTGGAACGCAGCGTACAGATCCAGCTCGCTGTTCTCCTCAATCTCAATGCCCAGCCGATGCAGGGGCGCAATAGGCGCGTTGCAGGCCAAAAAGTCCTGGGGACGGGGACCAAAGGAAATGATCTTCAAATCAGACAGTGCCAGCAGCGCCGTTGCCACCGGCACAAAGTCCCGGATCATGGCGGCGCAGTCCGCTGCCGTACCTACCGGGTACTGGGGAATATACGCCTGCACGCCCCGCAAATTCAGGTTGTAGGACGCATTGAGCATACCGCAGTAGGCGTCGCCGCGGCCGTCCAGCAGGCTGTCGCCGCTCTCCTCCGCCGCTGCGCAAAACATCACCGGGCCGTCAAACTGCTTGGCCAGAGTGGTCTCCGCCGTCTCCGGACCGAAGTTGCCCAGGAAGATCACCAAGGCGTTGACCCCGGCAGCCTTTAAGTCTACTAAAGCCGGCGCCACATCCGTCTCGCTCTCTATACACACCGGGCAGTTGTGCAGCATGCCGTACTTGGCATAGGCTGCCGCCAATGCGTCTCGCCGTCCAACGGACAGCGCCATGGGGAAGCAGTCTCGGGACACGCTCACCAGTCCCAGCTTCAGCTCAGGAATATTTGTCATCATCACACTGTACCTCTCTTATCCAGCCCCCCTTACCGGGCGGGCGTGATTTATTAGATTTATTACTTATTATAGCGCCCCGGCGGGCGTTCGTCAACGGCAGCGGATTTATGCTACATTGCACAAAAAAGCGTATTGTTTTTCGTTCCTTTTTGTGCGCCTATACATTTGCTATGCAAAGACTGCATATTTATGCGTACAATCTATGGAAAACTCTTGCATTTTTCGCGGGAATGTGCTACAGTGAACCACGATAAACCGTATATTTATAAGTATCTGTACGGCAATTTTTTGAAAGGATAGGTACAAAACAATGAAGAAGTTTAACAAAGTCATTGCCCTGGTGCTGGCTGTCCTGTTTGTGGCTGCGTCTTTCGCCGCTTGCTCCTCTAACAGCGGCAACGATGGCAAGGGCACCACAGAGGCCGCCAAGACCCAGAAGGTCAAGGTGATCGACATTGCACTGTCTGACGAGGAATACGCCTTTGGCGTGGACAAAAAGCAGCCGGAGCTGAAAGAGAAGGCCAACGCTTTCATCAAAGAGCTCAAAAAAAGCGGCAAGCTGGACGAAATCTGCAATCACTACTTTGGCGGCGGTGAGCCGGCAGGCGTGACCAGCGCCACCGAGGACAGCACCAAGGATCAGCTGGTGGTTGCCACCAACGCCGAGTTTGAGCCTTTTGAGTACAAGAAGGGCGACACCTTCTACGGCATTGACATGGAGATCGCCAAAGCACTGGCAGACAGCCTGGGCAAAGAACTGGTAATCAAGGACATGAAGTTTGAGGCCGTGGTTACCTCCGTGCAGCAGCAGAAGTGCGACATCGCTATGGCCGGCTTAACCGTCAACGAGACCCGCGCAAAGCAGGTAGACTTTACCGACTCTTATTATTCCGCTTCTCAGAAAGTGGTTGTAAAGGGCGACGACACCACCTTTGACGCTTGCAAAACCAAGGAAGATGTGGAGAAGATCCTGAACGGCCTGGACAGCAGCGTGAAGATCGGCGGCCAGAACGGCACCACCGGTCAGTCCTATGTGCAGGGCAGCAAGGACATGGGCTTTGCCGGTTTGAAGGCACAGTTCGTTGGCTATGACAACGCCTCTCTGGCTATGCAGGACCTGATCAACGGCAACCTGAATTATGTGATCGTAGATGCCGCACCGGCAGCTGCCATCACTACCGCCATCAACAATGTGGCATAATCAGGTCAAATAAACAAAGACAAATCCGCACCTCACCCCCCGCACGGGGGTGGGGCATTTTTTGACAAGAAGCCGCCTTGGCGGCAGGGACGCAACTTATGGATAATTTTAGCAACAAAGTTCAGGTTTTCCTTGACTACTTTATTCATCACGACGGCTACAAGACGGTACTGCTTGGCCTGCGCAATACGGCGGAGATCGCCATGCTGGGCTTGCTGATCGGTATCGTTTTCGGCACCGTGATCGCCACCACCCGGGTTATTCCACGCACCAATCCGGTGGCAAAGTTCTTTAACGGTCTGTCCGGGCTGTATGTGGGCCTGTTCCGAGGCACCCCCATTGTGGTACAGCTGCTGGTATTCTACTATGTGCTGATGCCGCTGATGAACCTGCACATGAACTCCGTGGCCGTAGCCGTGGTGGTCTTCGGTATGAACTCCGCCGCCTATATCTCCGAAATCATGCGCGCCGGTATTCTGTCCGTAGACAGTGGGCAGATGGAGGGCGGCCGGGCCATCGGCCTGAGCTACGCCACCACCATGATGAAGATCGTGATTCCCCAGGCAGTCAAAAACATTCTGCCCACGCTGGGCAATGAGTTTATCTCGCTGATCAAAGAGACCTCGGTGGTCAGCTTCGTAGGCGCTATGGACCTGTATGTTGCGTTCAACCGCATTGGTTCCAACAGCTACGAATTTATGATCCCCTATCTGGTGATGGCTCTGATCTACATTGTGATCGTACTGGTAATCACCCTGGGCATTAAGTTGATGGAAAGGAGCCTGAGAAAAAGTGATAAAGGTATCTGACCTGCACAAAAGCTTTGGTAAGCTGGAAGTGCTGAAAGGCATAGACGAAAACATCGAAAAGGGCGAAAAAATCGTTGTGATCGGCCCCTCCGGCTCCGGCAAAAGCACCTTTTTGCGGTGCCTGAATTTGCTGGAAACCCCCACCTCCGGTCAAATCTGGTTTGACGGCCAGTGCATTACGGATAAAAAGACGGACATCAACCGGGTGCGCCGCAGTATGGGCATGGTGTTTCAGCACTTTAACCTGTTTAACAACAAGACCGTGCTGGGCAATATTACCTTGGCCCCCATTCAGCTAAAGCTGATGAACAAGGAAGAAGCCAACGAGAACGCCTTGCGGCTGCTGGATCGGATCGGCCTGCGGGATAAGGCAGACGCCTACCCCTCCATGCTCTCCGGCGGCCAAAAGCAGCGAATCGCCATCGTGCGCTCTCTGGCCATGAACCCTAAGGTGATGCTCTTTGACGAGCCCACCTCCGCCCTGGACCCGGAAATGGTGGGCGAGGTGCTGGATCTGATGAAAGAACTGGCCAACGACGGTATGACCATGGTGGTGGTCACCCACGAGATGGGCTTTGCCAAGGAGGTTGCCAGCCGGGTGCTGTTTATGGACGACGGCAAGGTGCTGGAAGAAGGCACTCCCACGGACATCTTCGACCATCCTAAGGCCGAGCGCCTGACCACCTTCCTGGATAAGGTACTGTAAATCTATCATGTATAGCAAAAAGGAACGGCCCCGCCGTTCCTTTTCTTTTTGCCCTTATGCAATCACGGCAGGAGCAAGCTATCCGCGGAAAATACAAACGGCATAATCCCTCCGTCTGCTCGCAAGCTCGCAGCCACCTCCCTTTACAAGGGAGGCAAATCGGTTTCATCCTCTTAGGCCCCCTTGCAAAGGGTGACTCCCCGCAGTGCGGGGAGATGTCGCGCAGCGACAAAGGGGACGGGCGCCAGTTAGGCGCTGTCACGAAGTGACTGAGGGATTGCGGCACGATGTGGGCATCGTGCCCTACAAATCATATATTACATCGGTCACAAATCCTCATAGAAAGGTGCCTTACTCCCGCTGTACTTTGCAGGTCAATTACCGCGCAAAATACCGGCCGACAAATGCCGGCCGGTACACACTGATTCTATTCTGTTTTCACCATCGCCGGATATTTACGCCTTATCCTGCATGGTATCATACAGCTTATCCGGGTAATCGGACATAATGCAATCGGCGCCCAAATCCACCAGGTAGGCCATGTCCTCCGGGTCGTTCACTGTCCAATACTGCACCGCCATATCATGGGCGTGGGCATAATTGATTACCGTGGCTGTGCCCAGGTTGAAGCCCAGGTTCTTGTACGGCGCGCAATAGGGAATTTGCAGCACCTTGCAGGGCGGCGTGTAATTCTCATCATTGCGCAGGGCTGCAGCCCAAAATTCCGCCACCTCGGCAATGGAAGTGCTGCGGGTCATATCCTGGTAAGTGGCGTCCACATAGGCGCTCACTTCCTTATGGAAGGTGCCGAAGATCACCCGGTCGATAATTCCGCGCTCTTTCATAATATTATAGAGCAGGTCCACACCGTGGGTGCCCAAATCGCCGCTGTTTTTAATCTCGATAATATACTTATATTCGCCCTTGCCCTGTGCGATCAGGTAGTCTAACGCGTCCTCCACCCGCAAAATGCGCAGATCGTCCGGCACCTGATCTCCATGCAGGTTCGCATAGGGCTTTTCGCCGCTTTCCGTCTCAAACTGCGCCCCCATATTCAACTGGCGCAGTTCGTCATAAGTCTTGTTCTCCGGGCGCACATCCTCCTCGCCAAACACCTGCTGGCTGTCCGAGGTGCGGTCCACCGTGTCGTCATGAAGCAGCACCAGCACATCGTCCTTGGTGACATGCAGGTCAAATTCAAACACATCAATGGAGAAGTCCGGGTTCTCGGCGCAATTCTTAAAGGCACGCAGAGTTTCCTCCGGTTCGATCCCGCCGCCGCTGCGGTGGCCGGAAATGTCTGTCTGTTCCAAAACATACGGGTTTTGGGTGTCATACGCTTGAATGTGGACCGGGTCCGACCGATGGTGGCACACCACCACATCCGTAATCACAATGGCCAGGATCAGTACCCCCAGTACCGCCAGCACAATGCGACCGGCACGGTGTTTTTTCCGCCCGGCTTTCTTCTTGGTTTTTTGCAGCGTCTCCGCCATAATTAAAATCCCCCTTCTGCAAGATAGTATCTCTGAATTTTGTATTTTTAGGTACTACTTGCTAATTGTAAGTGTACCGAATCCCCTGTAAAAAGTCAATCGAAAACGGAATTTTCTACTTTTTTTGGACGGATTTGAAAAAAGCAGTTGAAAATTATGTTCTTATCGGTTATTATACTGTAGAAAGGGGATTTATTATGAGCTATAATGTGAAACGCAAATCCGCACTGGATGTGATCATCCGCATTTTGTTAATTGCACTGGTTGCCGTTGCAGTTATCTTTGCCGTTAAGGTGGTATTTTCTTCCGCCAAGACCGCACCCGTAGCTGCCGACGCCACCGCTAATGAGGACAAGTCCGTAATCGGCGAGTTCCAGGCCGGCACTTACGGCGGTATTAAAATGGACACCGCTGAGGACGCAGTCAAGTACTATGTAGAGGCCTACAACAAGACCAAGGCTGAGACCGCCGAGTTCAATACACCGGACGGTAAGCAGACTTGGAGCGCCTTCATCGGCGATGAGGACTTAAAGATTAACAGTGTCATCATCGACGGTAACGAGAACAAAACCATCAACAGCATGGTACCCGGTATCGTAGGCGGCATTTTTCACGCAGGCACCTCTGCCCTGCCTCCCACCGCCGGCAAAGTGCAGAAGGACGATGTGGACGAGAAGGGCAACAGCTTAGTCACCTCTTCTCTGACTGCCGATGATGTGCTGGCTGTTGTAGTTGAGGACAATGGCGACGGCACCATCACTATGAAGATCCAGCCTAAGATGGCTGAAATGAGCCACAAGGGTCAGGACTCTCAGGGTCGGTTCTTCAATACACTGGGCGGCATCGACTCTGTTGTAGACAGCATTAAGCCGCTGTCCTGGTCTGAGGGCACCACTGCCGATAACTGCAAGGTACATTATAAGAATGGCACCGGCGTTGTGAAAATCGACACCAAGACCGGCATGATCGTAGAGGCCGACTATGATATGGAAGTTACCGTAGATGTGTCCCACGCGAATGTAGCCGTTCTGCGCGACAAGAGTGCCGTGGTAAGCATCACTTACAAGAACCACTTCCCGGCCAGCGACGAGTATCTGGCAAAGCATGGCGAGATCAGTCGCGTAAAATAAGTGAAAATCGCTTGCAGCCCTGCCACGCGGCAGGGTTGTTTTTTGCCTATTTTTGGATTTTATCGGGGCATTTTGTGCCTTTCGCTACCGCTGTACAGCTAAATTTATACCCACTGTAATGATACACCATAAATAAATTCGTTAAATATCTGCAATTCGCTTGCCTTTTTGGCCGGAATATAGTATTATATTTTTGTGCTTAAGCACAGGTTAAGGTTATCATCGGCAGATGATGGGAGAGCAGTGGGTTATCAGTGGCCCGCTGCTTTTTCATTGCCCGGGTCGCCCTCGATTTTTCCTTCGCCAAAATTTAGGTGTTGACAAAATGAAAATATCTGCTATAATGATATAGCACTGAGGAAGTGCACCGACCATATCGCGGAGTAGAGCAGTTGGAAGCTCGTCGGGCTCATAACCCGGAGGTCGTAGGTTCGAGTCCTACCTCCGCAACCACCAAGACGGCGTTTATATACGCCGTCTTTTTTCTTTATATTTTCATTTTTGGCTTATTTAAGCCAAATTTCTGCTTACACGAGAAATGATAGAAAATAAAAAACTTTTGGCGTTGCAGTACTTATTGCAGTACTTGGTAATGCGAGGTATAGAAAAAGGCCGGGCAGTTCAGTAGCTGCCCGGCCTTTTCTCACATGAGCTTTGTAGATATTGGAATTATGCGGATAATATCACCGTTCTTACCTTTAATGCCAACAGAAAGTTGTTTGTAACGCAGTCCATCATCCACTAAAACAGCTTCGATGATCACATAGTCCGCAGTTTCAACCAAATCCTTAGTATCTTCCACAATCATTCTTCATTCCTCCTTTGTTTTTTGTTATACTACAAGGAGATAATAATTGTCAATACCTTTCACTAATATTAAGTAAAAAAGCAGATATGAAAAAGCCCACCGGATAACCGGTGGGTTTTCTGCTTTACTTGATGAATTTACGGTCAATATCCTTTTCCCAGACACACAGCCAGCCGGAGGGGCAGCGTGCCCACAGGTTGCCGGTGGACAGCAGCTTGGTCTCCAGCACGGTGATGGTGGTGCCGGCTCGGAACATAGCGTCTGCTTTTGACTTACTGCTTGTAGCGTGTCGCCGGCCGTCCGTGGTCAGATCCTTGACCTTCTTGCGTCCGGCAGCAGCACCTGCGCCTTTATAAATACCACGAACCGCTGTGGTGGTATATGTACCCGGCTTAATGGTGGGCGCCTTAGGGCTTGCTTTACGGTAGTTCACATCGTTGTCCGCATATACAGTCTTGGCTCCCTTTGCATTCGTAAACAGCCAAATGCCACTAATATCAGACGCAAGGGCGGTAGGCTGTACATACACTTCCCTGGCGTTCTTGACCTTGGTGTACTTTCTCCGATTGGCGGTCATGGCAAACTTGCCATCATACCAGTACGGATCCAGCACGATCAGGTTACCGCTCTTGTCCAGTCCGCCCACATACACATAGTGGCCGCCGTTGGAGAACAGCTGCTTGCCGCCACCGCTGACGCATACAATGGCCTTGCCACCGCTTTTCAGGTGCTTTTTCAGCTCCTCCACGGTCTTGGCGCACTTGCCGAGAATACCGTAGTATTTTTCCAAATAGGCGGAAATGGTATCCATATCCGTTCCCTCTGCGCTGCGGGCGCCCATAACCAGGCACTTCTGTGTCCAGGCTGCCGTGTCCAAGCCTGTAAAGCCGAAGTTGTGCAGCACCATCAAGCTTGCGCACACCCCGCAGCCACTGGTGTAAATACAGCCGCTGGTGCCGTATTTATAGGGATGAGCCTTGCTGGGGTATCTGATAGATTTACACTTTTCAGTGGTCTGTCGGCAGTAATATAGCCTACTCATGGCTGACCGCCTCGCTTTCTGCCGTCTCCGTGCGCTCCAGCGCCAGGGTTTCATCTGCTTTCAAAGCAGCCTTGGTAAAGCTGTTGTTCTTCCACCAGGCGGCCAGGGACGCCGCTACGGCCACCACCGTTGACACGGCGGTGTAGACTTCATCATCGCTGAACGGAAGCGGGTTCTTGCCAAAGGCATTCAAGAGTACATTCAACAGAGATACCGCCAACACGACGGTTCTTGCGATTGTTCCGGTTGTCACTTTCATTTTTTGTTGTCCTCCAAATCTTTAATTCTATGATCCGCAACAGCTTGCTTATTCTCAAGCACATGTATGCGATCCTCAACATTGTACATACGCTCAATCAGCGTATTATGTTTGTCCTGCTTTTTTTCCAGCTGATCTATTCGGTACAAGGTCTTGCTTTGACTCTTATAATTGCCAAATAAATATCCTGCCAGGGAAAACACACCGGACACAATAGCTACGATTATAGCGTCACTCATGGCTATCACCCCCTTGCAGGGCGTTGATCTCTGCCCGGTATTCTGCCCGCCGCCGGCGGATCGGTGCGTACTCCTCCTCGGACAGCGCGCCATCGGTATATTTCAAGCACAGATAATCTGTTTCCGCCAGCTCGGCTTTTAGAAATGCAATTTGGCTTTCTGTTTCAATGCTCATTTTGCCACCCCCAATACTTCAACTTGCGTGCCTGCGCCAATTGTTCGTCCATTGGTTGGGAAACCTAACGACTTAATCGCACCGTGAGCCTCCACATCCTTGAATATGTTGAAGTTAACCTTGTTGCTAAGCCATATACAGCCTTTTTCCATGACATCAGCTGGGTTGAAGCCACTTGACTTATCTGATTTGTTTTGCATTACACGCACCATGTCAGCAGTCAATTCAACCTCTGCAACAACGAAGCTTCCCTTATCTTTTGCAACATCGAAACGAAACGCATTGGGTATGTAAGTCTCAGATGTGTACGAATTCAAATATACAGTTTGGTCTCCGGCACTACTATTGGTAGTAGTTCCAACGCTAGCCATGCGCAACTTAATTTTTCTGCACGGCTTAGACAAAATCCAGGTTTGCTTGTCTGTTGTGTCTGCGCCAAATGTTTTGGTAAACACGGTCTCCCAGGTCTCAACACCAGATGCGCCTGGTTCACCGGGATCCCCCTTATCTCCCTTGTCGCCTTTGGCGCCGTCATTACCGTTCACGCCGTCTTTGCCTGCGGCACCTGTATCGCCCTTGGGGCCTACGACCTCACCCAGAAGTACAGTCGTACCGTCTGTGTAAGTGATCTGTAGTTCTCCGGCTTCTGTGATCTGTGCATCGGTGATACCAATGCCATCCGCACCGGTAGGTCCTTGTACGCCGGTGTCGCCCTTTACGCCCTTCGCACCACGCGGTCCCTTAACATTACCCAAGTTATCCTCTTCGCCGTCAGAATACTCCAGTTGCAGCTCTCCATTGTCATTCACCCACGCGGTATTGATACCACGACCGTCTGTACCATTTTTACCGGGAGCACCATCCGCGCCTGGCGCTCCGTCTTTGCCGTCCGTGCCAGGAATGCCCTGCGGACCCGCTGCACCATCTTTTCCCGGTTCACCCTGCGGTCCTCGCTCTCCATCTTTACCAGGAGCGCCCTGTGGACCTATATCGCCCTTGGGGCCTTTAATGTTCACCGGTTCCGGGTTGTCTTTCCCGCCGTCATTGGTCCAGCTGATCTCCCCCGCTGCGGACACACTGGGCGTATAAGTGGTGCCATTCACACCCTTACCAATATCCTTGAGCAGAGCCTGCACCTTGGCGTAATAAGACTCCAACTCCGTTGGATCCGGTGCGTCCGTCTCCACAGCTGCCGGGTCATAAGAACCAGGGCGCACATAAAACACGCACGGCTCCGGGCTTATACGCTGCACCAACTGCTCGCCATCCACGGCATAGCCGTAAACGCCCAGGCGGCACATTCCCTCTTGCAGCGGCGGGGCGAAACACTGTCCATCCACCACAGTGGCAAACTGGCCATTCATGCACACCCGCACGACCAGATCGGCGTATGCCGGATCCAGCTCTACCACACAGCGGATCTGATTGACATTCTCAGCTGTCACCGGGTCTTTGTTTTGTAAGATCACCGCCTGCTGGGTGACCTTAATATTTAATGTCTGCATAAAATCCTCCTTTTTGACATAAAAAAACAGCGTGCCTAAGCCGCCGTTTGCAGTTGACTGCAATTTGTATTTTACATGGAAATCACCTCCTATTGGTTACAAAGCTGTAATTATTTCGTTTTCTGTTGACTTTTGCGTACTATTTGCATATAATGATGGTGATGAGGCTCCCCGCACCTCTGTTTGTGTACGCAAGCAAGTGTCCCAGTGGGAGTTTTTACTTTTTATGAAAGAAATGTACAAAATGGAAGATGTGAAAGAACCGCAAACATTTGCACAACAGCTGAATAAAATCAAAAGAAGAGGCTGTATAGTTGGCGATGAAAACTACGCAAAAAGCACACTGGAACATATCAATTACTACAGGTTGACGGCTTATTTTTTGCCTTTCAAAAATAATGATGGCGAAACATATATGCCTGGTACGACCTTTGACAAAGTGTGCCGCATTTACCGCTTTGACAAGGAGTTACGAACCCTTATTTTTTCGATCATTGAAGAAATCGAGCTTATGCTGCGCACACAGTTGGCATACTATCATTCTTTCAAATACGGACCTCTCGGCTATATGGATGAGACAAATTTCAGCAAGCGACACAAACAGGAGGCATTTGTTGAGCAAATAGAAACATGTGTTGAACGGAACAAAAACACGCTTATTGTCCAACATCACCAGAACAAATATGGAGGAAATTTTCCTCTCTGGGTTATTATTGAGTTCTTTTCAGTTGGGCAATTATCTCGTTTCTATGCTGATCTAAACCCCTGCGATCAGAAAGCTGTCGCGAAAAATTTATCTATCAGCAATTTTAAAAACATGGAAAATTGGTTACACTGCTTAACAATCTTGCGAAACAACTGTGCGCACTATTCGCGCCTATATGGAACTGTGTTACTCCTTGACCCCAGAACGCCTCGCAGCTGTCCGTTCAAGTTGCAAAGAATGGTCTTTGACTATATACTGGTATTGAAATTTCTGTATTTTGATCCGATTAGGTGGAGGGAAATTTTTGTGCCTAAATTTGAAGCGTTGATTGAGGAATATGCTGACACCATCGACATGGACCAAATCGGATTCCCCGAGAATTGGAACCAGCTTTTACTGACACAGAATTATAAATAATTCACATAAATCCTCCGTTGCATAGTACAGAAACACAGTCGGACAGGTAATTACCTGTCCGACTTTTTTGCTTTTCTTGCAATCTGCGGGGAAGTGTGGTATGGTGGGGAGTGAAAGGAGAGATGAAGATGAAGTCTAAGGCCAAAGTGTGGATCCTTGTTGTGACCGTTGTAGTGGCGGTGGGGGTCGGTATCGGTGTGTGGGTGCACTATGATCGAGTGCATGATCAGGAGACAGCCAGTCTGGTAGATCACGCTGTATCCAGTGCACTGGCTGGTGTCACTACACAACCCACAGAGACCACTACAGAACCGGCAGCCACAGAGGCGACCGCAACCACAACAACTACAAAGCCCACAACCACTAAGAAGAAAAAGAAGAAGCATACTACCACGCAACCGCAAGTAGTGTATCGCACCGAAAGGAATGGCACAGTAGCCCCAGCCGCAATAAGAGAAACAACCGAATCAACGGTGCCGAAGCGTCCTGCTGACGCGCACTTTGATCCCATACCTTCTGACGATGGATATTACTGGGACACAGCTTCTTCTCGAGACGATCCGTTAGAAGAAATATATGTCGATGAAAGCGACAGGCATTTCTATTTCAAAAAGGGCGATAAATCCACTCCAAGAATATATATTGACTAATAACTCTAAGGCGGCTGTTCCAGTGCGGAGCAGCCGCTTTGCTGTTTATTGCAATTTTGCTTTCAGCGCGTCCACTTCTGCCTGCAAAGCGTCCAGTTGCTTCTTTTGATCTTGGATCAACTTAAGCATTGCCGGTATCATGATACGATCTTGCCAGCTTTCAGGTCTCCCTTCACTGTCATAGATCACTGCGTTGGGGTAATGCTTGTCCAGATCCTCTGCAATAACGCCGATCTGCGTCCCGCTGACCAATTCGTTGTCCTTGTATTCTGGCTTGTAATTGTACTGGCTTATCTGCACATCATACAGCCCGATAGGATCCAGAGACGGGTCTTCCAACGGCTTAATATTTTCCTTATATCGTGCAGAAGAGCTGGCGGTTGTAATAACACCGCTGGCGTTGACCACTAAGGGAATCGTTCCGCTGGCCGCTTTGAAATTGAGCTTCACATCGCCACGCGCTACTACATTGCCATTAACAGTCGTATTGCTGTCAAGATAAATGCTGCTTCCAACTAAATACAACCGATTGTCCCCACCATTTGCGCTCAATACAAATCCACCAGCAGATTCGATCGTATCTCGTACAGCTTTTGATCCATCAATGGTCCAATTCAGCGAACACAGTTTTAAGCGTGTCGCGGTTTCGTTTTGAATCTCTACTCCACCACCATTATGGCGAAGATATATCGTTCCACCTTCCAAATATGTTTTCCATTTTTTGTCGTATTGACCATAACCAATAACTAACGAACTACCACCAGAAGCTGCATTGATGATTTCGCAACCAGAAAAGTCATAAATTTTCTTGTTGAAAGTAACATCCGTATCAAATGTTGTTTTACCAGCAACATCCAATGAACCATTGCATACCATATCGCCGCCCATCGTTACATACCATGTACCAGTATATGAACCGTCGCTGTTCTTTTTTTGTGCAGAAAACACCCAAGAGCCTTTGGTAGTGGGCTTTTGAATGTATGCACGATAATTGCCAAGATCGGCATACAACTCTTTGCTGTTGATATTCCACCCAGCGATCGTGCCTTTATCCGCAAGGATCTCAATACCGGAGAGTCTACCGGCTGAAATGTCCGTAGCATTCAGGTAATACTGGTTGGTTTTTTTGTTGTAGTATACCGCAAAGTCCTTAAAGGGGCCTTGCAGTCCGGTGGTAGAAACAGCCATGCCGTTCTTATTCAGCAGCAGGCAGCGTCCTTTGGTCTTGCCCTCCGCTGCCGGGTACTCTCCGATATAAAGCGCGTCTGACACACCATCGCCGTCCCGGTCGATCAAAGCAGCGTAACCGCCAACTGCGTTCGTGATAGAATCTGTGGCGTCCTGAATGCGCTGCGCCAACGGCGCTGTGACCTGCTGCATAGCCTTAGAGATCATGCGGGAAAGAATGCTTCCGGCAGAGCTGCCCTCCTGTTCTGAACGGGCATGGGCGGCCACATCCATAGTGACGGAGCCATCATAATCATACTCCACACCCATCAAGGGGATATGGTGATCGCCGGTATCGTCCCGGTAAGTGATCACATCGAAACTATCCAACGCCGGATTGGCCGTGAGCAATGTCATACTTCCCGGTCGGTACTGTATGCCCAGGTCAAATACAGTCTCACCCTGGTCGCCATCATCTATGTAGATCATATCAGATACAGCACCAAATACTTTTTCCGCTTGGGCCTGGGTGGTGATCAGCGGATTGTCGAAATACAGCACCTCGCTGTTGACCGACAGACTACCTGGTGCAAGAATATTCTTATTCCCATTGTTGCAACTGATCCCCAGGTAGGTTTTGTCCGTCTCTGCCAGTGAAACCTCTGTGACCGTGTCATCTGTCACCGTGTATTCTGCCGTACCATCATATACCTGGGCGAAAGTATCTACTCGCAACTTGCCTTCTCGATCAAAGACGGCAGCACAGCCGCAGAACCCAGCCACATAACCGATGGCATCATTCACATTATAGGCAGTGACCTGCTGCTTGCCGTCCTCGTCTGTTTCCGTACCGCAGAGCAAAGAAACATCTACCGTGCCAAAGCCGGAGACCTTGCTCTCCACGCCGGCAGCCAACTCAAAGTTACCCTGGCGTGCCAGGTCTTTTAAGATTGCCAAAGGGGTCTGCTGACCGCTGATGGCGGCAGAATACGGCATAGAAAGATCATACATGTGGTCGTACATTTCCAAAGTGGTACATTCGCCGGACCGAGTGACCTTTTCCGGATAAAACACGCCCATTGGCACCCACTCCACTGCACCGTTGACCATACAGCCAAAGTACACCACGGTTTTCTGCCCGCGAAGCACGGCACCGGCGGGCACAGCCCACAGCACGCAGTTACACCCACAAGCGTAGGACTTTGCCAGCGCGTAATCGTCATGGCTGATACTGCGGTCAATATTCAGTTCCATAATGTTATTTTGCTCATTTGGGCTTGTAGGATCCGTCTCATCGTTGTAGCCAAAAATGAAATTGCCACATTTAACCTTCACATAGATCCGTTCCCCGTTTTTGATGGCCTGGTTAAAAGCTGTGCTTGTCTTGTACATAAAATACTCCTTTAGCGCTCGATGGCATCTACTTTGTAGTTGATGAAATACCGGCAATCCCTGGCACCTGAATAGGCTGTCCAACTGGGCGTACCAAAGTAGCAGTTGAACGAAAACACCGTATTCCCGGAAGTATCCTCCAGTTTAATAGAATGCCAGGGCTTACTCGCATTGTTGATCACGCCGTTTAACTTGTCCAGCTCCGCCCGGGTCAAAGGTGGAAATGACAACTGCCTTGTTTTTTTAACCTGAACGATATTGCCGTTCATATAAGCCGACTTGGAGCGGCCTGTGTTAGAGGACCACACCTTTTCGTCTGAACAGGATATGGCATTGAATGATGGGTTTGGCATTTTTGTACCGTCAATATATAGTGGCATACCGTCCCTCCTTACGCTGTGGCCGTAACTGGGTCACGGCCTTTCTTTTCTGTTTGGTTCACATCGTCCAGCACCACCGTGCTTAAATGCTTACCGCCCACATATACCGGGATCGTTACATTGACCGCCTGCCCGCTGCTACCCAGCATTTGCACCATCATTGCAGCTACCTTGCTGATCCACTGGGTGTTTCGCTCCAAAGGCACAACAGCCTCGGCGCCTTTACCTTCCAGCAGACCGACCTGGCCTTTTTTCAGCACGCCGCCCTTTTCCAGCTCTGGGATAGTGGGTATAGAAAACAACTGGTACTGGCCGTTGGTCACGCTCACGCCCAGGGCACTAAGCACATTAGACAGTGTGCTGCCAACGCTAATCAGCAGCTTGTCATTGATCTTGCCAACCATATTGTTGACCAGTTTGATCACACCGTTTAAGGGGCCTTTGAACGCATTGGTAAAGGTGGCTTTCAAATTCTTCAGGCCGTTCTTTAAGCCGGTCACGATCTTACCGCCAAGGCCGGTGACTTTTGATACAACGCCATCTTTCCCGGTAAAGAAATTAACAACGCCGTCCTTAAATCCTTTGAATTTTTGGCTGACCTTTTTCCACAGATCGCCGATACCGTCAAACAGACCTTGGGAAATAAAGCCACCCTGTTCTTTCATAACCCTTGAAGGTGACTTGATCTTAAAGGCTTCCTGGAAGCCTTTGAGAAACGGCTGGAAGATATGTTCATTGATCCACTTTCCTGCGTCACCAATACCGTCAACAATGCCGTCCCAAATGCCCTGGGCCACATTGCCGCCGGCGTCTTTGATCTTTCCTCCAAAATAGGTCTGCACACTGGAGATGGCGTCCATAATCAGTTTGCCGAGGAATGCGGAAATACCACCCAGGGCGGCGCCCAGCGCCTCAAACAGAGAGCTAGCCATACCCCCAAAGTCAATACCGGCTATAAAATTCTCCAGCGCCGTAGCCAGCCCTCGCCAGTCCAGGTTTTCCAAGAAACCGTAAATGGCCTTGAACACACCACTGATGGCATCCGAAATAGTCTTGGCCACTTGGCCCCACTCAATAGTGCTCACCAAGCCGTTTATGTTGCTTGCAAGCCCGGCACCCAACTGGTCGAACTTAAAGGTGGTCAGGAATGTGTCCAGCGCGCTGAATATCGTATTCACGCCCTGTCCCACGATCTCACCCACACCTGCCCAGTCAAAGTCCTGTACAAAGCCGTTCAGGCTATTGGCAATGCCGCTGACTGCATCATTGACCTTTTTCCGTATGCCGTCCCAGTCCAGGTTCTTGATCTTGTCGATTACTTTATTGCAGGAAGCCGCAACCTGCTCGCCAATGCCCTCAAAGTCGCCGCTTTTCCACAGGTTCTTGATTTTCTCCAAATAAGCGGAGAACTGGTCGGACGCTGCCGGTGTCTTGGCCGCAGAAGAATTGGACGAGCTGCTGTCTTGCTGATCATCACTGACCTTAGTAATTTGGTCAAACCCATACAACTCTTTTTGTGCTTGAGACAGCTTTTTCGTCTCTTTTGTGGTCTTGCCCACAGCGGTGGCTGTGGCATTTACTTGCGAAGCGACCCCCACAGAGGAAAGCAAGCCGCTGATGGCATTAGCCACACTCATGGCATAGGGCATGAGCTTTTCAAACAGCCCCACAACCACATTGATGGCCGGTGCCAAAGCTTTTGCAAAGGCATTTTTTAAGGCTTCCACACGGTTATTCAGGGCCTCATTCTGACTTAAATAACCGGTGATTACCGAGCGCAGCTCACCGAAAATGTTTTTACACACTTTCAACCCCAGCGATACCACGCCTATGCGGCGGATAGACTTGACCACATTCAGCAGAGACTTACTGGCCGTACCGGAAGAAGCCCGCATATTTTTCAGGTGACTATGCACCTTGCCGAAAGCGGCGCCCGCTGCGGACCCGATTTTACCGAATACGGAACCTGTTGCCCTACCGATAGCCCCGAATACAGCACCCGTCTTGCTGCCGACGGCTGCAAACGCGCTGCCGAGACTTTTAACCTTGTTTTTGAACTTGGTCATTCTGCTTTCAACCGGTGGGAAGGCTTCCTCTTGCAGAGCGTTATCAAGCTTATTGCCCATTTCAGTCAGCGCTTCACCGTTCTGCTTTATGGTACTGCGTAGAGATTTATACCGCGTGGTCTCGATCGCCAGGCTGCCGTTGGCTTTATTGATTTGAGCCGTGGTCTGCGCCATAGCATTTCTTTGCTGGTTCATTTGTGCGGAAACACTTTGAATTTCTGCTTTGAGTTTATCGAGTGTATCCGTTTTCAAATTATCGGGATTCAGCCCTACATCCCGGAGTTCGTCATTGAAAGCCTCCAGGTCGTTTTTCATGCGTTGTAATCCGGCCCTGTGCTGTTCAATTTCCTCCAATGTCATATAACGGGTCGATATTCTACTTGTGGTGCGAATCAACCCAGCCAATTCCTCATGCTGTTTGTTGACACCGGCAATTCCATCTTTATAATCGTTCAAAAAAGCCTGCTGCTCTCGATATTTTGAGGTCACCGCCGTTAACTGGCCTGCCAGGGAGGCATATTCTTTGTTCTGCGATTTCAGCTTGCCCTGTAATTGCTCCACCTTGTTGGAGTAATCCATAATCTTGACGCTGCTCGCTGTAGACGCTTGCACATTGCGCTCTTGTGTCTTTACCAGGCTTTCCACCTGTTTACCCAGCTTGCGAGTATCTTCATAAGCGGAATTCATCGCTTGGGCGGTCGCCGCACGCACTTGGCCGGTCACACCGGACAACTGTTTCAACTCGCCCTGGAGCGTTGTAATGCTCTTTTTATACTCGCTGATGTCTGCCGTAAATCGGGTTACCAATTCTTGATCCACTTTTTCACCTCACCTTCTGATCTAATTACAACTGGTTGAAATAAGCCAGTGTCTTAGCCGCCTGAATGTCCAATATATCCTCCTCAGTCCAATAGGGGAAGCGTTCATACACAGGGCCCATATCTTCCCCGGCAACAATAGAAGCGATCACACCGGCCTGGATATAAGCTATTTGTGACAGATTTTGATACTGTATGCGCTCCCGGTCACGATGGAACAGGATATATCGCTTTAATTCACCGTAAGTCATTGCAAGAATGACCGGAAAAGCAAGGCCGCAAGCATTGGCTTCTAAAATCATATCCTCCAAGGTGCAATACTTACCCTGGAAAGGAAGCGGGCTGTTCCTCGCTTTCTGCCGTCTGCTCCATGCCATCAAAAGCAGCATTGAGCATTTTGCCAATACCGGAGGACAGCTTTTCCGCCTGGGTGTCACTCAACAGACCGGATACATGGGCCAGCTTGAAGAGAATGTCGGAGAATGCGTCCATACCGCTGATGCCGCTGTCCACCAGCGCGTCATACAACGCCTCACCGGTTAGATCGCCGTTGGGATCATCGTTAAAATGCAGGGCCTCATCCAGTACAGCCAGGAGCCGCTCCGGATCACTGGAAGCGCTGAGGATCACATCCAGGGCGTCCTCGTTGAATTTATTTTTCAGTCGCAGCTGAGCAGCTACAGTCAAACGCAGGTGCACAGTCTTGCCGCCATTCAGCTGCAAATCGTATGTTCTGGTTACAATATGGGATTCGTTCATTGTCATTTCCTCCTAAAAAGTGGGGAGGCAGTCGCCCGCCTCCCGAATAGTCGATTTACGCGGCGGGGAACTCTCTGCTCCAGTCGCCGTCCAGCTTGTAAGAGACAGTAGCCTCCATCAGGCTGTTTACGCCCGGTCCCTTAATCTTCAGGCTGGGCACACCAGAGTTGTTAAACTTGGTGCCGTCCGGCAGCTTAACCATAATGGGTACGGACACACCGGCGTCCTCCAAAGCTGCCAGCACCCGATAATCCGATGTGGCGTCCTTTGCGTTGTACAGAAAAGTCACCTCAAAGGCGTCTGCTTTCTTGCGAATACCGGTAATGCTGTGTTCCACATCATCGTCATAGCAAGTGGCGTCCAGTTCTTCCCGTTCGCCCTTGGTCAGATCGCCGATTTGGGTGGCGTAGTTCAGGCACTTGGCTGTGGGGCCGGTATAGTTGGGATATACCTCAATGCCTTTGGACGCAAGACCGCGTTCCGGCTTTGTTTCGTTCATATAAAATCCTCCTTAATCTATCAGTCGATTGGTTCTTGTGTCTACCCGGCGACCGTAACGCAACGATTTGCGCAAATAACCGCTGGGGTCGTGTAAGAGCGCGTCCGAGGACGCAAATTGCCGGATCAGGCCCAGCGAGGTCAAAGCCTCGTCTACCTTTTCCGTCAATTCCAACAGGTCCGGCAAGGTCATAAACCACAGATCCACCTGATAGGCGATCACATCTACGCACGCCAGTTCCGTACCTGTATTGGTGATCTCATAAAATGTGATCAGGTTACCTGCCGGTTTGCTCTCCGGAAATGCCATCTTAATGTCATAGGGAATGTCCGACTGTACGGATTTTAAGGTATCTCGGATCACTGCACGGTAGTTTTTCACTTGATCGCCTCCTGTATAGCCGTACCATAATGCTCTGCAATCACCGGCTGCATTTCCTGCATGCCGTAATACATAAAGAGCGCCGGCAAGCGGCCTTTTAACCTGCGAAATCCGTAGCCGGGTATATACGCAGTCCAAGGCTCGTGCTTGCGCACAATACCCAGCTCACTGTCCAGCGGTGTACCCTTTTCGTCACCCACAGGCCCGGTTCCGAATTCCACATAGGCCGCATACTGCATATTGGTACGACTGCCTGCGGTTACGCTGTCGCCGTTACGCTCGCAAAAAGCGGCGATAGATTCCCGCAGCAACCCGGTGTCCTCCGGGCAGTTGCTGCGCTGACGGCCGGCCATATCCTCTGCGTCCTGCAACATCTGCCGCTCCAAATTGTCCAGCAGATGATCTGCGGTGCGTTGCAGCGTCTTGGCATAGGCACTCAGCTTTTCAATCTCAATGTTTGTTTCCACCGGGTGCTCTCCTCTCTGTGGCATTCGCTGTCAACAACCGATAATGTAGGAACCGCTGTACGGTCTCCACCTCCAGCCAACCAATACCATCCGCCTGTACCAGGTCGCCGGGCCGCACGCCCACAGGGTCATACAACACGGCTTGATACCCGGCAGACAGCACCCGCCCCCGCTCCTCAATAGGGGCAGAGGCAGATACCGGCTGCCAGCACAAATACAAAACGGCAGGTGTAGCACTGTATGTGTTCTGCTCAAAGTCGTAAGCACTGTCTCTGATCGTCTGTGCGGAGAAAATCCGTGATTTTACAGTCCACGACTTAGGTGTTTTTGCTTTCACAGGTACGCACCTCCCTGTATCTGTTGTACGGCTGGAGCAGGTCGGCAATGGCTGTCTCCTGCTCCGCAGGGGTGGTATAGGTCTCGCTCTTGGACACGCTTCCCTCTGTGTAAGAAGCGCTTTTTACACCGTAGTCCTGCTCCTGCAAGAAGCCGTTTAGGTGTATATAGGCGATTTTGGACAGCGTGGTTGCCGTCACGGCAAGCGGCAAGGTGCGGGCACCAAGATACGCCAAGCAATCGTCCTCGGCCATATCCAAGAACAGCTGCAGGTCCAACTCTGTGCCGGCATGCGCATACCAGGCAGCGCACAGCTCGTCATATCGCCCGGCAGCGGCCCGCAGCAGCCGCAGGGTCTTACTTTTCATCTCATCAGTCAAAACATATCACCCCATAAGAAAAGGCGCCTTATTTGGCGCCCTTTTTTGTATCCTCTTTTTCTTGCAGCTGCCAACCGGCATTCAAATAAGCCGGCAGACAACTCCGATCAATGACCACTTGGGTCTTGCCCTGTACAACGGTTACCTTTTCCATTTGTACCTCCCCGGGCTTAGCCCTGCACCTTGACGATCATATTCTTGTCCAGCGTGGTCACGCCGTACAGAATATCAAAGGATACGGTGTCGATCTTGTGGGTGCTGTCGTAGTCAAAGACCACACGCACACCCAGGCCGTCCGCAGAAGCCACATAGGCGTTCTTGTTGCCCATCGGCAAATCCATAGGACGGGTCACCAGTGCCACGCCGTTGCGGTGGAACCCTACGGAAGTGGGCGCAGAGATCACAGTGGCGTCCTTTCCAGACAGTGTAGCGTGCAAGGGCTGGTCAATAGCCACCTCGGCCACCGCGCCGCTGGCAGCCGTAGCGTCTGCGGCAAAATGGTACACATAGCCGTCCACAATAAAGCAGTCGCCCTTTTTCACCGTGGCAGTAGCAGCAGTCACAGAGGACAGCGCCACCTTGCTCTCACCGGCAGTACCACTGACCTTATAAGTCTTGGCAGTACCAACGGCATTGTCCAGATAACCGTAGGGATACGGTGCGTTCTGGCTCATGTAGGTGTCCATGGTGTACACCTTGCCCAGTTCTGCGTCCCGCAGGGCGTTGCCGTCACCGGCATAGGACACCTTGGACATGTTGTCGTCCGTAGCATACAGCACCTTGTGCGAGGGGTTCAGCACCAGGCGGCGGTTCTGAACCGGCACACCGGCAAAGTCCAGATAGCTGCCCACCTTGGCAATATCCTTAATGGGCTTGGTTGCGCTCTCTCCGGAAGCGGTCACGGTGCGGCCGGCGCCCTCTACGGCAGTCGCCAATACATCTGCGTCCACCGCGCTGGCGATGGCGGTCATGGCCGGTTCGATCACCTGGGCAGAGAAGTCGCGCAGATCCAGGGACATTTCCTTAGAAGTGATCTGCACAGTCACATCGCGCAGCCGGTCCATCTTCACGGGTACACCGCCCTCGTTCAGATCCTGGGGATCCACAGCGCCGGTAAAGTTCTTGGCCACAAATTTGCTGGGACGGCGTGCGGTAACCGTGTCGCCAACCTTCACAAATTCGTTCTCATAGTCCCGGTGGACCAGGTTAGCCATCACCAGGTTGTTTTTCAGTACCATCAGTGCCTCATTGGCAATGACATTGGGTGTTAAAATCGTATTCGGCATTTCTTATTCCTCCTATTAGCCGTTCTGTTTTCTCCACGCCTCATAGGCGCGGAAGTCTGTGGGCGGTACATTGTCGCCCGCTGCTTCCTTACCTGCCGGCGGCAAGTCCTTGCCCCGCAGGTTGGCGGTTGTGGCGGCCTGTACAGCCTCTTGAAATGCGGCGTCAAAAATCTCCAGGTTCTTTTGTGAGGCAGTGGCGTCATTCCCGGTCAGGATTGCGGCAAACTGCACAGGCAGCTTACGCTGGAGCAGCTCAGCCGCAACGGCCGTTTCCAGCTGCTTCTTGGCAAAGGCTGCCTTTTCCTGTTCAAATGCCTGGCGATCCTTGGCCAGGTTATACCGCTCCCGCTCCTCTTTGTTCATACTGGAGAGCTTTTTGGCTTCGTCCGCCTGCTCTTTGGCGCTTTCTTCCCACTTGGCTCTGGCCGTGGCAAGCGCCTTGCTGACCCTGCTGTCAAATTCACTTTGGAATTTTTTGTCTTTCAGCAGGTCATCAAATGTTGGAGTGTCGTTGCCCCCATCGGAGTTGGTGTCGGTGTCGCCCGCTGCCCCCTCTGTGTTGGTGTCTGCTCCACTCTCGCCGGTGTCCTCGGCAAACAGCTGGAGGTTCAGCGGCAGGCGTGCGCACACCCGGCTCTGTTCTCTGCTGCTTTCCGTCTCGGCATTTTGTTTTGTCATTGCTGACTCCTTTCCCAAGCCGTTCGCTGCCGGCTTGTTAAATGATATATTCCCACAGGCATTGCCTGTAAATGGGTATAAAAAGAGCAGGGCTGCATTGCAGCTCTGCTCACTTTGTTGATTGAAAATTACAATTCTATCAGGTCATCTGGTCTTACACCGCCAAAATATTCGTCTATGAGTTCTTGTAACGCTTTTTCTTGTTCTTCTTTACTAATCTCTTCGTGCCCTGTCACTCTTGCTCCACCTGGTTCATTCCATCTGGGAGCGGTAAACAGCTTTTTGTCTTCCATAGTCTTTCTCCTATTTTTCGTGCAAACAAATCATCACTTTATAATCTTTTTGGAAAACCTTGGATACCACAAAACTACTACCACGCGGATACAATATCTCTTGCTCATTTGTATTGAAAGATCGAATATCCCGTCCGTTCTTACACTGCGGAATATAGATTTGCACTTCTGCGTCCGGGTTATAGGTCTTTCCACAGGTCGTGGCTATGTACGCATCGCAAACAACCGTGTTACCGACTGCGTGCGTATCCGTGAATTTTTGCAGCTCCGTGGGATCAGATATAACCAAAGAGCGTTTGACCGGTCCGTTATACCTTGGGAATTTCTCAAGCGCACGGTCTAAGTTAGTTATAGCCTTTTTTTCCTCGTTTGTCAACTCTATACCCTGGCGCAATTTCTCATTGATCGGGTAAAAGTCACTGGAGACCCAACTGTTCATGGCGTATTCTTCCTCATCCGTCAGACCCGGGTCTCTCTTCTCCACATACTTCTCATACCACTGGGCATAGGTCATATCTGCCGGTACGGTCATAGACTGTCCTGTCACCGGGTCCCTTGCCCAGCGGGTGCCTGTGCGGTTGTTGACCGCCGGCACGGTAACGCTGCGACAAAAGGGGTGCATAGGCGGCACATTTTTGCCCGGCTGCGCCTCCTCTACCAAAAAGGTCTTGCCATCCAGCTGACGGCACACAGCAGAGGTACGCAGATCCAGGGTCGCCATAAACCGATACCGGGTAATGCCCGCTGCCTTATAGCCCTCCAAAAATCCTTGGTTGGAGAAGTAGTTGACCTCGGTACGGATCAGTCGGCTGGCGCAAAAGCGCTGCCCGCTGTCGCTGTCTGCACCCACACAGTCCTCCAGCAGGTGCTCCTCCATATCGTGCAGGGTCATACCGGTCATGCAGCCTACCTCAATGGTGCGCTGCAAGCGCTTGCAAAAAGCGGCGTTATTGTTCCACACACGGTCGGAATAATTCTTGCCGCTCCACTTGTGGGTAAGCGCAGCCTGCACACGGCGGTCACTGATCAGGTTAAAATCATATAAGCCATTGCGCTTTTGGTCATTGAACACCGTGCGGTAGTAGGCCTGTTTCAGCGTGTCAGTCAGCCTGGTCTTAGCCAGCCGCTCCTCTCGCACGCCCATAGCAATAGCTTCCGCCCGAATGGCATTTTGCAGCGCCTGCAGGCGGCTAATCCGATCCGCATAGGCCGGTGCGTCCAGCATAGCGATCAACTCCCGCCGTGCCTGTGGCTCCTTGGTCTTCTGCAGCTGTTCCAGCAGGCGCTGGCGCTCCTGTGCGGTTTGGTCTGCGCTGAGCAGCTGCAAGGCATAAGCCTGGCTGATTTGGCCGTTCTTTACATACCGGCGGAGAATACGCTCAATTTGTGCGTTGATCTGATCCACACCCTGGGCATACATACGGTTGACTTCCACCATGGTGGCAGTGGTGCGCACTTGCAGCAGGTGTTCCAGGTCAACCGTTCGCCGTTTCCAATACTCTGCTGCTTTCATAGGTTAAGCGTCCTTTTCTTTGTCTTGCTGTTCCTGATCTGCCGACTGTCCCTTTTCATCAGCTTTGTCCTCCGCCTTGGCGGCAAAGCTGTCCATATACTGCTGCTGGTTCTCCTGCTTTTGCTGCTTCATGTTCTCCACAGCCTCTGCCGGGTCCTTAACAAACCAAAGAAGAGACAGCAGGGTCTGATCGTCCACCAGCCCGGCATTCTTCAAGGTGCACACCATAGAGACAATCTGCGCCTCATCAATGGGCAGCGCCACAGTAAACACCATATCCACATCATCTACGGACACCGGGTCTATACCGTTATGGGCCAGCCAGTTGTTGTATAAGGTCCAGCGTTTCTTCAGACCCGCCTCCATGGCGCTCATCTTGCTTTTCACCAACAGGTGCAGGGCAAGCAGCTTCAATTTCAGCGCCACGCCACTGGCGTTGCCTGCAAAGGCCTGGTCTGTCATATCCGGGGTTAGGGTCATCTTGTGAATATCCGATACCAAGGTATCGTCCAGCACCTTCATGGAGTTTTCGTCAAAGGTCTTTTGTATGTATTCCAACCGGGCGTCCTGGGGAATGCCGTCAATGAGCCGGTCTCGCTTAGCTGCTTCCATGGTGTCCTGGGGCAGAACCGCGCCGAATGCTGCCAAGATGGAATTAACAAACTTACGCTTATCTGTAAGCCGGTCGGACAGCAGCTCGTTTCTGGCGTCAATCAAGTTGGCCACCTGTTCAAAGTCGCCCTGCCGCTCCTCGTTGTTCTCATAACACACCACCGGCACACCGTCAAAGAAATGGGGCACAGGCGCGCCCACCGGGTGGTAAATATAGTTTTCCTTGTCCAGATCGTCACTTTCATACTGCTGGTACTGTGTGGCGGTATAAACTGTCACCGCATAGTACCGGCTGCGGTCTGTGCGCTCCCGCTGCTCAAACCACAGGGCAAACAGATCCTTATGCTCCACCGTGTCGTCCTGCACCAGGACAATTTGATCCGGTGCATACACTGCAGACCGGGGGCGCGGCTGCTCCTCTGTGCTGGCATACAGCAGCTCGCAGCTTTCGCCGTATATACCCATGGCCTTGCCAATCCGCTGATCTATCGTAGCAATATTCTGACTGTGATAGGCAGCCATAACGGCAGAAATGTCAATTTCCTTGCTGCACAGATCGCACAGGCCGTCTTTGTTTTCGTCCACAGCGTTGTGCCGGATCAGGTTACCGCTTTCCCGATCCAGCTTTGCCTCCACCGTAGACACCAGGGACAGCTGGGCCTGGCTGTCTTTCTTGTCCTTGTCGTTACAGTCGTACTTTACCGGCTCACTTAGGAAATAGCCACGGATAATGTCCACAATGTACTTGGCATAGTTAGCCTCGGCCCGCACATCGTTCTCCTCTTCTCCACGCCGGATTTGCGGCATACCGATATATCGGCCATAGAGGGCACGGCAGCGCCGCTCGTATTCGTTTGCCCGACCGACCACATAATCAATCACGGCAGACGACAGTACGCCCTGTTCCGCCTCCGGCACATCCCGCCGGTTCATGTAAAGTATCATATTCAAGTCCTCCTTGTTACGATCCGCCCCAAAGCGGTGCTTACAAAATATCGCATGGCGTCCATAGCGTGGTCGTCCTGTTTGACCGGCTCATCCCGGCCTGCCTGAGCCGCTTTGTCATACCAACGGTAGGCGTAAAACTCTGCAATGGTTCGGGTACAGTCCTTGCAAAACAGCAGCTCCGCCCGCTGCAATAGCGTACATACGGTACGGATTCCATCCAGCACCGCGTTATCCGCCTTTAACACCTTTAGCCCCCGCCTTTGCAGCTCTGTAATGAAAGAGGCCGCCGAAGGGTCAACCACTACGCAGGTATAGGGCGTATCGCCGATAAAGGCCATCATCTCGTCCGCATACTCTGCGTCCGTCCTTTGTTTATGGTTCTCCCGCCCGGAATAGTAATACTCCTTGGTACATAGCCATTTGCCATGGTATTTGCGCCACATCAGGAACACCGTAGGGTTTAGCGTACCGTAGTCCACACTGATATAGGCAGAGCCTTGCAGTTCGTTATCCGGCGGCAGCGGAATACAGTGCCGACTTTCGTCAAACATATCGTAGATCAGGCCTTCTGCCACTTTCCATTCGCCCAGGATATACCGAGCATAAAAAACGCCCGCGTACATCGTTCTGTACCGGGCTTTGACCTCCTCAGTTAAGGACAAATTATCGTCCATCGTAAAGTGGAGGTAGAGTATTCGCTTTTCTTGCCGCTTCTCCGGCAGGATCCATTCTTCATAAAACCAGTGATGTGGGTTATCCGGGTTGCAGTTGAACCAAAATTTTGCACCACTGACAGAACACCGGGCGGTGGCCTGCTGCACAAAGGACTGGGGCATTAAAGCCACCTCGTCAAAGAACACACCGGCCAGGGTCATACCCTGGATCAGATCCTGGCTGCTTTCGTCCTTGCCCCCGAAGATGTAAAATGCGTTTTCTGTGCCGCCCCGCGTCACCACAAGCACATTGTCGCTACGGCTGTATTTCACCTGATACCCACGACTTTGCAGCATTGCAGGCAGAAAAGAAAGCACATTCCGGCGAAAGGAGCTGATCGTCTTTCCGCACATGGCAAAGTTCATGCCGCTGTAGGTACTCATAGCCCACAGAATATAGCTAAGCGCCATACTCACCGTCTTACCGGATCGTATAGCGCCGTCTGCAATTATTCCGTTTTTGTCGCTAACAGGTGATGTTTTGCACCACCAGGTGAGCACCTGGAGCTGCTTGGCGGAGAATGGCTGAAAATGAAAGGTGCTTATTCTTCCCATGCCTGTTCACCCGCTTTCTGCTCCAAGGCCTCCAGGAAGCCATCGTCCGTCTGCTCATCTTCATGCCCTCGGGCCAATTCAAAGTGACGCAGAAGCTCTGCCAGGGCTTTCACCCGATCAGAGGTATTCGGCGGCTTCGCCGTCTCTGCAAACCCGATGGAGCACAGTGCGTTCAGCACATCCGTTGCGGTAAAATCCAACTTGTCCAGCTTTCGCTTTTCCAGGTCAGCGATAAATTTTTTTACCTTATCATTTCTTAGCAATCGGCTTGCTTGGCTTTCTGCGCTCCCGGGCGCCTTACAATTTGGGTAAGCAGCCTGGTAGGACCGTTTCCCGTTATGGTCGAGCACGTATTCATAACAGAACAGCCTTTGTTTAGGTGTTAAGGTCTCTTTACCCACGCTGCTCACCTCCTTTGTAATAATTACGGATTATATGCTGTTATTTTTTCTGTTTGCTATTTGGAAAAAATTCATCCAGTATTTCGAGCCGAATTCTATTTTTGCGGGCTGCTTTCTCGAGACGCAACTGATGAACCCGTATAATTGTTATTGCTATTGCTGAAGCAACTACAACCACGCCGAATATCTCAATATGACTATTCTGAATGTCACTCATCTTCTGTTGTATCTTTTGAATTATTTCAGCATGATTTGAATATTCTTCGAGCAATGTTTGAAACCAATCTTTGAGGATTTCGTAAATCTTACTTTGAAAGACTGCAAACCACGAAAATATCATCGATATTACAGAAATCGTCAAAGGAGTAGTGTTTATCGCGGTTTTCTCTTCGGCCTCTGCTAAAATGCGTTCGCGTCGGCGTTCCGCCGGAGACAGGTTAGTCAGTTCCATCTTGATCTTTTCATACTCTCGAACTTTACGATTTTTCCGTTTCTTCTTCTGCTGCTTGCCTAAAGGTTTTTTAGAGCGTTTACGCATGTATTTGTTTTCCCCCCTTTCTGCTCACCATAATTATAGCACATCTGAAAACGGGCCTCGTAGTAACCGCACTTTAGAGGAAAAAGGCGCAAGGAAAATATACATAAAATCCAAAGAGCGCACCGTTTGGAGCGCTCTTTCAATCTGTTTGGCAGTTTATACTATAACACAGACGGCAACCTGCATACTATAACATCAACATGCATTGCATATTGGTTTTTTTATTTTTCGCATTCCAGCATATCCAGGGACTGCGGGTGAATGCGAGAGACCAGGTGATTGTATGTAATATCTTCGTCTACGGCGATCTTTTCAAAAGTGTCACCGTTCAAATACCGCCGACGCAACACACGCCGGTGCAACGGGCTGCGTACCTGCTCAATAGCAGCCTCAATTTCTGCCCGCTGCAACAGAGCAAGCCGGACTTGTTGGTCCAGCTTCTCTTTCAGTTCTATAATGCGATCTACCGTCAAGGTAAAATCTGCCCGCTGTCCGCCTCTCGGCGTGGGAGAGAGGGAAGCCGTGATCTTTTGCACCCGGCTGTTCAGTTCTTCGATCTCCTGTTGTGTAATCTCAACCTCCGCCCAGCACTCCCGATAGCGTTGCAGCCATTCCTTCTTTTCATTGTTCGTCATTTTTCCTCCTGCTTTTTATTCCGCTCATTTCTTAAAGTTAGGACCAAAGCCGATCACGCCGAAAAATGCAACAATGACCGCCCCGGCCACAAGAATGATTTGTGCTGCTGTACACATCCTGCTCACCTCCCTGTGCTCCCGAACCCGCCGCTTCCGCGTTCGGTGTCTGCCAGTTTTTCCACCAGCACCAACTCCGGCGTGTCAATCTTGACCACCACCAGCTGACTGATCTTGTCCCCACGGCGCACAGCGTAATCCATACCGCTGTGGTTGTACAGCTTGACGGCAATACTGCCGGTGTAGCCCACATCGATCACGCCCTCGCTGGTAATGCCATACTTCACATTTAGTCCGCTTTTGGACTTGAAAAAGCCTGCTGTATGTACCGGCAACTCAATATGTACCCCGATGTCAATGGTCACCGCTCCGTGTGCCGGAATTACCGTGTCCACCGGTGACAGCAGGTCAAGCCCCGCATCCGTATCATGTGCTCTCACAGGCATTAACGCCTGCTTGTCAAGTTGAATGTTCATTCTCTTCATCCTCCACAACATCAATTTTGTGTTTTCTTATTTTCATTTTTCTACCTTTCCGCCTCCAAGTTCTTTGCAGTCGACTGCAAAACTTGAATAACGGCGGCGGAGAGTTTTGTGCCGGTGGCCGGATCCTTGGCATTGATCTTGCCGATCAGCTCCTGTACCTTTGCGGCGGTTTGTTGCAGCTCGGTGAAGTACACCCGGCAGGCTGCCACATCCGTGTCGGCGCCAGCTGCCTTGGCTTGCCGAACAGCGGCGTCCAGTTTGGTGGCACTGCTGTCCAACTGCCGTTTCAGGTCTGCCTTTTCCTGCTCCAGCTTTTCTACAGCTGCTTTTGCTTTCTTCTCGGCGTCTGCCTTTGCCGTTGCCAGCTTGGCTTTGTATTCCTTGGCGGCTTCCTTTTCCGCTTCCTTTCGGATTGCCTCCGGGTCCGGCGCTGCGTCGGCCCGCTGCTGCAATTCTTCCAGCTGGGCGCTGTACTTGGCTTTAACTTCCTGCTCAATGGAAGAACGGAGTGCGTTGGTGTCCACCTGCTCCGGTGCTTCGCTTAATTCGCTCTGTGCCTGCCCAAGGTCAAAGGTCAGCTGTTCTGTCTGCTTTTTGTAGCGTTCAACCTCTGCCTTTAACTCCCTGACTGTGGCACTCTCCAGGTCCACATCGGCCGCGAACTCTTCCCGCTCGTAGCTGCTGATTTGAGAGATCAACTCCAGCTTGGTGATCCCCAGGTCGGCGTGGTCGGCCATATACTTCTGGCCCAGCTTTTCATAGGCTGATATGTAAGAGTATGCTTGCCGCTGCTTAATGCCGCATGCCTGCTCGGCGTACTCCTCGAATGTGTCATAGCCCAGCTCTGTGTATAGGCCCTCATCCCGCATAGTCTTAAGATCGTGGCACACATCTACCAGTGCTCTGGCCATTACCTGGC
>OGZW01000201.1_pt1 | contig 42645 bp, 34 predicted proteins | sample 1577001 | NCBI WGS metagenome assembly OGZW01 (sample SAMEA3541519, study PRJEB24748) | human gut metagenome | biome: human gut; feature: human-associated habitat; material: faeces | place: China | collected 2012 | reverse complement strand
TCTTGCCCGCGCCGACGATGGTGTGCAGCTCATCGATGAAGAGGATGATCTTGCCGTCGGACTTTTTGACCTCATTCAGAACGGCCTTGAGCCGCTCTTCAAACTCGCCGCGGTACTTGGCGCCCGCGATCAGCGCGCCCATGTCGAGCGAGAAGATGGTGCGGTCCTTCAGTCCCTCGGGCACGTCGCCGCGCACGATACGCTGGGCAAGCCCCTCGGCGATGGCCGTCTTGCCGACGCCTGGCTCGCCGATGAGCACGGGGTTGTTCTTCGTCTTACGCGACAGAATGCGGATGACATTTCGAATTTCCGCATCGCGGCCGATGACAGGGTCGAGCTCCTTCGTACGGGCACGCTCGACAAGGTCCGTGCCGTACTTCTTGAGCGCGTCGTAGGAGTCCTCGGGGTTGTCGCTCGTCACGGGGGAGGTCTTGACCTTGGCAAGTTCGTCGGAAAAGCGGCTTCTCGTGATGCCGTGGTCGGAGAGGAGCTGACGCACGCTCTGCGAGCCCTCGGAGAAGATGGCGAGCATCAGATGCTCGACGGAAAGATACTCGTCGTGCAGCTTCTCGGCGGTCTTTTCGGCAAGGTTGAAGATCTTGCCGACCTCGGGCGAGGCGTAGACCTCGCCGCTGCCGCCGGAGATGCGCGGCAGCTTGCGGATTAGCGTGTCAAGCTCGGAGAGCAGGCCGTCGCAGTCGACGCCCATTTTGCCGAACAGAGACCCGATAAGTCCGCCGTCCTGGTCGAGCAGGGCGTAGAGCAAATGCTCGCTTGTCACATACTGGTTGCCGTTTTCCTGCGCCATGCTCTGCGCGGTCTTGACGGCTTCCAAAGCCTTTTGCGTATATTTTTCAGCATTCATTCAAGTTCACCTCAAATTCGTGTTTTTTACAATCGTGTTGGTTTAGATGAGCAGCGCTCTGCTTCGCAGATCGCCGCGGTAGGCCATTTCCACGTCGCTCGCTGAGAGCGAGCCGTCGAGATAGCCCTTGAGCAGCCGGTCGAAGAGTTGGACATAAGCGCTGATCGCGCCTGCCACATCGTCGGCAGTCAAAGATTTGCCGCGCGGCATGGCAAGCGGACGGACAAAGCGCCCGTCGTAGAGCGCACAGGCGATGGAGCTGCCGAGCAGCGGAGCAAGGCATCTGTCCTCGATCTGCACCCACAAGCGGAAGAAGTTCGTCATCGCGGCAATGAGCGCTGCCGACTGTGTGCGGAAGACGATGTTCAGCGTGCCCATCGTCTGGGCGTCGCCGCTGCTCAGGTCGACCTCGTACTTGACCGTCGGGCGGTACTTGTACGAAAGACTCGATTTGAGCGACATCGTCGACGAGCCGGGGGCGAAGAACGGCACCAGCTCGCGCGTGGGCGTCATCAGCTCTTCGATGGCCTCGAAAATATCGTTCCAGCGGCGTTCAGGCGTCGGCACGGAGACGTACTCGGCCAGAATTTGGTTCACGAGCGCCGAACGGTTCGTACCCATCCGGTGGGCCAGCGCATCGACCTCGCGCACCACATCGTCTGACAGCGTCAGACTGTAAAGATTTTTCTTCATCATGCGCCTCCTTGGGGATCTTTTTCTTTCTGGATGCTATCATAGCACGATCACAAACTTTGTCAATAGATTTATATAAATATATTTACGAGTTATGTGCGAATTTACACGGAGTTCATAATTATAGATAATGCAGAAAAAGGGAAAAGCCGCAGTGAATTTCACTGCGGCTTTTCCCTTACGAGAGATAGAGAGATGAGAGGGTCTCGATCTTACAGCAGGCCCTGCAGCAGGATGATGACGATCAGAATCGGCAGCACCCACTGGAAATAGGGCTTGAGCTTGGGCGAGAGCTTGATGCCCGTGCCCTTGTTGGCTTCGGCGAGGTATTTGTCAAAGCCCCAGCCCCACTTGGTGACGCAGAACAGCAGATACACCAGCGAGCCGATGGGGAGCAGGAGGTTGCTCACAAGGAAGTCCTCGCTGTCAAGCACGTCCTTGCCGGGGATGGGATGGAAGTCGCTCCAGATGTTGTAGCCGAACACGCAAGGAAGACTCAGGAGCATCAGCAGCACGCCATTGATGAAAACGGCCTTCTTGCGGCTCCAGCCGAAGGTATCCATGCAGACGGCGAGGATGTTTTCAAACACGGCCAGCACCGTGGACATACTGGCGAACATCATGAAGAGGAAGAACAGCGTGCCCCAGAAGCGGCCGCCGGACATATTGACAAATACCTGCGGCAGCGTGACGAAGAGAAGGGAGGGGCCGTTATCCGGCGCGACGCCGTAGGAGAAGCACGCGGGGAAGATGATGGTGCCGGCCATGAGCGCAACGAAGGTGTCGAGCGCGCAGATGCGGATGGACTCACCGGCAAGGGTGTGATCGTCGGACATATAGCTGCCGAAGATCTCCATCGCCGCAATGCCGAGCGAGAGCGTGAAAAAGGCCTGATTCATCGCATCGGTGATGAGGCTGCGCAGGCCATTTTCGCGGATGGAATCGAGCGAGGGGAGCAGGTAGAACTTCATGCCCTCCGCCGCGCCGGAGAGCGTCAGGCTGTGACCGGCGAGAATGAGAATGAGCGCGAGCAGCGCGAGCATCATGACCTTGGACACGCGCTCAAGACCCTTTTGCAGCCCGAAAGAGCAGACAATAAAGCCGACAATGACGATGGCGACGGCCAGAATACCCATTTCGACCGGGTCGGACAGCAGTTGACCGAACACGGCGGACGCTTCCTCTGCGGGCATACCGGCGTAGAATTTGCCGATCAAAAAGCGGCCGAAATAGCTGATCATCCAGCCGGAAACGGTCGTGTAGTACATCATCAGCAGGTAGCAGCCGATCAGACAGAACCAGCCGTGGATGTGCCACCCGGACTTCGGTTTTTCGAGCGTCCTGTAGGCGAGGATCGCGCTCTTGCGGCTTGCGCGACCGACGGCCAGCTCCATCGTCAGTACGGGCACGCCCATGATGAGCAGGCACAGAATGTAAAAGAGCACAAAATAGCCGCCGCCGTTTTTGCCCGTCACATAGGGGAAGCGCCAGACATTGCCGATGCCGATGGCACAGCCGGCGCTGACGAGCAGGAAGCCCAGGCGGGAGCGGAAGGATTCGCGTTTCATGTCGTAATACCTCTCTTATGAATGTTTTATGAACGATGTGCTTATCTTACCGCAGGAGGATGGGCTTTACAAGAGCAGCTTCTTGATGATAAAATAAGTAAAACTTATGTTATGAGAGGGCGTATTCATGAATCGAAATCAACTGCGCTACTTTGTCGCCGCGGCAGAGCACCTGAGCTTCACCAGGGCGGCGGAGCAGTATTACATCTCCCAGACAGCGGTGACGCAGCAGATCCATCTGCTGGAAGAGACGCTTGGCTGCGAGCTGTTCGACCGCAGCACCCGCCCGGTGAGCCTGACGAGCGCGGGGCGATCCTTCCTTTTGGACGCGAAGGCGATCTTAGAGCGCATGAGCAGCGCGCAGGAGCGCGTGCACGACGCGGCGACGGGCCTGACCGGTACGCTGCGCGTGGGCTATGTGCGCGGCTACGAGCGCAGCGACCTTTCCGTACTCATGCGTCACTTCCACCAGAAAAACGGCAACGTGCTGATCTCGTTCTATCGCTGCTCGACCGACGTGCTGGCCGCGGGGCTGCTGCATCAGGAGTATGACATCGTTTTTACCTGGGACTCGACGAACCTGCGCACGCAGGAGGGGGTCGCGTTCCGGACGGTCGAAAAGGCGCGGCTTGTCGTGGCGCTCTATGCGGGCCATCCGCTTGCGCAGCGGCGATCGCTCACGCGGCAGGAGCTGCGCGGCGAGAATATCCTATATATGTCTCCCGATGCCGCGCCCGATTCCTACGGCGATGCCTTTTTCATGCAGCGCTACGCCGAGGCGGGCTACAAGCCGAATATCCTCTTCCGCTCGGCAGACACCGAGAGCATTTTGATGATGGTCGCGGCAGAGGAGGGGATATCGCTCTTGCCCGACTACTGCACCGACCGGCTCTACAACGCCGACAATCTCGTCTTTGTCCCGCTCGTAGGGGAAGGGGAGGAGGAAGAGATCATCGCCGCCTGGCAGACCGGCAACCCAAACCCCGCGCTCAAACGATTTATCGCTGAGCTCAGCGAAACGACGCCGCCTTATTGACAGGCGGCGTCGTTTTTTGCTTTCTGTCGGCGAAAAATCAATAATAAATTTATTAATTGTAAATAAAATTGATTTTTCACTTGAAAATGCTAAAAATTACAGAAATCATGAGATAAATGACAGAAAAATCATACTTTCTAAAATGGAAAGGTAAAAAAGAAAAAATGTTATCGAGAAAAATGATTTGACAGAAAAGAAGCAAAAGAAAAATCGATTTGATATCAAGAATGCTTCAGTGTTATAGTCAGCCCTGTACGTAAATTCAAAAAAAGGAGCACTGCTATGATCACAATGGGCATCGACTCCGGCTCTGCCATGACCAAGGCGGCGCTGTTTGACGGCGAACAAATTATCTCCTGCCGTATGGAGCCGAGCGGCACCAACCCGGGCCAGGTGATGCACCGATTATATGAAGAAATGAAGACGGAGGACACTGCCTTTGTCGTCGCGACCGGTTACGGACGCGAGCTGCTGCCCGAGGCGGACAAGGTCATCACCGAGATCACCTGCCACGGCGCGGGCGCGGCGTTCCTTTGTCCCGGCTGCGATACGGTCATCGATATCGGCGGTCAGGACAGCAAGGTCATCCTGCTCAATGAAGCGGGGCAGGTCTGCGATTTTCTGATGAACGACAAATGTGCGGCCGGTACGGGCCGCTTCCTGGAAATGACGATGGCGCGCGTCGGCAGCGACATTGCAAAGATCGACGAATTCATCGCGGGCGCGAAGCCTGTGACCATCAACAGTATGTGCGCCGTCTTTGCCGAGAGCGAGATCATCGGCCTTCTCGCGCAGGAAACGCCGCCGGGCGATATCGTCCTCGGCTGCATCCACTCCATCTGCCGCCGCACGGCGGTCTTTGCGCAGAAGCTCGCGCCGCAGAAGCCGCACGTCTTTTTCTCCGGCGGCCTCGCGCAGTCGGAGACCATCCGCGCCGCGCTTGCGCAGTACCTCGGCACGCAGGACGTGCAGACCCATCCGCTCAGCCAGTACAACGGCGCCATCGGCGCGGCGGTGCTCGGCTACCGCAAAGCAAAAAGATAAGGTCAGCCCCGCATTTTCGCGGAGAAGATAAAGAACCTTCGGATCAACCGGATTAGAAAGGAATCGTTTCACCATGGTAGAACTCAAGAAAGATTTACCGGCTATGTTTGAGGAATTCGCGGATCAGCGCCGCAACTCCTTCCTGGCCATCAAGAAGCTCAAGGACGAGGGAACGCCGGTCGTCGGCGTGTTCTGCACGTATCTGCCCAAGGAGATCGCCAACGCGATGGGTGCCGCCGTGGTGGGACTGTGCTCCGTTTCCGACGAGACCATCCCCGACGCGGAAAAGGACCTGCCGCGCAACCTCTGCCCGCTCATCAAGTCGAGCTACGGTTTCGCCAAGACCGACAAGTGCCCGTTCTTCTACTTCTCCGATCTCGTTGTCGGCGAGACGACCTGCGACGGCAAGAAGAAAATGTATGAGCTGCTCGCCGAGTTCAAGCCCGTCTACGTCATTGAGCTGCCCAACCGCCAGTCGGAGGAGGGCATCGCGATGTACCGCCGCGAGATCATCCGCTTCAAGGAAAAGCTCGAGCAGCAGTTTGAGACCACTATCACCGAAGAGGCCATCCGCCACCAGATCCACCTGCGCAACGAGGTGACCAAGTCCCTGCTACGCCTGCAGTATCTGATGACGAACGATCCCGCGCCCGTCAGCGGCCTTGATATCGTCAACACCTCCTACGGCAGCGGCTTCAATATGGATGTTGAGTCCCTGCCCGGCCGCATCAACGAGATGGCCGACATGATCGAAGCCGACTATGCCGCGGGCAAGAATATCGGCAAGAAGCCCCGTATCCTTGTCACCGGCTCTCCCTCCGGCGGCGCGGCGCTCAAGGTCATCCGCGCCATCGAGGACAGCGGCGCGGTCGTTGTCGCGTTTGAAAACTGCAGCGGTCTGAAGTCCATGATCCTGACCGACGAGGAGAACCCCGATGTCTATGATGCGCTCGCGCGCCGCTACATGAGCATCGGCTGCTCCTGTATGTCGCCCAACCCCAACCGCCTTGCGATGCTCGACCGTCTGATCGACGAGTTCAAGGTCGACGGCGTGGTCGATGTTATTCTGCAGGCCTGCCACACCTACAATGTGGAAACGGGACTTGTCGGCAAGCTCGTCAAGGAAAAGAAGGGGATTCCCTATGCCGTGGTCGAGACCGACTATTCCCAGGCCGACGTCGGCCAGATCAAGACCCGTATGGCTGCGTTTATCGAAATGCTCTGAGCCTGAAGAGGGTGGGAGAGACATGAAATTTGACTTTACGACCATCTACGACCGCCGCGGAAAGGATGCCATGGCTGTCGACGCCGTGGAGAAGATCCCGACCTTTCAGCCGAACGAGGGCTTTGACGCCATCCCCATGTGGGTCGCGGACATGAACTTTGCCACGGCCCCGTCGGTCAACGCAGAGATCGCCAAGCGCATCGAGCATCCGCTCTACGGCTACTACATGACGCCGGACGAGTATTACGATTCCATCATTCACTGGCACGAGACGCGCAACGGCGTGACAGGCCTTGAAAAAGAGCACATCGGTTATGAAAACGGCGTGCTCGGCGGCGTGATGAGCGCATTGAACGCGGTCTGCGCCCGCGGCGACAAGGTGCTTGTGCATTCGCCGACATACATCGGCTTTACCGGCTCGATCGAAAACGCGGGCTATCACATCGTCACGAGCGAGCTCAAGCAGGACCGCTACGGCGTGTGGCGCATGGACTTTTTCGACATGGAGATGAAGATCAAAAAGAACGACATCCGTGCCGTCGTCTTCTGTTCGCCGCACAACCCCACGGGCCGCGTGTGGGAGAGGGAGGAGCTCGAGCAGTTTATGGATATGGCGCAGCGGCTGAACGTCACGGTCATTTCCGACGAGATCTGGTCCGATCTTACGCTGCGCGGCTACAAGCACATCCCGCTCCAGTCCGTCTCCGAGGACGCGAGAAACCGCACCATCGCGCTCTATGCGCCGTCGAAGACCTTTAACCTTGCAGGACTGATCGGCAGCTACCACATCATCTACAATGAAGCGCTGCACAAGCGCGTCAAAAAGGAAGCGAGCACCTGCCATTATAACAGCATGAACGTGCTCTCCATGCACGCGCTGATCGGCGCTTACAGCGATGAGGGCGCTCAGTGGGTGGACGAGCTGAGAGAGGTGCTTACCGCCAATGTAAAGTACGCCTGCAAATTCATCCGCAAGAACTTCAAGAGCGTGAACGTTCAGCAGCCGGAGGGGACCTATATGCTCTTCCTTGACTGCGAGGAGTACTGCAAGCGGAGTGGCCGCTCGCTCGACGAGGTCAAAAAGGCGGGCTATGAGGTCGGTGTCGTCTGGCAGGATGGCCGCCCCTTCCACGGGCCGCACCACATCCGCATGAATCTCGCGCTGCCTACCGCGCGCGTGGAGGAAGCGATGCAGCGGCTCAAGGACTATGTGTTCGTGTAAGAGTAGAGACTGTTTGCCCCCATGGGCAAATGTTTCGATAAAGAAATCCAAAATACAAGGAGAAACAGCATGAAGAACATTCGCAAGTTCCTTTGCCTTGCTCTGGCCCTCATCATGGTCCTGAGCCTGGCAGCCTGCGGCAGCAAGAGCGACGATGCCCAGGACAACACCAACGACGCGCAGGAGACTGCCGGCCAGCCCATCGAGGGCGGCACCTTCGTCTATGCGATCGAAGAGCCCATCACGTCCCTGAACTGGTACAACAACAACTTCACCGACCTCGGCAAGCAGGTTTTATCGAACATGTATGACCCGATGTGGAAGAATAATGCCGACGGCTCTCTCGACTACCGCCTGGCCAAGAATGTCGACATCAGCGAGGACGGCACCACCTACACCCTGACCCTCCGCGATGACATTTACTGGAGCGACGGCGAGAAGATCACCACCGATGATATCGTCTTCACGCTCGACACCCTTGCCGAGCCCGAGGTCGCGCCCAGCACCGCTACCGGCTACAAGGTCGACGGCGAGTTCTGCACCTATGAAAAGGTGAGCGATACCGAGATCGTCTTTACCATCGGCCGTGCCTCCAACCTCTTCAAGAAGGCCCTTGGCGCACTGTATGTCCTGCCCGCGCACTGCTTTGAGGGCGTTCCCGCCACCGAGGTCCTGACCTGCGAGCAGAACGACACCATCGCTACCTCCGGCGCCTTTGTCGTCGACTCCTTCAGCGTCGGCGAGAAGCTCGTGTGCGTCAAGAACGACAAGTATTATCGCACGCCCGCTCATATCGACGGCTTCGAGGTCCGCTGCGTCTCCGACGCCGGCACGCAGGAGATCGCCTTCCAGAACGGCGAGCTCTCCATCTTCACCATCAGCAACGCCGAGACCCTTGCCAACTACAAGGATAACGAGAACTATCAGGTCGTTTCCTATCCTGACGGCCGCATCACCTTCCTTGAGATCAACCCCAACAGCGAGGCCATGTCCACCATGGAGGCTCGCGAGGCTGTCATCAGCGCGCTGAATCTTGACGAGCTGGTCTACGGCACCTATGGCGACGAGACGCTCTGCCGCACCGCCACGAGCATCCTCTCCACCGTTTCCATGTTCTATAACCCCGAGATCACCAACTATCAGCAGGATCTCGACAAGGCCAACGAGCTGATCGAGGCCACCGGTCTGAAGGACAAGACCATCAAGATCATCTACAACTCCGCCCGTGTCGGCCAGGAAGAGCTCGCCACCATGATCAAGAGCCAGCTCGACGCCGTGGGTCTGAACGTTCAGATCGACTCCATGGAGACCGCTGCTTACTTCAAGTCCTACTTCTATGCGACCGATTCCTATGATATCGCCATCATGGGCAACGGTATGCTCGATGACCCCAGCGGCTTTGTCGGCCTCTTCGCCCACACCCGCTCGGGCGCCAATATGTACACCACCGATGAGGTGGACAATATGTGGGTCGAGCTTGACAGCGAGATGGACCCCGCCGTCCGACAGACCATCATGGACAACGCTATCCTTGCGCTGAAGGATTGCTGGTCCTGCGTCCCCGTGCTGGACACCAATTATGTCTGCGCCGCCCAGGCCAACATCGGCGGCTTTGAGAACACCGATCGCCTGACCGATCTCACTCAGATCTACTTCATCGGCTGATCGAATTCTGGAAGCGACAGGCAATGGCGTGGAGAGTTTCTCCACGCCGTTGTTCTATCCCGCCGTGTGCGGCGGGGGACGCCTCCGCGATTTCCGCTGCGACCATGTTCGCCGCGATGAGGAGCAGTGATCCATGAAAAAATATCTTTTGACTCGCGTCGCCGTTGCGCTGCCGGTCATTTTGCTGGTGTCGGTGCTGTCGTTCCTGCTGGTGTTTCTGGCCCCCGGCGACCCGGCCTCCCAGTACCGCACACTGGAAATGACGGATGAAGAGTATGAGCAGCTCAAAACAGAGCTGGGCTACAACGATCCCGTGATCGTACAGTACGGCCGCTGGCTCAACAAGGTGGCGCATGGCGATTTCGGCGTATCCTCCAGCAGCCATACGAAGGTCTGGCCGCTCATCAAGGCGAAGCTGCCTGCGACCATCGGCCTGATGCTTGCCTCCATCGTCTTTTCCCTTGTGGTAGCTATCCCGCTGGGGATGCTCGCGGGCTGCTTTGAAGACTCTGTTTTCGACAAGGCGACCAACGCCCTCCACTACGCAGCGATCTCCGTGCCGTCGTTCTGGTTTGCCATTATGCTGATCATTCTGTTTTCCCTCAAGCTGGGCTGGCTGCCAAGCTCCGGGATGCGTACGACGGGCGTGCACACGCTCTGGGACCTCACCAAGCACGCGATCATGCCGGTCGTGGTCCTCAGCATCGGCAAAATTTCTATCTATGCCCGCTATGTGCGCGCCGCGACCATCCAGCAGATGTCTGAGGACTATGTCCTCTTTGCCATCTCCAAGGGCGCGAGCCGGGCATATATCCTCTTCCGCCATGTGCTCAAAAACTGCCTGCTGCCGGTCATCACGCTTGTCGGCATGAACCTCGGCAGCCTTGTCTCCGGCGCTTACATCGTCGAATCCATCTTCGGCTGGCCCGGTCTCGGCACGACGGGCATGAGCGCCATCTACTCGCGCGACTACAATATGATCATGGGCACGACGATGCTCTCGTGCCTGATGCTGGTGCTGGGCAACCTGATCGCCGACGTGTGCTACTCGTTTGCCGATCCGCGCATCAAGGCCATGCGAGGTGAGAAACGATGAAAAAGACGAACAAAAGCAAACGCACGCTCCTTTTCAGTTGCGCCGTGCTGCTGCTCATCATCATCGCGTCACTTCTGGCGCCGCTCTCGCCGTATGACCCCAACGCCATCAACACCATTGAAAAATTTCTGTCCCCCTCGGCCGCCCACTGGCTGGGGACCGATAACTTTGGCCGCGATACCTTCACCCGTATCCTCTATGGCGGGCGCGTGTCGCTGCTGGTCGGCTTTCTGTCGATGCTCGTTTCCATCATCTTCGGTACGGTCTACGGGATCGTCAGCGGCATTTCGGGCAAGGTCGTTGACGGCATCATGATGCGCATTGTCGATATTCTGATGTCCGTTCCGAGCTTTCTCATCATCATCACGCTCAATATCTATATGAACGCGGGCATCAAAACGCTCGTCGTCACCATCGGCCTTTTTTCGTGGATGGGTGTTGCGCGCATCGTGCGCGCAGAGGTGCTGAGTCTGCGCGAGCGCGACTTTATCCTTGCGTCTGAAGGCCTCGGCGCCGGAAAGCTATGGGTCATCTCCAGGCATTTCATCAAAAACGTGCTTTCGTCGGTGCTCGTGGCATCGACGAACAGCATCGCCTCGGCGATCCTGACGGAGTCCTCGCTGAGCTATCTCGGATTCGGCATTACGATTCCGAACGCCTCGTGGGGCGGTATGCTCGAGGGTGCACAGACCTATATCCTGACGCACCCGATGCTCGCTGTCTATCCCGGCGCGTGCATCCTCATCATTGTTTTGTCGTTCAACGTGCTCGGCAATGCCATTCGCCGCAGCTACGGTTCAGGGAGGTAAAAGATGAGCTTATATGAGATCGAAAATCTGCGCATCCATTTCCCGACCAGACGCGGCATGGTGGAGGCAGTGCGGGGCGTAACGTTCGACATCAATGAAAATGAATGTGTGGCGCTCGTGGGAGAGTCGGGCTGTGGAAAATCCGTCACCGCACGCTCGCTGATGGGATTGACGCAGGTCACGGGCGGCAGCTGTCTGCCCGGCAGCGAGATCCGCTATCAGGGTGAAAACATCCTCGCCTTCAGTGAAAAGCAGTGGCGCGATTACCGCGGCCGCTCCGCCGCGATGATCTTTCAGGATGCGATGACGGCCCTGAATCCCACCATGCGCATCGGCAAGCAGATCGCCGAGTGCTATACCTTTCATCAGAAGATCAGCCGCAGGGAGGCGATGGACCGCGCAGTTGAGATGCTGCGTGAGGTCGGTATTGCCAGCCCTGAGGATGCCGCCCGGCGCTATCCGCACGAGCTTTCCGGCGGTATGCGCCAGCGCGTGATGATCGCCTCGGCGCTCGCGTGCAAGCCGTCGCTGCTCATCGCCGATGAGCCGACCACGGCGCTGGATGTGACCATTCAGGCGCAGATCCTTGAGCTCATCGGGCAGATGAAGGAGCGGGAGAAGGCGGCAGTGCTGCTCATCACGCACGATATGGGCGTGGTCGCGGGCCTTGCCCAGCGCATCGTCATCATGTATGCCGGCTGCGTCGTCGAGACCGGCACGACAGACGAGATATTCTATGAGGCCGAGCACCCTTACACGCGGGGATTGCAGAAGGCCTCGCCCCGCCTCGACGAGATGGGTGAGGGGAGGCTCTACACCATCAACGGCACGCCGCCCGAGCTCATTGATCCCGCGCCGGGCTGTCCCTTTGCCGACCGCTGCCCGGAGGCAACGGAGCAGTGCCGCCGTGAAATGCCGCAGCACAGGAGCATTTCCGCGACTCATTCGGTGGCCTGCCACCACGCAAAGGAGGCGATGTGATGGACCAGCCGATCTTGGAGGTCAAGCATCTTAAAAAGTATTTCCGCGTGGGCAAAAAACAGCTCAAGGCGGTAGACGATGTGAGCTTTTCCGTCGCCGAGGGAGAAATTTTAGGCATCGTGGGTGAATCCGGCTGCGGTAAGACGACCTGCGGCCGTACAGCCATAGGCCTTTACAGCAAAACCGGCGGCAGCTCGCTCTATAAGGGCAAGAGCGTGCACGCGCTGCACGGTGCGGCGCGCAGACAGTTCTGCTGCGAGGTACAGACCATCTTTCAGGACCCCTATGCCTCGCTCGACCCGAAAAACAAGGTCATCGACCTCATTGCCGAGGGAATGGATATTCATAAGCTCTGCGCCTCTGCCGCCGAGCGCCGCGAGCGCGTGGAGCATCTGATGGAGCAGGTGGGGCTGAGCCCGCTGTGGGTCGACCGCTATCCTTATGAGTTCTCCGGCGGTATGCGCCAGCGCATCGGTATCGCGCGCGCCCTTGCGGTGGACCCGAAGCTCCTTTTGTGTGACGAGCCCATTTCGGCACTTGACGTGTCCATTCAGGCGCAGATCGTGAATCTCCTGATGGATCTGCGCGAGCAGAACGGGCTGACCTATCTTCTCATCTCGCACGACCTTTCCATGGTCAAGCACGTGTCGGACCGCATTCTCGTCATGTATCTCGGTGAGGTCGTGGAGGAGAGCGGTGCGGACGAGCTGTACGCGCAGCCGCTTCACCCGTACACGAAGGCGCTGATCTCCGCCATCCCTATCCCGGACCCGAAGATCGAGCGTGCGCGCCAGCGCATCGTGCTCGAAGGTCAGGTGCCCAGCCCGATCGACCCGCCTGCGGGCTGCCGCTTTGCCGGCCGCTGCCCGCGCGCCTGCGACCGCTGCCGCGAGAGCAAGCCGGAGCTGAAGGAGATCGCGCCCGGGCATCGCGTTGCGTGCCATCTTTATGACTGATCTCCCGGCGCAAAGCAAAAATAACATATCAAACGAGAAAAAGGACTCCCATACGGGAGTCCTTTTTCTGTGTACGGTATCATGCTCAGTTCAGGAAATCCTTGAGCTTTTTGCTGCGGCTGGGGTGGCGGAGCTTGCGCAGCGCCTTGGCCTCGATCTGGCGGATGCGCTCGCGCGTGACGTTGAATTCCTTGCCGACCTCCTCGAGCGTGCGGGGACGTCCGTCCTCAATGCCGAAGCGGAGCTTCAGGACCTTTTCCTCGCGCGGGGTGAGGGTGGAGAGCACATCGACGAGCTGCTCCTGCAAAAGCGTGAACGACGCGGCCTCGCTCGGCTCGCTCGCGCCTTCGTCTGGGATGAAGTCACCAAGGTGGCTGTCCTCCTCTTCGCCGATCGGCGTTTCGAGGGAGACGGGCTCCTGCGCGATCTTCAGGATCTCGCGCACCTTGTCGACGGGCATATCCATCTCGGCGGCGATCTCCTCGGGAGAGGGGTCGTGCCCCAGCTCCTGTAGGAGCTGGCGGGAGACGCGGATGACCTTGTTGATGGTCTCGACCATGTGCACGGGGATGCGGATGGTGCGCGCCTGGTCAGCGATGGCGCGGGTGATGGCCTGACGGATCCACCACGTCGCGTAGGTCGAGAACTTGTAGCCCTTGGTGTAGTCGAACTTTTCAACGGCCTTGATAAGACCCAGATTGCCCTCCTGAATGAGGTCGAGGAACAGCATACCGCGGCCCACATAGCGCTTGGCGATGGAGACGACGAGACGCAGGTTTGCCTCGGCCAGGCGCTGCTTGGAGCGCTCGCCCTTCTTGACAGCGGTCTTAAGGGCCTTCATTTCCTCCGCGCTGAGCTCCGTGCCGTTCTTTTCGGCCTCTTCGAGCTTCTGCTTGGCCTCCATGCCCTCGGACATTGCGGTCGCGAGCGAGATCTCCTCGTCGGCCGACAGCAGCGACACCTTGCCGATCTCCTTGAGGTACATACGCACGGGGTCGTCGGTCGAGAAGCTGTCGACCAGCTCGTTCGGGTCGACGAGCTCTTCCTCTTCGATCTCGGCGATCTCCTCCATCGGCGGCTCGATATCGTCGATGCTGTTGTCGATGGCCTCGGCGGTGCCGATGTCGATACCGAGCGTTTCGAGCGAATCGTAGATCTGGTCGAGCTGCTCGCTCTCAAGGTTCATCTCGTCGATGGTCTCCATCAGATCGCTGGAGCTGAGCTTGCCCTTGGCCTTGCCCTTGGCAAAGATGTCCATGAGCTTTTCGTTGCTCTGCAGCAGCGCCGCTGCGGGCAGGGAGGCGACCAGCTTTTCATCCAGCGGCGGGAATTTTTCGGCGGGCTTTTCCGCTTGCGCGGTCTCTTCGGCAGCCTTTTTCGCCGCGGCAGCCTTCTTCGCCTTCTTCGGCAGCTTGATCTCCTCAAAATCCGCCTCGGCGAGCAGCGCGTTGGCCTGTTCCTCCAGCTCCTTGCTGGTCAACTGTTTTTCTTCCATGGTTGCTTTCCTCCGTTACCCTTGTATTTGTTCTTTTCCATCGCGGCAGCCAGCGGGTCCTCGCCCGCCGACGCGCGCTTGTGTGCCTGTTCCAGAATGATGGTGCTGTAATCGTGCAGTGCCTGCGCCCCGTTTTTGAGCGATTCCGGCTTTTGCAGGATGCCGATGAGGTGGTTGATCTCCTCCTGCGTGAAAAACTCCGCGAGCGCGGGGAGGCTCACCTGTCCGGTCTCACGGAGCTGTGTGCGCAGCGCCGTGAAGAACCGGCCCAGGAGGGGAGAAGAGAAGTCCGCTTCCCGGATGGGCGGATCCTCGCCAAAGAGGGAGTCGTCCAGCGTCAGAAGCCGCAGCACGCCCTCCTCGGCCAGCGCCGAGCGCAGGTCCGTATAGTGGATCGACCGCTCGCGCGGCTGGGCGCTCACCGCGGGATTCAGGTCCCGCCGCTCCTGCTCGCGCTTTTCCTTGTAATGCGCGCGTTTTCGCGCGCGCTCGACCTCGAGCTTCATTGCCTCGGGCGTAATGCCCGCGGCCTCGGCTGCGCGCACCGTGTAAATTTCGCGCTCGACCGCGTTCGGCACGGCGGCGAGCAAATTTGCCGCGGCTTCGCCGTAGCCGATGCGCCCCTCGTCGCTCTTCAGGTCGAATTTTGCCCCGAGCTGTGCCATGCGGAAGTCCATCCCGCTCTCGCTGCCCGAGAGCAGATGCTCAAAGGCATCCTTGCCCTGAAATTTGATGAAATCGTCCGCGTCCTGCTTGACGTACTGCCCGTCGACAAGCCGCTTGGGAAGCTCGAGTACCTTGACCTGAAAGTCGGTATTGTTTAAGAGCGTCAGCGCCTTCTGCGTGGCGATCTTGCCCGCGTCGTCGTTGTCGTAGCAGAGCACGAGCTCCTTCGTGTAGCGGCTGAGGAGCTGCAATTGCTCGCTCGTGAGCGCCGTGCCCATCGAGGCGCAGGCATTGTCGAAGCCCGCCTGATGCAGCATCACGACGTCGATGTTGCCCTCGACTAAAATGATGTTGCTGCGCTTGCTCTTTTTGGCAAGATTCAGCCCGTAGAGAACGCGCCGCTTGCTGTAAACGATGGTCTCGGGCGTGTTCATGTACTTTGCGCCCGGGTCGTCCTTGCTGATGATGCGCCCGCCGAAGCCCAGCACGTCGCCGCGCACGTCGATGATGGGGAAGATGAGGCGCTTGCGGAATTTGTCGTACAAGCCCCCGTTCTTGCCGCGGATGGCGAGGCCCGAGGCGAGCAGCTCGCCGTCGCCGTAGCCCTTTTTGCGCATCGCGTCGGTGAGCAGCGTCCACTCGTCCGCCGAGGCGCCGAGGCCGAAATTTGTCGCATTGCGCTGCGTGATCCTTCGGCCTCTCATGTACTCCATCACAGGCTCGCCCTTGGGCGAGTGAAGCAGCTCGTAGTAAAAGCGCGCCGCGTCGCGGTTGAGCGACAGGATGCGCGAGCGCAGCCTGCTTTCCTCGCTGTGCTCCTCCTCCGGCACGGGCATATTGACGCGCTTGGCGAGGAATCGCACCGCATCGGGGAAGGAGAGGTGCTCCTCCTCCATGATGAAATTGATGACGCCGCCGCCCTTTTTGCAGCCGAAGCAGTAGCAGATCTGCTTGTCGGGCGAGACGGAGAACGAGCCGGTCTTTTCATTGTGGAAGGGGCAGAGACCGAAGTAGTTCGCGCCCTTTTTCGTCAGCGATACATAGTTGCTGACGACGTCGACGATATCGTTCCGGGCGATGAGCTCATCTAAAAACTGCCGGTCAAAGGCCATGGCGTCCTCCTTTCTCCGCAGTGTGCCGATCTTGACAGAAGTATATATACGCCGGGAAAGCATGATTTCCTTCTTTTTGCGCAAAATTTTTTGAAAAACTTTTTGACCGGGTGAAAAGGCCTTTGGTTTGACAGCCCTGCGTCCGCCGCGCTATAATGGAGCAGGACATGAAAATGCGGGGGAGGGGCGAACAATGGATATTCAGCTGTATATGCTCACGCCCGTGCGCCCGTTGTCCGATGAGGAGGCGAACGCATTGCTTGCACGCCTTCCGAAGGGACTGCGCGAGCGGCTTGCGCGAAAGACGGGGGCTGCGCGGGACGAGTCCCTCTTCGCCTATGCGCTGCTTGCCCATGCGCTGCACGATCGCTGCGGCTGGGAAGCGCTGCCCGAGGTCGCCTTCGGCGCGCACGGAAAGCCGTATTTCCCGTCATGTCCCGATGTTTTTTTCAGCCTGAGCCATTCTCGCGGCGCGGTGCTGCTGGCAGTCCACGACCATAGCATCGGCGTGGACATTGAGCGCCTTCGTCCCGTGAGCGAGCGGATGCGCACACGCTTTCACGCATTGGATGAGGCTGCGTTCTGGCAGGATTGGGTGCAGCGGGAGAGCCGCTGCAAGCGCCGCGGCATCAGCGCCGTCGCCCTGCGCGGCGGGGAAGTGCCGCCGCTTCCCAATGAGCGCGTTTTCGCTTTTTCGCCCCTTCCCAATTATGTCGCGGGCATCTGCACCGCTTCCGGTGAAAAGACTGACAAGCTTACGCGCCTTACAGTGGAAGAACTCATATAAAAGGTTCCGAAGAGTGATCTTCGGAACCTTTTCTTGCACATGATCCTCTTATAGCTCGACGACGATCGGCTCGTGTCCGAGCGTCGGAAGCAGCACGTTCAGCAGGTCCTCGGTTTTGAATTTGAGGCTCTGCGTATTGTCGCAGGGATGACAGGCGAAATACGGCGCAGTGTACACATCCCGATCCATGACAAGTCGGATGGCGTTTCCGGTATCGCTGCGAAGGCCCAGCACGCTTGCAGACCCGGGCGAGCAGCCCAGAAGCTCTTCCATCTTTTCAGGCGGCGCGAAGGAAAGACGCGACGAGCCGATCTGATGGCTCAGATCCTTGGTATGAAAGGGCTTATCCTCGGGCATGGTGAGCAGGTAGAAGCTCGTCTGCTGGCGGTTGCAGAGAAAGAGATTTTTGCAGATGCGCACGCCTAATGCGTCCGATACGGCGGCGCAGACCTCCATGGTCTCGGCCTTTTCGTGCTCGATGCGTTGATAGGGGATGTGCAGGGAATCGAGCAGCGCATAGCTTGCCATCGCGCGCTCGGAAGCGTGCTCAGGCGCGGTGTTGTAGAATGGAGATACCAGCATACTTACATTTCTTCTTTCTCTTTCAGCAGTTTTTCGCCCGCCTTGAAGATATCGCCCGCGCCGACAGTCAGGATGAGGTCGCCCGGACAGGCGATGCGCGCGAGCGCGGCGGTCACCTTGTCGAGCGTGGGGCAGTAGACAGAGCCGGGGATCTCGCGGCAGAGATCCATCGAGGAAATGCCGATGGTGTTCTGCTCGCGCGCGGCGTAGATCTCCGCCAGCACGACCACATCGGGGATGAGAAGCTCCTTGACAAAGTCATCGAACAGCGCCTTCGTGCGCGTGTAGGTATGGGGCTGGAAGGCGCAGATGATGCGCTTGTAGGGCAGCGTCTTCGCCATTTCGAGCAGCGCGTGCAGCTCGCCGGGGTGGTGGGCATAGTCGTCGTAGACGTCTGCGCCGTGGAAGCTTCCCTTGTACTCAAAGCGGCGGCCCGCACCCGTGAAGGTCGCAAGGCCGATGCCGACCGCCTCGCCGCTGATGCCGAGAAGATAGGCCGCGCTTGCCGCCGCCAGCGCGTTCATCACATTGTGCCTGCCGCCCACGCGCAGGGAAACGTGAGCATAGTAGCTGCCGCGGATATAGATGTCAAAGCTCGGCAGGCCGTCCCTCCAGACGACATTTTCCGCGCGGCACTGCGCGGCGGGATCATCGTAGCTGAACCAGAAGACCGGCTGAGAGATGCCCTTGAGAGACGCGCGTGCGCCCGCGTCGTCCAGGTTGGCGACCACGTGCCCGCCGACGGGCACGAGCTCGGCAAAGCGGCGGAAGGAATGCTCCACGTCGGCAAGATCCTTGAAAAAGTCGAGATGATCCGCCTCTACGTTCAAAATGACCGCGACGGTGGGAAAGAAGCTCAAAAACGAATTGCAGTATTCGCAGCTTTCGGCGATGATCGTGTCGCCCTTGCCGACACGATAGCCCGAGTGCAGCAGCTGGAGCGTGCCGCCGATCATGACGGTCGGGTCTTTCTGCGCGGCCATGAAGATGTGCGTCGCCATGCTGGTCGTGGTCGTTTTGCCGTGCGTGCCGGAGATGCAGAGGGCGTTCTTGTAGCCCTTCATGATCGCGCCCCAGGCCTGCGCACGCTCGAAAACGGGGATACCGCGCGTCACCGCGCCGGAGATCTCGGGGTTGTCGTCATGGATGGCGGCGGTGCGGATGACAAAGTCGCATTCGCCGAGGTTGTCCGCCGCGTGGCCGATGGCCACGGGAATGCCGAGCGCGCGCAGATGCTCGACGGACGGGCCGTCGTTCATGTCGCTGCCCTGCACCTTCAGGCCCATGCCGTGCAGCACCTCGGCAAGCGGGCTCATCGAAACGCCGCCGATACCCGCCAGATGCGCGCATTTACCGGGGACGAGATAGGAGAAAATGTCCTGCTGGTTGTTCATACGATCAAATCCTTTCCTTGTGCGATGCACAGGAGATTTACTTTTTACGGATTTTCTATTATAATATACGTTTGAACGGAGTGCAATCCTAAAAACACGATTTTTGCGGAGGGACCGATGGCCTTTTTGCCGAAGGAAGTGGATACCGTTATCGCCGCGCTGCAAGGCGCGGGCTATTCGCCATATCTGGTCGGCGGCTGCGTGCGCGAAATGCTGCGCGGCAAAGCGCCCAGCGACTACGATATGACCTCTGACGCTCCGCCGCAGGCAGTGCTGCGCATCTTCGGCAAAAATGCGCACCCGACGGGCCTGCAGCACGGTACGGTGACGGTCGTGAGCGGGGGACTCGCGATCGAGCTCACGACCATGCGCTGCGACGGGGCATACAAGGACAACCGCCACCCCGATTCCGTCACCTTCGGCACGAGCATTGAAGAAGACCTTGCCCGCCGCGATTTCACGGTCAACGCCATTGCGCTGGCGCCAGACGGAACGCTCGTCGACCCCTACGGCGGGCAGGAGGATCTGAAAGCAAAAATTCTTCGCTGTGTCGGTGAGCCGAAGCGACGATTTGAGGAGGACGCGCTGCGTATTCTAAGGCTGGTGCGCTTTTGCTCCGTGCTCGGCTTTTCGGCCGAAGAGGAGACCGCCCGCGCCGCACACGAAGCGCGCGGACTGCTGGATCACATTGCGCACGAGCGCGTGTACGCCGAGCTGAACAAGCTCCTGCTCGGCGAAAACGTGGGGGAGACGCTTCTGGCCTTTCCCGATATTCTGGGTGTGCCCCTTCCGGAGATTTTACCCTGCGTCGGCTTTGAGCAGCGCAATCCCCATCACTGCTTCGACGTCTGGGGCCACACGGCGCGCGCTGTTGCCGCCGTGCCAGCGAGAAGGGAGCTTCGCTGGACGATGCTCTTCCACGACCTTGGCAAGCCGCACTGCATGACGATAGATGAAAACGGCATCGGCCATTTTTACGGCCACACGGCGATCTCGGCCAAAATAGCAGAGGACGTCATGACGCGGCTGCACTTTGAAAAGGCGCTGCGCGACAGGATCGGCGCGCAGCTCGAATGCTTTGACGATATGTTTCCGCCCGAGCGCGCGGCGCTGCACCGCGAGATGGCGCGGCGCGGCAGGGAGGCGACGGCCGACCTGCTGCTTACCAAGCGCGCGGACAACGCCGCCAAAGCGCCTGCCGGACTTGCGCGCGCACAGGCGCCGTGGCTCGCGGCACAGAAGGTCTATGACGAGCTCATCGCCGAAAATGCCTGCTGCACGGTGCGCGAGCTGAGCATCGGCGGGGAAGACCTCGCGGCGCTCGGTTATCGCGGACGCGAGATCGGCACGGTGCTTGCACGGCTTCTGGACGAGGTCGCGGCGGAAAAGTTCGAAAACACGCGGGAAGCGCTTGCCGGGCGCGCACAGCGCCTATGGCGCAGCGGCTTTGCGCGGCATACCATAAAGTAAAAAGAACAAACAGATTGACCCGGAGGTAACAAATGGCAAATCTGATGGATTATCTTGACTGGCGCGGCGATCTGACGCTTGAAATTTCGCCGTTCAACGAGGTGGATGCGCTCATTCTGGCGGAGCTGAGCTTTGTCGACTTCGGCGGTATCGTCCCGCCGCCGGAGCTTGGGCGCGGCCTGCCGCTGAGCGAGGCGGCGGAGGCGTTCTTCGCCCGTCACGGCGGGAGGGACGTCGCCATGGGCGTCCTCGTGCCGGACACGATCTCGAAAATGCTGCGCAAGCTGATGACGAGCCCGCGCTTTCGCAATATGATCCTGAACGGCTATACGGACCTGCTCGACGATGCCATTGAGCAGCAGTTCGCGGCGCTCACGATCGACCTTGGCAACGGCAGCATCTATATCTCCTTCCGCGGGACCGACGATACCATCGTCGGGTGGAAGGAGGATCTCAACATGGGCTTTTTAGAGGAAATCCCTTCGCAGAAGCAGGCGGTCGAATATGTCGCGCGCATCGCGCGGCAGTATGGCGATAGGACCATCCGCATCGGCGGACATTCCAAGGGCGGCAACCTCGCCGTTTACAGCGCGGCGAAGAGCAGCGGTGGGATCCAGGAGCGCATCGTCGCTATCCACAATAACGACGGCCCCGGCTTTGCCTGGGACATCAGCGAAACGCCCGGCCACAAGCGCATCGCGGGACGCATCCACACCGTTCTGCCGCAGACGTCCGTCGTCGGGATGCTCATGGAGCATGAAAAGCGCTATCAGGTCGTCTACTCGACCTACGACGGACTCTATCAGCACGACGGCTTTTCCTGGGAGGTCAAGGGCACGCAGTTCGTCCATCTTGACGATTTCTCCCGCGAGGGCAAGCTCGTCGACGAGACAATCGACAAGTGGGCCGATTCTCTCAACACCCAGCAGCGCGAAGCGCTGGCTGACGCGCTCTACAGCGTCTTCACCGCGACAGGTGCGAAGACGCTCAGCGAGCTCACCGAGGAGAAGCTCAAGAGCGCGTCCGCGATGCTCAAGACCTATAAAAACCTCGACCGCGAGAGCCGCCGCATGGTGAGCGAAGCATTCAAGCTCTTCTTCCGCCTCGGCACGAAGAACCTTGTCCTCGACACGCAGGAGGAGGGCAGCCGGGAACTGGAAAATATCCGCAAAAAGATCGCGGAGCAATACCAGAAGTTGGTGGAGCGCAGAAAATGAGCAGTCTCCCGCTGCGCGCGAAAGAGAACAATAAAAGAGGGCATTCTCTCATGTGAGAGAATGCCCTCTTTCGCTTTTTTCTGTGCGGTGCAGCGTATTGCGCTGCATTTTTTACTCTGCCTGCGGCAGCTTTGCCGCGGGCTTGATGAGCAGCGCGCAGATGACGATCGCAAGGATCGTGTTGGGCAGCATATACGTGCCGTTGTACAGCACGGAGTAGAACACGGGAGACGTCATGGTCATGCCCATGAATTCCTCGGGCATATACTGCGCGTAGACCGTCACGCCGGAGATGAAGTGGATGACGAAGCGGCCGACGCAGCCGATGAGCGCGGCGAGCGGGAGCTTGGAATAGTCGTTGTTCCTGGCGCGCAGCAGGCCGGCGAGACCGACGGCGGCATAGGCGATGGAATAGTCAAAGACGATGGACGCCCAGCTCACGGCAAAGCCCTCGGCAAAGAAATACTTCAGCGTGCCGAACGCGAGACCGGCGAGCAGGCCCCAGGGCGCGCCCCAGCGCGCGGCGAAGAGGATCAGCGGGATCATGACGAGGTTGATCGAGCCGCCGAAGCCGCCGAATGAAAGGCCGATGGGGATCTTGATGTAGCTCAGCACGAGGGCGAGCGCGATGCAGATACCGCCCTCTGCGAGGCGGCGGGTGGTGGAGTGACTGGATGTGGTGCTCATGTGGGATTCCTCCTAAAATAAATGTGATCCCTGTCCGCGCCGCGGCACAAAAAAGCACCGCGGCGTCGACGTCACGGTGCAAAGTTCAGGCAAGATACGCTTTGCATTCCTACGCCGGCATTACCCGGATCAGGTCTGAGGGACCGCGACGGCAATACGCCGCATCACAGCCGGCTTGCGCCAGCGCCCCTTGCAGGTACGGCGATATCTTAGCGCGGGCGGTGAAATTTGTCAAGCTTTGATGGGAAAAAGCGTGATTTTCAAAATAGAATATCGGGATTTATAATTTGTGTTGCATCTTGCTTGTGCTTGTAGTACAATAAAATTAGTTAGGAGACCAAAATAATTGTCATTATTGTGACTATGATCGACAGAGGTGCGGAGATGGCAGAGTTTGTTGTCAACGGAAAGCCGGTCACGGCGGAGAAAAACCAGAAGCTCATTCGCTTTCTGCGCGATGAGCTGCATCTGACGAGCGTGAAGGACGGCTGCAGCGAGGGCGCGTGCGGCACGTGCCACGTGCTCATCGACGGCAAGCCGACGAAGGCCTGCATCCCGCAGACGGACAAGCTGGAGGGCAAGACCATCGTCACCGTCGAGGGCCTTTCCGACTTTGAAAAGGAAGTCTACACCTATGCCTTCGGCGAGGCGGGCGCGGTCCAGTGCGGCTTCTGCATCCCCGGCATGGTCATTTCGGCCAAGGGCCTTCTCGACCAGAATCCAAGCCCCACGCGCGAGGAGGCGGCCTTCGCCATTCGCAACAATATCTGCCGCTGCACAGGCTATGTCAAGATCATCGACGGCATTTTGCTTGCCGCGAAGATCTTCCGCGAGGGAAAGCTCCCGGAAGCGCAGGAGCAGGATTTCCGCATCGGCCAGCGCGTGCACCGCATCGACGTTGCCGAAAAGGTGCAGGGCTACGGCAAGTATCCCGACGACGTCTATGTCGACGGAATGTGCTACGGCGGCGCGGTGCGCAGCCGGTATCCGCGCGCCCGTGTGCTTTATATCCGCACAAAGGAGGCGGAGGAGCTGCCCGGCGTCGTCTGCGTGCTGACGGCAAAGGACATTCCGGGCCAGCAGAATGTCGGCCACATCCAGAAGGACCAGCCCACGCTCGTCGGCGAGGGCGAGATCACGCAGTATCTCGGCGACGCGGTGGCGCTCGTCTGCGCGCGCGATCCGGAAACGCTCGAGCAGGCAAAAAAGCTCGTGCAGGTCGTTTACGAGGAGCTTCCGGCGGTCTTCAGCCCCGAGGAGGCAGCGGCCCCCGGCGCGCCCGAGGTCATCATGGGCAACCGCGGCAATTTGCAGGCACACCGCCACGTTTCCCGCGGCAACGCGGACGAGGCCATCAAACATTCCAAATACGTCCTGCACGAAAAATTTGAGACCCCGTGGACGGAGCACGCCTTTTTAGAGCCTGAGTGCTGTGTAGCAATTCCGCTTGACAACGGCGGCGTGAAGCTGCTGACCACCGACCAGAGCGCGCACACCACCCAGCACGAGTGCGCGGCGATGCTCGGCGTCGACTTTGCCCACTGTCAGGTCGAAAATATGCTCGTCGGCGGCGGCTTCGGCGGAAAAGAGGATATGTCCGTGCAGCATCACGCGGCGCTCATCGCGTATCTTGCACGCGTGCCGGTGAAGGTGAAGCTCTCACGGCAGGAATCCATTTTGGTGCATCCCAAGCGCCATCCGATGTGGATGGACTTCACGATGGGCTGCGACGAAAACGGCATCATTCAGGGCGTGAAGGCGAGCGTCGTGTCCGACACGGGCGGCTTTGCCTCCCTCGGCGGCCCGGTGCTTGAGCGCGCGTGCACGCACGCCGCGGGCCCGTATCACTACGAGAATTTTGAGATCGAGGGCCACGCCTACTATACGAACAATCCGCCCGCGGGCGCGTTCCGCGGCTTCGGCGTGACGCAGACCTGCTTTGCGACCGAGACGCTCCTGAACGAGATGGCCGACCTTGTCGGCATCTCCCCGTGGGAGATCCGCTATCGCAATGCCATCCGCCCCGGCGAGGTGCTGCCGAACGGCCAGATTGTCGGGCCCGAGACGGGCCTTGTCGAAACGCTCGAGGCCATCAAGCCCTACTTTGACGAAGCCGAGAAGAACGGAGATCCCGTCGGCCTTGCCTGCGCGATGAAGAACGCGGGCGTCGGCGTCGGTCTTCCCGACTATGGGCGCTGCAAGCTCGTCATCGGCGATGATGGCAAGGTCCATATCCGTGCGGGCGCGTCCTGCATCGGGCAGGGACTCGGCACGGTGCTGGTGCAGATCGTCGTGACGAACGCGAAGCTCAAGCGCGGGGATGTGGTCTACGACGGCAACAGCACACTCACAACGCCCGACAGCGGCGATACATCCGGCTCGCGCCAGACGCTCGTTACGGGCGAGGCCTGCCGCCGCGCGTGCCTGCTGCTGCGCGACGCGATGGAATACCGCACGCTCGAGCAGCTCATCGGGCAGGAATTTTACGGCGAATACTACGCCAAGACGAATCCGCTCGGCTCAAGCGTTCCCAACCCCGTGAGCCATGTGGCCTACGGCTATGCGACGCAGATGTGCGTTGTGGACAAGGAAACGGGCCTTATCAAAAAGATGGTCGCCGCGCACGACGTCGGCAAGGCCATCAATCCGCTGTCCTGCGAGGGACAGATCGAGGGCGGCGTTGTGATGAGCATGGGCTATGCGCTGACGGAAAAGTACCCGCTTGACCACGGCAAGCCGACGGCCAAGTACGGTATGCTCGGTCTCTTCCGCGCGCACCAGATCCCCGAGATCAAGGCCATCGTCATCGACAAGCCGGGGCTCAACCTCGCCAACGGCGCCATCGGCATCGGCGAGATCACATCCATCCCCACGGCGCCGGCCATCGCGCAGGCCTATTATCGCTATGACGGCGAGCGCCGCCGCAGCCTGCCGCTCGACCACACGCCGTATAAAAAGTAACACGTGCAGGAGAGGACCATGACCAAAGTTCTCATCATCTATACCGGTGGGACCATCGGCATGACGCGCACGGAAAACGGCTACGCGCCGCGCGCGGGCTACTTCCGCGCCGCACTTGACGGTATCTCCGACCTGCATTCGGAGGAGATGCCCGCGTGGGATTTTCTCGAGCTTTCACCGCTGCTGGATTCGTCCAACATGACCGTGCGCGAGTGGAACTGCATCGCGGCGCTGATCGCGCAGAAATACAACGATTACGACGGCTTCGTCGTTCTCCACGGCACCGATACCATGGCCTACACTGCCTCGGCGCTGTCGTTCATGCTCGGGGGACTCGATAAGCCTGTGGTGCTCACGGGCTCTCAGATACCTCTGTGCGAAATTCGCAGCGACGGGCGCGACAACCTCATCACCGCGCTGCTCATTGCGGGGGAGGGCGTCGTGCGCGAGGTGTGCCTGTACTTCGGCGGAAAGCTCCTGCGCGGCAACCGCGCGACAAAATACTCTGCCGACGGGCTGATCGCTTTCGTTTCGCCCAACTACCCGAGCCTTGCCGAGGCGGGCATTTCCATCAAATATAACGAAGCCGCCCTTCTGCCGAGGCAGAAAGGCGGGCTCAGACTGCAAAAGCTTGACAACGTCCCCATCGGGGTCATCAAGGTCTTTCCCGGTATCCAGTTTTCGCTTTTTGAGTCCATCATGACCGAAAAGCTGCGCGGCATCGTCATCGAGACCTTTGGCGCGGGCAACATTCCCGGCGACGGGAATGCGCTGCTGCCCATCATCCGCAAGGCCTTCCAAAACAGCACAGTGCTCACGGTTTGCTCGCAGTGCCCGCAGGGGGCGGTGTCGCTCGGCGCTTACGAGACCTCCAGCGCTCTTAAAAAAGCGGGCGCGGTCAGCGGTCTCGACATGACGACCGAGGCTGCCGTTGCCAAGCTCTACTATCTCTTCTCCTGCGGCTGCGATAAGGAGACTGTCAAGCAGCGCATGGAGCAGGACCTTCGCGGCGAGATCAGCGTCCTGTAAGCGCGGCGAGAGCTTCTTTTGTGTCCACGTCGCGCATCTCTTCCTCCGGCGCTTCAAAGAGCAGCAGATCGTCAGGGTGCTTTCTGATGACCGCGCCGCCGCCCACATCGCCCTCGAGCGCGAGAAGCTCGGGGAAGAAGCGGGCAGGGAAGAGGCAGGGATTGCCCCGCGCGCCGTTGTGCCCGAGCGCTACGATGTGCTCGCGGTGCGATGAAAAGAAATTGACCTCGCGCGCGAGCGTTTCGCATCGCAGCAGCGGCTGGTCGGCCACCATGAAGCAGATGGCGTCGCAATCGGAAAGCGCGCGTGTGCCGAGGCGGATGGTCTCGCTCTGGCCGCGCTCGGCGTGTTCGTTCAGAAGCGTTTCGAAGCCGCGCTCCCTTGCAAGGGCAACGATCGCATCATACTGCGTGACGACGAGCACACGTGTGAATTTTTCCCGCGGGATGGCGTCCAGCGCGTGCCCGATGAGCGTCCTTCCGTCATCCGCCGCGCAGAGCAGTTTATTTTCGCCAAAGCGCTCGGCATTTCCGGCTGCCATGAGCAGGCAGCCGACTCTCAGTTCCTCCCGCATCGAGATCATCCCTTCCTGACAGTCCGTTTTCTCCACTATAACAAAGGAAAGAGAGTGGAGCAAGCAGAAAAAACATGGCATTTTCTCTAAATTGCGCGACTTGACGGCTGTACAAACTGTGCAAGTTGTGCTAAAATCTTAGGTAAAGCAGGCTGTGCGTCCGCCACGCAGGGCGGCGCTCTTCCATAGGAGGTAAGCAAGATGAGCAAAGTAGGAAAAAGTGAGATCCGCGTCGATGCGTTCGACAAGGTCACCGGACGCACCAAATACTACGAGGACCGGATGCCGGCCGGTGCGCTCTATGCGCGCATCAAGCATTCCACCATCGCGCACGGCTTTGTCAGATCCGTCGACAAGTCCGCGGCGGAGGCCATTCCCGGCGTCGTGAAGGTGCTGACCTGTTTTGATGTGCCGGAGCACTGCTTCCCGACGGCGGGCCATCCCTGGTCGATGGACCCGGGGCATCAGGACGTGGCCGACCGCAACCTCTTAAACCGCCATGTGCGCTACTATGGCGACGACGTTGCGGTCGTCATCGCGGAGGACGAGGTCTCGGCCATGCAGGGCGTGCGCGCGCTCAAGGTCGAATACGAGGAGCTTCCCTTTGTGCTCGACGTGCAGAAGGCGATGGAAGAGGACGCGCCGCTCATTCACGAGAATTTCCCGGGAAATATCCTAAAGCACACGGACATCCGCAAGGGAAACTATCAGGAGGCCATCCAGGAACCCGGACTCATCAAGGTCGAGGGCTGGTACGATACCCCCACCGTGCAGCACAGCCACATTGAAAACCACGGCTGCTATGCCTACGAGGAAAACGGGCGCATCGTCGTCGTTTCCTCCACGCAGATCCCGCACATCATCCGCCGCATTGTCGGTCAGGCGCTTGGGCGTCCGTGGGCGGATATCCGCGTCATCAAGCCCTACATCGGCGGCGGCTTTGGCAACAAGCAGGACGCGCTCTACGAGCCGCTGTGCGCATGGTGCTCCACGCAGGTCGCGGGGCGCTGCGTGCGCATCGACTGCTCGCGCGAGGAGACCTTCGTTTCTAACCGCGTGCGCCATGCCATCCGCTTCCACATCATCACATGGCTCAGAAAGGACGGCTCCATCGCCGCGCGCAAGGTCGAGTGCTTCTCCAATCAGGGCGCTTACGCCTCGCACGGCCATTCGATCGTCGCCAAGGCCATGGGCTCGTTCCCGCAGATCTATCCCTGCGACAACTTCGAGGGCGACGCCTACACCGTCTATACCAACCGTCCCGCCGCGGGCGCGATGCGCGGCTACGGGATGCCGCAGGCCTCGTTTGCGGACGATGCGAACATCGACGAGTGCGCGAAGGCCGTCGGGCTCGAGCCGCTCGAATACCGCATGAAGTACATCATGCCCAAGGGCTTCCACGACGGCTTCTCGGGCAACACGAACTATTACGATTCCTTCCGCGAATGCCTCGAAAAGGGCAAGGAGTACATCGAATACGACAAAAAGCGCGCGGAATACGCAAAGGACACCGGCCCTGTCCGCCGCGGCATCGGCGTTGCGGCGTTCTGGTACAACACAGCGGTCTATCCCATCTCACTGGAGACGTCCAGCAACCGGATGCTCCTGAATCTTGACGGCACGGTGACGATGCAGTGCGGCGAGACGGAGATCGGTCAGGGCGCGGACACGGCCTATGCGCAGATGACCGCCGAGGCCATCGGCCTTGCGAGCTATCACGACGTGCGCGTTGTCTCGTGTCAGGATACGGACATCACGCCCACGGGCCTCGGCGCCTACGCGAGCCGCCAGACCTATGTTGCGGGCTTTTCCATCCGCCAGACGGCGGCGCTCCTGCGTGAGAAGATCTTAGCTTACGCGGCAAAGCTCACCCGTCAGGCAGTATCCAATATGGATATTGTTGACGGAAACATCGTCCGCATCGGCGACGGCGCGGTGCTCATGTCACTTAAAGAGCTTGCGATAACCGCGCAGTACAACGCCGCGGACTCCGAGCACATCACCGCCGAGTCGACCTACACCATCCGCAACAACGCCTATTCCTTTGGCTGCACCTTTGCCGAGGTCGAGGTCGATATCCCAATGTGCAAGGTCACGCTCAAGGACATTATCAACGTCCACGACTGCGGAAATCTCATCAACCCCGCCCTTGCAGAAGCGCAGGTGCACGGCGGTATGTCCATGGCGATCGGCTTCGGCCTGAGCGAGCAGCTCCTTTTCGACGAAAAGACGGGCAAGCCCCTCAACAACAACCTGCTTGACTACAAGCTTTCGACCGTGATGGATCATCCGCACCTTGAGGCGCAGTTTGTCGAAAATCCGGAGCCGACCTCGCCGTTCGGCACGAAGGCACTCGGTGAACCGCCCGCCTGCTCGGGCGCGCCCGCCATCCGCAACGCCATCTACAACGCCATCGGCGTTGCCATCGACAGCATTCCCATCACGCCCCACGTCCTGTACGCCGAGTTCAGCCGTGCGGGACTGATCCGCGACAGCTGGAAGGAGGAAAAGTGATCCATGTATGATATGAAAGCGCTCTACGAGGCGGCAAGCGTTGAAAACGCCGTCGCCCTTCGCTTGGAGCATCCCGAGGCGCAGATCATTGCCGGCGGCAGCGACGTGCTCGTGCAGATGCGCGAGGGCAAGCGCGCCGGAAAAGAGCTGATCTCCATCTATGGTCTTGACGAGCTTCGCGGTGTGACGATCGACAGTGATGAAAACATCCGCATCGGCTCGCTCACGAGCTTTTCCCACATCACGCGCGACCCCATCATTCAAAAGTACATCAATGTTCTCGGCGAGGCGGTCGATCAGGTCGGCGGCCCGCAGATCCGAAACATCGGCACCATCGGCGGCAACACCTGCAACGGCGTGACGAGCGCGGACTCCGCCTCCACGCTGCACGCGTGGGAGGCCATCGTCGAGCTGACAGGGAAGAGCGGCATCCGCCGCCTGCCCATCAAGGATTTTTACATCAAGGCCGGTCAGGTCGACATTCGCGTGGAGGACGGCGAGATCCAGACTGCCATTCTCATTCCGAGGGCGAGCTATGAAAACTGCTTTGGCCACTATATCAAGTACGCCATGCGAAACGCGATGGACATTGCGACGCTCGGGTGCAGCGTGAACGTGCGATTGTCACCCGACAAGAAGACCATCGCGCGCGCCCGCATCGCCTACGGCGTCGCAGGTCCCGTGCCGATGCGCTGCCCGAGCGCGGAGCAAGCTGCTAAGGATAAGCCCTTGACACTTGCGACGGCGGAAGAGTTTTCGCTCGCTGTGCTCAACGATATCCACGCACGCGACAGCTGGCGCGCCTCCAAAGCGTTCCGCGAGCACATTGCGGTCGAAATGGCCAAGCGCTGCCTGATCGAATCCATCAAACGGGCGGGAGGTGTCATCGAATGAGTCAGTACAAGCTGGTGCGATTCAACTTAAACGGCAAGGACGTTGAAAAAATGGTCGACGTGCGCGCTTCTCTCACCGATATGCTGCGCAACGACTACCACATGACCTCCGTAAAAAAGGGCTGCGAGGTCGGCGAGTGCGGCGCGTGCAACGTCATCATCGACGGCGAGGCCTACAATTCCTGCATCTACCTCGCTGTCTGGGCGGAGGGAAAGCACATCCGCACGCTCGAGAGTCTGCTCGGTCCCAACGGTGAACTGAGCGATATCCAGCAGGCATTTATCGAAGAGACCGCCGTGCAGTGCGGCTTCTGCACGCCGGGCTTTGTGATGACGGCGGTCGAGATCCTGGAGACAAACCGCTTTTACACAGACGATGAGCTCAGAAAGCTCCTCTCCGGCCACCTGTGCCGCTGCACGGGGTATGAAAACATCCTCCGCGCGGTGAAAAAGACGATGTATCGCCGCCTTGGAAGGGAGATCGACTTCTGAAGCCGCGCCTTTACGACGTCTGAACAACAAAAAAGATTGCCTGAGACCAAAAGTGGTGCTATAATATCCGTAGCACCACTTTTGCTTCAGACAGCATCGGCGCGAAAAAGGAGGAATCATTATGGTCATTACAGTTGGAAGACAATACGGCAGCGGCGGCCGCGAGATCGGCACGATGCTTGCCAAGCAGCTTGGCATCGCCTATTACGACGATATGCTGCTCAAGGAAGCGGCAGAGGAGAGCGGGCTTTGCGAGGAGCTGTTCCGTTCCTTTGACGAGCGCCCCAAGAGCTTTCTCTACTCCATCGCGATGGACCCCTATTCCTTCTCGATGAATCACGTGACGCCCAAGGGCTCCATCGAGCAGCAGGTGTATCTTGCCACCTATGACACGATCAAAAAGCTCGCCGACAAGGGCCCCTGCGTTCTGATCGGCCGCTGCGCGGACTACGCGCTCAAGGATCGCGATGATGTCATCAACATCTTCATCACGGCTCCGCTCGAAAGCCGCATCAAGCGCGTGGCCGCCCGCAACAGCATCAGCGAAAGCGAGGCAAAGGACCGCATCAAGAAGACCGATAAGTCCCGCGCGTCCTATTATAACTACTATTCCGCCAAGGACTGGGGCGACGCCAAGAGCTATGACCTCTGCATCGATTCGAGCCTGCTCGGGATCGAAGGCACGGTCGAGCTTCTGAAGGACCTCATCCGTATCAAGGGCCTTAAGTAAGAATAACCTTTGAAAAGCAGCCGCGCAAGCGGCTGCTTTTTCTATGCCGCGGGGCGGTTCAACTTACCAAAAAAGAAGAGGGCGAATTTGTGAAAAAAGTTTACGCTTCTCCCTCTATACAAAAGAGCAAAAATACGCTAAAATAATAGCTGTGAAAATTTGAACTTATTCCTGAAGGGGGAGATTATGAGTATGGCGCAACTCAAGTATAAGCGCGTGCTGCTCAAGATCAGCGGTGAGGCGCTGGCGGGCGACAAGCACTTTGGATTCGATTTCGACGTGGTGTCGAAGGTTTGCGACGTGATCAAGCGCTGCAACGCGATGGGCGTCGAGATGGGTGTCGTCATCGGCGGCGGCAACTTCTGGCGCGGCGTGAAAAACGGCGAGGGCTACATCGAGCGCACCCGTGCCGACCACATGGGCATGCTGGCGACGGCGATGAACTGCATGGCGGTGGCCGACGTTTTGGAGCAGAAGGGCGTCGACGTGCGCGTGCAGACGGCGCTGGAGATCAAAGAAGTCGCCGAACCCTACATCCGCGCCCGCGCCATCCGGCATTTGGAAAAGGGCCGCGTGGTGCTCTTTGGCTGCGGCATCGGCTCTCCGTTCTTCTCAACGGATACGGCCGCCGTGCTGCGCGCGGCAGAGATCAACGCCGACGTCATCCTGCTTGCCAAGAACATCGACGGCGTTTACAACGCCGACCCCGCAAAGGATGCAAATGCCGTCAAATATGACGCCATCACTTATGAAGAGGTCCTGGCCCAGCACCTTGCGGTCATGGACTCCACGGCAACGTCCCTTTCGATGGACAACCACATTCCCGTGCTCGTCTTCGCGCTCAAAGACCCGGAGAATATCATCCGCGCGGTCGAGGGCGAGAAGATCGGCACCATCGTCGGCGAAAACTGAGCAGCCCCGCGTTTGCGGTTTTATGATAAAAATTTTTGAGGAGGTATCCCCATGAATAAAGACGATTATAAGGTTTATTCTGACAAAATGAAAAAGAGCATCGAGGCCGTGAACGCGGATTTCGCTTCCGTGCGCGCGGGCCGCGCCAACGCCGCTGTGCTTGACCGCATCAGCGTCGACTACTACGGCTCTCCCACACCCGTGCAGCAGATCGCGGCCATCGCGTCTCCCGACCCGCGCCAGCTCGTCATCACGCCCTGGGACGCAACGGCGCTCAAGCCGATCGAGCGCGCCATTCAGGAGTCCGATCTCGGCATCAACCCGCAGAACGATGGCAAGTCCATCCGCCTGAACTTCCCGCAGCTCACGGAGGAGCGCCGTAAAGAGCTCGTCAAGCAGATCCATAAGTATTCCGAGACCGGCAAGGTCGCCATCCGCAACATCCGCCGCGACGCGATGGAGGCATTCAAGAAAAAGCAGAAGGCCAGCGAGATCACCGAGGATGATCTGAAGGTCGCCGAAAAGGACCTGCAGAAGCTGACCGACGATATGTGCAAAGAGGTCGACGCCCTTCTCGAGAAGAAAGAGAAGGAGCTCATGGCGGTCTAATGGGCCTCTTTTCCAAAGAAAGCAGGGCGAGGCAGGTTGACTTGAACAACCTGCCTTGTCATGTTGCCGTCATTATGGATGGCAACGGCCGCTGGGCGCAAAAGCGCGGTCTCCCGCGCTCAGCCGGTCATAAGGCAGGGGCGGAGACATTCCGAAGGCTCGGCACCTACTGCAAAAACTTAGGCATCGACTATCTGACGGTCTACGCCTTTTCGACCGAAAACTGGAAGCGCCCGAAGGACGAGGTCGACGGCATCATGCACTTACTCGAGCAATATCTGCACGAGTGCATCGACACGATGGAAAAGGACGGCAACCGCCTGCACTTTCTGGGTGATTTAAGCGTCCTGACGCCGGAACTTCGGGAACTCATCGATGAGACGAATGAGATTTCATCCCGCATCGAAGGCTTTCAGGCCAACGTCTGCCTCAACTACGGCGGGCGCGATGAAATCCTGCACGCCGCCCGCGCGTTTGCGCGTGACTGCGCGGCAGGGGAGCAGGACGCGGACGCTTTGACCGAGGAGGGCTTTTCGCGCTACCTTTATTCAGACGGTCTGCCCGATCCCGACCTTCTCATCCGCCCGGGCGGGGAAAAGCGCATCAGCAATTACCTTTTGTGGCAGTGCGCGTACAGCGAGTTCTACTTTTGCGACACGCTTTGGCCTGACTTTACAGAAAGAGAATTCGACAAGGCGCTCGTCGCGTATCAGCAGCGTGAGCGGCGCTTTGGCGGACTGAAATAGGAGAAACAGAAATGAAACAAAGATGGTTGGTGGTTGTCGTCGGCCTGCCGGCGCTGCTCGCCGTGCTGCTTGCCTGTCCCGCATGGGCGACGATGCTCGTTGTCTGCGGCATCGCGGGCATCGCGGCCTATGAGCTGCTGCACACGGCGGGAGAGAACGTCCCGGCGAATTTCTACTGGGGACTTGTCACAACGGTCGTCATGCAGGAGATATGGCTCTTTAAGGAAGAGATGAGCGGCACATACGATCTTCCGATTTCGACCGTTACGATCTTCCGCTGGATTCTTGTGATGATGGCGTTCCTCTTTGCGGTTATCTCTTACGGAAAGGAAAAACCGTTCACGTTCCACGATGTGGCGGTGGCCATCGTCGGTGGCATTGTGTTTCCGGCGATGTACAGCTGCATTTTCCTGCTGCGCATGGACGAAAACTATGGCAAGGTCTATGTGCTCGCGCCGTTCTGCGTCGCGTTTGCGGGCGATGCACTCTCGATGTACTTTGGCATGTGGTTCGGCAAGCGCAAGATGGCGCCGCACGTCAGCCCGCACAAGACCTGGGCAGGCGCGATCGGCGGGTCCATCGGCAGCGCGCTTGCGCTGGTGCTGCTCGGCGTTGTCGGCAAGGCGTGGCTCGGCTATGCGCCGGACTACCTCATGCTGATCCTCGTGGGCGTGGTGGCCAATGTCTTCGGTCAGCTCGGCGACCTCTCCATGTCGCTCGTCAAACGCGAGGCCGGCATCAAGGATTACAGCCACCTTTTCCTGACGCACGGCGGCATGCTCGACCGCTTTGACTCCACGCTCTTCATCGCGCCGGTCGTGTGGGCCGCGGTCTGCGGAGGCCTATTATGACAAGGAGTATTGCTTTACTCGGTTCCACCGGCTCCATCGGCCGCCAGACGCTTGAGGTGGCGCGCGAGCTGGGGCTTTCCGTCGCCGCGCTGACGGCGAATAAGAGCGTTGACCTCATCGAACAGCAGGCGCGGGAATTTTGCCCGCGTCTTGCCGTGCTTTATGACGAGGATGCGGCGCGTGAGCTCCGCGCGCGCCTGTCCGATACGAAGATCAAAGTGCTTTCCGGCATGGAGGGCCTTTTGGCAGCGGCCACGGCGGACGACGCTGACACGGTCGTCACCGCCGTGATGGGCATGATCGGACTCCAGCCGACGCTCGCGGCAATCGAGAAGAAAAAGCGCATCGCGCTTGCCAACAAGGAAACGCTCGTCTGCGCGGGCGAGCTTGTAGTGGACGCGGCGGAAAAATACGGCGCGAAGATCGTGCCCGTCGACAGCGAGCACAGCGCGATCTTCCAGTGCTTGCAGGGCTGCCGCGACCGCGGCGAGATCAAGCGCCTGATCCTGACCTGCTCGGGCGGTCCGTTCTACGGCCTGAGCGCGCAGGAGCTTGCGGCAAAGACGAAAGCCGACGCGCTCAAGCACCCAAACTGGACGATGGGCGCGAAGATCACCATCGATTCCGCGACGCTGATGAACAAGGGGCTTGAGATCATCGAGGCCATGCGTCTTTACCGTCTGCCGCTGCGTCAGGTCGACGCGGTCATCCATCGCCAGAGCATCGTGCATTCGCTCGTCGAGTTTCACGACGGGGCGATGCTCGCCCAGCTCGGTACACCGGACATGAAACTGCCCATCCGCTACGCGATGACGTACCCCAATCGGGCCGTTTCGCCCGCGGAGCCGCTTGATCTTCTCAAATGCCCGCCGCTCACGTTTGCCGAGCCGGATGAAGAGGTCTTCCGCTGCCTGAAGATCGCCAAGCAGTGCGCCGCCGTCGGCAATATTTACTGCGCGGCGATGAACGGCGCGAATGAAGAGGCTGTCGCGGCCTTCCTGCGCGATGAGATCGGCATCTGCGCCATCCCTGCGCTCATTGAGGCGGCGCTCGACCGGGCGCAGACGGTATATCAGCCGCAGCTTTCGGATATTCTGGAAGCAGACCGGCTCGCGCGCGAGGTCGTGCGCGAAAAGCTCAACTGACCACATTTAGGAGTGACCATGGTTTATATTCTCATTGCGATCCTGATTTTCGGCGTGCTCATTGCCGTGCACGAGCTCGGCCACTTTCTGGCGGCCAAGGCCTGCGGCGTGCGCGTCAATGAATTTTCCATCGGCATGGGTCCGCAGCTCTTCCACAAGACGAAGGGCGACACGGAGTATTCCCTGCGGCTTCTGCCCATCGGCGGCTTTTGCGCCATGGAGGGGGAGGACGAGGAATCGGACGACGACCGCGCGCTGGGCCGCCAGGTCTGGTGGAAGCAGTTCATCATCTTTGTCGCGGGCGCTTTTATGAATTTTCTGACGGGGCTTCTCATCATCGTCTGCCTGTATGCAGGCGCGCAGGCGTTTTACACGACGGAGATCGTCGAGCTGAACGCCGACTTCCCGCAGCAGGGAGAGGACGGCCTGATGCCCGGCGATATGATCTATGCCATCAACGGCGAGCGCATCTATTTGAAGAGCGACGTGTCGCTCATCATGGGGCTCGGCGACACGGGCACGATCGAGATGACCGTTCTGCGCGACGGCAAGAAGCTCGACCGCACGCTCACCAAGCAGACCTATACCGACGAAAACGGCAAGGAGTATGAGGCCTACGGCTTCACCTACGGCGGCATCGTCGAGGCGACATTTTTCAATAAGCTCCAGTATAGCTGGTACCAGACCATGGATTATGTCCGCATCGTGCGGCTGAGCCTGCAAATGCTCCTCTCCGGCACGGCAGGCGTGAACGATCTGAGCGGTCCGGTCGGCATCGTCTCGACCATCACGGAGGTCGGCAAGGAGACGGAGGCCGAGGCCGGCTTCGGCGCGGCGATGGAGAATATTCTCTACTTTGCCGCCATGATCGCGGTGAACCTCGCCGTGATGAATCTGCTGCCGCTGCCCGCACTCGACGGTGGGCACGTGCTGTTCCTGCTTGTCAACGGCATTGCCGTGGCGCTCTTCAAGAAAGAGATCCCGTCCAAGTATCTGAACGTCATCAACGGCATCGGCTTTGCGCTCCTGATGGCGCTGATGCTGTTTGTCACGTTCCACGACATTGTCAAGCTCCTGTGAGGAGGATGATTCTATGAGCAAGCGAATTATTGCGGGCGGCGTCGCCATCGGCGGCGGCACGCCGGTCACGATCCAGTCGATGTGCAACACGCATACCGAGGACGCAGCGGCCACCATCGCGCAGATCCGCGCGCTGGAGGAGGCGGGCTGCGAGATCGTGCGCGTCACGGTGCCCAATATAGAGGCCGCGCACGCGCTGAGCGAGATCAAGGCGAGCATCTCCATCCCGCTCGTTGCGGATATCCACTTCGACTACCGCCTTGCCGTGGAAGCGGCGGCGCGCGGCGCGGATAAAATCCGCATCAACCCCGGCAACATCGGGGGAGAGGATCGCGTCAAGGCGGTCGTAGACGCCTGCCGTGAACACAAGGTTCCTATCCGCATCGGCGTGAACGGCGGGTCGCTCGAAAAGGAGCTGCTCGCGAAATACGGCCGCGTAACGCCCGAGGCGCTCGTCGAGAGCGCGCTCAGACATGTGCGGCTGCTTGAAAAGTTCGATTTTACCGAGATCTGCATCTCGGTCAAGAGCTCTGATGTACCGCTCAACATGGCGGCCTATCGCCTTCTGCACGAAAAGGTCGACTATCCGCTCCACCTCGGCGTGACCGAGGCGGGCACGCCCTCGATGGGCCTCTTGAAATCCGCCATCGGCATCGGCGGCCTTCTGTGCGAGGGCATCGGCGATACGATGCGAGTCTCGCTCACAGCGGACCCCGTGGAGGAGGTCTACGCCGCCAAGCGCATTTTACAGGCCTGCGGCATCCGCAGAAGCGGCGTGAACCTCGTCTCCTGCCCGACGTGCGGCCGCACGGCGTACGATATGATCCCCATTGCCGAGGAGCTCGAGCGCCGCCTTGCGGACTGCAAAAAGAACATCACGGTCGCCGTGATGGGCTGCGTTGTCAACGGCCCGGGCGAAGCCTCGGCCGCCGATATCGGCGTGGCCGGCGGCAAGGGCGAGGGGATGATCTTCCGAAAAGGAAAAATACTTTACAAGGTGCCGCAGGAAAAGCTTGTAGACGCTTTGATGCAGGAGATCGACAAGCTCTGAGCAAACTGACAGAGAGACTGAGATAAGGTTGTTGCTATGGCACAAAAGATTCCATTTTTTGAATTATTCACCGACTTTTCGCCGGATTTTGACCTGCGCGTCCCGCTCAATGCGGCGATGGTCACGAACATGGTGCTCGAGCCGGAAAAGCGAACGATGACGCTCGACATGACCGTGCGCGCGGAGATGACCGACGCGACACGCGAGACGATCGAGCAGCTTCTTGCGCGCAGCTACGACTTAAAGCGCGTGAGCATCTGCGTCAAGTCGACCGCGGAGGCCTTTCCCGACATGATGAAAAACGCGGGGCGAAAGGTGAGCGGCGGCGGCAGCGTCATTCTGGGCCATGAGATCGCCAAGGGACGTGTGCTCCCCATCAGTGAGCTGACGCCCAAGGCCGGCCATGTTGTGGTCGAGGGCAAGGTCTTCAAGTTCGACTGCCATGAGACGCGGCGTGCCGGCGTCTGGACGATGCTGCTTGAGATCACGGACTACGAGGGCTCTCTCATCATCCGCCGCAGTATGCCCGAGCGCGAAGCGGTCGAGCTGAACGGCAGGATCTCCAACGGTATGTGGCTGCGCGTCAGCGGCCGCATGGAGCTTTCCTTCGACGGCAAGGATATGCAGCTCAACCCGCAGGATATCATGCAGATCGACCACGAGGAGCGCATGGACAAGGCGGAAGAGAAGCGAGTGGAGCTGCATCTGCATACCCGTATGTCCAACATGGATGCGCTGACCGATACGACCACAGTCGTGAATCGCGCCGTCAAGTGGGGGATGCCCGCCATCGCCATCACGGACCACGGCGTGGCGCAGAGCTTCCCGGATGCCTGGCACGCCGGTGAGGGTAAAATAAAAGTCCTTTACGGCTGTGAGGGCTATTTTCTCAACAATATCGACGACCGCATCTGCGTGCACGGCCCGCAGGACGGCGATTTTTCGACGGAGATCTGCTGCTTCGACATTGAAACGACCGGACTGAAAGTCGCGCATGACGCGATTACCGAGATCGGTGCGGTCATCCTGAAAAACGGCGAAATCGTCGACACGTTCCAGACCTTTGTTGACCCCGAGCGCAGGCTTTCGCCCGAGATCATCGGCTTGACCGGCATCACAGACGATATGCTGCGCGGCGCGCCGAAGCTGGAGGATGCGCTGCACGCGTTTCTCGACTTTGCGGGCGACCGCCCGCTCGCCGCACACAACGCAGAGTTCGATATCAGCTTTATCCGCGCGGGCTGCAAAAAGTGCGGCATTCCGTTTGACCCGACGTACCTCGATTCGCTCATCTTCGCGCAGAATCTGCTGCCGGAGCTGACGAAATTCAAGCTCGATATCGTGGCCGACCACCTGCAGCTCCCGCAGTTCAACCACCACCGCGCGTCCGACGATGCGGTGCCGGTGGCGCAGATGCTTGCAAAGTTTTTCGTCATGCTCGAGCAGCGCGGCGTGACGCGCCTTCAGCAGATCAACGACGAGATGACGAAGCTCCGTCCGCTGGGCGCGAAGCGCAGCCGCTTCCCCAAGCACATCATTCTGATCGCCAAGAACAAGGTGGGTCTCAAGAACCTCTACCAGCTCATTTCGGCGTCGAACCTCAAATACTTCAAGCGCGTGCCGATCATCCCGAAAAGCGAGCTGATCGCGCACCGCGAGGGGCTGATCATCGGCTCGGCGTGCGAGGCGGGCGAGCTGTTCCGCGCCATCGTCGACCACAAGGACTGGAACGAGCTCAAGCGCATCGCCTCGTTCTACGACTATCTGGAAATTCAGCCCCTCGGCAACAACCGCTTTATGGTGCGCGACGGCACGGTGCGCGATGACGAGGACCTCAAGGACTTCAATCGCACGGTCGTCAAGCTTGGCGAAGAGCTCGGCAAACCCGTCTGCGCGACGGGCGACGTTCACTTCCTCGACCCCGAGGATGAGATCTACCGCCATATCCTGCTCGCCTCGAAGAAATTTACCGACGCGAACGAGCCTGTCCCGCTCTACTTCCGCACGACCGACGAAATGCTCAAGGAATTCGACTATCTCGGCAAGGAGAAGGCCTACGAGGTCGTCGTGACGAATACCCGTGCCATCGCCGAGCAGGTGGAGGATATCGAGCTGCTGCCCAAGGGCAAACTGTTTCCGCCGCGCCTGGAAAATTCGGAGGAAGACCTCAACCGCATGGTATGGGGGAAAGCGCATGAGCTTTACGGCGACGATCTGCCGCAGCTCATCGTCGACCGCCTGAACGTTGAGCTCGGCAGTATTCTGGGCAAATACGACGTTGTTTATATGTCGGCGCAGAAGCTCGTGCAGCGCTCGCTCGAGTGCGGCTATCTCGTCGGCTCGCGAGGGTCGGTCGGCTCATCGCTCGTTGCGTACATGGCCGGCATCACCGAGGTCAACGCGCTCCCGCCGCATTATCGCTGCCCCAAGTGCCGCAACGTCGAGTTCCACGCGGGTGAGTACGGCTGCGGCGCGGATATGCCCGACAAAATGTGTCCCGTCTGCGGTACGAAGTATGTCAAGGATGGCTTCGATATCCCGTTCGAGACCTTCCTCGGCTACGGCGGCGGCAAGGTGCCGGATATCGACCTGAACTTCTCGGGCGAATATCAGGCGCGCGCCCACGCGCACGCGGTCGAGATGTTCGGCAAGACGCAGGTCTTCCGCGCGGGCACCATCGGTACACTCGCGGAAAAGACGGCCTACGGCTTTGTCAAAAAATATGTCGAAGAGAACGGCATCGCCGCCGGCACAGCCGAGATCGACCGCCTGACGGCAGGCTGCGTCGGCGTGCGCCGCACGACGGGGCAGCACCCCGGCGGCCTCGTCGTCGTGCCGGACGACATGGATATTGAGGATTTCTGCCCTGTCCAGCACCCGGCGGATGACCCCGAGAGCGACACCATCACGACGCACTTTGAATATCACTGCATGGAGGATAACCTCCTGAAGCTCGATATGCTCGGCCACGATGACCCGACGATGATCCGGATGCTCGAGAGCATCACGGGCGTGAATGCCCGCCAGATCCCGCTCGACGACCCGGACACCATGTCTATTTTCATCTCGTCCAAGGTCCTTGGCTATGAGAATGACGAGGTGCTCGGTCCCACGGGCGCCGTGGCGATCCCGGAGTTCAACACGCGCTTTACGCGCCAGATGCTCGTCGATACCCAGCCCAAGGACTTCAACACGCTGCTGCGACTGTCCGGCTTCTCGCACGGCACGGACGTGTGGCTCGGCAACGCGAAGGACCTCATCATCAGCGGCACGGCCAGCGTTCTGGAGACCGTCGGCTGCCGCGACGATATCATGCTCTACCTTATTTCCATGGGCCTCGACCCCAAAATGAGCTTCAAGACCATGGAGGCCGTCCGAAAAGGCAAGGTCAAAAAGGGCAAGGCAGGGGACTGGCCGATGTGGGTCGAAGAAATGCGCAAGCACGACGTGCCGGAATGGTACATCGAATCGCTCGCGAAGATCGGCTACCTCTTCCCGAAGGCACACGCCGTCGCCTACGTGATGATGGCGTTCCGCATTGCGTGGTTCAAGGTCCACGAGCCGCTCGCGTTCTACGCGACGTTCTTCTCCATCCGCGCCAAAGCGTTCGACGCCGCCGAATGCTGCAAAGACGCCGACGCGCTGCGCCGACGCATCCGCGAGATCGAAAACAACAAGGATGCGACCGCCGTGGAGCAGGATCTGATGACGACGCTTGAGGTCTGCTACGAATTTTGCCTGCGCGGGTTCCATTTTGAGCCCATCGACATTTACCGGAGCGATGCGACAAAGTTCATCGTCACGGAAAACGGACTTCTCCCGCCGTTCACCTCCGTCCGCGGCCTCGGCGAGACCGCCGCGCTTGATACAGTCGAGAAGCGAAAGGGGAAGACCTTTACATCTGTTGAAGAGTTCTCCATGTGCTGCAATAAGCTTTCGCAGACGCACATCGACCAGCTGCGCGCCCTCGGCGCGTTCGCAGGCCTGCCGGAAACGAGCCAGCTGACGCTGTTCTGATCTCCCGGCGGTATGAAGAGCGTGAATAGAAGAAGGATACCCTCTTAAAAAAGAGAGTATCCTTCTTTATTTTCTGCATCTTTGCACATTAGCTTATGCGCGCAGAGCTTTTATGCTGTCCTGCTGACTGTACGGTGAATTTTACTATTGGTTAAAAATTGTTTCAACCAATTCTACCAGCAGTTGCTGTTCAATAGAACTTTTTGCCGCTATACTGTAGCCACAGACAACAAAGAAAGGCCGTTGGGTCGCGAAAGGAGCAGTAATATGGAAAATCGTGTCGCGGAGCAGATCCGCTTTTACCGCAAGCAAAAGGGGCTGACGCAGGAGCAGATGGCCGAAGCAATGGGGGTATCCGTTGCGGCGGTGAGCAAATGGGAGCAGGGGGGTTCACTTAGATAAAGATACCACATCAATCCCACGCTGACTTTTGCTCAACCGATACAGCCGGAGGGCTGGATAACAAGAAAA
>OGZW01000194.1_pt1 | contig 43461 bp, 30 predicted proteins | sample 1577001 | NCBI WGS metagenome assembly OGZW01 (sample SAMEA3541519, study PRJEB24748) | human gut metagenome | biome: human gut; feature: human-associated habitat; material: faeces | place: China | collected 2012 | reverse complement strand
AATGTCCCTTCCTCGGTGAGGAACGATGCCTTCAGTCCCGACAATTATTGATGTAAAATATTATCACTTATTCTCCGCTTATTTCTTGTCTCTATGCCCACCTCCATCTTTCCGGTTAATACCTTTCAGGAGTTCGCGATGGAAACGCATTTCGGCTCTTTGTATCTTATAAAGCTTTTTGCAGGAAAGTATTTTCTTGAATTTGTCGAAATAAGACTTTTCCAATTTATCTGAAGCAATACGGGTATCATACACCTGGGTCAGAATTTCATCATATTGAGTTTCAGTCGTATTTTCATCTTTTCCTTGACGAATCAAATTCCAAGCCTTATCATTCAACTCTTTTTTCTTATCTTGCAGTTCAAAATATAGTGGGAAAAACTTTGCAGCCTCTTCTTTCGTCAAATTAGCCTGCTCGGTAATGAATGCCTTTTGTTTGGCACGAAACGCCTCTTGCGACATACGTTGCTGGTTACATCCATCCATCGCCCGCATCAGTGGAGTAAAGCCACAAATAATAATCAGCAGAATAATCAGTTTTTTCATTTCTATACAATCTGTTTAATTTATTTCATTCCACACTGGCATCAGTGAGATATACATACAAAGAACCGGATGTCGGCAGGGGACACGTTGAAGGTGCGGGACACTTTTGCCTGATACAGCGGGGTCACCAGAAACTTGGCATAGGAAAATGCGACCGCAGCTCCAAGAATCGCCATCGCCAATACCAGCCAAATTTTCCTCCAGACCGCAAGCGCCAACGCAAGCAGGTCAATTTCAATTTCGTCTTTTTCTTTTTCCATGAAGTTTTCCTCATACTTTCTGAATTGTTTTTGAAGGATTCACCTTTTATCGGCATGAATCAATCCGTTTCTTTCTTTTTCCCCTTTTAATTTGATATTTTCGTTCATATTATTATTATACTTCTATTCATTTTTTTTTCAATCAGTGACAGTTTTTGTGACACAAATAAGTTTTGCAAACAAATTTCCCAATTATTTTGCAAGATTTTTGGGGGTTTTTTAGAAATTCCCTTCTGATTTTGTATTATTCTTACTCTTTTCCTTGCATCCGCCCTCTTTCTGGCAGCAGTCCTATCAAAAATCTTCCTGTTCTGTATAGCAACTCCTTCTATTTTTCCCTTTACTATGCTGTTTGCGCGTAGTTTTAGCATTGTAAAAATCTCTGCCTCTCCTCAAGTTCTCCTCCCGTTCAGTTTTTATTCTTTCTTCCTCTCCTTTTCCCTAAGCTCCCTCCTTTCGTAAAAATTTTCGATTTTACTCCGATTTTATAAAGAATCATTTTCTTTTACCAAGCATATTTTTAGCAATTCATCTTCCCTAGTGCCAATTAAGGTGAAGAAATGATGTACAGGAATCGCTATCATTTTCCCCAATTAAAATCGTTTGCAGTATACTCCTTCCTTCTTCTTCATTTCCTTGCAGATAAAATTTATCCTGACGAGTTCATCCCCGAATATGGTTTTCTGGTACTTTATTTTTCATCTTTTCCTACCTTCTAATCATCAAAACTTCAAAATTCCCCCATTCAATGACCTACATTCCATGAACAGCTTTTCTCTGCCGACTTGCACGGCTTCTTCGGAAAGCCCCTCCTCATACGCATTCACCAAAAAGTCCGCCTCAATTAAAATGCGTAAAGTCAATCGGTCCACACCGGTGTAGGTATGGTGTCTGGCCACCAGATCACAAACTTCTTCCACAAAATCCTTTGGCCAGTCTGCAAGCAGTTGGCATACCACCGGCGGACCCTCCAGTTCTTGGTATTTACCGGCAGAGGAACCGTAATGCAGCTCCGCATTGTGAATACCAATGTCATGAAGTGCAGCGGCTGTCAGCAATACGCGCCGCTGCGCATCGTGCAAATGCTCCCCATCGGCGATCATTTCGGCAAAAGCATACACCTTGATCAAATGCTGTATCCGCCTGGGATCTCCGGCATCATATTGCAGGGCACGGCGCAACGCTTCTCTCGGATCGTTCAAAGGGCTCATTTCTCTGCCTTTACCGCGTCATACTGCTCCAGCACCTCTTTGTCCGGCGCAGGGGTGCACAGGGACACCACCACATTCACCAGCAGACCAAACAGGAACGCAGGCAGCAGCTCGTAAATCTTCAAAACCGGTGCCAGGTCGGCAATGCAATACTTCCACAGGAACACCATTACCGCGCCGGCAATCATACCGACCACAGCGCCGTAGCGGTTGGAGCGCCGCCAAAACAGCGCCAGCAGCATGACCGGACCAAAGGACGCGCCAAAGCCCGCCCAAGCAAAGCTGACGATCTTAAACACAGAAGCATTAGAATCCCAAGCCATAAAAATGCCTACCACAGCAATACCCAGCAGGGTCACCCGCGCCACGATCATCTTAGCCTTGGCAGACAAATTCAGGTTGAACAGGCTGCCCAAAATATTCTCACTGACGCCGGAGGAGGCAGCCAGCAGCTGGCTGTCCGCCGTGGACATGGTGCTGGCCAAAATACCCGCCAGGATCACACCGGCCAGCAGTGCAGCAACTACTCCGTGCTGGGACAGCAGATTGGCGATCTGCACAATAATGGTTTCCTTGTCCGCCAGCGCACCCATAGCGCCGTTCTTGACCATAGCGGAGCCAACTACGCCGATCACCACGGCAATGAACATAGAGATCACCACCCAAATGGTGGCAATGCGGCGAGAGGTCTTTAATTTGCGATCATCTTCAATGGCCATAAACCGCAGCAGAATGTGGGGCATACCAAAGTAGCCCAGCCCCCAAGCGGCAGTAGACAAAATTTTCAACAAGCTGTATGTGGCGGATTTGCCGCTTTCCGGGTCATAGGTAGCCGTCATGGACAGATAGCCGCTCATGCTCTGCGCATTCTCCACCACGGCGCCCACGCCGCCGGCCTTGGACACGCCAAACACCAGCACCACCACCAGCGCAATACTCATCACAATGCTCTGCACTAAGTCAGTGGTAGACGCGGCAGTAAACCCGCCGGTAGCAGTATAGCCCACGATTACAATGGCGGAAATAATCATTGCCACATGATAGTCCATACCGAACAGCGTGCCAAACAGCTTGCCGCAGGCGGCAAAGCCGGAGGCTGTGTACGGCACAAAGAATACAATAATTAAAATAGCTGCCATGGCGGTAAGAATATGTTTTTTCTCTCCAAATCGGCGAGAGAAAAAGTCCGGCACGGTAATGGCGCCAATGCGGGCGGAATACCGGCGCAGACGGCGTGCCACCACCAGCCAGTTAATGTAAGTGCCCACACCAAGGCCAATGGCTGTCCATCCCGGATCCGCAACACCGGTCAGATAGGCAACGCCCGGCAGGCCCATCAGCAGCCAGCTGGACATATCCGACGCCTCGGCACTCATGGCAGTAACCACCGGCCCCAACCGACGGCCGCCCAAATAGAAATCGTCCACTGTATTGTTGCGCTTGGAGCACACAATACCAATAGCCAGCATAGCGATCAGGTACACGGCTATGGAGATCAGAATACAAACTTGTGCACTGGTCATAATCAGTACCTCCAACAAAATTTGGCGCTTTGCAGCACTACCGGTGCAAAGCAATACAATCTATAGTACCATTTTTTGCTGCTGATGTAAAGAACAAGTTGCGTTTTTTCGTTTGATTAGTGCCTATATCCGGCAGTGATAAAAGAATTGACAAGCCGCAGACTGGTTGTTACAATATAATTGTATAGAGTTTATGTTCCACAGGGAGACGAAAAAATGAAGCAATCGGCAATGCCGCCCCGCACCGGGCGTATAATAGAACTGGATATTGCCAAAGGGTTGGGCATTCTCTCGGTGATCCTGTACAACACCCTGCCCGCCTCGCCTTTGCATACAGCGCTGGGCGGCTATATGATGCCCCTGTTCTTTGTGGTGTCCGGGCTGGTCATGCAAAGGGATGCATGCGGCTTTTCTCTCCGTCGTTTTTGGGAGAAGAACGCCCGGCTGCTGTTTTATTACATTTTATTCAGCGCCATTTATCTGCTGTGCAGCGCGGTGACCTGTATTGCAGGCAACGGCAGCTACAAGGCGCTGGCACTGGACGGCATTGCCACCTTGGTCGGGTGCGGATTTAATGTACTATGGTTTTTAAGCACTCTGTTTTTTGGCAAACTGCTTTGCAGTCTGCTCACCGGCAGCCCGCTGCCCCGTTGGGCACAAGGATTGTTCCTGGCCGGGCTGTTTTTGCTGGCAGCCGGTATAGGCAGAGCCGTGGACTTTACCGCCCTGTCCGGCGTGGGCCGGGTGCTGGGCACGGTAGGGCTGACGGTTCTTCGCCCCATGGAGGCGGCCTTTTATCTGTTTATTGGCACCCTGCTGCAAGGTGCGTTTCGTTCTTTGCGGAAGCGGTGTTTCAAACCGACAAAAGTTGTCGCCTGCGGCATTGGCGGCACTGTGCTGACCGTCAGCTGTGGCTTGCTGGCGCAGGCAGCGCCACAGGATATGTACGATTTGACTGCCACTCGCCCGCTGCTGAGTTTGGCGGCGGCCGCACTGGGCTGCACCGGGATCCTCGGTATCAGCCTGTCGCTGGGCAAGGTGCCTATGCTGAACAAAGGTCTTGCCTTCTTGGGCGTACACTCTCTGTACCTGATGGCCATTCACAACCAGCCCAATTTATATGGCTGGCTCAACAAGCTATCTGTCAAGCTGTGCGCCGGATTGCCCGGGTGGTATATGCAGGGCATGTTCTTTCTCCTGCTCACTGTGGCGGCGCTGATAATCGCCATGGGACTGGAGCCGCGACTGGACCCGGTAGTGCGCGCCTTAGTTCGCCGCTGCACCGGACAGAGAAAAGAGCAGACAAACCCGGAGCGCTCTTGACTTTTCGGTCCCGATTTGCTATGATACCAAGGTAACAGCAAGGACGAGAAACAGTACTCCCCCACCCTGTGCAGAGAGAACAGGCGGTCGGTGCAAGCCTGGGCAGGCGGCGGAGGAACCCATCTTTGAGCTGTGCGCCGAACGCAAAGGCTATTAAGGCGTACCGGGAGCTCCCGTTACAGAGTGCGCAGAGTGCAGGCCCGGCCTGAATTTAGGTGGTAACACGGATCAATGATTCGCCCTAAACCGATCGTCACAGATCGGCTTAGGGCTTTATTTTTTGGAGGTTTTTTGTATGAAACTGGAACACTTAGTTGGCGATCGTTTTAAGGAGCGCCCGGCAGATTGTCAGGTAGACAGCCACGCCCTGATGGTGCGCGGCGGCTACATCAAGTATGTGGCAAACGGCATTTACTCCTCTTACCCGCCCTTAAAGCGGGTGCTGAAGAAGCTGGAGCAAATCATGCGGGAAGAGATGGACGCCCTGGACGGTCAGGAAGTGCAGTTCCCGGTGGTGATGCCCGCCTCTCTGTGGGCAGAGTCCGGCCGGTATGAGAGTATCGGCAAAGAGTTGCTGCGCTTTACGGACCGCAACGGCGCCGATATGGTGCTGGGTATGACCCACGAGGAGGCTGCGGTGCAACTGGTGCGAGAATACGCCGGCACCTACACCAAGTACCCCTTTATGATCTATCAAATTCAAACCAAGTTCCGGGACGAGGCGCGCCCCAGAGCCGGGCTGATCCGTGTGCGTGAGTTCACTATGAAGGACGCTTACTCCTTCCACACCAGCCAGGAGGACCTGGACGATTATTACGAAAAGTGCCACAAGGCTTATGAGCGCATTTTTGCCCGCGCCGGTGTGCCGGAGGTGATCTCCGTTGCTTCAGACTCCGGTATGATGGGCGGCAGCGTATCCCACGAATTTATGCTGCTGACCCCCATTGGCGAGGACTCTATCGTGCTGTGCGACGACTGCGGATATAAGGCCAACATGGAGGCTGCCGAGTCTATTCTGGAACCGGTGGAAAATGCCCCCTCCCAGCCGCTGACTAAGGTGCACACCCCGGGTATGCACACCATTGAGGAGGTATGCACCTATCTGCACGCCGACCCTAAGGACAGTGCTAAGGCTGTGGTGTACCAGACCAATAATGAAGACAAATATGTGGTACTGTTCCTGCGAGGCGACCTGGAAGTGAACGAGACCAAGCTCACCAACTTCTTGGGTGAGGAAATTCACCCGGCGGTAATTACCGAAGAATGTGGTCTGCACGCCGGCTTTATCGGTCCTGCCAACCTAAACGGCGACTTTACCGTGCTATACGACCGCTCTCTGGAGGGGCGCAACAACCTGTGTGCCGGTGCCAACGAAACGGATTACCACTGTACCGGCGTGGATATGCAGCGGGATGTGCCCGATGCGGAGTACCACGATTTTGCCAAGGTGGTTGAGGGCGGTATCTGCCCCTGCTGCGGCAAAAAGAGCATTCATATTTCCCGGGGTATTGAGGTGGGCAACATCTTCCAGCTGGGCAAGAAGTACACCGAGCCTATGGGTATGACCTATACGGATCGGGACGGCAAGAGCCGTGTGCCGATCATGGGCTGCTACGGCATTGGTGTTGGCCGACTGGCTGCCGCTGTGTGCGAGGCGCACCACGACGACTACGGTCCCATTTGGCCCAAGGCCATTGCCCCCTGGCAGGTGCACCTGTGTGCTGTGCGTGCAGACAATGAAGAAGTGCGCGCCTTTGCCGATACACTGTACAACACCTTGCAGGAGAAGGGCGTAGAAGTGATCTACGATGACCGTTCTGTCAGCGCCGGCGTTATGTTCTCCGACGCAGATCTGCTGGGCGTGCCCCTGCGGGTGATCGTCAGCCCCCGGAACCTGAAAAACGGCGTGGTGGAGCTGACCGCCCGGGACAAGAGTTTCTCTGAGACCGCACCCACCGCAGAAGCGGCAGACGCCATTTTGGCCAAGCTGGCAGAATGAGCGTAACGAACCGGCCGATACGCATTTTGTTCGTGTGCCACGGCAATATTTGCCGCTCGCCTATGGCGGAATTCATCTTTAAGGATATGGTGCGGCAGGTGGGACTGGCAGATCAATTTGAGATTGCGTCCGCTGCCACCAGCCGAGAAGAGATATGGCACGGCAAAGGCAATCCGGTGTACCCGCCTGCCAAGGCAGAGCTGGCTGCCCACGGTTTGTCCTGTGACGGCAAGCGCGCCCGACAGCTGACTGTCGCCGATTATGACTACTACGATCTGTTGCTGGCCATGGATGGCAGCAATGTGCGTAATCTGCACCGTATGCTGGGCGGCGACCCGCAGCATAAGATCAAAAAGCTGCTGGACTATGCCCACGGCGGCGATGTGGCCGACCCTTGGTACAGCCGGGACTTTGCCCGTGCCTACCGGGATATCGCCACCGGCTGCCGCGCCCTGCTCACCGCCCTTACAGCCAAATAAAAAAGCGCCCCGGCGCAAAGTCCATGCGACTTTGTACCGGGGTATTTTTATCGGCTTATTTGTCAAACGATGGATTGGTCATATAGTAATTTTTGCTGTTCAGCTTATCGGTGGCTACCCGCAGCCCCTCACCAAAGCGCTGATAATGGACGATCTCCCGCTCCCGCAGGAACTTGATTGGCTGGATAATATCCGGATCGTCTACCATGCGCAGAATGTTGTCATAGGTGACCCGCGCCTTTTGCTCCGCCGCCAGATCCTCGTTCAGGTCGGCAATGGTGTCGCCCTTTACGCCGATACTTGCTGCGTTCCAAGGGGAGCCACTGGCAGAGGTGGGATATACGCCGGCGGTGTGATCCACAAAGTAGGCGGCAAATCCGGGATTTTCTTCAATCTGCTTTTCCGTCAAGTTGCGGGTCAGTTGGTGCACCATGGCGCCGATCATTTCCAGGTGCCCCAGCTCCTCCACACCAATGTCCGTAAGCAAACCCTTCAACTCCGGATACGGCATAGAATACCGCTGGGACAAATAGCGCAGACTGGCACCCAGTTCCCCATCCGGGCCGCCGTACTGACTGATGATAATGGACGCAGCGCGGGGATCCGGATTCTTAATATTGATGGGGTATTGCAATTTTTTTATATAACTAAACATACCATCTCTCCTTTTCTCTGCATACTATGCAGAGACGCCTGTTTGGGTGCGCATAGAAAGCGAGCCGTCAAAGCAAATTCCGTCCTTTTTGTGCAAATCGGTTGCCACGCAGGGCAAAATGTGGTAAAATAAAGGCTCCAAAAAATCCCGCTGTTAGGGCAGAAAGCGAAGGTAGAATCATGGATGTATTTGAGGGAATCACAGCGCTGGCAGATTACGGCGTACGCACCGGTTTGATTGAAGAGGCGGATCGCACCTGGGCTGTCAATGCATTGCTGGCGGCACTGGAGCTGGACGCATACGAGGAACGCACCGTCACCGGCCAACCGGCACTGACGGAAATTTTAGACTCTCTGCTGAACTATGCTTGCGCAAACGGGCTGTGCCAGGACTCTGTGGTGTACCGGGATCTGTTTGACACCAAGCTGATGGGTCTGCTGACCCCCCGACCCTCTGCAGTGATCCGCCGATTTTGGGATCTGTACGCAGAGAGCCCCAAGGCAGCCACAGATGATTACTATGCCTTTAGTAAGACCACCAATTACATTCGTGCGGACCGACTGGCCAAAGACGCTAAGTGGATCACTCCCACCCCTTACGGCGATATGGATATAACCATCAATCTGTCCAAGCCGGAGAAGGACCCCAAGGCCATTGCGGCTGCCCTGCAAATGAAGCAAAGCGCTTACCCTAAGTGCCAGCTGTGCAAGGAGAACGAGGGCTACGCCGGGCGGGTCAATCACCCGGCACGGCAAAACCACCGGATCATTCCCCTGGAAATGGGCGGCGGCCCCTGGTTCTTGCAGTATTCGCCCTACGGCTACTATAACGAGCACTGCATTGTGTTTAATGGCCGGCACACGCCGATGAAAATCGACCGCAGCGCATTTCAGAAGTTGTTCGATTTTGTAGAGAAGTTTCCCCACTATTTTGTAGGCTCCAATGCAGACCTTTCCATCGTAGGCGGCTCCATTCTCACCCACGAGCACTTCCAAGGCGGGCACTATACCTTTGCTATGACAAAGGCACCGATAGAGACCGCCTATGCCTTTGCCGGATATAAAGATATTGAGGCCGGAATCGTCAAGTGGCCCATGTCCGTATTGCGCCTGCGTGGGGATGAACCGGCGCGCATTTGCGACCTGGCAGACAAAGTGCTGCAAGCCTGGCGCGGCTATACGGACCCGGATGCCTTTATCTACGCCGAGACCGATGGCACGCCCCACAACACCATTACCCCCATCGCCCGGTTCCGGAACGGTAAATATGAACTGGACCTGGTGCTGCGCAACAACATTACCACCCCGGCGTGCCCGGACGGTCTGTACCACCCCCACCCGGAGTACCATCATATTAAGAAAGAGAATATCGGCCTGATTGAGGTTATGGGTTTGGCGGTACTGCCCGCCCGGTTAAAGACAGAGCTGGAGCTGTTGCGTGACGCACTGCTCCATGGCACAGACATCGCCGCCGACGAACGCATTGCCAAACACAAGGACTGGGCAATGGAGATCGCCGCCAAGAACGCCTTAACCGCCGAGAATTGCATGGACATTCTGCAACAGGAAGTGGGCAAAGTCTTTGCTGCCATTTTGGAGCAGTGCGGCGTGTTTGACCGGAATGAAGCCGGTAAAGCCCAGTTTCTGCGCTTCCTAAGCAGCATAGAAACAGCATAAAACAAATAGACGCAAAGAAGCCGCACAGAAATATCTGTGCGGCTTTGTTTTGTGCATTTATAATCAGACTTTGATCTGCACGGCTTTGCGGTACACCGCCAGAGCAATACCGGCGGTGAACAACTCGGTGATCCAAAAGGCATGCCACACACCGGCGGCGCCCAGCACTCGACTCAGCAGGAATGCCAACGGGACGATGATGACCAAATACCGGCAAAGAGAAATCACTAAGGACGGCGTGCCCTTACCCAGTCCCTCCAGCGCACCGGAAGCAGTCACCGATACGGCGGACACAATGAACCCGCCGCTGATGATTCGCAGCGCTGTTTTACCGGCAGCAACAGTAGCTGCATTCTCGGTAAAAAGACCGATCAGTTGCCCGGGGATTACCAGGCACAGCACGGTGCCCACCACCATAATGGCAGCAGTCATCACTAATACGGTGCGGAAGATCTGCTTGACCCGCCCATATTCCTTGGCGCCGTAATTGAACCCAATCACTGGGCGCATGCCCTGCACAATGCCGTTGGCCGGCAGGTACAGAAACGTTTGCAGTTTGTAATATGCGCCTAAAATCAGCACATAGGTTTGAGAGAATGTAGCCAAGATAGCGTTCAGTGCAGAGATCAGCACCGAAGGCAAAGCCAAATTCAGTACCGCCGGAATACCGATGGCATACAAGCGACCCACCAGGTGCCGGGACGGCCGCAGGTGCTGCAAGCGGATCTTGACGGAAATGGGGCGCAGGTAATAGAACAGCAGGTAGATCACTAAAGTAAGCACCTGACCCAGTCCGGTAGCCAGCGCTGCGCCGTCAATGCCCATTTTGGGGAACGGCCCCAGACCGAAGATCAACAGCGGATCCAAAATAATATTGGCCAGGCAGCCCAGGCCCAGACCCACCATGGTCACCTTCATACGACCGACTGCCTGAAAAATCTTTTCAAATGCCAAGTCTGCGTTGATTATAATGGAAAAGCCAAACACAATACGCCCGTAGCGCACCCCCAGGTCAATCACCGCCCGATCCTTGGTAAACGCCTGCAAAAACAGCGGAATGATGGCAATACACACGCCGGTGAGCAGCACCCCGTGCACCAGCGCCCACAGCATACCCTGCGTGGCTGCCTGGTCCGCGCGTTTCTGCTTTCCGGCGCCCAAATACAAAGCGATCACGGCGCTGATCCCCACGCCAAAGCCGATGGCAATGGCGTTGACCAGATTTTGCAAGGGATACACCAGGGACAACGCCGTCATAGCGTTCTCGCTGATGCGGGCCACAAAGTAGCTGTCTACAATATTATAAAGGGCGTTCACCAGCATGGAGAGCACCATGGGCAGCGCCATAGAGGTAATCAGTGGCAACACTGCCTTTTTGCGCATAAACTGTTCGTCCATCTGTTTTCCTTTCTGCTTGCAGGTATAAAAAAGCCACGCACCCCAAAGAGTGTGTGGCGAAAAGATGAGCAACTCCGGAAAAATCCACAACCGAATTTTCGTCCCGTATTGTAGCATAGCCGCCGCCTGCTGTCAAGGGGCAAATACGATGTGGATAAAAACGGCACATAGGCGTTTGCATCTATCTCTGCTTTTTTCTCTTTTTCGCTTGCCAAGCCGCCAAGAAGGCAATCGCAACACCTAACAAAAGCAGCACAACCACCAGCGGAGTTTTAGATCCCGCAGTTGCCTTTTGCCGGTTTGACGGATCGGCTGCAACTTCATCTTGTGGCGTATAAAGCGCGGCAAGAATAGCCATGACCGTGTCTGTATTTACATTCTGCGTCATCTTTGGCAAGGACGGATCAGCACTTATCAATCGCTGTTGTACAGCCACTGCAAAAGCTGTTCGATCACGCACGCTTTGAACAGACGAAGCCTGCACTTTTTTCAGTTCCGCAGAGATGATCGCTTGTGCAGCAGCGGTTCCCATACCGTTTTCTACCTTTCGGATATATTCTCCTTGAAAGGCAGATTGATAGGCACTTTGCACATTTTCAAAACTCGTCATAGCATAGGATGAATCCCCCATCCTTTTTTCCAAGTTTGCATTAAAAGCATCTAAAAACGCTTTCTTCTGTTTCACATCTGCAATGGAGGCGTAATGCTGTTGTTTGAGCGTTTGCTCAACCGTTCTTAAAATCACTTCGTTTGCAATGCTTTTTTTAGAATTTGAAAGTGTAGTTTTGGCACTGGCCTCCGACTCAGAACCGGATTGTTCGCTTTTCTGCTCTGTGCCATATAGCTCAATATCATTGCATTGCAAGAAAACATTTTGATATTTTTCATTAAAAGTATCTTCCCTACTATAAGCTATTTCGATCTTTGCGCAATTGAAATCGGCTATTTTCTGAATTTGGAAAGTAAACAGAACGCCGTTTGTCTTAACTGCATTCGTATGGTGCCATAAAACTTGAAAATGACCGATCTGCTCGCCAAAATCTGTCGCAAAATCGCCGACATTCAGCACCTCTCCCTTAGCAATAGAGCGCACATCTACTTGCGCGGCGGGGTATTCGACAGATAGCTTGATTCCCATAAGGCCGCTATTGTCCTTGATGCGAACCGAGACCTCTGACAGTTCGCTTGTTATGACACTTGGCGCATGCAAATACACGGTGGGTTGTGATCGGGCATACGCAACTGTACCCGCTTGCAGCATAATAAGGCCTGCTATAATCACAGCGATGATTTTCTTCATTCTCTTTCACCCTTAAAATTGCCACTGCACCGAAATCGATGCAGTGGCAAAGTACATTACAGCGTTTCTTTACCCACAAGGTATCTGGCAACCATGGCGGCGTCTTTATTGTTGATCTTGCCGTCGCCGTTTACATCCATAGCCAGCATCTGGCATTCCTTGGCCGTGATCTTGGAGAGCAAATACTTATTCATCGCCGCAACATCGCGGTTGTTGATCAAGCCATCGCCGTTCATATCGCCTGTAACCACAACAGTTCTCTTGTCAGTATTGCCAAGACGAATAACCGTGCCGGTGCCCACATAATCTGTGGACTTGAGCGATATACCGTTAATACTCTCAAACTGCAGCCCGCTGTTGGCAAACTCTTGCTGCACAGAAGCAACCGTAGACTTTATCGCCACGCGGCGCACAAAGCCGGCGGAATCGTAATTCAGCTTTGCGTTGTCCTTCAAAGCAATGGTGGTACCCAAATTGGCCTTAACCGCAATACGGCAGGTAGCTTTTTCCTTTGTCTTCTCTACCATTGCCGTTATGGTTGTTTCGCCTTCGGAAAGTGCAAGCACATTTCCTGCGTCATCAACCGAGGCCACACCCGGATTGCTTGAAGTCCAAATCACCGTTTCACTGGCCAAGTTCGCAGGTGTAATTGTAACATTCAGTCGCATAGATGTGTTGGTAAACATAGAGGCGTTGGTTTGGTCTAACGCAATTCTTGCATATTCCGCGGTTTTGAAGTATTTTCCGGTCACGACCGTGTCCTCTGTAATACAATCGAAATCACGATCCCAACCACTGAAAACATAACCGGGAACCGAGTCCGTCGCCGGTTCTGTCGCTGCGCCCATATATTCTACCTGCTGGGTATCCAGCTCTGTTCCATCTTGCATTTGGAATACAACCTTATACTTCTTTGCGGTATAATTTGCATACAAGTTCCAACTTCTTGTGATTTTGGTATTCAGCGCGAACTTGGTTTTGCACTCTGCATCCTTGTAAAGACCTTCCAGCGTGTACCCGTCGACTGCAATCTTGGAAGCATCATACGCCTGCCCATCCTGCACCAGCGATACAGACGGCGCATCGCCAAAGCCGGTATTTACAGTAACGATATGATAATTCTTATTTGCATAACGATAAAGCGTGGTCGTTTGCTTTTCCCGTGTTTCACTTGTCACCGGCGCATTCACTGTCCAGGCTGTCCACTTGTAGTATTCTGCATTTTGATAACGGGAACGATACTGTGTCTTTTCTCCGCTGATCTTTGTCTGATTAAACCATCTTTGGCCGTTGTGTACATAGTAAGAGGTGTTGTCATCCAAAAAGCCTGCTACCGTCAAACGACTGTCGCAAACCACCGTCTCCAGCGTGCAAGAATAGCCGCTCACTTTCTTGGGTGCATACTGCACGGTTCCGCTGGCGTCCGTGTATTTGTAATGTGTATACTTGTAGTGCGTAACCGTCGGATCCTCTACCTTGCGTGTCGCCACCTCAAAGCCGATATAGCGGGTGTCTTTCGCAATCGGGCTGTCCTGCCACGCTGTGTAATCTGAATAGGTGGTCTTAGACAGCGTCCAGCCGTTTGATTTCAGCGTGTTTTGGTCAGCGACCTTGCAAACGGTTTTAACATCCTTGTAGCGATAACCGGTTTTGCTTTCCAACGTATAATCATTGGGGTGTGCGGTCACTTCCGTCGGCAATGCGCTCTTTTGCATCCAGGCGCTGGGGGTAGCAGAAGTGTTGATACAGTAATATTTTGTACTTTCTTCGCTGTCGTTTTTGCCCAAACTGGTGGCGTAAAAAGAGATTTGACAAGTCTTGCTGACGGTGATGGGTCCGGTATAAATCTGCTCTGTGGACTCGTCGCCATTCAGATAGTAGTAAATCACCGCGTTTTGATCCGATGAAGTCAAGGTAAGTTGAATACGGTTTTTGAATTCACCGCTTTCATAATTTGCAGTCGGAGTCGGCGTTGTCTCTGCAAAATAATAAGCCGGATAAACCGCAATATCATGCTCCACTTTCTCGTATTCATCTGCATTAAACCAACCGGCAAACTGCTTGCCGTCGGCAGAATCATTCACATCTTCCGGTGCCTTGGCACAATCACCGTATGCCACCTTCTGCGTAGAGATCACATTGTTATTAAAATCATAGAACTTCACGGTGTATGTATTGGTTTCATACTGCGCGGTCACAACCATATCCTGCTTAACGATAATATTACCTTTCAGAATTTGATCCCAACCGGAGAATGTTTTACCCTCTACTGTTTCAGCTTCCGGAGGCGTTAATATGTCTCCGTAATTGAACTTCTGAAGTTTGATACTTTGATTTTTCCAATCCACAAAAACAATCGTAAACTGCTTTTTGGTGAAATCGGAAAAGAAATCCGTATCCTCTGTAATATTGGTTGTGCTCTTGTCCCAGCCGACAAAGTCATACCCTTCCCTTGTGGGATTCTTCGGAACGGCAGCATTGGCGCCGTCCACCACAGTTTGTGTGCTGATCACCGTGCCGTCCCAGTCGTAGAACTTTACGGTATGCGTTGCTTTCGGCGCAGAAATTTTGTCCACTTCAATCAGGTTTGTCGTGCCCTCGATTCCGATTGCAACGGTATAATCGCCGGTTTCTACCGTCGGTTCATTACGCAATTTAAAGGAAAAAGAATAGGAGCCGTCTTTCCCAACAACGGACTGTCCGATATATTCGTTGGTGTAGTCAGAAGCACCGGTATAGCCGTACACATAGAGGGTAATCTGCTTACCAGCAAAGGAGGCGTCTACCTTTTTGCGAATGGTATACTGCTTGCCACTGTCGCTTTCAGCACCGGCCGAATTGCTTTTATAACGATATGCCGTTCGGGTTTCCACCTGCTTGGCAGAGGTAGCCGTTATAGAAGCATCTGTCCAATCGGACCAGTCTTTCCAACGATAGAAATTATAAATGTACTGGTAGGTTCCGTAATTGTACTGGGTCTTGGAGCCGCTTTGATAAGTCTCGTTGCCGGAATCCCCGCTGTTATAGAACCAATATGCGCTGGAACCGCACTCCGGGCACGCTGACCCTCTATAAAGATCTCGACTGCCGCAGCTGGACTTTTTGTACCACTCAAATGCAGAATAGTTGCTGTATAGGCCATGATAGGTGCCGCCGGCGTGATTGGTGGGGCAAAATGTATGATTGCCTCCGCCCCTTTTGTAGAAATGGTAGTATACATACTTCCAGCGCGTGCTGTATATCGGAACAGATTGGGTGCTCAGCAACGCTCTTTTTCCCGTTTCATTGTCATAGGTGGACATAACGGAATCCTGATAGCCGGTTTGTGAGATCAGCTTTGTCTGTTTGGTACCGTCCCAGATCCAGCCGTCCATCGTTTTGCTGCTGCCGGTTTTTATTTCCTTGTCCCGGAAGCGGTACTCTGTACGCGTTTCAATTTGCAGATCGGTACCGCTGGGCTTTGTACCGCTCCAGGCAGACCACATCAATCCCTGATCGATGGTAGCCGCCATATTTTCGGAAAACGGGACGCCGGACGAATAGCTGTCCACAATAATGACCTCAGCCGTGGTAGCAGCATAGTCACAGGGAATGAACACTTCCATACCCTTCTTTGTACCGCCTTTGGGAATACTAAACGCCGCCGACTCGGTGGCGTCCACCAGCTTACCGGTTTTTGTTTTCAAAGATACAACCGCACGGCCTCTTGTAATTGCATTGGGTGTATTGGTCAAATCAAAGTATACATAATAGCCGTCCGACTGCCGCTTGGCTGAAGTAATTTGACAAACAATCGGCAGCGTTTTATTCTTCCACTCATAAATGCCTTGCACATTGATCGTCTTGTTTGTGGCATCCGTGTAAACAGACTTGTAGTCCTGACTCTGCCACCCAACAAAAATATATCCGGTGGGAACATTCACATCCGTTGGCGGCGTAGCGTCTTTTCCGTATTCAACTTTTTCGCTTTTCAGAACTTTCTTTTCCTTGTCCAGGAAATTCACAGTATAGGTATTGATTTTGTAATTGGCACGAATGGTCCGGTTCGCAGTCACATTGTAGAACGAATCGCTCCATCCCTGGAAGGTATAGCCTTTGCGCGTGGGGGACGCGGGCGCGGTTGCGCTCTCACCGTATCGCACACTTTGCGTATGCAGTTCTTTACCGTCCCAGTCCACAAATTTTACAGTAGAATTGGCGTGTGCCGTACAAGTACGGGAATTGTTATTGGAGCTGGTCCCGGATTGGTTCTTTGCTTCAACATAAATGGTATATGTGCCCACCTTGCTTAATGTAAGCGTATAGGAGCGCGCATTCGCATCTGTACCCAGATCACGATTCTCTGCGCCGCGAACCGCCACATTATATGCCGTCGCCCGTGCAGAGCCGTTCCATGTAATTGTTACGCTCTTGCCTACGGCAATATCCGTTGCACTGATACCGGTAATGGTCGGCTTATCCGGAATGGCCGGTGGTGCAGGCGGGGTGGGTTGAGATTGATTACTGGAAGGCTGAATTCTATTGTACCAACCCCAGCCTCGATATCCTTTCGTTCTGAATCTTCTCAGTTTTACGCCACCATAACCACTTTCAGCATCATACATTTTTCCATTCCCGGCGTAAATTCCAACATGTCCATATTTTGAGTTCCATGATCTATCAAAAAACACCAACGCTCCTGTTGGTATATTATTAGCACTGGTAGAACTTATCCAATGATCGCCTGCGTTTAATGCACTTCCCATCGGAACTTTTCTATAGCCTGCACTTGTATAGCAATCGCTCACAAATAACTGACAATATCCATCGTAAGCATGCGGCTTGTTTGCAGCTACATAACGCGCATATGCCAATATTTGCTCCACCTGACTGTTTGCCGCTTGTGCCGTCATTGTTCCCGCCGGAAAAACCGATATGAGCATCAGCAGGGATAGCAACAGGGATAAAAACCTTGTACTTCGTTTTTTCATGGTATCCAGTCTCCTTTTCTTATTTTGTCTTCACGGTTTTTACTTTTGACCACGAAGAATAAATCGTAACATACCCTTTTTGCGTCTTCACTTTCTTATATGTACGAATACGCACATAGTATTTTTTCTTTGCTTTCAGTTTTTTAACCGTTTTAGCCGTAGATTTATTGTTACCTACATTGATCCATTTGGTTGTATTTTTGGTAAAGTTCTTGCTGGTGGAATACTGTACCTGATAGCCGGTGGTTTGCGTTTTTTGCGCTTTCCACTTTACCGTCAGGCTTTTCTTACCGCCTTGGAGTTTGGCCACGGTTGTGCCCTTTGGCGCAATGGTGAATGTATGTGTTTTTGCACCTTTATAGGTGCCCTTTAGCGTCAGTTTTACACTATATCGACCCACATTCTTGCAACCGCCGGAATAAGACACGGTGTAATGCTTGCCGGCTGTCAGTGTATTGCCCTTACTGTCCTTGACCGTTACTTTTGGTTTTTGGACTTTACCGTTATATGTGTATGTACTCTTGGACAACTTCACGCCGGCCACACGATACACTTTGTTCTTTGCTGCCGAATAACGACACACGGCACATCTTTTTTCCGACACACCGTCCTTGCTCCATGTAGCCGCCGTGGTGTACCACTTGTAGGTATGCGCTTCCTTTTTGATCACCTGACCGGTAGACAAGCGCAAACCGCATTTGGTGCAATATATGTCGCCGCTATATCCCTCTGCGGTGCAGGTAGCTGCCTTAGCGCGCTCCGTTCCTGTTTGGCTGTGGTCACATTTTGGATTCATGCGTATTGTGACTTTTTGGCAATCCAGTGTAACAGAATCATATTTTTCATTGAATGTATCGTCCATATTATAAGACAACGTTAGGATCGAATTTTTGCTGTCACCGGAAAGTAATTTCACATGCAGCGTAAACAAGATATCATCCGCGATCACCTGATCGGTAGAATTCCACAGCACATCAAATTGACCCACCGTATCTCCGATCGAGGTATTGAATGTACCGGAAAACTGACTGCCGCAGGTTGCGGAAATCGGCTGAATATCCGAAGCCGTATAGACAATGCGCAGCCGATACCCCATCAAGCCGTGATTGTTGGTGATCTTAATCGGAATGGACAATGTATCATTTTTTCGTCCCACCGGAGAGTCTGCATATACCCGTGCCACCTCACTGGTAAAAGACGGCTGTATCACACAGGTACACGGCGTACAGGAAACTTCTTTTTGCTCTGCAGAAAAAGAGAGCTGATATTCGCCGGAATCGGCTTGCGCCTTTGCTTTCAGCCGGATTTCAACCGCATCTGTCGCAGAAGGAACTGCATTCAAATTTGAAATTTGAATCACAAGCGCGTCACTGCGGAGCACACCGCTTGCCACGACACCATTCAAGCCCTTAACGGACAGAAATTCAAAATTCGTTTGGTCAAATCGCATATGCAGCGTACAGGCAGTCAAGCTTTGTGCATTGTCCATACGCAACCGCACACCCACCGTCTCACCGGCAGTAACCTTCTCCGTTTGCGCAGAGAATTTGGCATATTTTGTGATACTCTTGTTCGTTACGGTAATCGGAATATCCTCGCATTGCAGGGCTACGTCCCGAAAGGCGTCGTCAAATGTATCTTCCTGCGTATAGGACAAGTGGATCTTCGTTTGACCGACTGCACCGGCAGAAACAGAGAAATTCACATAAAATAAAATGCCGTCCTGTGCTACCGCTTCACTGCCTGCCCAATACACATGGATCTGTCCGCGCACCATGTCGCCGTCTATGTTATCTTGGAGGCCGCCATTGGTCACCGGGCCACTTTCTACGGAAAGAGGCGTAACAACGGACGGATCATAGTCTAATGACAATTTAAAGCCCAGCAAGCCGGTATTGGACTTTATCATTACCGGCACGCGAACCTGCTCACCTGCCAATACCTGGGTCGCCGAACCGTAAACCGTTGGCCCATCTGCGGCAGCAAAAGCAAACTCTGCACTGCACAGCATACTCAATGCCAAAGCTACCGCTAACAGCAGGCTTTGAAATCTTTTGAACAACCAAACCACTACCTTTCCCAATATAGATATATACCTTAGTTATTGTACTGCAATAAGAATGGCACTTCTATACTCAAACAGCGTACAGTTTTCTATTTTCTTTGTAAAACAGCAACTGTTTTTCAAAGCCTTAATAAGCAAAAACATATTTTTTTACAAAACCCCTTAACGTGGAGTAAACGCAAAGTGCTATGATAAAGGCAACCAAAACAAGAAGATTTTATCTATGAAATGCGCAACAGAAGAAGCCTTTGTCGGTGCCAACGCATTTGGCTAAGACGCCACCAACAACGCAGCGTTCCTGACCAAAGTGGTGCTCCAGTGTCTGCCCTACATTGGCTATCCTCCCAGCCTAAACGCCATGGGCGGCATTGCGAAAGCCGCCAAACAATAACCAAAAAGCAAGAACACCCCTGCACAGCAGCACGCCGTGCGGGGGTGTTCTGTATCTGAATGCAGTTATAGGATGGTGGCGTGGCTGCCGCCGGTGGGAGCTTTGGTGACCAGAATCTGCCGGTCGATGGCCGCGCGTAGGTCCGCCACATGGGAGATGATTCCCACCAACCGGTCGCTGCGAGCCAGATCCGTCAGGGCGTGCAGCGCCTGGTGGAGGGACTCCTCGTCCAGAGAGCCGAAGCCCTCGTCCACAAACATCGCGTCCAGCCGCACGCCGCCGGCGGCGCTCTGTACTCGATCCGACAGCCCCAGCGCCAGCGATAAAGAGGCCTTAAAGGACTCGCCGCCGGACAGACTCTTTACACTGCGGGTGGTGCCGTTATAATGGTCGATCACATCCAAATCCAGTCCGGACTGGTTGCGATTGTTCTCTGCCGTTTGGCGGCGCACCAGCTCGTACTGTCCGCCGGACATAACCATAAAGCGGGTGTTGGCACAGGCCAGCACCGCGTCCAAGTCCTGCATTTGCACATAGGTCTCCAAGGTAACCTTTTCTTTACCGGCCAAGTTGCCGGTGGCAGTATCTGCCAAGGCTTTTATCCAGCCGTAGCGGTGCTCCGCCGCCTCCAGCTCTGCCGCCGTGTGCCGCATTTGATCCAGCACCGTTTGATTGGTCTGGAGCCGCACAGCCAGTGTCTTGCCTTGATCGGTCAGCGTATGCAGCCGGGTCTGCAACTGCGCCAGCTGGGCGCGCAATGCTGCCGGGTCCGCTGCCGGGCAAGTCCCCAACTGCTGCCGGGTCTGTTGCAAAGTGGCTACCAAGGCCGCCGCCTGCATGTCCAGTTCCGTCACAGCAACTTGTGCCTTTTGGTGTGCCTGCTCTAAGGCATTTCGCTTTTCCGTTATGCGGTGCTGTTCCTCTTCCGCAGCCGACTGGGTAGCAAAAGGCAGTTCTGCCGCCAGTTCACTGCACCGACTTTGCTGCTGCTTGACCTCTTGTTGCAGCTGCTGCACCTGCAATTGCAATTCCGTCTGCTGCCGGGCACGCGCTGTGGCGCGCGCGGTGACTTGCGGCAAAACCTGCTCCACCTGCGCCGCTTCTTCTGCGGCTGCCTGGGCGGCCTGCTTATTCACTTCCGTCACGGTACAAGCCGTCTGTGCCTGTGACAGCGCTTCTGCCAAAACCGATTGCGGCTCCTCCGGCAAATCACCAAGCAGCGCTTGCCACCCGGCAATAAACGCCCGCTGCTGTTCTCGGTACTGACCCTTTGCGCCACCGGCGGACTGGCTGGCAGTCGTGGCCTTTGCCATAGCGGATCGGGCCGCCTGCTGGGTTGCCTCCAACTGCGACTGTGTAGGCGCCTGCGTGGGCAAAACCGCCGGATGAGGGTGTTCCGTGGCGCCGCACACCGGGCAAGGTGCTCCCGGCTGTAAATCTGCCGCCAACACGCCGGCTTGGCTGTCCAGAAAAGCCCGGTTCAGGCGCTGATAATCCTGCTCCAAACGCTGGGCGTGCGCTGCCGCAGCCTGGTAATCGGCAGCAGCACGGCGATAAGTATTCTCCGTAGTTTGCAGCGCAGCCCGCTGCTGTTCTAAAGCAGTCAACGCCTCTACCTTTTGCCGGGCCTGTGTACAGGCAGCCTTGGCCTGCTCCAATGCAGCGGCCGCCCCTTGCAGTTCCTGCCGCCGCTGTTCCAAACGGGTTTGTTCCGCGCGGGCTTTTTCCGCTGCTTCACCGGCTGCCGTGTATGCCGCTGTTTGCTGCGCTGCCTGCTGCCGCACCTCTGCCAAGATCTGCTGTGCTTTGGTCAGCCGGTCGTACTTGGGCAGCTGGGCTTGCAGCAAAGCCAGGCGGGCAGTAAGCGGTTTCGTCTCCTCTGCCTGTGCGGCGCACTGTTTCAATCTATCCGCTGCCGCCGCTTGCTTGGGGGTCAATTCCGCCTGCTGCCGGGTCAGCTCTTGCAGCTGTTGTTCCAGTTTCAAACGGCGCTCCGCAGCTGTCAATGCTGCCCGGTCGGCTTGCATTTTCTCTTGTATTTCTGCCGTTTGACGGGTGTTCTCCGCAGCGGCAGTCGTGTCTAACTGAATCAGCTGTTCCAACACCTCTCGGCTTTCAGAAAAGGGCAGCTGACCTTGTTGCAGTGCCCGCGCTTTGGCAAAAAGCATAGAGTCCTCCGGGCAGCGCACGCCCTCGCCGTACTGGCGTAATCTTTCCTGCCCGGCGTCATAGGCGCGCTTCACTTCCAAAGCAGACTGTCGCAGCTTCTCCTGCAAGCAGGCATACCGCCCGGTGTCAAACAGCTTTTGGAAGATGCGGCTGCGCTCCTCCGTCTTGGCAAGCAGTAAACGCAAAAAGTCCCCTTGCGCCAGCATGGCAATCTGGCAAAACTGATCGTGATCCAGCCCAAGCAAGGCGGTGATTTTGTCATCCACTTCCATTTGTTTGGTAATCACCCGACCGTCCGGGCAGATCAGCTCCGCCATAGCGTGCTGGGTAGTCATGCCCTCGCCCCGGGTCTTGGGTCGTCGGTATTCCGGACTGCGGCGCACGGTGTATACCGCTCGGTCGTATGCAAAAGTCAACTCTGCAAAGGTGGGCGTCTCCGGTGCTGCGTACTTGGAGCGCAAGGTGGATGGTTCCCGGCTTTTGCCGCTGGCCTTGCCATACAACGCAAAAATAATGCCGTCAAAAATGGTGGTCTTGCCGGCACCGGTATCGCCGGTAATCAAATACACGCCGCCGGTACCCAGCTTGGAAAAATCCAGCACCTGCTCCCGAGCGTAAGGGCCAAAGGCGGACAAAGTAAGTTTTAGCGGTCTCATACTTCCTCCTCCCACACACTTTCCATCTGGCTGCGCAAAAAGGCAGCCTGCTCTTCTGTCAGGTCCGTACCGTTTTGGCGGCGGTAAAATTCTGCAAACACATCAAACGGCGACTGCTTTTCCGTCGCCGTACCGTCATGCACCTGCCCCAGGGCACGGGTGCGGGCGTTGTCGTAGTCCAGCAGCATTAAGTAAGGATAAATACTGCGCAGACGACCCATAGCGTCCGGCACATCCTGCTCGTCTGTCAGCGTAATATGCAGATAATTCTGCTGAAAATCTCCGTTGGTATAATAGTCCCGGGCGGTCAGTTCCATATAGCTACCCCGCAGCTGCGTTAAATCTCGGCGGGGGGACAGCGGCACCGTGCGCACTTGCAGGTCCCCTTTTGCCCCCAGTTCCACCACGGTCACGCTTTTTTGGTGCCCTGCTTCCGAAAAGGAATACTTCAGCGGGGAGCCACAGTACCGCAGCCGCGGGCTGCCCATATTCTGGGGGCGATGAATATGCCCCAGCGCCACATAGTCAAAAGGGTCAAACACGCTGCCGTCCACATTGTCCGTACCGCCTACGGACAGTTCCTCTGAGTCCGAGGTGGCAGCGCCGGTAACGAACTGGTGCGTCAGCAGCACATTGCGCCGGGAAGTATCCACCTGCATAGCGCCGACAGCGGCGGACAGTGCGTCCGTATAGCTGTCAATCTCCGCCTTAGGAAAATAGCGGCGCACATGCGCGGGCTTCACAAAGGGCAGCATATAAATGCCCACTTCGCCCCATTTATCCGTCAGCACAAAGGGCCGCACCTGCCCATCATAAACCGGCGAAAAGTGTACCCCGCTGCCATCCATAAGCCGACTGCCAAAGGCCAGCCGCTCCGGGGAGTCGTGGTTGCCGCTGATGGCAAACACCGGCACCTTTCGCTGCGCCAAATGATAAAAGAAATCGTCGCACAATGCCACAGCCTCCGCCGACGGCACCGCCTTGTCATAAATATCTCCGCAAATCAGCACACCGTCCGGCTGCTCTGCGGCAATGCAGTCAAGGATCTGCTGCAGAATATACGCCTGATCCTCCAGCATAGAAAAGCCATGCACCCGCTTGCCCAGGTGCAGGTCGGATAAATGCAAAAACTTCATATCAGTTCTCCTTCATCTGTGCCACGCACATTAAGTTCACTTTATCATAAACGCAAGGGCATTGCAAGCCGCCGTCCATTTTTTCGCCCGGGTGCAATTTTTTCCATAGAGAATTGATTTTGCGGGAACAGTTCTATATAATGAGAATGAACAGATACAAGGGGGAATCAATATGCAAACCATTACCCGCACCATACCCTGCGGTGCACTGCAAGGGCTGGAGCTGGAGGACCACCTGGAGTACCGGGGCATTCGCTACGCCACCGCCGCCCGTTGGGAATATCCCCGACCGGTAGAGCACTGGGAGGGCGTTTACGACGCCACCCAATTCGGTGCCTGCTGCTACCAGCACCGGGGCTTTGACGAGGATACCAAGGTCAATCCTTTTTACAGTAAAGAATTTCGGGTAGGCTGCCATTTTACTTACAGTGAGGACTGCCAGTACCTGAACATTTGGGCGCCTAAGGACGCCAAGGACTGCCCGGTGCTTATTTACATTCACGGGGGCAGCTTTACCGGCGGCTCCACCGACGAGCACCACATCAGCGGCACCGCTTACGCCAAAAAAGGCGTGATCTTCGTAGCCATGAATTACCGGCTGGGGCCCTATGGCTTTTGCGCCCACCCGCAGCTGAAAGAGGCGGACGGCACCTGCGGCAACTACGGGCTATACGACCATCTGGAGGCGATCCGCTGGGTGCGCCGCAACATTGCCGCCCTGGGCGGCGACCCCCACCGTGTAACGCTGCTGGGGCAGAGCGCCGGGGCGATGAGCGTGGATATTCTCATTTCCTCTCCCCTGTGCCGGGACTGGTACCGAGGCGCCATTATGATGAGCGGACCGGGACTGCAACGGGCAGCTGCACGCCCCCAATCCATTGAAAAGGTGGGTCAGTTCTGGGACCAAATCTGCCAAAACGCCGGGGCAGCGGATATGAACGCCCTGCGCCAAACAGACGCCCGCACCCTGTATTACGCTTGGCTGGACGCCTGTAAAAGCGACAAACTCAGTATGCTCTACACCTTCCCTGTGTTTGATGGCAAGCTGCTGACCAAAGCCACATTCAATATGCGCACCATACCCAAAATGCCAAAGATCCTGGGCATGACCAACGCAGATATGATTCCGGTCCTTGTGTCCGGTTTGATCCGCCGCTGGGCGCATGACGACAAGGGCAGCCCCTGCTACGCCTATTGTTTTGACCGGGATCTGCCCGGCGACAACTACGGCGCCTGGCACACGGCAGACCTGCTTTATGCCTTCGGCACACTGCAAAACAACTGGCGACCCTTTACCGATACGGACAGGGAGATCTCTCGCCAAATGGTGGCGGCCTTTGCCAACTTTGTCAAGTGCGGCAATCCCAACTGCAACGCCCTGCCTCGCTGGAAAGCAGGCACCGCCAAGGTCATGCGCTTCGGTGACCCCAGCCGCATGGCGCCCTTCCCGGACGGCCGTCTCATTAAAGAAACACTTCATAACAAAGGACCGGTATAAATGAAATTTGACCACAACTTTACCCAAACCACCGCCACGCCCACCGGGCGCACTTACGCCGCCGACGGCTGGCAGGCGCAGTTGGACTTTCTCTCCGGCAGCTGCCTGCGCGTGGCGCTCTATCGAGACGCAGACGACCTGCTGCCCACCTTTAATATTGACCCGGACAACGCGTCCATCGGCCCCCAGGGCAGAGCGCGACTGCGTACCGTGGGTTTTCAGCCGGCAGCGCCCACAGTCACGGAGACCGATAACGGCACCGCCTTTGCCCTGCCTTGCGGTGTAACGGCAGAACTGGATTTCCACAATCTGCTGCTCACCTATAAGATCGGTGATCGGGTGCTCTTTGCGGATCGAGGACCGCTGGCCTATAATTTGGACAAAGAGTTTGGCACCGGCGCCACCCACTACATCACTCGGGAGCGGGATGAGCGGATCTACGGCCTGGGCGATAAGGGCGGCAGCGTGAACAAAGCCGGGCGACGCTTTCGCATAGACACAGCGGACAGCATGGGCTTTGACGCCGCCATGACCGACCCGCTTTACAAGCACACGCCCTTTTACATCTGCCAAAACAGCGTGGGCTGCTACGGCATTTTCTATGACACCACGGCCCCCGGTGAGATGGATCTGGGCCGGGAGATCAACAACTACTACCCGCCGTTTAAGTATTATCGCTCTGCCGAGGACTGCCTGGTGTACTATGTATTCTTTGGCAGCAAGTTAGAGATCTTGCAGCAGTTTTGCCGCACAGTGGGCCGCCAGCCGCTGCCCCCCAAGTGGAGCTTTGACTACTGCGCCAGCACCATGGCTTATACGGACGCCCCCAAGTCAGAAGAAAAGATGGACGCATTTCTTGCCAAAGTACGTGCGCTGGATCTGAATTGCAGCGGGTTTTATCTGTCCTCCGGCTACACCGCCATCGGCAACCAGCGCTGCGTGTTCCACTGGAACAGAGAGAAGTTCCCGGACCCGGCACGGTTTATCGGCAAATTCAACGCCGCCGGGGTGCACCTGATTCCCAACATCAAGCCGGCGTTCCTAACCAGCCACCCGATGTACGATGAACTGGCGGCCAAGGGTCTCTTTGTCAAGAATGCAGACGGCAGCCCCTATGTTACCCAGTTTTGGGACGGCCTGGGCAGTTACCTGGACTTTACTAACCCGGAGGCCTTTGCTTTTTGGCACGATCAGGTGACGGAAAAACTGCTGCAAAACGGCATGGACGCCACTTGGAACGACAATAACGAATTTGACATTCAGGACCCTACCGCTGTGGCTGTGGGTTTTGGCGGCAAGGCGGCCCCGGCTGCCCATATTCGCCCGGTGCTCACCTACTTAATGGTGCTCAGTTCCTATCAGGCTCAAATGGAAATGCGCCCGGCAGAACGGCCGTTCCTTTCCACCCGCAGTGCCGGGATCGGTCTGCGACGGTTGGCCCAAACCTGGAGCGGTGACAACTATACCTCTTTCCACGATCTGCGCTACTGTCACTATGTAGGCATGACCCTGAGCCTGTCCGGCTTTTACTTTTACGGCCACGATCTGGGTGGTTTTTCCGGGGAAATGCCTTCCAAGGAGCTGCTGCTGCGTTGGATCCAGCACGGTGTATTTGAGCCCCGCTTTACCATTCATTCCTGGAATGCGGACGGCTCCGCCACCATGCCCTGGAGCTATCCGGAGGTGATGGACAGTGTGCATGCCCTGTTTGACCAGCGCAAGGCTCTGCTGCCCTACTATTACAGCACCGCCTACCGCAGCGTGCAGGAGGAGCTGCCCTTACAGGCGCCTCTGTGCCTCTATTATGACGACCCGCAGATTGATCCGGATGACCCCGCCTTTTTGCTGGGGCGCGACCTGCTGGCAGCCTGCGTGCTGGATCAGGGCATGGAGGATATAGAAGTCTACTTGCCGTCCGGTGAAATCTGGTACAAGGACGACCGGTGTTACACCGGCGGGCAAACGGTGGCACTGCACATTCCCGCCACCGGCACCGTACCCTATTTTGTGCGTGGCGGCTGCGTATTTCCTCTGGACATTGGGCCTACCGGGTTCCAAAAGCCCAGTCGGGTACAGTTCACCGTCTATCCCATTGCCGACGGCACCTTCCAAAGCCGCTACTTTGATGATGACGGCCACACCTATGCCTACTGGGACGGTCACTGCGTGGACGCGGTCTTTACCGTTGCTTGTGCTGCCGATACCGTTACCGTGCAGGTAGAAAATCGGGGCGACACCCCCTTTGCACCGAACATTCGCCTAACCCCGGCAGACCACCGGCAGCTGATTATCAAGTAAATCCAAACATAAAGCAGTCGATAAAAATCGGCTGCTTTTTTTACGGAAATCAAAAAAAGTTCAAAAAAGTCTTGACTTAGAGTTAACTCCAAGGTATATACTACCCTTGAAACGAGGTGAGCCTATGACCATTAAGGAAGTCAGCGAAAAGTACAACATTTCCCAAGACACCCTGCGCTACTACGAGCGGGTGGGTATGATTCCCCAGGTGCACCGCACAGGCGGCGGCATTCGGGATTATCAAGAGGACGATCTTGGCTGGGTAGAACTGGCCATTTGTATGCGTAGCGCCGGTCTGCCGGTAGAGGTGATGATCGAGTATGTGCAGCTCTTTATGCAGGGCGACAGCACCATTCCCGCCCGGCTGCAACTGCTGCTGGACCAAAAAGTCGCACTGGAGGCCCAAATGGCAGACACGCAGCGTATGCTGGACAAATTGGAGTACAAGATCTCTCGCTACCGGGTGGCGGTAAAAACCGGCAAGCTCACCTGGGATTAACAAAAGGAGGAAACGCAAAATGTATTTAGAAAAGATCAACGGCCCTGCCGATGTAAAAGCCTTAAACAGCCCAGAGCGCACCGTCCTGGCGGCAGAGATGCGCGCCGCGCTGATTCAAAAACTCAGCCACCACGGCGGCCACTGCGGTCCCAATCTGGGACTGGTGGAGGCCACCATTGCCCTGCACACGGTGTTTGACTCCCCCAAGGACCGGTTTGTCTTTGATGTGTCTCACCAGACCTATCCCCATAAGATGCTTACCGGGCGCAGCTACGGTTTCTTAGATCCGGCCCGGTATGACGACATTACCGGGTACAGCGCGCCCCAGGAGAGCGCCCACGACCCCTTTACCCTGGGCCACACCTCCACCTCCGTCAGCCTGGCCTGCGGCTTGGCAAAGGCCCGGGACGCCAAGGGCGAGCACCACAATGTGGTGGCCATTATCGGCGACGGCTCTCTGTCCGGCGGCGAGGCACTGGAGGGGCTGGACCTGGCCGGTGAGATGGACAGCAACCTGATCATCGTGGTTAACGACAACGGAATGTCCATTGCAGAGAACCACGGCGGCATTTATAAAAATTTGGAGCTGCTGCGCCAAACCGGCGGCAAGGCAGAGTGCAACCTGTTCCGCGCTATGGGGCTTGATTATGTATTCCAGCCGGAGGGCAATAACACAGACGCGCTGATTGAGACCTTTGAGCAGGTCAAGGACTGCGACCACCCGGTAGTGGTGCACATTGTCACCGAGAAAGGCAAGGGCTATGCCCCTGCAGAAACCCACAAGGAGAACTGGCACTGGTGTATGCCCTTCAACCCCAAAACCGGCGAGAGTACAGTGCACTTTGAGGGCGAGGACTACGGCGATCTGACCGCCCGGTATCTGCTGGGGGAAATGCAAAAGGACCCCAAAGTGGTGGCCATCACCTCCGGCACCCCCACCGTATTCGGCTTTACCGAGGATCTGCGTAAGCAAGCAGGCAAACAATTCATGGATGTGGGCATTGCCGAGGAGACGGCTGTGGCACTGGCCAGCGGACTGGCAGCCGGCGGTGCTAAGCCGGTGTACGGCGTGTACAGCACCTTTTTGCAGCGCACCTATGACCAGCTGAGCCAGGACCTGTGTATCAATAACAACCCGGCCACCCTGCTGGTGTTCGCCGCCTCTGTGTACGGTATGAACGATGTGACCCACCTGGGCATCTTTGACATTCCTATGATCTCTAACATTCCCAACCTGGTGTACCTGGCCCCCACCACCAAGGAGGAGTATTTTGCCATGCTGCACTGGAGCATGAACCAGCGGGAGCACCCGGTGGCCATTCGCGTACCGGCCTGCGGCGTACTCTCCGACGGCAAGGCAGTCACCAAGGACTTTGGCAAGCTGAACACCTATGAAGTGACCCAGGCGGGCAGCGATGTGGCGTTTATCGGCCTGGGCAACTTTTATCCCCTGGCACAGCAAGCGGCTGCGGAGTATGAAAAGCGCACCGGCGTGCGTCCCACGGTGATCAACCCCTACTATATCACCGGACTGGACAAGGAACTGCTGGCCCGGCTGGGCAAGACCCATAAAACCGTAGTCACCCTGGAGGACGGCGTGCTGGACGGCGGCTTTGGACAAAAAATCGCAGCCTACTACGGCGGAACAGACACCAAGGTGCTGTGCTACGGCCTGCAAAAAGAATTCCTGGATCGCTACGATGTGCAGGCCGTGCTAAAAGAGAACCACCTGACTCCCCGGCAGATCGATGACGATCTGCAAAACCTGTAAGGAGAACAAAAATGACAAAAACATTGGTGGTCTATTATTCCCAATCCCGGGGCAATACCAAAAAGATCGCCCGGGAAATTGCGTCTACCCTGGGCGCAGACCTGACGCCCATTGACACGGTGCAGCCCTACAACTGCTCCTATGACGAGTTGGTGTACGGCTTGTCCAAGACAGAAACGCAAAACAAGGTCTGCCCGCCCATCAAGCCTCTGGACAAGGACCCGGCGGACTATGACCGGATTGTGCTGGGCACCCCCACCTGGTGGTACACCATGGCACCGGCGGTGCGCACTTTCTTAACCGAAACAGACCTGACCGGCAAAGAGCTGGCCCTGTTTGCCACCCACGGCGGCTGGCCCGGCCATGCGCTGGCGGACCTGAAAGCCTGCGCCAAGGGCGCAAAGGTCATAGCCCAAACGGATGTGCAGTTTGACTCCACCGGCGGCGACCGCCAGAAGACCCCCATGTCCGCCGTCACCGCCTGGGCAGAAAAGCTGAAATAACCAGCCATACCAAAACGACCCGCCGACTCTGCCGTCAGGATTTATTTTGTGGTGGATATTTGGCTGCGGGTTTGCTATAATAGAGATAAGATCAAGGAAAGGAAGTGCAACGATGCCTTATATTAAGAATGTACCTCATGAGGCGATTTTCAGTCTTGCGGATCAAATCCAGGCGCAGACCGGCCAGGTGGTCAGCAAAACCCTGGCGCAGAATGACGCCATCAGCGTGACCCTGTTTGCCTTTGCAGCCGGTGAGGAGATCGGCACCCATGATTCCACCGGCGACGCTATGGTTACCGTGCTGGAGGGTGTGGGTCAGTTCACCATAGACGGTGTGCCCTACCTGCTAAAGCCCGGCGAGGCGCTGGTGATGCCCGCCAAAAAGCCCCATTCGGTGTACGCCCCGGAGAATTTCAAGTGGCTGCTGACGGTTATCTTCCCCCATAACAACTAAATACTCATAAAAAGGACCGACGGTTACATACCATCGGTCCTTTTTTATAAGCATTATATGTGATCGCCCATATTGGACAGCTCTGTGAAATCTTCTATGTACCATTCTCCGTTCTCTCCGGGCGAAAACCGCCAACCGAAATCCGTTACGGTTTGGTCGATATATCCGTCATAATACACAGCTTTTAAAATCAGGCAATCGCCGGAGGGGCAATAATCATCGCCCATAAAAATCAAACGCTGTAAAACCAACTTGTGGCTAAACCCGGAGAATTGCGCCTTTGCTAAAGCAACGCACGCATCAATATCTGCTCTTGTATAGCGCGCAGAAGTACCGTAATCGATCTGTACATCTGACACATCCGCCTTTTGATTTTTCATCTGGCATCCGGTAAAAATCAACACCAGCAAAATCAAACACGCCAGCGCCCGGGATGTTGCACAAACACGATTTTTCACATCGTTCACCTCTTTCAGCCTCAATATAACACGCCAAAGCGCTTCTTGTCAAGGCAACCGGTCAACCGCAATATGTATCTTCCGTATCAACTAAGAGGCGTAAATGCCCGCCATCAAAATAATAGATATTCTCTTTCTTAAACCCATAAGTGCCGTTGATCAGCGCAATGTGCGGTTCAAAAGTGAAAAGACGCACCCGGCTCAATTTTTTGTGATTACCGGCTTCAATATAAATACGGTGATTTTTGTTTTTCACAATAGAGTGACCCAAATTGCCGTTAAAATCCAAATTTTGATACCCTTGCGCACGAATATAATCGTTCATATACGCATAAAGCTGCTCAAAGGTCGTATTTCTATCTACAAAGCGTCTCAATTCCGCGTGCAACTGATTCTCAAAGCGTAGGCCATTGCGGATTTCCGCTTCTCTAATATCATCTAATCGCCGAACTACCTGCCCATTTTGCACAACAAATGTCCGGGCAAAATCGCCCCAGATCCGCCGCCGTTGCGGCGACAGATCAATGGTGATCATATCATTTGACTGAATACAGGTATGCGCCGGCACATACTCCCGACCGGACACAGAAAGCAGCGTATCCGGATGATGAAAAACCAAAGCACCTACATCGTAGTACCAAAACGATTGCGCACCATGGGCCAACATGTAGGTTTCGCATAAGGTCTTGATTTGGTCAGCAGTCTGGCCCACCTGTATATGGTTTTGAATAAATTGCATGGTATCCGCGGCAAGCTGCTGCATGGCGGCATATCTTTGAAGCGTAGAGCGGAGCATCATCATACCTTACATAAGTACACAAAAACAGCCCGACAAGGAACCTTGCCAGGCTGCATTTTTGATTTATTTCTTCTGAGGGCCGTTGTAGCCATTCTTTTCCTGGAAAGCGGCGATCTTGTCGATCACGCCAAGGATCACATCAAAGCCGTCGCCTACGGTCTCCATCTCAAACCGCTCCGGCATATCCCGCCAGGTGTGATAATAATAGGTGAGCATGGGGTTCTGGGCCGCAAAGGTCACGGACTTAATACCCGCGCGGGTCATAGGTGTAGAGTCGCAGCCGCCAACGGGATTGTGGATACAACCGTTTGTCTTGCTCTCGATACCCATCTCGTTAAAGGTGTCCTTAAACATCTTTTCCATATCCGTATCAAAGCGCACGCCCTGCCAGTCGTCCTTGATCACCACTTCAAAATACTCTTTATCAGCCACAGAGTCAATGTTAATGTTCCAGGCGTTCTGGGACAGATCGTCAAAGCGGTGCTCCTGGGCAAAATGCATGGAGCCGCGCAGACCCGCCTCCTCAGAGCCGATATTGGCATCTACAATGCGGCAGTTCTTGGGCATCTTTTCCGGGTGCTCCTTGAAATACTTGATCACCGCATAGCTCAGGCCGATGCCGGTGGCGTTATCCATAGCGCCGCGAGAAGCGTTGCGGGGATTGGGATCGCCCCACATCACCACAAACAAAGAACCAATGGCGGTGACAATGGGCACAAAGTTCATAATGAACATAAAGGTGTCCCAGCCCTGAGAGGCCAGCATGGTCTGTGCCCACTGGGCGCCGGCGTAATCGCAAATGTTCACGACAGCCATAAACACAGAGAACAGCGCAATAAAGAAAAAGCAAACCGCGCCGAAGCCCACCTTGCCATATGTAGCGATCAAGCCCATAATCGGCTTGGTCTTGGCATACTTATATGCGTGCTCACTGTGGCGCCAGCACCAGGACGTATCCGTATGGCCGGACAGGATAATGGTATAGTCATACTTGCCGTCCTCCGGCTCCAGCACGCCAAGGGTATTGCGGCTGATCTCCTGGGGGAAGAACATATCAAACCAGGTCTTGTAGAAAAAGCAGCTCATCACAAGCCAAAAGATCGTAATGAGACCCAGCGCAGCCAGGGCGTACCACAGCTTATTAAAGCCGCAGGCCAGGGCGATAATGGCGCCGATGCTCAGGATCACGCCGGACCAACCGGCATAGGACAGCCCGCCGATACCGGAACGGGGAGAAACGGCGAATTCCTCCGTCTTCGGTTCAATGCCGATGTCGCGCAGCTTGTCGCCCATATACTGATGGAACTTGATTTCACCGTCGGAGCCGGGCAAGCGGGAGCCGATCTTGTGTGCGGCGTGTTCCACAATGTCCATAGCTTCGCGGGCATAGGATTTGGATTCTTCTCTCATGTTCAGGCCTCCTGTTCAGATTTTGAAAAAAGATAATTATATTTTAAGATAACTCTGACAAAAATGCAAGCAGAAATTCATGATCTTGCATAAATATTCGCCAAATTCAGGAAATTGTAGCGTAGCACAGCGTTAAAGCAGTACAGCTAAGAAAAAAGCGGCAGCATTTGCTACCGCTTCGAACTGTGGAAACGTCGTGCCGAAGCCGATTCTTTTAGCAGAGAATGTCAGGGCTGCGGTTTTTTCTCTCAAATATAGGACTGAAAAATGCTCTATCCCCTGCCAAAATGCAATAGCAACGCCAAGAGCAAAACAGCCAACGCCCACAGGGTCACGCACAGCGCCGCCGTCCACACCCGGCACCGACGAAATGTGCGCACACGATTCCCCGGGCGCACCGCTGCCGCCAGTACCGTTTGGATATGCGTATCCCCCAGGGTATGGGGCACCGGCGGAAAATGCACCACCCGGTCCACCGCAGCCAGCAGCCGATTGACCCCACGGCTGCTGTAAGGGGTGGCCACCACCACCGGGCACCCCAGCCCGGCAGACAACGCTGCCGGGTCAATGATAACACCGCGCCGCCGGGCGGCACCCCTATCCGTGATGTACACCACCAACCGATGACTGCGCTGCCAAAGGGCAGGCAACGCCGCCAGTGCCCGCTGCAGATCCAGCGCCGGGGTCACCAGCACCGTACAGTCCGCCCCGCGCAGCGCCGGACTTTGCAGAGCGCACAGAGGCAGCAGCCGCAAATCATAAGTAATATGCCGGTATGAATAACACCAGGCGCCCCCCTGCCGCCGCCCCAAAAGCTCCTGCAGCAAATTTTCCTTACCCCCATTGTTGCCGCCCACCAATACCACGGTACGCTCACCCATACTACCCCTTCTTTGCCGTTATTTCTTACCCATTCTATGCAGGCGTCGATCAAATGTGACGGCAAGCGTACTTTTGTTCAATTTAGGCCGTTCTCGACGGCTGGGTATTGATTTTGGCGTAGAGGCTGTGGTACAATGAAATTGCAAAATTATGCTCCGCTTTGCGGCGGGGAGGATAAGAGAGGTAAAATCTATGGCAGAAAAGCTAAAGTATTTTGTAAACGGTCAGTTCCGTGAGTCCAAGACGGACAAATGGTACGACCTGCACAATCCGTCCACCGGTGAAATCACCGGCCAGGCGCCCTGCTGCACCAACGATGAGGTGCTGGAGGCCATTGCGGCCGCCAAAGCTGCTTATCCGGGCTGGAGCGCCACCCCGGCCATTAAGCGGGCACAGATTCTTTATAGAGTGCGGGAACTGATCCTGGAGCGCATGGACGAACTGACCATGAGCGTTGCCAAGGAAAACGGCAAAGTTTGGGCAGAATCCGAGGGAGATGTGCTCAAGGCAAAAGAAGGCACGGAGCTGGCCACCCAGGTACCGTCCCTGATGATGGGTGAGTCCATTATGGACGCCTCCCGTGGGTATGATACCGTGAAATACAGAGAGCCGCTGGGCGTGTTTGCCGGCATTGTGCCTGTAAACTTCCCGGCCATGATCCCCTTTGGTTGGATGGCACCCACCTGTATTGCCGCCGGCAACACCCTGGTACTGAAAGCCGCTTCCTTGACCCCCAAGACCGCCATGCTCTTTGCACAGCTGTACAAGGACGCAGGCGTGCCGGACGGTGTCATCAATGTGGTCACCTGCTCTCGCAATGAGATCAACACCATTCTGGAGCACCCGGATGTTAAGGGCATTACCTTTGTTGGCTCCACCCCGGTGGGTCTGAAAATCTATGAAAAAGCCGCTGCCAACGGCAAGCGTTGCCAGGCCCTGTGCCAGGCCAAGAACCATGCCCTGGTGATGGAGGACTGCGCCTTAGAGCGTACGGTAGCCGGCGTGATCAACTCTGCATTCGGCTGTGCCGGTCAGCGCTGCATGGCGCTGTCCTGCTGCGTGGTACAGGACAGCATTGCAGACGCCTTTGTAGCCGAGCTGAAAAAGCAGGCGGAGAAAGTGAACTGCGGCCCCGCCTGGGACAAGAGCTCCCGCCTGGGTCCCATCACTTACGAAAAGCATTATAAAGAGGTACTGGCCGATATTGACAAGGGCGTAGCCGAGGGCGCCACGCTGGTGTTGGACGGCCGTAACACCGTTGTGGAGGGCTACGAGAACGGTTACTTTGTAGGCCCCACCATCTTTGACCATGTAACGGCAGATATGACCATCGGCGACGAAGAGGTCTTTGGTCCGGTGCTATGCATCAAACGGTGCAAGGACTTTGAGGAGGGCTTGGCCATTATGAACGCCAACCCCTATGCCAACGGCTCCGTGATCTACACCCAGAGCGGCTATTATGCCCGGGAGTTTGCCCGCCGTACCGACGGCGGCCAGGTCGGCATCAATGTGGGTATTCCGGTTCCGGTAGGCTTTATCCCCTTCAGCGGGCACAAAAAGTCCTTCTTCGGCGACCTGCATTGCCTGGGTAAGGACGCTTATCGCTTCTACACAGAGAGCAAGGCGGTCACCACCCACTGGTTCGATGAGGAGGAGAAAAAGGCAACGGAAGTCTCCACCTGGGACGGCACCATCTAAGCCGGATAAACAGCAAGAGCACACCGATTATGGTGTGCTCTTTTCTTATACTTTCTTTTATCCGTTTTCTTTGTCCGTGCCAAACAGGCCCTGACTTTTGCCGTATGTATCGGTAAGCCGAGCGCCGGGGCAGTCTTGCAAAATGCAAAACGGCCGCTGCGTATACCGAGGGTGGAAAACGGTTACATGGGAGCAGCACAAGTCCCGGGTGTGCCGTGCCCAAATGCCGTAGGACGGCAGATTACGAAAGCGCCAGCCCTCCGGATATGTGCGCACATATTCCGGGATAAACAGCCGCCGATCCACAATCTCCGGCCGATTGGCATAGGTGATCTGCACGTCACGCAGCGTCACCCGCTCCACCCGATGGGTTCGACCCTGCTGGCGATACCCGGCAAGGATGATGGGAATTTCCGCCTCCCGGGCTGTGATCCTATTAAAAGTAATGTCCCGCACGGCGCTTTTGCCGTCAAAGCGGTGCTTGTCCACTGTGCCGCCGGGCTGCTTCTTAGCGCCGAATTCTACTGCGTTGGCACTCTCTGCGGTCACGGTAGCCGCCCGATTGCGGTTGCCCAGCCGCACAAAAATCGGGCAGGTGCAGCGGGTCATCTCCATATCTTCAAAATGCACCTGCGACACCACGGAGCCGTCGCAGGCCTCTACACTGATACCGCTGACAGCGCCCGGGTACAGATCTTGCAGTTCCAGCCGGCACCGGCGCACGGTCACATCCGTAATGGGATAAGTGGTCTCCGTGCCGATTTTTATACAGTTAGTGCGACTGTCTATCCGGCAGTCCTCTACCAAAATATGGCGCATTTCGCCGCTGCTGCCCAACCATACAGCGTGCTTAAAAACAAAACCGTCGTCCGCAGTAGACACCATACAGTGGCGAAAGATCAAGTCCTGCCCACCTACAATATCAAAGCCGTCTGCGTTGGCTACATTTCGATTATTCCGAATGGCGGCGTACTCTACCAGTACATTCCGGCACATTTGCAGCCGACAGGTCCAGTGGGCGCTGTTTTGAAAAAGAAAATGGTGGATATGCACCCCTTGGCACTGCTCCAGGCACAGCAGCCCGCCGTACTTACTGGGGTGGGCAAAGCGCAGCTGGGCACGGTAGGTGCGCCGCATTTCGATCACATCAATCACGTTTGCCGGTTTAGTACAGTTCTGCGGCAACGCCGGGCGCAGGCCAAAGCGGTGACCCTCTCCCTCCAAACCGCCGCCACCGGTGAGGGTTACATTGGTTAGATCCCGGCCATACAGCAGCGCCTTGTGGCGAAAGCCCTTACCGTCCGGTCGCGCGGCAAGAAAGCTGCCCGGGGTAATAAACAGCGTCACCCCGCTGCGCAGCTCCACCGTAGACATGGGATAGCTTCCTCCGTCCACCAGCACAGTACCGCCTACTTTCGCCGCCGCATCCACCGCCTGCTGTACGGCCACAGCGTTATCCTCCGCCGCCGGATCTGCTCCAAAGGTGCGAATGTCAAACACTTCCCCTGCCGGGGCGGGCAGCGGTTTTGTTAGGTGCCGCGGCTCAAAATCCGCAGCAAAATCAAAAGGGCGCACCTGACAATACGGTTCGCCCTCTGTAATCCGCAGATCCTGCCCAAACAGCAGCGTGCGTAACTTATCTATTCCGGTTCGTCTTGTTTTACTCATGAAAAACTCCTCACCGATTTTTGCTTTGCCCCACACTGGAGCCATCGGCTATATATTATACTACAAAACAGCACAAACCTCAATACTTTTTCTTTTTCTCCCGGTGGTGTATAATATGGGTACAGAGGTATGCCTCTGAATTCCCAAAGGGGTGATAGTATGATCAACATTACGGCAAGAGGATTTGACCTAAAGCAAGGCACCAAAGACGGTATTGACAAAGAACTGCAGCGCATTGAAAAAATGCTGCCGGACAACGCCTCCTTTGATGTGACCTTAGCCAAGGTAAAAGACGGCTACAAGTGCGACATTACAGTCAAGTACATTGGCTCCTTTATCCGCGGCGAGGCACGGGCAGACAAGATTGAGCCGGTCATTGATATGGCAGTGGACGACCTGAAGCGAAAGCTGCGCAAGCTAAAGACCTACCTGGTAGATAAGAAGCGTAAGGGCGGCATTGACCAGATTGCCTCCATGCTGGAGCCCATGGAAGAAGTGACCATGGACGACTTTGAGAGCTATGACAGCTCCGCTGTGGATATTCAGCGCAAAAAGAACATTCAATTGCAAATGATGACCGACGATGAGGCCATCGTGCAGATGGAAATGCTGGGACACAGCTTCTTTGTTTATCTGGCGCCGGACGGCCAAACCTGCGTGATCTACAAACGAGGCAAAGGCTACGGTCAGTTAATTTGTAGCTGACCGGCGTACACCGAAAAACGCATTTTTATTCAATTTTGCCGTGAGTGAAAACTCACGGCAATCTTTTTTGTGCAAAGTGGAAAAATAGACACGCGTACATTGACTAATACCTATGATATTGGTATAATTTATACAAAAATAAACGGAAGCAATGCTTCTGAAGAGAGGGATTTTGTATGACTTATACAGAAAAAGTGCTGGCAGATCTGAAAGCAAAGAACCCGGATCAGCCGGAATTTATCCAGGCCGCCACAGAGGTTTTAGACGCATTGGCGCCGGTGGTCAACAACGATCCGAAATACCAAAAAACCGGCTTGCTGGAGCGGTTGGTTGAGCCGGAACGGCAAATCATGTTCCGCATTCCGTGGGTGGACGATCATGGCCAGGTGCATGTAAACCGCGGCTACCGCGTGCAGTTTAACTCTGCCATCGGCCCCTACAAAGGCGGTCTGCGCCTGCACCCCAGCGTAAACCTGTCCATTATCAAGTTTCTTGGCTTTGAGCAGATCTTCAAAAACAGCCTGACCGGCCTGCCCATCGGCGGCGCCAAGGGCGGCTCTGACTTTGACCCCAAGGGCAAGAGCGATATGGAAGTGATGCGCTTCTGTCAGGCATTTATGAATGAGCTGTATAAATATGTAGGTGCGGACGAGGACGTACCCGCCGGCGACATCGGCACCGGTGCCCGCGAGGTAGGTTACTTATACGGTCAGTACAAGAAACTGACGAACCGCTCCGAGGGCGTGCTCACCGGTAAGGGCCTGAGCTTCGGCGGCTCCCTGGCTCGTACAGAGGCTACCGGCTATGGCTTGGTGTATATTACCGAGGAAATGCTCAAGGACCACAATAAGGATCTTAAAGGTGCTCGTGTGGCCGTGTCCGGCTCCGGTAATGTGGCCATTTACGCCATGGAGAAGGCTCGGCAGTTAGGTGCAAAAGTCATCTGCTGCTCCGATTCTACCGGCTACGTAATTGACGAAAACGGCATTGATGTAGAGGCTGTAAAGCAGATTAAGGAAGTGGACAGAAAGCGCATTTCTGTGTATGCGGAGAGCCACCCCACCGCCACTTATGCAGAGGGCTCTGTGTGGGACGCCGTAACCTGCGATGTGGCGCTCCCCTGCGCCACCCAGAATGAGATCCACGCCGCACAGGCCCAGCGCCTGGTAGACACCGGCTGCTACGCAGTGTGTGAGGGCGCCAATATGCCCACGGACGCAGCGGCCACTGAGGTGTTCCTGCAAAAGCACATTCTGTTCCTGCCCGGCAAAGCTTCCAACGCCGGCGGCGTAGCCACCTCCGCACTGGAGATGGGCCAGAACTCCATTCGCTCCAGCTGGACTTTTGACGAGGTAGACGCCAAGCTGCAAGGCATTATGGTCAACATCTACCACAACATGAAAGAGGCTTGTGAAAAGTACAATGCCCCGGACAACTTCGTTGTTGGTGCCAACATCGCCGGCTTTATGAAAGTGGCCGATGCCATGATGGCGCAAGGCGTGGTTTGATCCAACAAATCTCATATAAACACAAAGCAGTCTGCTACGGCAGGCTGCTTTTTCTTATTGACAAAGGAACAAACCTGTGTTATGCTTTATACATACCATTGGTATGTAAGGAGGAGCTATGAGCAGGAATAAATACCCGGAACAGACCCGGGAACAAATTATAGATACCGCCACACGCCTGTTTTTGCAGCAGGGGTACGAACGCACCACCATACAGAATATCATCGACCAGCTGGGCGGCTTGACCAAAGGCGCGGTGTACCACCATTTTTCCTCCAAGGAAGCGATCTTAAACGCCGTTGCCGCCCGTATTTTTGAGAACAATTCCCTGTCCGCCACTTGGCAAAAAATCGCAGTATCCACAACATTAACCGGCAGTCAAAAGCTGACCCAAATGCTGCTCGCTGCCATTACAGACCCACAGGAAGCCCAATTCCGCAAACTGGGTGTGCAACTGCGTAACTCTCCCCAAATGCTGCGCGACTTGCTGTATCGCAGCGTAGAAGAAATTGCGCCCGCCGCCTTTTTGCCGGTGGTCGAAGCGGGCATTGCGGACGGTTCGCTGCAAGTGGCCGAACCGACAGCCTTTGCAGAAGTGGTGGCGCTGCTTGCCAATCTTTGGCTAAGCCCGCTGGTATTTGCTGATGGCCCGGAAAAGCGGAAGCAAAAGCTGGCATTTCTCTGTACCCTTTGCGAACCCACCGGGCTGGACTTAGCGCCCTTGCAACCTTATTTAGATCAATTATAAACGCCCATTCGCCCGCTGCTTTGCAGCGGCTATTCTTTGAACTTATACATACCATTAGTATGTAAGGAGGAAATATGGATACTTACACAAAAAGAGAACGGACCATCTACCTACTGGGTATGCTGGGTCAAAACTTGATATACGGCGTGATCGGCACCGGGCTGACCTACTATTTTCAAAGTGTGATCTTTTTGCCTGCACTGGCCATCAGCACCATCACCCTGCTATCTAAAATAGCCGAATTCCTGTGTGATCCCTATGTGGGTATGCGCATTGACCGCAGTCAAAATACCAAAGGCAAATGCCGCACTTATCTTATATTTTCGCCGCTGCCGATTTTTATTTTTTCGCTGCTCTGCTTTCTTAATCGTTCCTATACGGCAGCAGAAACATCCACCGCCCGCCTGGGTATCTTACTGGCTGCCGGGCTTAGTTTCATCGGCTTTGGCATTTGCTTTTGCTTCGGCGACGTAGCGCTATGGACATTGCCAAACTTAATGACAAAAAGCCGCAAGGACCGCAACGCATTGTTGGCGCAGGCACGGATCGTTGCAGGAATTTGCGGCGCCGGTATCAGTTTGCTGCTATTGCCGTTATCTCAGGCTGCGGGCAATCACTTTTCCAAACAGGTAAACGACCCTACCTTAGGGCTGCAAATGGGAACCGTCTTGGTTTGCGGCAGCTTTTTGTTCCTGGGCATGCTCCTGTTTCAGCCGGTAGGCTTTTGCACCCGGGAGCGCGTGACCGCTCCACCGGCAGAAAAGCGCAGCCTATGGCGAAATCTTACGGAAATTTGGGGCATGCAAAGTTATCGTCGTATTTTGCTCTCCGGATTGCTGCGCACGCCTACCGGGCTGATGAATTTGCTGCAAATGACCGTGCTGTCTTACTACTTTGGCAATAACGGGCGCACGCCTTATGTGCACTATATGCTGTTCTTAGGCATTCCGGCCTTTTTAGGCCAACTCATCGCCGCAGGTGTAGCTCCAAAACTGGCAGACAAGTACGGCGCAGCCACCACATTTGCACAAGCCAATGTGTTTGCGGGACTGACTTTATTGTCCGCCTTTGCGCTGTTTCTTTGCCGACCGCAGCAGCTAACGCAAGCCCTGCCCTTTACACTCTTGATTCTGCTTCTGTTTTGTAATATGTTTTGCTGCGGTCTGGTCAATACCGTGCAATCCATTTTAATTGCAGACGCAGCAGACCAAACGGAGAAAGAAAGCGGCATACGCCGGGACGGCATTTTTGTGTCCGGGCAATCCTTACTCATCAAGCTGTCCACCGGCGTGTCTGCTTTGCTGCAAGGGCTGGTGTTTGCGATCAGCGGCTTTAGCGGTACCTCCGTCAGTCAAATCAACCGCGCTTTATATACCGGTGCCGACTTCGCAACGGATCCGTCTTTTGCAACGCCACGCTTCGCGATGTTCTTTTTATTCCTGTGCCTACCGGGGATCGCCTATCTGCTGTCTGCACTGCCGTATAGAAAAAGCAGAAATCCACATAAGGCACCTGTATAAGCGCCCTCTATGCGTTTATTCTTATCAAAATCTATACAAAAAAGCGCAACCCCTATGGGTTGCACTTTTATATTTTGCCTGTGTGATCCGCTATGGATCTTCCAGCATAAAAAGCCCTCCGAAAAAGACGGAGGCGCTCCAAACAGAGTGCCTCCCATATTCTTTGCTATTTCTTTTTACAGTGCAGCGATGAGCGCTTCCATTTGGTCCATTTTGCGCTCCATATCCGCCACCAGGGCAAACTGGTTACGGGCGCGCACCAGGTTATGCTCCGGGTAAGCGATCTTAAAGTAGGTGTCGCCGTTCAGGTAATCGGTCAAAAAGCGCATACCGCACTCAAAGGTCATCAGCTTGGCAGAAAAGGCCAGCTGGTCGATCTCCGTTTGGGTCAGGCTTTCCCCCGCCTGGGACAAAAAGCCCTTGGCATAAGCGCCGAAATAATCCAGGTCCAGGCTCACCTTGGACAGGTCCGCCTCGTCCTCGGCAGCAGTGTTGGCACCAAAGCGAATAGAATCGCCAAAGTCATAATGGGCAAGACCCGGCATGACCGTGTCCAGGTCAATCACGCAAATGGCCTCGCCGGCGGTGGCATCAAACAGCACATTATTCAGCTTGGTGTCATTATGGGTCACCCGCAGGGGCAGCTGACCGGCAGCCGCCAAGTCGGTGAGCCGATGGGTGTCCGCCTTGCGGTCCTTTACAAACTGAATTTCCGCTTGCACAGCGGCGGCACGACCGGCCTTGTCGGCTTCAACCGCCGGGAGAAACTCGTTCTCATACCGCCACAGGGTGTTATGGAAATTGGGAATGGTCTCATACAAAGTCTCAGCCGGGAAATCCGCCAGCAGGTGCTGGAACCGGCCGAATGCCTCGCCGCTCTTTTGGAAGAGAGCCGCGCTCTCCACTGCGTCATAGCTGATAGAGTCCTTTACAAACACATAGGCGCGGAAGTAGTCTCCATCCGGTGCAGTGTAATACTGCGCGCCGTCCTTGGTCTTGATAAAGTGCAAGGTCTCCCGCTCCGGGTCGCCGCCGGCAGCCTTGATCTTCTCCTGTAAAAAGGAAGTGACCGCAAACACATTCTGCATCAGCCGGTCAATGTCACGAAATACATTGTGATTGACCTTCTGCAGCACATATCGCTGCTGGCCGCCCTCCGGCAGATCGGTGGTGACGATATAGGTGGTATTGATGTGGCCGCTGCCAAAGGCCCGGCAATCCGCCGTCTTGCCCTTAAAATCGAAGCAGTCGATCACCTGCTGAATACTCTCCATACAAGGGTCCT
>OGZW01000166.1_pt1 | contig 45017 bp, 42 predicted proteins | sample 1577001 | NCBI WGS metagenome assembly OGZW01 (sample SAMEA3541519, study PRJEB24748) | human gut metagenome | biome: human gut; feature: human-associated habitat; material: faeces | place: China | collected 2012 | reverse complement strand
GGGGAGTTCATCGAGAGCAAGTACAAGGTCAAGGATTTGGCTTTCGGACAACTGACGGAACAATTCATCCACGACTATCAGTCTTTTGCCACGGAAGAGAAAGGCTATGCGATTGATACCGTCCGCCATCATCTTGCCATCCTGAAGAAGATATGCCGTCTGGCATATAAGGAGGGATATGCCGACAGAATCCACTTCCAGCATTTTACCTTACCAAAGAAGACGGAAACGACACCACGGGCATTGAGTCGTGAATCGTTTGAGAAAATCCGTGATGTGGAAATACCCGCTTACCGCAAATCCCATATACTGGCAAGGGATATGTTTCTCTTCGGGTGCTACACCGGGGTCTGTTATGCGGATGTTGTCTCGATTACCCACGAGAACCTATATACGGATGAGGGCGGTGCTTTGTGGTTGAAGTATCGAAGAAAGAAAAACGAACTTCGTGCCAGTGTGAAACTGTTACCGGAAGCGATTGCGCTGATTGAAAAATATCATAGTGAGGATAGGGACACCCTGTTCCCTTTGTTGTATTGGTCAAATCTCAGACGACACATGAAAGCGTTGGCGGCACTGGCAGACATCAAGGATGATTTGTGCTATCATCAGGCAAGGCATAGTTTCGCCTCGTTAATCACGCTCGAAGCCGGTGTGCCGATTGAGACCATCAGCCGGATGCTGGGGCACTCCGACATTTCCACCACTCAGGTATATGCCCGTGTCAGTCCGAAAAAACTGTTCGAGGACATGGACAAGTTCGTAGAAGCCACTAAAGATTTTCAATTAGTTCTTTAATCCTTTAATACAGAAAACGATATGCGAAGCACATTTTCACTTTTGCCCTACATTAACCGCAGCAAAGTAAAGGCTGACGGTACGACCGTCATACTCTGCCGTATAACCATTGACGGCAAACAGACTGCCATCAGTACGGGAATTTATTGCCGACCGGAAGAATGGAACAGCAAGAAAAACGAGATTAAATCCGTAAGGGAGAATAACCGCTTACAAGAATATTTACGCCTGACAGAGGAAGCCTACAATGAGATACTGAAATCGCAAGGCGTGGTCAGTGCCGAAATTTTGAAGAACCACATATCCTTGAACAACATCCATCCGACCACTCTTCTACAGATGGGTGAATGGGAACGTGAGCGGTTGAAGAAGCATTCCGAAGAAATAGACTCGACTTCTTCCTATCGAAGTTCAATGTATTATCAGAAGTACCTGACGGATTTTCTTACGTCCATCGGTAAAAAGGACATTCCCCTTGAAGAAGTGACGGAGGATTTCGGCAAGTCCTACAAAGCCCACTTGAAGAAATGCAAGAACTTCGGGGTTTCCCAGACCAACCATTGCCTGCGTTGGCTGAACCGCCTGTTGTATCTTGCCGTAGACAAGGAGATTCTCCGTGTAAATCCCTGTGAGGACTTGGAGTATGAGACAAAGCCGGAAGCAAGGCACAGGTACATCAGCCGTGAGGAGTTCAAGAAGATACTTTCCACACCGATGTATGACAAGCGTATGGAACTGGCAAGACGGGCGTTCATATTTTCCACCCTGACGGGACTGGCGTATGTGGACATCAAACTTCTTCATCCCCACCATATCGGAACAAACGCTGATGGCAGACGGTACATCCGCATCAATCGAAAAAAGACAAAGGTGGAGGCGTTCATACCCTTACATCCCATAGCGGAGCGGATATTGTCGCTGTACAACACGACCGATGACGAGAAGCCCGTGTTTCCTCTTCCCAACCGTGATGCCCTATGGTTTGAGGTTCACGAGTTGGGAATAACCATAGGGAAAGAGGAAAACTTGACCTATCACCAGAGTCGGCACAGTTTCGGAACATTTTTGATTTCGGCGGACATACCGATTGAGAGTATCGCCAAGATGATGGGACACTCCAATATTAGGACGACACAGGGATATGCACGGATAACCGATGAGAAAATTTCCAAAGATATGGACAAACTGATGGAACGAAGAAAGGAAATATCGGCTGGCGAAAAGAAGAAACAGTAAATAATCATCATAAAATAAAGGGATTATGAGCAGAGGTATAATAACAATCAGTGAAACGTGTGCAGTCACCATGCCGACCGCACCCGTATGGATGATGCAATTTGAGATTGCCGACCTGTTCGGGGTGTTCTCGTGCAATGTCCGCAAGGCAATACGGGCAATCTATAAGAACAATGAACTGAATGAAGCCGGTACGATGCGATATGTCAGGCAACCGGATGGTATCAGTTATGACGTTTACAACCTTGAAATGGTTATAGCCATTGCATTCAGAATATGCAGTAAAGAAAGTGCATTGTTCAGACGGTTTATAATAAATGAAATCAGCACCACCAAAAGAGAAACGCCTGTTACGTTGTTTGTTTCCTGTGGCAGGAGCAACAACCGATGGTATAGTTGAGGTTCATCCCGTCAGCCACTTGCTTCCGTTGCCACACGTTTGAAAGGCATCCGACAACGAAAAACAAGCGACTGATGGGTGATTATAAGAGCAGAAAAGAACGGCTTAAAGACAAAACGCAGTATTGACGCTTCATCCGTAAGCCGTTCCTTTTTTCTTTTTGTCGAAAGTCTATTGCTGCCGCAATACAGGGCATACGGCAAACTGTGCGCCTTCAAGAAAATCAGGTTGCTCTCTGTCGGTAGGCGGAGCGGTAGCCGTCATTCAGCATCTTTTCAATGTCGGATTCACGGTATAGGATTTTACCGCCCAGCTGGATATAGGCGATACGCCCTTCATTGCGGTAGTCCTGAAGTGTCCGGCGGCTCACCTTCAGCCGTGCCGACACCTCCTTGTCAGTGAAGAAACGCTCACCGCCCAATGTCGGGCGGTAGTTGGCGGTCAGGTGCTCTACATTATCAAGCAGTCGGTCAAGACTGCCCATAAAGTGGATTATCCACTTGTTGTCCTTGTTAATCAACTCATTCATATTACTCTGGATTTAGTGGGTGTTGTCATTATATTTAGTTCATATAGTCTTTCCTTTGAACTTCGCTTCCTTTCTTCTATCCTCCACAACGGAGACAATGAGTTCCACGTCTTCGGGACGGTAATACGTTTTGTGGTTTATCTGTGAATAAGCCAGCGTGCCGTTATCCCGAAGCGTCTGTAACGTGCGGGGGCTGATGTTGAGCATACGGCACACGTCCTGATTATCCATCCATTCGCTCATTTTCTTTTCCCCGTGCCGATGGCAGATGGCATCCATACGGCTGACGAAACGGTCGAACTTGGCGACCATTGCCTCAAAGGTCTTTCTTTCGATTGATACAATTTCCATATTGCCTTTCTTTTAATTGTTACTGTTTCTTTTGCCACAAAGAAATACATTATCCGCTGTCATGCAATGGATTTTCAAAAAGTGGCAGCATGTTGCGCCGATACGGTAGTCATTGTCCGGGGTACTGCTTGCCGGTTATCTGTGGGCAAGCCGGTGGAATACGATTTCCGTCCAGCCTTTAATTCCCATTTTTTATAAGGAAGCCACAGCCAAAATAAGGGCTTAATTTAAAATTGTCCCCAATCGTACCTTTGTCCTTTCAGCTATTCATATCCGGCAAATCGGTGAAGTCCGCACCGATTTGTCAGTCCCCATAAAGCAAAACCGTACAAAAATGCCTAAGAAAATCCAAGTGCTTGACTGACTGCATTAAAGCACCTTACTTCGCTCCCGATAATCGGTCGAGGTATAGACCAAGACCACATTCAATAACTTAATTAATTTGTTTTTACAATGAAAAAAGAACCAAACATTACAGAGCGTCAAGCTCGTGAAATCGTGGAAAAAATGGGGCGCAGGGAACCCTACACCTCCAAGTCGATAGACGACTTCTACAGGAGTATCGGTCTGGAACCGGAGGAGCCTGAACAGTCCGGCAAGACCGTCACGGAAGAAGCAGAAACACCTATGACAGATGAACCTTCAGGAGTGGCGACCGGGGAAGCGGCAATACCGCAGAAGCGCATCAGCAGCAAACAGCGCAGGCTGTCTTTGGATGAGTACCGTACCACTTATCTCAAAGTTCCCAAAATTATCAACCGCAAGCCCGTGTTCGTCAGTGAGACGGTGCGTGACGAGCTGGACAGGGTTGTCCGCTACCTCGGAGGGAAGGGCATGAGCGCATCCGGACTTATAGAGAACCTTGTCCGCCTGCACCTTGATGCCTACCGGAATGACATCGAGCAGTGGCGCAAACTCTGACGGGATTACGGTGGAACAGGTTGAGCCGTTGGATGCACTCCATCGGTTCGACCGATACACAAAGTGAGTTATTACACTCGGAAATCAATCCGACAGGCGGAGGATTTTTGTGTCTTCAAAGACACAGCAAGTTTATGTTTCGGGCAGACCGAAACCACTTGCCCCGCTCCAAAACTCGCAGGGAAGCCACATCCCGTTGGTCTATCCTATATACAGTTAGTGTAATCAGTAATAAAACTAAGAAACAGATAATTATGGACAGCGAAAGAAGAAAGAACAATGGAATGGGCAACGGACAGGAACGAACCAACAAGGGCGGTCGTCCCATCAAAAGTGTCACCGAAAAACTGAAATACCGCATCACGGTGAAGATGGCAACGGAGGACTACTACCTGTTGAAGTCCAAGGCGAAGTCGGCAGGAGTATCATCCAGCGAATTTATCCGTGGCTGCATCACAAATGGCGGAGTGAAAGAACGGCTCTCGAAAGAGCATAGCGACCTTATCCGAAAGCTATGCGGCATGGCGAACAACCTGAACCAGTTGGCAAGAAAGGCGAATGCGGAGGGGTACACCTCAGTATTCATACCCTGCCGCACACTGATGATAGAGATAGACAATCTTGTAAACCGGATACGCCTATGATAGCGAAGATTATGAAAGGCTCCGACTTCAGGGCGGTGGTTTACTACATCCTGAACGATGAGAAAGGCACTCAAATCATAGATGCGGACGGCTTATTTTTGGAGAATAACGACACGATAGCGCAAGGTTTCATTGGTCAGGCACAAATGAATCCTAAGGTGACAAAGATAGTCGGCCATATCGCATTGAGCTTCTCAAAGGAGGATGCGCCACAGTTGAATAATGCAGTCATGGCTCAGATAGCCCATGAATATATGGAGCGGATGGGAATCAAGGATACACAGTACATCATCGGGCGGCACTTCGATAAGGAACATCCGCACGTGCATATAGCGTTCAACCGCATCGACAATAACGGCAAGACCATTTCCGACAGGAACGACCGTTTCCGAAGCGAGCGTATCTGCAAGGAGCTTACCAAGAAATACGGACTTCACTTTGCCAACGGCAAGGAGCAGGTTAAGATTGACCGACTGCGTGAGCCGGACAAGACAAGATATGAGTTGTATCAAATCCTGAAGGCGGAATTAAGCAGAAGCAAGGACTGGGATACCTTGCTTGAACGGTTGAAGCGGCAAGGAGTTGATATGCAGTTCAAATACAAGGGGAAGACAGATGAAATTCAAGGCATCATCTTTATGCTGAACGGTTACCGCTTCAACGGTTCAAAGGTGGACAGGCAATTCAGCTACTCCAAAATTGATGCGGCATTAAGTCGTAGCGATTACGGTGAATGGCGGATGCAACAGCAGTCACTTCCGCAAACTAATCGGGAAGAAATAAACCCGGCTTCAAATTGCGGAAGCAATCTTATTGATGGCTCATTAGGCTTGTTCACACCGACCAATGTGCCGAAAGAACAGCAACCTTATGACCCGTATTTGAGAAACAAGAAAAAGAAGAAACAACGTAAAATCAACTGGTAATTATGGCAGACAACAATGTATTCATCCTCTTCGAGGAAATCAAGACAGCCTTGAAGGGCATCAAAAGTAAAGTGGAAGAGTTGTCCAATGTGGCAAACCAACAGTCTCAAATCGGGAATGACAAGCAGGATTTGTCACCGATTAAGACAGTTATTGCAGAAGCAGCAAAGGCTCAATCCGGAGAAATTAAGGGCTTGTTGGATAAGTACTGGAAGGCTCACGCACAGCTTTCCACCCTGACCTTGCACCACCTTGATGCCATCAAGAAGTTGCAGGAAGGGCAAGGCATACAACAGGAACAGCAACTGCAGGAACACATCCATCGGCACAGTTTCGATATCAAGTCCAGCAAGGTCTTTTCTTTCGTTGTGGGGCTTGGCATGGTATGCGCCTTATCCTTGTGGGGTAACATCGAGCAATGGCAGTCCAAACGGCAGTATGCCGATGATGCGTTGAAGTTCCGTGCCATCCGCTCTTGGGGTGGATGCACAGCGGAAGAAGTGCTTTGGCTGAACAAGGTGTTTGATATTCACCGTGATGAGAAAGCCATCGAACAGGTACGGAAACAGGCGAACGGGTATAACACATCCTTAAAAGCCGTTTCCGACAGTCTGATGCAGGAGAGTATCAAATCAAAATCCAACTGATATTGTACATTGCGCCACGGCTTTTCATTTAATCCAAAATAAAAAGGCCGTGGCGCTATTTCAAAATTCAATATCGTCAATTCTTGTTTATATGCCAATGTTAATCTCGTCAAGATAGGAGTAAACAATTCTTTTCCAATTTGTTAATTTCATCTTATAGTAAAATTTTTGAAATTCATTCATGCAAGAACAAATGATTTGCATACAGTTTTGTTCTTCGGCAATCATAGAGTCAACAAGCAACTTAACCGAGGGATCAGATGCTACATTGGAAAGAATACCGACAACTTCGACTTTTTTTGAAGGAATAGAAATTGATGTTGTGGAAATGCCTTCTTTTACGGTTTCATCAATAGGATCAGACTCTTTCAACTGAGGGAAATGCGCCTTAATCATATTGAAAAAAGAGAGTATGTCTTCCCTCTTGAAAAGAACGAATTTATCACCATTAGAGAGTTCGGCTGAGTCGATATTCCCTAACTGTACATTGCTTTGTAAGTCCTTGAAACTATAAAAAGAAACATAAGACTTGACATTCAGACGCTGACGGACTTTTAACGGATCCCAACAAACAAAAACGTCATTATCCATATCGTAACCTAAGAAAAGGAAATCAACGTCAGATTGTTTGACTTTATCGAAGATAGGACGTTGTGGAAGTTGTGCACGTTGGTCGTTGAGCGGATATGGATTGCCTTTATGAGATACACATTTAAGATAAATGTAGTATTCATGTCCGTCTAAACTGATATGTAAAATATCAGTCCGACATAAAATCTTCAACCCTTCATAGTTAGAAAAACCAGAGAGAAATCTATCATAGAGCGGTGCGCCCTTTAAATATTGGTGCTTCTCCATAGACTATAAAGACTTAAACAAGACACTGTCTTGGTCGAAAGAATCGACTGGTAAAACATCGCTTAGGTCAGAACAGAAATGGATTCTAGAAACTTCAGGCGGTACATTTTTGGGGTTGATAGAAGGTACACTTGCATAGTCAAAGAACTGTAAACTATCAAGAGTTACATCCTCATCAAAGTACATATTTGATACTTCTTCAATATGTGTTCCTATTGTTTGTGCGGTTTCTTGGCGGAGTTTGAAAAGAACATCGATATCGGAGATATTCGCACTAATTTCGTCTATAATGTCAAAAATAGTTTTCCCCACTCCAGTCTGAGAAACAAACATAGATGCGATAAGCAACCTCGCTCCCTTGTTGGGATTGAGCTGTTCTATAGCAAAGGTATGTTTGCGCTTACTCCCATTGGTCGATTTTACTTCGATTTTATCTGTACCGTCGTTGAAATCGAACTTATCCTCAGGCACAACATGCCATGAACGAATAAGGTATGAGGGATTTGAAGACTGCTTGATTAAAATAAGTTCAGCCCAAAAACCTCTTACTACCTCTTTTGAAATAGACTTGACACTTGTAAATAGGCTTATTAGTTTTGAGGCTTCTGTTTTTAAAACTGTTACTGTTGGCTTGTTATCAAGTCTGCACAAAAGAAGATACACCACTTCTAAAAAATACTTTTGGAAGTCGGGATTTAATGAACTGAGTTGAATTATCGAAAATGTATCTTGTATATTTGAATCGGTTACGGTGTCTGATATAGCACATTGGCGATTGAACAACACCTTGAACAACTTAAGATTAATATCGGATACACGCTCCGAAGATGAACAAGCTATGAAGAAGATTGCATACCCCTCAGGAGTTATTCCTATACGATGGGGAGAAGTTTCAGATATGACTACAGCATTAAAGCCTTTCTCTATATGAGGACGAGCTTTAAGTTCCCTGAATTTTTCCAACAGATTGATATTATTCAAAGTCATCATCTTCTATGGGTTTATTGAGCCTAATAAAATCTTCCCCAATAGTGGAAGGATAGAAGAAGGCGAGGTTAAACAAATCTTTCTTACCATATTGTACCCCTGGATCGTCTAGGACAATATGGTGGAACTGAACCGATACAACAGAATTTGAGCAGAAATCTTTATCGCCCGGATAAGAACCATTCGCAGCTCTACCTGCTTGGAGATTGTTTGGCTTATTGTTCTTTATAGAACGACTACGGAACTTGCGTGAAGTTTCCGTTTGATATGCCATTTGGTAAACGTCAATAAACTCAATATTCTCAAAGTCCTTAATGTATTGAAGGTATTGTATGGTGACTATTTTTCGAGTAATGTTTGGTACATCCATATACTTGAACTCACGGAAAAATTTAATGAACTCATCAATGAGCACAAGAGCATGTCGATGATTCCTGATTTCGTTATCATATTCATGGCAAGGAGTGAAAGAATCTATACGACTTAAGAAACTTGCACAGAGCCTTTTGTTCTCTTGCATACAATCGAGCGATAACATCTGTCTCCATCCAATAAGTTTATCACGGACTAACTTGTCGGAAAGAATGTTAGTCCGAGTGGGGGTAAGTAAATCAGACAGAAGCATTGCCTTAGAATGTTTGCTGAACTCTGCAATAGTATGACACTGTTTGAGACTTGTTCGCAAAACTTCTTCATGCTCAACATAGGCAGTATATTCATCTTTGCTCTTAATACTGAGAAATACACGACAAACGTCAATATATGGTATTTTATATCCAAAGAAGCGGCATCTTTGTTCAATCGTGTCAGCAGTAGAACGGCCAACTGATGTTCGCGGCATATATGACATTGAGAGTTTTTCAATGGTAAAACCACGATTGAGCATATCTGCGCCAATTAAGATGTGCCCCTTTTCAGCGTTCCAGTCAATCGTGTTCTCTCCGTCACCTTGAACCAAGTGGCATTGTGTTCTTAGAATAGAACGAGGTATATATGGAAGAATTTCTTCAAATGAGGGCTTATCTTCCATGAATTCGGTGATGCGCTCAAATGATAGCTTCAAAGATTTAATAAACAAATTTTTACCTGGGTCCCCCTCTGGAGTGCGAAGTATTTCTAAGTAATCTTGAAGATTGTTAGAAATCCAGTGCTCAAAAGTTTCGTTTGTATCTCTGCGACCGTCGATATGAACCATCATAGAAAGGAATGGCTGTCGCTTTTCCTTTAATACTACGATAGCAACGCTTATGATAAATTGCCTTAGTGCTTCCATTAAGGAAACAGGAATTTCCGTTAAAGGATTACGGCTGTAATGATAGATATCTTCATCTGGGATTATAGAGAGTAAATTGCGCTCTGTATTTTTGAAGAAATACTTACCGCCTGTATATCCTTTGCCCGGAGTAAGAACCGTATGGAATTTGGGAGAAAGAATGTCACTGTTATCAATTAAGAAAGCTGCTTGCGGAGTGGCGGTATATTGAATGTAAGAATGATTTATCAAAGTTTTCTTCAATCGCAAGATTGCACTATATGTTCTGCTAAAATCATCATCTTCCCAGTCCTCTTTGCCCGCATTCTTTTTTGCAAAGGTATTGAAACTGGCTTGGTCTGCTTCATCGTCAATAATTATAACACCTAAATTAGCTACCAAATTTTTGATTTCAGGATCCTCAAAAATTTGAGCTAAAGAATTGATGTGCTTATAGTGTTTTAGAATTGGGAAAAGCAAAACTTCTTCCCCCATTTCTATAAAATTTTTGATGCGATTACGGTCGGAAATGTTAGCGTCAGCGAATATTTTATAGTATTCGTTCTCATCGAAAAGCAGGTCTGACCTCAAACGAGAAGAAGTCTGTTCTTTGAGGTTAGTTTTGGTACCTGTAAGATATATGATAATACGCCAGTTATTATCAGCGGCTAATGCTGTAAGAGTCGTAAAAGAAAGCGTTTTGCCACTTTGTACATAGCCAACAGCGATGTTTGTGATAGAATCCTGATTACCGGGAAGGATACAGTGCGAAAGAATGTCTAGTGCTTCTTCCATAATCACAAGTTTCCCGTCATCGTCAAGTTTATCTTGACTATTCATAAACGCCATAGTGCGTTCTCCAATGGTAGGCATGAAGTAATCCTTTGGCGGTTCTTGAACGGTATCTACGATTGAAATTATTTCTGTCATATTAGGCCGAATAATTGATTAAACTTATTTCTAAAAGAAGTAGCCGCATGAGTACCGGACTCTAAAAGTAAAAGTTCGGTGACCACCAGATTCTTAATAAAATAAGCGAGTTGCAAAATATTATCTTCTGTTGATAAGCACTCTCTGAAACGCTCAAAGAAGCCATTGGAAAGGTTTATTGTAGCGAAGTATTTATCGGCAGATTCATTATATATCAAAGAGTAAAGTCCTTTATTAGAACTTTCGGATACTCCATTGATAACAAGTTTATAAGAAGAATTTGCATTGGGCTTTACCTCGGTTTCTATTGCTGGAATTTCGAGTGCCTCTTGGGGTGACTGTTGAATTTCTTTTTGTTGAATCAAGGCGGCATCGCTACTCTGAAAAACAATTTTCGGAATTTCCACAACAGGTTCAGTGGTATCAACCGGGAGAACTATTGGTCTTGAAATTTCATTAGCGATAGTTTTTACTAGTTGTTGAGCAGCTTTTTTCTTGTCTGCTTGCGTTTTTGGTTTGGTGTAGTTCTGTGCTTGACCGAATAAATCAAATGATTTATCACGGTCAATATCGTCTTTTAGAATTTCGATGAAAGTAGCAAATTCATCATCATCTTGAAACGAACTCTTAGTAAAACTCACATCAAAACCTTCAAGTTCTAACTCCCCGAAAATACGTTTATATCGCGGAGAGCCTTCTTCTCCGCTAAGAATTTTTGGACGGAACTTTTCATCATAGCTACTTCCGATAACACGCCCACGTCTAAAAAGGAGTATACCGTTATCTACGGAAGTCGACATCTTTTCAAGAATACCAATGAATCCTTTGGCATAATATACACCACATTGTTGCCCGGTTTCATCGTATTGGGGAACTTCAAAGTTGATGTCTCTGCGCCATGTTATATTCTCACCGTTAGGAGTGCGGTAATAAGGAGCCGTTAAACATTGTAGTTGGGTATCCTCCAAAAGTTCGTCATTAACAACTAAATCTAATATGCCGTCACGAATATATTTAGAATAAATACTTGCTAAATGCTTTTTCACATAAGCAATTTGGCGAGTGCGTGGTTTATTCTGAGATAATTTAGTAAGAGTTACAATAGTATAGTGGTCGGTGAGATTTCCCTGTACGATAGAAATGGGCAATTCCAACTCCTGATTTTGGATAACTTCTTGAATGTCAAAAACCAAAGTTTTTACCTCGCTTTCTCCATAGGCTTTAGTCTGAACAGACCAAAGGTCAGATAACCAAATTGAGGAAACTTTCATACCCATGCCAAATTCATTAAGCCCCTTACGGTCTAATGGGATATTGGCTAGCTCAAAGGCACGGTCATAATTCTCATTTGTAATACCAAAAGCATTATCTGTAATCGTGATAATGTCATTTCCCTCATCAATGTTGATTTCAACACGTAATTTGCCGTTTGGGTTAATTCCACTCAAGATATCAATATGGTCTTTAAAACTCTGCACAGCATTATCAACATATTCAGCAAGGGCATTCCACACCTTGTTTTCTATGTAGCGGAATGCTGAATATACAAGTGGCTTGGTCGCTATGGAAACCTTATTGTTGTTCATCGTTCAAAAGGAGTTTAGCGATACGACGTACCAGTGTTACATTGATTGCATTACCTAAAGCCTCTAAAGTTCGAGTAGCGGAGAGCGAACCAAAATTCAAATCTTGCATACCTTGAATTGCGGCAGCTTCGCGAATTGTCATATAACGACCTTTTTTAGCTTCGCCTTCGACAAGAATTTGAGAGGGTAATTCCACCCACGGAAAAATCGGAATCTGTGTACCGACTAAATTTAAGGCCGGCGCAAAATTGGGCAATTTTACTCTGATACCAGAGGCACGAAATTGAATAATTTTATCTTCGAGCGTAGGAGTAGCAGAAACGCCACAGTTCCATTCCAATTTCAAGTGGCTATTTTCAAAACTGAGAATCTTTTTAATCCATGAGTCAAGCCAAGACTTGTTTTGTGCGTAGAAGTCTCGGTTTTGTTCAATATAGCGAATTTTCCAACAGGGGAATATGCGTGAAGAATTTGACTGGGCATAGTTCGGTAATTGAGCGATGCAATCTTCTTTTGACAATCCGTTAATGGGCTGTCCCAATTTACCTTGTTTACCTTGTAAATCTTCAAGCGATTGGAAAGCTGGTGCAACATTCTTGAAGTCATATGTAGCACCAAACTCCATAGCCCAAATAGGAAAAGATGGAATCGTAGCTCCATGAGCAATAGTTTCATTAATAAACTCCTGCCAAACTTCAAGTTGCAATCTTGTCTCAGGCTTTAGTTTAGTGATATTCGTATCGCTTGTGTCAATAACTCTATTTATGTCGCAGAAGCGAGAAGCTCCTTTTTGTGGAACAGGAAAATGGAAATGGTTTAATGTCCCTTTTTCATTTGCTACTGCAACAATGAAAATTCTTTTACGATGTTGGTAAAGTCCAAATTGATGTGGTGAGAGAATGTCTGCTCTTACATCATAATTGAGTGCGGCCAATTTCTCCTGTATCACTTTCCATGTGTTCCCATTATCATGACTTCTAAGATTCTGTACATTTTCAAGGAAAAGATATTTGGGTCTATGCTCAGCAACAATGGCACAAATGTAGTCAAAGAGCGTACCTCTTTGCTTGGAATCATTAAACCCCTCACGCTTACCTGCTTGACTAAACGGCTGACATGGAAAGCCAGCACATAAAATATCATGCGAAGGAATAACTTTGGGGTCTATCTGTGTAATATCCCCCCTAATAGGGGTCATCGGGAAATTTTGTTTATAGAGAACTTGAAGGTCTTCTTTTAATTCTGATGCAAAGACGCATTCATGCCCTAATGTCTGAAGGGCAAGGTGAAAACCGCCTAACCCTGCAAACAAATCGATAAACTTGTAATGTTCGACAGAACATGAACTCATTTTGTTTTTTATTTATATGGCAGAGTTCCCGATACCATGATTTTTTTAGATGATTGTTTTACTAAACAAAAAAAGCGTGGGAATCTCGCTTGCTGCCCATCCCACACACCAAGGCCTTCGCATTGCCCAACAGTCGGAACGGACAACGCAGAAAGCCCACGCATGGTATATATTAATCCCATGCGTGAACAAGTCGAAAACATAAATATATGTATCCGACAAATCACGGCAGGGTACAATATACCTACCGTGAACATCTACTGTTGTCTTGTCCTTTGACTGTTGTTGTAAGTTGCGAAGTTACGGTGTGTCAAAGACAAGCGTCAAGTAAACGCTCTTTATGTAAAGTCGCACCCACCCACAATCCCTATTCGGGCTTCTGCAAGTGTAATGCAACTACAAAATTAGCTGTTTTTATTGGAAAATCAATCGTTTACCACACATTTTTACGATTTGATAAAAGAATAAACAAAATATATGGATTGCAAATCAAAGTTTTTTCGTACATTTGCAGATAGGAAAAGTGTTCTTTTGAATTACTGCAAAACGAGGTAAAATACAGAATTTCGCTGGTTTCTAAATCGTTACCTATTAAACTGAAATATTTTGCAAGTGCTTGAATTTTAGCAAGAAAGAAAATTTGCTATGTCTTAAACAGTGAAAGGTAATATGTTTTTTTATTCCACATTCCTTAATCCAATCTTGCATGACTCTATATGTCATAGTACGATTAAATCCTGAAAAAATATATTTATCTGTTGTTTGTGGCTGAATTAGTTCATAAGCATCATCACCGATTGGAACCTGTGTCTGACGCTGAGTCTTTACACATTTAAAATCAAGATAATGTCCGCCATCTGCATATGTTTGGATATTTTCCCATTTTAAATTGAGTATATCACTTATACGTAATCCACTCAAACAGGAAAATATAGCGGCTTTTCTTACTACTGGAACTGAACATTCTGAGTTGTATAGTTTTCTGACTTCCTCCAGTGAAAGGCTTTGCTTGACTGGTATTGTGCAGGGAATATTATCCAAAAGGGATGCTATGTTATCTACAAGTCTTCTTTCCCTATAGGCTTTAGTTAAAACTTGTTTGAAGATATTCCAATATGCTGAAGCTGTATTTCGTGATATAGGCTTGTTAACCATGACTTTGCCTCTTGCTGATACTTTCGTGTCTAAGAGATATTCTTTATACTTGTTACAGAATACGGTATCAAGCATTTCAAATGTACATTTGTTGTGGCAGAACCTGCTGAAATGTTTATAGGCTGCATCACACTTCGCAAAGTTTCTGTTGACAATATTCTTGAAGTATGCAAGAAAGTCCTCCTTTAGACGGTCCTGGTTAAAGAAGTCATATTTCTCATTAATTACCTCTATGAATACCTTACACCGAATAGCTTCAGCTTTTGCCAGAATAGCTTCATTATACTTTTTCTGTTGTGTAGAAATGGGGTTGGCATATATATACATGCCAAGCGAACGACGACGAATCAGTTCCATTGTTTCAGGATTTCTATAGCCTGGCCAAAAGTCCAGAAATAATGATTTAGTACCATTTCGTCTATCTCGCATACGGAGAGTTACTGATTTACAATACTGCATATTATTCGTTTTTATAGTTTTATGTATCAAAATTCTCGAATGATATATTGCTGACATCGGTAAATTGAAAGTAAATATCACTATATATCAATATTTGCTATAAAATCATCTTCTGAGAACCGTTTTTCCATTAACCGGTCAAATTCTTCTTTTCTAAAAAAGATGAATTTCTGCTTCTTTACTCTGGTGAGCTTATAGTGATTGACGTAATAGAAGACAAGTGAATTTGTAAGATTATATTTCTTTGTAGCTTCTTCTACGGAATAATACCTGTCTCTACCAACAAAATATCCATTCTTTATTTCCTCTATGTGTTGTTTGGAATAATAGGTACTACCATACTCAACCTTTGCTGGAATCTTATGTCTATGAATAAAAGAGCGTACACCATCTGCTGTCATTTTATATGTTGTACGCATTTCCTCTGGCGTTATCCAGTCTGTGATTTCTGCATACTTATTCTTTTTGTTGTATAACAGGTCAATGGATCCCTTCTCATAGAAATTAAATCCTTTCAGTGCTATCTTAGGTATGTTGTTCTCTCTTGTTATAACTCCAGCATGCTTTATTGATATTTTAAACATCTCTGCTACCTCATCAGTAGAATAGTATCCTTCAGGAGTTGCTGGACAGATTTTTTCCTGTTGCTTTGCCGTGAAAACAACCTTTTCTTCACCATTTGACTTTATTAGTGGAGTTGAATTTTGAAGACGTTGATGCATGATATTATCAAAATCCGTCCGATAAATCATGGTGAATTTTCCACGCTTTTCAGTCTTAATGCTATAGGTCTTTAGAGTATAACTTACCTGATCTTTAGTTATGCCATACTTTTGCATAGCTTCTTCATAAGAGTACCAGTCAGGATCAATTTCATCGGTCTTGTGTTTTATACAATCTATATGAACCTTAGAATAATAAGACCTGCCATTTCTCTTTACCCTGGGAACCGCATGGTATTTTACAAAACAAAGAGCCGCACCCTGAGTCATATTGTACATTTCCATGATTTGACTCAATGTGTAATAGTTATCAATGTCGATGACATCAAGAAGCTCAGAGAAATTTGCGTCAATAAGCTTTTTACTGTAGAAAGTATTACGCCCTTCGTAAACTTTAGGGATGCCTAATCTGTCACAACGTCCCCATACAGCTTTACGTCCAATTTTATACTTATCCATAATCTCTTGTAGGGTATAGTATTCTTGTTCTTGCTTACGCTTGTAACTTCTTTTTCTATAAGGTCCTGCATCCTCAAAGTATTTGTCAAGATCCTCACGACGGACAAGGGTTTTTCTACGTATTCTCACTGCCTTGATGATTCCGGAATAGAAACATCTATAAACAGTGCTAACACTCATATCAAGTAATAAGGCAACATCTGAGGGTGTCAAAAATGGTCGTGAAGCAACTGCATCTCTTTCTTTATCAAGAGCTGCTTCTTTTTCACTTTCCCGGACACTTTTTTTACGTTTTGCTTCACGTTTGCGAGATGCGTCACGTTCGCACTCTCTACAGCAGTATTTATTTGACATCTTGGATGCAATAAACTCTGCTCCACATGTTAAACATTTCTTTAATATCTTCATCTTTTTGGCATGTTAAAATCGTCCATTTCCTTTGCAGCAATTTTCAGGTATTTGCAGGAATTTTCACGAGGTGTCCAACATGTCAACGGGCGCACATTTATCACTTTTGCAGTTTTTGCATAAGGTGCCATATATGTCATTTTCCCATTGCCATTTGGTCGCAAAATTTAGGGATAGGAACGATATTTGAGCCAAATTTACCCTTAAAAACTGGTTGTAACAAGTTTCAAATGGAAAGTGTTAAAATGAAAAAAGCCACCAAAACGGTGGCTTTCAGACAGTTAGCGATATATTGTAATATTGTTGATAATCAGCTACTTACCGATGCAAAACCTCTCAAATATATTCCCCAATACCTGGTCTGTAGTGACTTCTCCGACGATATCTGAGAGGTGGAAGATACATTCTCTTAAGTCTTGGGAGATGAAATCTCCGGAAAGATTGGCGGATAAACCTTCTTGGACACGGTGGATGGATTCGAGGGCGTGAGTTAGGGCTTCGTAATGACGGATATTAGTGACGATGACGTCGTTTGAGGACAAAGAGGGAATATGAGCAGCTTGGATCAGAAGATCCTGCAACTTGTCGATATGCTCTCTTTTCTTAGCCGAGATGAAGATCGATTGCACGTTTTCGGGAAGGTCGGTCGGTTTAAACTGGCGATCGGTGAGCAGGTCGGCTTTGTTGAAAACGAGGATCAGCTGTTTACCTTCCGAGCGAGGTAGTATCTTTTCGGATAATTGGGCGATCTGCAAAGAAGCATCGGCTGCATCTATCATCCAAAGGACAATGTCTGCTTGGTCAAGCTTCTGGAAAGTCCGTTCGATACCGATACTTTCGATCGCATCGTGCGTTTCGCGGATGCCGGCGGTGTCGATGAAACGGAAAGTGATCCCTCCGATGTTGATCGTGTCTTCGATGACGTCACGGGTTGTACCGTGGATGTCGCTGACAATCGCTTTGTCTTCATTCAGCAGGACGTTCAGTAGAGTCGATTTTCCGGCATTTGTCTCACCTATGATCGCTACAGGAATGCCATTCTTGATCGCGTTTCCTACACTGAAAGAGTTGGCCAGACGCGATATGACTGTTTCGATATGGGCCGCCAATGTGCTGAGTTCGCTACGGTCGGCGAACTCCAACTCCTCGTGGTCGCTGAAATCCAGTTCCAGTTCCATCAAAGAAGTGATATGCAAAAGTTGTTCGCGCAAGTTCTTTAATTCATGGCTGAAACCACCGCGCATCTGGTTTAATGCCAAGCGGTGTTGACCGGCTGAGGTCGAGGCGATCAAGTCAGCGACCGCCTCGGCTTGGCTCAGGTCCATCTTGCCGTTCATGAAAGCACGTTGCGTATATTCGCCGGGGAGGGCGGAGCGGCAACCTCTTTCAATCAAAAGTTGCATGATTTGTTGCTGGATGTAGACGGAACCGTGGCAGGTAATTTCTACCGTGTCTTCGCCGGTAAAAGAATGAGGTGCGCGGAAAAGGGCGATCAGCACCTCGTCTATGAGCTCTTCACCACGCCTGATACTACCGTAACGCAGTGTATAGGCTTTCTGTGACAGCAGGCCTTTTCCTGCTGTACGCGGTACGAATATCGTGTTGCAGATTGCGATTGCTTCCGGTCCGGAGATGCGGATGACGGCAATCCCCCCGGCTCCGGGGGCAGTTGATACGGCGCAGATAGTATCTTCCATTAGTCTATACAGTTATTAATTCATATTTCTGTGTTCCAAGACCAATCTTTTCAGCATGTTCCAGTCCTGCTTGCCAGTTCGTGTCGGGGTGCATGAGGTGGAATTTGTCGCAACCTTCCAGATGTTCGTGATGCGGAGCGTCTGAAAGGCGGTTACCAGTCTCCAGGATCGGGGCCTTGATCACCATATCGGCACAAGCCTTGTCTAATGCGACCGGATCAAAAGAAGCGGCGATGCCCAGATCTGGCACAATCGCTGCATCATTGTGGTTCCAACAATCACATTCAGGTGAGACATTCATGATAAAGCTGATGTGGAAATTCGGCTTGCCGGACAAGACAGCTTTGGTATATTCGGCGATCTTGTAGTTTAAACGTTCAGACGTGTCGCCTTCACCCATGACGGCTCCGTCGTATTGGCAAAGAGCTACGCACTGGCCACAACCGACACATTTTCCGTAGTCGATTTCTGCTTTATGGGAAGCGTTCAAATGAATGGCATCGTGGCGGCAATGCTTGACGCATATATTGCAACCCTTGCAACTTTCGATGTCGATTCTGGGTTGTGATGCCGAGTGAAGTTCAAGTTTTCCACCTACGCTGGCGCATCCCATGCCGAGGTTCTTCAAAGCGCCGCCGAATCCGGTCTGCTCGTGTCCTTTGAAGTGGTTCATAGAAATAATGATATCTGCATCGGCAATAGCGGAACCGATTTTGGGAGCTTTACAATATTCACCGTCGATTTCGATTTCACGGTATTCGGTCCCTTTCAGGCCGTCGGCGATAATCACGTCGCATTTGGCGGAAATGGGGTTGAAACCGTTTTCCATTGCACTTTCCAAATGGTCTACTGCATTGGCGCGACGGCCTGAGTACAAGGTGTTGCAATCTGTCAGGAAAGGCTTCGCCCCTAAGTTGCGAAGCAACGTGGCCATCCGGGCTGCATAGTTTGGCCGGATAAAGGCCAGGTTACCAGGTTCGCCGAAGTGGATCTTGATCGCTACAAACTGATTCTGGAAATCAATGTTTGCTATGCCCGCACGTTTTACGAGACGTTCCATCTTGTCCAACAAGTTACTGGACGGGGTCGTACGGAGATTGGTAAAGTAAACTTTAGACGTTTCCATTTGTTTATTGGTTTTTATAGGGACAAAGGTACGAAAAAAACTATTCTTCCTGTAAGTTGTTGGTTTTGTAGATTGGCTTTTATATATTATTTTTGTGTCAAATCAGTTATACTATGGACATGTTTTGGTTAAACCATGAGCAGTTACTTAAAGGCGTAAATCTGGGTTTCCAGCGTTACTTATCCCGACAGGTCAAGTGGGACAGGAGGCTGATCGGTATCTTTGGAGCGAAAGGGGTGGGAAAAACAACGCTTTTGTTGCAGCGTATCAAATTGGCTTATGGCGATTCTCATGAAGCCCTGTATTTGCCTCTCGATAATATATGGTTTCAGGAACGGTGCATGTTGTCCGAAACGGTCAGGCAATTTTATGAAGAGGGGGGCAGGCATCTTTTTCTAGATAATGTCCATCGATATGGTAGCTGGGTACAGGCGATAGAGTGTTTACACGACGATTATCCTGATATGCAGATAGTGTTTGCTGCACCTTTGCTGGTTGAAGGAGAGAAGACGGAGATGCCTTTTGACGGGAAAGGCGATTGGTATACGTTGCATACCATGTCGTTCCGTGAATATTTGTCCTATGAAGGTGCGCTAGATCTCAAACCGGTCCCGTTGGACGAACTTTTGCTTAACCATGCGGAAGTGACGCAACAGGTGATGGATGAAGTAAACATAGTCCCCATTTTCCGGAATTATCTGGAACATGGTTGCTATCCTTTTTATTGGGAAGATCCGGATGCCTTCAACTTCCGTTTGCAGGATTTGGTGCGAGATTCGATCGATGTGGACCTTCCCGCCATTCGACAGATGAATAATGCCATGTTCCGGAAGATGAAACAATTGCTGATTCAACTTGCCCAAGAAGCTCCGGAATTTCCCCGCATGCAGGCTTTGACATCCAAATATGAGGCGGATAATACACATATACACCGGTTATTGGGTTATATAAAAGAGATAGGGGTGCTCCGCATTCTACAAGTCAGAAAAGAAGACGGCACACTGGCCCGTTCGTATCGCTCTTTCCTGGCGAACACGAATCTGATGGCAAGTCTTTTCCGGGAGATGGAGCGGGTTTACGTGGGTGAGACGTTTTTCGTTGATCAGATGTCTAATTGCGGGACTGTGGAGCTTTTGCATAATGGAGATTATCGTGTGAATGAAAAGTACACGTTCATGATCGGTGATCCGTTGATGGATTATGAGCGTATCAAGAATGTGGAAAATGCGTTTGCCGCTATACACGGACAGCCTAAAAGTGTAGGAAACAAAATACCTGTCTGGGCACTCGGTCTTTGTTATTGATTGATTTTGTCATCAACTAAATATGTAAGCTATGTTGGAAAATATGAAAAACAGACGGACGATCCGTAAATATACGACTCAGGACATTCCGGATGCTTTGTTGAATGAATTGTTGGAGGTTGCTGCCCGTGCATCCAATACGGGGAATATGCAACTGTATAGTGTGGTCATTACCCGCGATAAGGCAAATAAGGAAAAGTTGGCTCCTGCCCATTTCAATCAGCCGATGATTACGGCGGCTCCGGTTGTGCTCACCTTCTGTGCCGATGCCAACCGTTTTGTAAAATGGGCGGAGCTGCGCGATGCAGTGGCCGGTTTCGATAATTTCCAGACTTTTATCGCTTCGACTATCGATGCGATGCTGTTTGCCCAAAGTTTCTGTACAGCAGCAGAGGAAAAAGGATTGGGAATCTGCTATTTGGGAACGACGGCTTATAACGCAGATAAGATTATCGATGCCTTGTCGCTTCCACGCTTGGTTGTCCCTATCGTGACAGTCACGGTCGGCTATCCCGACGGAATGCCTGAACAGGTGGAACGCTTGCCACTCGGAGCGGTGGTTCACCAGGAGGTTTATACGGATTATACGCCTGCTTCTATCGATGCCTTATATCACGATAAGGAAGAGTTGGAAGTAAATAAACAATTTGTACGGGAGAATGATAAGGAAACATTGGCCCAGGTATTTACGGATGTACGTTATACGAAGGCCAACAATGAATATTTCTCCGACGTATTATTGAAAGTCTTGAAAGGGCAAGGCTTTTTGTAACCCTATGCGTTGTGGTTGCTAACCCTATGCTTTAACCTGCGTAACCCATAGGGTTAGCAACTGTAATGCATAGCTTTCTTTTAGATCCGGTCCAATACCGTTTCGATCAGGCCGGTCATGGAACCTTTGTATTCGGTATTCATGTCTTGGGCTACCCGACCGGCAATGATGCAGCACACGGTCATGGCACGATGTCCCATCAAGGCGGACAGTCCGGTGAGGGACGAACTTTCCATTTCGAAGTTGGTAATCCGGCTATCGTTGAACTCGAAAGCTTCTATTTTACGGTTCAGTTCCGGATCGGCGAGCGGCAAGCGGAGCTTGCGGCCTTGCGGACCGTAGAAGCCGTTGGCTGCAATCGTTACTCCCCGGATAATATCGTCTTGTGTGATCTGCTTGACCAGGGATGGATCGGCAGAAACGACATAGGGCTGGATGCCGCTTAGCTTCCATTTCAATTGTCTCATCAGTTCTGATTCGAAAGCCTTGTCGCGCACTTTCTCGGAGTCGGCATAAAAATACAGAACTCCGTCGAACCCGATTGATTTTCCTGCTGCCACATAGGTCCCGACAGGAACAAACGGTTGCAATCCTCCTGAAGTGCCGACACGTACCATTGTCAGTTGCCGAAATATCGGTTTGATGGTACGAGAAGCAAAGTCGATGTTTGCCAAAGCGTCCAGTTCATTCAGGACGATGTCGATATTGTCGGTTCCGATGCCGTGTGAAAGTGTTGTGATGCGCTTCCCTTTGTAAGTGCCGGTGATGGTATGGAATTCACGGCTCGACACTTCACATTCTTTCGTATCGAAGTAGGAGGCGACGGTGTTTACGCGATCGGGGTCGCCGACCATGATGATCTTGTCGGCGAGCTGTTCCGGTTTCAGATGCAGGTGAAAGCAACTGCCATCGGGATTAATGATAAGTTCGGAAGGTGCGATCATTTGATTTCAGGTTTATGATTTCAGGTTTATGATTTCAGATTTATGATTTATGTGTTGATGATAAATCATAAATCTGAAATCATAAATCCTTGTTAGTCTTTTAATGGTTTCGAAGGTGCATTTGACGGTTTGGCGATTGCCTCACGCATGCTGGTATCTGCTTCGATATTCTTCATCTTATAATAGTCCATGATACCCAAATTGCCATTACGGAAAGCTTCAGCCATGGCCTTGGGAACTTCGGCTTCGGCTTCGATAACCTTCGCACGGGCTTCCTGTGCTTTGGCTTTCATCTCCTGTTCGACGGCAACGGCCATGGCACGGCGTTCTTCAGCTTTTGCCTGGGCGATATTCTTGTCGGCTTGAGCCTGGTCCATTTGCAGATAAGCTCCGATGTTCTTGCCTATGTCGATATCAGCGATGTCGATGGACAAGATTTCAAATGCAGTCCCTGCATCCAGACCTTTGCGGAGAACCAGCTTGGAGATGGAATCCGGATTTTCCAGCACGCTTTTATGATTTTCAGACGAACCGATAGAAGATACGATACCTTCGCCGACACGGGCCAGAATCGTTTCTTCGCCCGCACCTCCGACTAATTGCTTGATGTTGGCCCGAACCGTCACACGTGCTTTGGCGATCAGCTGGATACCGTCTTTAGCGACGGCTGTGACGGGAGGTGTGTCGATGACTTTCGGGTTTACCGACATCTGCACGGCTTCGAATACGTCACGTCCTGCCAAGTCGATAGCGGTTGCCATCTGGAAAGGGAGGTCAATATTCGCTTTCGATGCGGAAACGAGGGCATGGACAACCTTTTCGACATGTCCGCCTGCCAGGTAGTGTGCTTCCAATTCGTCACGGGTCAGCGTTTTCAGACCTGCTTTGTGGGCTTCGATCATGGCGCGGGTGATGACATAAGGCGGCACGTTACGGATACGCATCAGGAAGAGCTGTATCAGCGAGATGTTGACACCTGAAACTTTTGCCGAGATCCACAGAAGGAACGGCACATAATAAAAGAAAATTACCAGCAGCAATATCGCTGCTCCCAAAAGGGCGAGAGGTACAAAGGTCATTTCCATGTGAGTAGAATTATGATTTATGAATTATGATTTATTTTTCAATTTTTAATTTTCACGATTACATTGTAGCCATCGACGCGTATTACCTCGACCGGCGTGTTTTCATCAATCAGCTCGTCCATCGATTTGGCTTCTACGGTGATCCCGTTAATGCGGGCCTTCCCGATTGGGGCGAGGCGTGAAAGTGTCAACCCTTCGTCGCCCGGCACGATTCCCAAGTCGCGGCTGGATACCAGCTTGGAATCGATGTCGGTTTTCAAAGCCACCCGGTTGAAGGATTTGGAACGCAACAACCAGATGAAAGAGGCCGCGAACACAAGCGATGATACCGCCAATGTTACATTGCCGATCGGCGTACTGACCGAATAGGCATAGAACAGGCCGCCGGCAGCAAAAAGGAATCCTCCGACACCGGCAACTGTGATACCCGGTAACATAAATATTTCCAGCAGGATAAGCACAATGGCTACAACCATTAGGAAGGCGATAATAAGCATTTCGAATATCATAGAGCCTTGTTTTATCGTTTGTTTTTCAGATAATTGATTTCGGCATTACGAGCTTTCTTCTCCAACTCGCCGGGCTGTTCCAACAAGGCGTTCAGTTGCTCTTCTGCTTGCAGGATGGTTGGCTTCAGTTGCTCTTTGCGGGCCTTGTTGCCTTCGGCGTAAGAGACGCGCAGGCCGTCGAGTTTTTCATTCAGCTCTTTGATCTGTTTGTTCAAGGCAACCACCTTTTCGTAGTAGCCCTTAGCTTCGGGGCTATTGATGTCATCCAGTTTGTAATAGACAATATTATTACCGATGATAAATTCAAAATCCTTTTCGATCTTTTTCTCTCCATAAGGTATTTCTGTGTGCGACAGACGAATCAGGTCGGCATAGTCGGAACTTTCTTTCCAGGAATCTCGGATAGCAGTGATCGCTGCACGGGCGCGTTTCACTTCTATGTCTTCGCTCTCCACCCGTTTATGCTCTGGATTCGGGATGAAGAGATAGACACAGGCTTTTCCTTCCGGCTGGAAACGATCGGATACAAACCATCCCAATCCTTTCACTTCATCGAAGACCATCATATAATCATTGTAGGGCGAATTGAACGGCATGCCCAACTGCTCTGGAGCCAGATAAGTGTCGGAATTGATGTTGTAGCGGGTGACGAAGAGGTCATAACCGCCAATCGAACCGTTCCCTTTGGAAGAATAATAGATCGTGGCGCCATCGGAAAGGACGAACGGGTAGTTGTCATCGTCATTGCTGTTGATGTTCATCGGTAATTGTTTCTCGTCCCCCCATTCGTCCATAAGCATGGACTGGGTAAAAAGGCAATAACGGTCGCCGTCTGTCGAATGAGCATAGTAAATCTTGTCGCCTTTCTGGTTCTTGTAGACGGTCGAGCTCACTGGCTCGTTTGTCTGGAAAAAATCTTTGTAGGAATCAAGTGTGCCGCTTTCTTCGCTTAGGATATAGGCGGAAAGGAAATCGTCTTTGTCCACGACCAAGCTATCTATGATCTGAACATCTTCCACCTTTTCCATCATGCGTTGTGCATTGTTTGCCAAGTCGAGCTTGGTTTCGAACGATTGCGGATCCTGCTTTTTCTTTGCCAGCAGGTTGATATATTCTTCCAGCATTTCTCCGGCTTCGTCGAAACGATAGGTCTTGTAGTAGACTTCGGACATATAACGGTATGCTTCTTGTACTTTGCGTTTGACAGCTACTTTCAAATGCTTTTCCGCACCGGTCAGATCACCGGTCTCGTAGCAGCAGACACCATACCAATGATTATAGGAGGAATTGCTTGGCGCTTGTTTGACCAGCTTTTCAAAGGCAGGTTTGGCTTCCGCGTACTTACCTTCATTGTATAATTTTTTTGCTTCAGCCAGACTTTGTGCGTGCAGCCCGCCGCAGAGTAACGTGATTCCTATTGTGTAAAACAGTTTATTAGATAACCAATTCATTGATTTATGATTTATGATTTATGATTTTGATTTTAGATTTATAATCCATAAATCTAAAATCATTACTTTTGTGTCCGATTACAAAAATAGGAATTAAAATCAAGAATCAAAACCCTTATTTTTTTATTCTTAATTTTTAATTCTTAATTAGTAAAGTATGGCAAAGTTGACAGAAGAGGAACTCCTGTTTCGTAAAGTAGAAGAGAAAGTCAAGAAGGCGATATTCGAATATGGTCTGATTGTGGATGGTGACCGTATATTGATCGGATTGTCGGGGGGAAAAGATTCGTTGGCGTTGGTGGACTTGCTCGGACGCCGTTCCAAGATATTCCGGCCTCGGTTCGAGGTGATCGTGACGCATATCGTGATGTCAAATATCCCTTATCGTTCGGATATTGACTACCTGAAAAGCCGGGCAGATGAGCACGGCCTTTCCTTTTTCGTGCATGAGACGAGCTTCGACGCTTCGACCGATACCCGCAAGTCTCCTTGTTTCCTTTGTTCTTGGACGCGGCGGAAAGCCTTGTTCGATATTGCAAAGAGGCATGGTTGCAACAAGATCGCCCTCGGGCATCATCAGGACGATATTCTCGAAACCCTTCTGATGAACATGATCCACCAGGGAGCGATCGGAACGATGCCACCGCGCCTAAAGATGGATAAGTTCGATATGGAGATTATCCGCCCCATGTGTCTGGTGGAGGAGAAAGATTTGACCCGGATTGCTGTGTGGAGAGGATATCGGAAACAGATCAAGAATTGCCCGTACGAATCCGGCTCCAGCCGTTCGGATATGAAGGAGGTACTGTCGCGTCTAGAGGCGATCAACCCTGAGGCGCGCTATAGCCTTTGGAGCAGTATGTCGAATATTCAGGCGGACTATCTTCCTAAAATCATAAATCATAAATCATAAATCATCTCATGCAAGGATTTTATACTATTCTGTTATTGGTCGCATCCAATATCTTTATGACGTGTGCTTGGTACGGACATTTGAAGATGAAGCAGCAGTTCAGTTGGTTCGAGCATCTGCCGTTGATCGGTGTTGTCTTGTTCAGCTGGTTTTTAGCGTTTTTTGAATATTGTTTTCAAGTCCCGGCAAACCGGATGGGTTTCCGTGATAATGGCGGGCCTTTTAACCTGATCCAATTGAAGGTGATCCAGGAGGTGATTACGCTGGTTGTCTTTGTCGGTTTTAGTTCGATTGCCTTCAAAGGCGAATCGTTTAAGTGGAACCATGCGCTGGCTTTCCTGTTTCTGGTGGCGGCAGTTTATCTGGTGTTTAAGAAATAAGATTTTAGTATCACTTCAAATCAGGACGAGACAGTGATAGAGAAGTTTGGGATTAGTGATAGGGAAAAAACGCCCTGTGTCACAAGCGGGTGTTGAGGGTGGCGTCTAAATAGCACAGTATCGCCTCCTTTTCATCCGGATGGAACCATCGGATGTCGGTATCCCGTTTGAACCAGGTCATTTGTTTGCGAGCGTAAACACGAGAGTTGCGTTTTATCTTTTCAATGGCGAAATCTAATGTCCATTCGCCATCCAGGTATTTGAACAGCTCTTTGTAGCCGACAGTGTTGAGGGAGTTCAATTTGCGGAAAGGATAAACGCGGCGTGCTTCTTCCAGCATGCCGTCGGCCATCATTTGGTCTACGCGGCGGTTGATGCGATCGTAAAGTTCTTCACGGTCGCGGGTAAGTCCTATCTGGATGATACGGAACGGCCGTTCTTTTCGGGTGTTGGTACGGAAGGAGGAATAGGGTTTGCCGGTCATGCGGCAGATTTCAACGGCATGGATTACGCGTTTGTAGTTGTTTCGATCTACTTCATTATAATGTATAGGGTCTGTTTCCTTCAACTCGGCAAGGATAGGGGAGAGGCCCTCTTCTTCAAATTGCTTGTAGATGGCGGTTCGGATTTCGGGGGTGACGGTGGGGATATCGTCGATCCCTTTTGTGACGGCATCGATATACATCATGCTACCACCTGTCATAACGACAGTCGGATGTGTCTGGTGGAGTTCCCTGAGTAGAGACATCACATCTTCCTCGAAACTGCTTGCGCTGTAATAATCGGTGAGTGACAATGTGCCGACCATATAATGGCGTACACGTGCCATCTGTTCAACCGTAGGAGCGGCTGTGCCTATCGGAAGGTCTTTGTAAAGCTGACGGGAGTCGGAAGAAATGATCGGAGAACCGAAATGCTCTGCTACACGCAGACTCAGTTCTGTCTTGCCGACTCCTGTCGGCCCCAATAATATGACAAGAGAGTTCATTAATCAAAAGCGCTCGTCGTCGTATGGGTTATCCATCGGTCCGTCGCCGAGCCCGTCGAAACCTTCTTTATCGAGTTCGTCGATATCGTATTCGGAATCGCCGTAGAAATCTTCACCTATTTCGGTGTTACCTGTTTTGGCGTCCATTTCGTCGAACGACATGATCTGAACAGGTGCTTCGCCGATAGATTTGCTGCATACGGCTTTGTCCAGATCTTTGCCTGGGATGATTTCACGGAGTTCCATGAAGAAAGCGCGTTCAGTCATATAATCGAAGACAAAAAGCAACTTCTGGTGTTCGTCTTCCAGAAGCTCTTCCAGACGTGTATCTTCCATTATATAATTGTCTACTTCGGAAGAAGTATCCATTTCAACCAATGTGATTTCCGTATTCTTGCTCCAGTCATCATCACAGATGAAGAAAGAACACATCTGGTCTTTTGTATACCCTACAGAATCCATAATGGCATTGTACAAATCCAGAAATGTTGCTTCTGAGTCGATCTTGATCTCACGTTTGAAGTCGTCAACTTCATCTGATAGAATTAAAAATCTAAATACCATAGTCGTTATTAGTTTTTTGTTGGTTCAAAAGTAGTAAAAAAAACAATGTGGCAATAAAATAATGTGCCAATATACCCCATAAAATTCATTCTTTCATTGGTACATTGGCACATTTTCAAATTGGCATATTATTTATTCATCGATCGAACCTCTGACGATACCGCGCTGGGATGATTTGATGAAGTTCAGAATCAGATCCCGTTCTTCACTAGGTTCGTATTCGGTTTCGATGGCTTTCAAAGCTTCCGTATTGTTGAGGCCGCGTGTATAAAGCGTACGGTAGATATCTTGGATCAAGAATACTTGGCTGTTGGTAAATCCGCGACGGCGTAATCCTACGATATTGATACCACAGTACACGATCGGATCACGTCCGATCAGGGTATAAGGAGGAATATCTTTGCCGATCCGGGAACCGCCTTGTATCATGACGTGCTTGGAGATACGGGAGAACTGGTGAACCAGGCTACCACCGCTAACGATGGCGAAGTCGTCGATCTCTACTTCTCCGGCTATCTGTGAAGCATTGCCGATAATGATATTATCTTTCAGCAAGCAATCATGGGCAATATGGGAATAGGCCATAATCAGGCAATTGTTGCCGACAACGGTTTTGCCTTTGGAGGCTGTTCCGCGATTGACGGTCACGCATTCGCGGAGAATGGTGTTGTTTCCGATTTCGGCAGTTGTAATTTCTCCTTTAAATTTCAGGTCTTGAGGGATACCGGCAATAACGGCTCCGGGAAATACCTGGCAATTATTGCCGATCCGGGCACCGTCTAAAATAGTCGCGTGCGAATAGATACGACAGTTGTCACCGATCACGACATCTTTTTCGATTACGGCGAAAGGGTCGACTGTTGTATTCTGACCGATTTTAGCTTCGGGATGAACGACTGCTAAAGGGGATATGTTCATAATGATTTATGATTTATTATTTATGATTTCGGATGTATGGTTTATCGTATCATGTCGTTACCATAAGTCATACATCTGAAATCATAAATCATTGATTTATTTATTCTTTACGATTTGTGCCATAAATTCGGCTTCGCTGACCAGCTTATCGCCTACGAATACATATCCTTTCATGGTTGAAATACCACGGCGGATGGGAGCCAGCAATTCCAAACGGAGGATCAGCGTATCGCCCGGAACGACTTTCTGGCGGAACTTAACGCCGTCGATCTTCATGAAATAAGTGGAATAGCGTTCCGGTTCGTCTACCGAATTCAGAACGAGCAATCCACCGGTCTGGGCCATCGCTTCAACTTGCAGTACACCCGGCATAACCGGTTCCTGGGGAAAATGACCTGTAAAGAAAGGTTCGTTGCTCGTGATGTTTTTCACACCTACGATATAGTTACCGCCGATTTCGATGATCTTGTCAACCAACAGGAACGGATAACGATGCGGGAGCAGTTCGCGGATACGGTTGATATCCATTACCGGAGTGCTGTTCGGATCATAGACGGGAGCCTGAACTTCGTTCTGTTTGATGTCCTTGCGGATCATGCGTGCCAACTGGTTGTTGATCTTATGTCCCGGACGGGTAGCGATTACGCGACCCCGGATCGGTTTGCCGATCAATGCCAGGTCACCGATCACATCGATCAGCTTGTGGCGTGCCGGCTCGTTGTCGAATACCAGCGGTTTATTGTTGATGTAGCCCAGGTCTTGTACGTCCTTATGCGGGATAGACAGCTTGTCGGCAAGATTGTCGAGCACCTCCTGCGATACTTTTTGGTCATAGATGACGATCGCATTGTCGAGGTCACCGCCTTTGATCAGGTTATTCTGCAACAACATCTCTACTTCGCGGACAAACACGAATGTGCGGGAAGCAGCCAATTCTGTCGGGAATTCACTCAGGTCGTTCAGCGTGGCGAACTGGTTGGAAAGCACAGACGAATTGAAGGAAATCAAAACATTGACGCTAAACTTGTCGTCCGGCAGGATAATGAGGGAAGAACCAGTTTCTTCATCCTTGACTTCGATCTTATGCTTTACGATATAGTAATCTTTCGGTGCGTTTTGCTCCACGACACCGGCTTTCTGAATCTCTTCACTGAAAAAACGGGAACTGCCGTCGAGAATCGGGAATTCGGGTGCATTCACCTCTATCAGGCAGTTATCTATTTCGTAGGCATATAAAGCTGCCATCGCATGTTCAATGGTGCTTACTTGGATTCCGTTTTTGGAAAGTACGGTTCCTCTCTGGGTCCCGGCTACGTTTTCAGCAACGGCATCGATTACAGGTTCTCCTTCCAGGTCAACACGTTTGATTTTGTATCCATGATTTTCGGGTGCAGGGTGGAAAGTAATCTGGATATCCAAGCCTGTATGCAACCCTTTTCCTTGCATAGAGAAACTCGTGGCAAGCGTCTTCTGTTTCTGCATACGATCTATATGATTTATGATTTATAATTTATGATTTGTTCATTGGCCATTGCGCGCATTGTCAATAGCCAATTTAAGTCGTTCTATCTCACGTTGCATCTGTCCCATCTGGCGGTACATATCCGGCAGGCGGTTGAAGATTGCGCTGGAACGCATAAACGCCTTTGCGTTGATAGCCGGAGCACCTAACAGGGTTGCCGGTTCTTTTACATCGCTGATCACGCCGCATTGTGCACCGAATACCACATGGTCCGCCACATGGATATGTCCGGATAACCCGGCTTGGCCTCCGAACATGCAATGGCTGCCGATCTTTACGGAACCCGCAATGCCCACCTGGGCTGCCATGACCGTGTTTTCGCCGACTTCCACGTTGTGAGCAATTTGTACCAGATTGTCCAGTTTGACACCCCGGCGGATGATGGTCGAGTCCATAACGGCGCGGTCTATCGTGGTATTGGCCCCGATTTCGACATCGTCTTCCAGTACGACATTACCCAACTGGGGGATCTTCTTGTAGTTATCGCCTTCGGGAGCGAAACCGAAACCGTCCGACCCGATCACGCTTCCGGCATGCAGAATGCAGTTGTTGCCGATTACGCAGCCGTTGTAGATGGTCGCGTGCGGATAGACCGTACAGTTATCGCCAATGGTCACATGGTCGCCGATATAAGCGTGCGGATAAATGCGGCTGTTCTTGCCGATCTTCACGTCTTCGCCGATGTAGGCGAAGTTGCCGACATAACATCCTTCGCCGACCGTTGCCGAACCGGCGATGAACGCCGTAGCGTCTATACCCGCTTTTTTGACATTGGCCTGTTCCACCATATTCAACAGTATGGCGAGCGAAGCATAAGCATTGGCAACCTTGACCAATGTGGCTTTTACCGGTTCGGCGGGAGTGAAATCATTGTTTACTAAAACAATGCTTGCTTCAGTTTGGTAGATAAAATGTTCATATTTGGGGTTTGCCAGAAAGGTCAATGTCCCCGGTTTACCTTCTTCTATCTTTGAGAAGTTGTTGACTTTCACTTCAGGATCGCCTTCGACGGTTCCACCTAAAACGCTCGCTATTTGTTGGGCTGAAAACTCCATTACTTAATCTTATTATATGTATTTCAAATGCAACTGCCCGGACTTGCTTCAAGGCAGTTTGCAAAAATGGTGAAAATTATTGGGATAGCCTATGCTTTACAGGGAATAATTCCTTTATCATGCAGATATCCTGCCATTTCGCGTTGTACGGCTTGGGCTGCTTCACGCGCTGCGGCGGCAAAATTCTCCGTTTTGTCTGCATATATGATAGCACGGGAAGAGTTTACCAGTAATCCGCACTGGTCGTTCATGCCGTACTGAGCCACTTCGGCGAGGCTTCCGCCCTGTGCGCCTACGCCCGGAACCAGCAGGAAGTGGTTGGGAGCGTGTTTGCGGATATCCAGGAACATTTTTCCCTGGGTAGCGCCTACCACATACATCATCTGTTCGTCTGTAGCCCAATCCTGCGACTTTTTCAATACCTTTTCGAACAGCCGTTCGCCGTTGGCATCTTCCGTCAACTGGAAATCGTGCGAGCCTTTGTTGGAGGTCAGTGCCAGCAGGATCACCCAGGCTTCCTGATAGATCAGGAACGGTTTCACGCTGTCTTCACCCATATACGGAGCGACCGTTACGGCATCCACCTTGATATGGTCGAAGAAAGAACGTGCATACATTTCGGAAGTGTTTCCGATGTCCCCGCGCTTTGCATCTGCAATGATAAACTGGTCGGGATAGTTTTCACGCAAGTAAGCGACAGTCTTTTCGAACGACAGCATCCCTTTTACGCCTAAACTTTCATAGAAGGCCAGGTTCGGTTTATAAGCCACGCAGTAATCGGCTGTCGCGTCGATAATCGCTTTGTTGAATGCGAAGATCGGATCTTCTTCTGACAATAGATGCTGCGGGATCTTCTTTATATCTGTATCGAGCCCCACGCAAAGGAAGGACTGCTTCTTCTTGATGTTTTCGAATAATTGCTGCTTGTTCATGTTGTTACGTGTAAAAAATTAGTCTAAAAATGATGTTATAGTTCAGACTCTTTCAGTCGTTCAGCGTTCTCGGCCACGATCAGTTGATCGAGGCATCCTTGTATATCCCCATCCATAAAGGCTGAAAGATTATAAATCGTGTAGTTGATGCGATGGTCGGTGATGCGTCCCTGCGGATAATTGTAGGTACGGATCTTCGCCGAGCGGTCGCCGGTGGAAACCATCGTCTTACGTTTGTTAGCAATGTCATCCAGATATTTCTGGTGTTCCTTGTCATATATAAACGAACGCAGGCGCGTGAGGGCGCGTTCCTTGTTCTTCGGCTGGTCGCGCGTTTCGGTACATTCGATGAGAATTTCCTCTACGACACCCGTATTCGGGTTCTTCCAGTTATAGCGCAGGCGTACGCCGGATTCTACCTTATTTACGTTCTGACCGCCCGCACCGCCGCTTCGGAAGGTATCCCATTTGATTTCTCCCTCGTTGATGACTACATCGAACTCTTCGGCTTCGGGCAGCACCGCCACGGATGCGGCGGATGTGTGTACACGTCCCTGTGTTTCGGTGGCAGGCACGCGTTGTACGCGATGTACACCCGATTCATATTTCAGCGTGCCATATACGTTGTCTCCCGTTACGGAGCAGATGATTTCCTTGAAACCGCCGGCTGCGCCCTCGTTGGCGCTGGATATTTCCAGTCTCCAGCCTTTTGCCTCACAATACTTGGTGTACATGCGGAAGAGGTCGCCTGCAAAAATGGCGGCTTCGTCTCCACCTGCACCACCGCGGATTTCGAGAATGGCGTTGCGGCTGTCCTGCGGGTCGGCGGGGACAAGCAGGAGCTTTATCTCTTCTTCCAGTTCAGGCTGGCGCGCCTGGCAGGCATCAAGTTCTTCGCGTGCCATTTCACGCATCTCGCTGATGATCTCTTCGTAATCTGCTTCATCAAATGCTTTCTTTAATGTTTCAACGGCATGATCTGCTTCATCCTGTGCTACAACGAAAGAGATATCTTTATTCTCCCCACGTCCGATGGACTGAAGGATCAGTTCCACGTTGATTTTTTCTTCTGCAATGGCACCAAAAACTTTTGCTGCGATTCCTGGCTGGTTTTTGATTCCTTTGATTGCGATCAGTGCAACTTCAGAGTTAGACTGAACACCGCTAAATAACATTTTCTCCATCTGATTATTCCTCCTCTGGTGTTGAAAGTTCAATTCCAAGTTCTTCTAGCTGTAATGTATCAACCGGTCCTGGAGCCTGTGTCATCAGGCATGAAGCATCTTTTACTTTCGGGAAGGCGATGACATCACGAATGCTGTCTTCTCCTGTTAACCACATAACAAGACGGTCAAGACCATAAGCTAAACCAGCATGTGGTGGTACTCCATATTTGAATGCATCTAATAAGAATCCAAAACGGTTGTGAGCATCTTCTTTTGTAAATCCAAGAGCTTCAAACATCTTCTCCTGAATATCATCCTGATGGATACGGATTGATCCACCACCAAGTTCTGTACCATTTAATACGATATCGTATGCTTTCGCACGGACATCTCCTGGTCTTTCATCAATGAATTCAAGATCTTCTTCAAATGGCATTGTAAATGGGTGATGCATTGCTGTGTAACGATTCTGTTCATCGCTCCACTCAAGTAATGGGAATTCTGTAACCCATAAGAACTTATACTGGGATTTGTCGATCATATCGTACTGTTTCGCAATGTGAAGTCTTAAGTTACCAAGCACATCAAAGACAACTTTGTCTTTGTCTGCGGCAAATAGTAATAAGTCTCCTGCCTGTCCATCCATTGCTTTGATCAGTGCATCCATCTCTTCTTCTTTCATGAATTTAGCGAAAGATGATTTCACTGTTCCATCGCTCTTTAACTGAATATATGCAAGTCCTTTCGCTCCGAAGTCTTTGGCGTAGTCAACGAATCCATCGATCTTCTTACGTCCAAGATCTCCTAAACCTTTAGCGTTTAATCCTCTTACAGATCCACCATTCTCTAATGCTCCTTTAAATACCATAAAGTCGCATCCGGCAACTGTATCGGATACATTCGTAAGTTCCATTTCAAAACGCATATCTGGTTTATCAGATCCGAAACGGTCCATTGCTTCTTTATAAGTCATGCGAAGCATAGGAAGCTGTACATCAATATCTAATACTTCTTTGAAGATCTTCTTTAACAGACGTTCATTTACATCGATCACATCATCGACATCAACAAATGAAAGTTCCATATCGATCTGTGTAAACTCTGGCTGGCGGTCTGCACGTAGATCTTCATCACGGAAACATTTTGCGATCTGATAGTAACGGTCGAATCCAGAGCACATTAAAAGCTGTTTAAACAGCTGTGGTGACTGTGGAAGTCCGTAAAATTCTCCTGGATGTACACGGCTTGGTACAAGATAATCTCTTGCTCCTTCTGGTGTACTCTTTCCTAAAACTGGTGTCTCGATCTCTAAGAATCCTTCATCCCCTAAGAAATTACGTACCATTCTTGTTACATCATTACGAATGCGTAAGTTTCTCTGAAGATTTGGTCTTCGAAGATCAAGATAACGGTATTTTAAACGAAGTTCATCTTTGACTGTCTGATTCTCGTCAATTGGAAATGGAGGAGTTTCTGATTCTGATAAGATACGTAATGTATGTACCTTAATCTCGATTTCTCCTGTCTTCAAGTTCTCGTTGATCGCTGCACTTCTCTTCTCTACAGTACCTACTGCTGCAACGACATACTCACTTCTTAAAGAGTTTGCCTTATTATAGTCTTCCTCAGATAATACTTCCTGATCAAAAACTAACTGTAAAATTCCTGAGCGGTCTCTTAAGTCTACAAATATAAGACTTCCTAAATTTCTTCGTTTCTGTACCCATCCCATGACAGTGACTTCTGTTCCGATAAGTTTGTTGCTTACCTCTGTACATCGGTGGGATCTGGCTAAACCTGACATTGATTCTGCCATGATATTTCCTCCTTCATCCTTTTCACTTTGTACGAAAGGCAGAGCCCGTATCTTCGGTTCTGCCTTATATATTCTTTTATGAATCTTTTCTTACAAGGATCTGTTCGATCTCTGCAGCGTAAAGTACGTGATAATCCTTCTCTGGATACCACTGTTCATCTAAAGATTTATCAACAAATCCTTCTGGATCCATTGGCTGAGAATATAACTTCTTACAGATCAGTACGATCTTTGCTTCCTCAAAAAATGGAATTCCATTCGCATCTGTTGGTGTCAGACGTGTCTTCGCGATCTTGTCTTCATCTCTTCCAGATACACTTCCAAGATAGCTTAAATCCTTCTTAAAAGTATCATCATAGAAAGATAATGTAAATGATTCTGACTGGTCAATGAATTCTTTTGTATATCTTTGTGGTCTTAAGACTGTCACAGCAACATTCTTACCCCACATAACACCTAAACCACCCCATGAGGCAGTCATTGTGTTAACTTTTCCTTCCTGATTCTTTGCAGTAACAAGCATCCATTCCTTACCAATCAGGCGAAATACGCTCTGGTCGAAATCTTCTGGTGCCACGATCGCATATTCACTCATGCATGTTACCTCCTTTCTTGTAATTATTACTCATTATATATGATTTTGTCAAAAATGTCACGAACTAGTATAAGAAAGCATGATTTTATTTTAAACAATCTGCGATCTTATCAAGCGAAATGGTCGTAACTTCTCTTGTTTCCATATTTTTGACATTTCCTTCATTCTTCGCTAATTCGTCATCACCAATGATGATCGTATTCTTGGCATTCAGCTTATTTGCATATTTCATCTGTGCTTTTACGCTTCTTCCAAGATAATCTGTTTCTACGACAAATCCCTGATCACGAAGATCTACAACGATCTGGTAAGCTTTTGCTTTTGCTTCCTGTCCAAGAATTCCTACATAAAGGTCAATATCTCTTGTGCATGGAAGATCTACTTTCTCTTCTTCTAAGAAATAAAGGATTCTCTCTACACCCATACCAAATCCAACAGATGGCATAGAAACTTTTCCATCGATCTCATGAACAAGATTGTCGTAACGTCCACCACCACATAAAGTAAATCCATCTTCATTTACAAATTCGAATACGGTCTTTGTATAGTAGTCTAATCCACGAACGATTTCTGTATCAACTTCATATGGAATATTTAATGCATCTAACAGACTCTTTAATTCTTCAAAATGTGCTTTACATTCATCATCTAAATAGTCGATCGTTCTTGGTGCATCTTTGACGATCTCTTTGCATTCTGGAACTTTACAGTCAATGACACGTAATGGATTCTTTTCCATACGTTCTCTGCATGTAGGACATAAATGTTCTTCATGTTCTTTTAAATATGCTAATAATGCTTTGTTGTATTCTTTTCTACAATTTTCACATCCAATGCTGTTGATGTGTAATTTTGCATCTTTTAACCCAATTTTCTTAATAAAAGTGGATACTAATGTGATCAGCTCTACTTCTGCTAATGGACTTTCCGCTCCGACAAATTCAACTCCGAACTGGTGGTGCTGTCTTAATCTTCCACTCTGTGGTTTTTCATAGCGAAATGCTGGTGTGATATAGAACATCTTGATCGGCTGTGGCTCATTTGCCAGACCATTCTGTAAATATGCACGGATCGCTCCTGCTGTTCCTTCTGGTTTTAATGAAATGCTTCTGTGTCCTTTATCTTCAAATGTATACATCTCTTTCTGGACAACGTCTGTTGTTTCTCCAACACCTCTCTGAAAAAGCTCTGTATGCTCAAATACTGGTGTGATGATCTCGTGAATATTATAGGATGCGCATAAATCTTTGAAAATATTCTCTAAATATGTGCGCTGGTCCATATCTTTTCCAAACCAGTCTTTTGTTCCTCTTGGTGCCTGTGTAATCATTCTTGTTCCTCCTCAAATAATTCATCCAGATTGCCTTTTTCCATCACAGTTTCCATAACTCCGTCTGAAAATGCGACTCTCTGGAATGCTAAAAATACTTTCATATCAAAATTCTTTACTTCATCGATCATGATATCAAGTGCAGTCTCAACATCAAATCCCTTTCTATAATCCCTGTTTGAGATCAATGCTCCGAAAATATCACATACATGCATGATCCTTCCAACTAATGGAATCTGTTTTCCTACCAGATTATGTGGATAACCGGTACCATCATAATGTTCATGATGATATAGAACTGCGTCTAAAACCGTCTGGTTATAATCGTAATCTGCAAGGATCGCATATCCAATGGATGGATGCATTCTCATATATCTTGTTTCGTCAACAGCCAGAATCTCATCTTCCACTTTCTCATTCATATAGAAATTAAGTCTTACTTTTCCAAGATCATGTAACATTCCTGCAACCGCAAGATCATAACACACTTCTTCTTGTAATCCTAATTCCTTGCCAACAAGATAAGCCAAATTACTGACAATGATACCATGACTGATCGTTTCTTTTATATCCGCATGGATCGGTGTCTCAATATCTGTTCGTCCATAACTGATTGCCATAATCAAACTCCTGTTTATATCATCTTTAATTCTTTTCTATGAATGATCTCATCAATTCGTGTAATGTATTGCTTTATATCTTTAAGATTTTCGATGCGGTCCACCTGATGGTCTTCCTGATGGACGATCTTTGAAGATGTACCAGCACCAACTGCTATAATATCATGTAATTCCTCCATAATCAAAATATTATAGAGACATTCTTTTCCTTTTTTTGAAAAACCGACATTCTCAAGGTTCCCTGGAATGTTTTTCTGCCGGTATAAATAATATGGTTCCATATCCATATCTCTTGCACATCCAGCAGCATAAGATACCATCTCTTCACTCGCTCCAAAGTGATATGTATCTTTCATTCGATTCAATCTCGATGAACGCTTGACTGCAAGTGCATGAACCGTTAAACTCTCTGGATCAAGTTTTTTGATCTCATCTAAAGTATAGGAAAGTTCTTCCATTCCTTCTTCTGGAAGCCCGCAGATCATATCCATATTAATGTTATCAATTCCAGCCTGTCTCGCAAGATTAAATTTCTCTTTGATATCTTGTGCGAAATGATTTCTTCCAATGAGTTTTAATGTCTTATCGTTCATTGACTGTGGATTGATACTGATCCTTGTCACACCATATTTCTTTAGAATCTTTAATTTCTCGAGATTCAAGCTGTCTGGCCGTCCTGCTTCCACAGTGATCTCCTGGATCTTTGAAAATGGGAATCTCTTATTAACCTCATATAACAGATATTCCAGATCTTCTTCTTTTAAAGATGTTGGTGTCCCCCCGCCAATATACATCGTCTGAAGTTCTTTGTGTGCATAAGTATTCGCCACAAAATCCAGTTCTTTCAATAAAGCTTCAAGATAGTCTTGTACAATATTCTCAAATTGATCGATCGAATACGATGTAAAAGAACAGTACAAACATGTGCTTGGACAAAATGGAATTCCTATATATAGACTGTATCCTTCTTTGTATGGAAATACTTTTAGCAGTTCTTTCTCTTTCTGAACGGTTTCTGTACATAATCTTGCTTTTTCTTCCGATGCCAGATAATCTTTTTGAAATCTGTGAATGATCTCTTCACTGCTCTCACCCTTTTCATATCCATCAAAAGCAATCTTTGTCGGACGGATCCCAGTCAACGTTCCCCATGGAAGCTGTTTGTCTAATGCTTTGGAAAATAACTGATAGATTCCTCGCTTCATCTGGTTTTTAAAAATCTTTTTATTTTCATAATCACCTAATAACTGGATCTCATCTTCTAACTCGCCCTTTTTATATAGTTTCATGATGATTTCCTGATATTTATAATCCACGTCCAGTATAAAATCATAGATAGAATCAACGTGATCCGTCAATTCTATCTTCTCTCCAAGCATAAATGCCAATATTAAACTTCGAATGTCATATTCATAAATGGTCTTGTTCTGAATTAGTCCAATCATAATCTATTGCAGAAACGGATTGCATCTGCTTTCCTCCTCGATCGTCGTTGGTGGTGTATGACCGGATAGTACCTTTGTCCATGGTGGGAGTACGAATAATTTCTCTCTGATCGCTGTCAGAAGATCATTCAAATTGCCTGTCGGAAAGTCTGTTCTTCCAATGCTCATCTGGAATAATGTATCTCCAGAGATCAGCCATCCATAATCTGCAAAATAATAGCATACTCCACCTTTTGTATGTCCTGGAACATGGATACATTTTACCTTTGTTCCTAATACATCTATGATTTCTCCATCTTTCACCAGATGGTTCGCTTTTAATGAGAGATCCATTCCCATCATCGCTCCGAGATTGAGCTGTGGATCTGCCAGAACTTCTGCTTCATCTTCATAAAGATAGATATCAAGATCTGGTTTTTGTTCCATCAGATATGGAAGGGCCATTACATGATCAAAATGTCCATGTGTCAGACATACGCCTGCAAGTTCCATTCCATCTTCTTCTAATGTACTCATAATACGTTCTCCCTGATCTCCCGGATCAAAGACGAATGCCTGATTTGTTTTTGTATTCTCAACAATATAGCAGTTTGTCTGCATCTGCCCAAGACAGATTGTTACCATCTTAAGAGGTCTGTCAAGTCTTAATGTTGTTTCACTCATATTTTCACCTATCCTGCTGTTCTTTCTATATCGATCACGCCTTCTACATTCCTGATCTTTGCAATAATACGGTTCAACTGCTCTACGCCTGTAATATCAAAGGACATACTAAGCGTTGCTCTTCCTTTCTTATTGTTCGATACATTGATCGTGATAATGTCAATATCTAATTCTAAGAAGATCTTTGATACTTCTGCTAACAATCCCTTTCGATTATTGGCATAAATATTGATCTCTGTCGTGTAAGTCTGTGTTGTTTCTGCTTCACTTACCTGCCATTCAGCTTCAATAAGTCTTGCTCGGTCAGATTCTGGCATATTCAGAAGATTCACACAATCTGTTCTGTGAATCGAAATTCCTCGTCCTCTTGTAATAAATCCAACGATCTCATCTCCTGGTACCGGATTACAACACTTTGAAAAACGAACAGCAACATCATTCGCTCCACGTACAACAATTCCTCCTTTGGATTTCTCATCCTTTTTCTTCTCTGGATTCGCTGCTGCCGCCTGTGCTGCTTCTGTTGTTTTCTGCAAGATTTGTTCATCCGTGATCTTCTGTTTCTGGATCTTACGGTCTTCTTCCTGCATCTTATTGATAACCTGGCCTTCTTTTAAACCACCATGCCCAACAGCTGCACATACAGAATCCCAGTCTTTAAATCCGTATTTTAGTTCAACCTTCTTAATATATTCAGGTTTCATAAGTTCTGAGAGCCTGATGCTCTTGCTCTTACAGTATTTTTCTAACAGTTCCTTACCTCTGACAATATTCTCTTCCTTGAATTGTCGTTTAAACCACTGATTGATCTTACTTCTTGCCTGTGCTGATTTTACGATTCCTAGCCAGTCTCTGCTAGGTCCTTTTGAATTCTGTGATGTAATGATCTCTACACGATCACCATTCTGCAAATGATAATCAAATGGTACCTGTCTTCCATTGACCCTGGCTCCAACCATCTTATTACCGACTGCACTATGGATTGAATATGCAAAATCGATCGGTGTCGAACCATTCGCCAGGTTTTTGACATCTCCATTCGGTGTAAAACAATATACCTGTTCTGCAAAGAGATCCAAGTTCGTCTTCAGCAAACTTAAAAACTCTTTGTTATCATCCATATCACGCTGCCATTCCAGCACTTCTCTTAACCAGCTTAACTTCTCTTCCTCTTTGTTAAGTCCCTTGGTATTATTATTTTCTTTATATTTCCAATGGGCTGCGATACCATATTCAGCAACACGATGCATCTCAAATGTACGGATCTGAATCTCAAATGGATGTCCTTCTGGTCCGATCAATGTTGTGTGAAGTGACTGATACATATTCGGTTTTGGCATCGCGATATAATCCTTGAATCTTCCTGGGATTGGTTTATACATCTCATGAATGATTCCAAGTGCCGCATAACAGTCCTTAACCGTATCAACCTTGATCCGAACTGCAAATAAGTCATAAATCTGATCGATCGTCTTATGCTGATTGACCATCTTCTTATATATACTGAACATGTGTTTCACACGGCCATCAATCTCTGCCTTAATTCCAGCGTGGTCAATATGTCCTTTCACTTCGTCAACGATTTCCTGAATGAATGCTTCTCTTTCTTCCTTTGCAGAATCAAGAGAGCGTTCTAAATCTTCATAAACATCTGGTTTTAAATATCGAAGTGCCAGATCATCTAATTCAACTTTGATCTTGGAAATACCAAGACGATGTGCGATCGGTGCATAAATATCCATCGTTTCTCTGGATTTCTCTTTTTGCTTCTCTGGACGCATAAACTGCATGGTACGCATATTATGCAAACGGTCAGCAAGTTTGATCAGAATCACTCGGATATCTTTTGCCATTGCAAGAAACATCTTTCGTAAGTTCTCCGCCTGAACTTCGATCTTATCTTTGGAATAACTTAATTGTCCTAACTTTGTTACGCCATCAACTAACTGGGCAACTTCTTCCCCAAAATCTCTTACAATATCTTCATGGGTTGTTTCCGTGTCTTCTACTACATCATGAAGCAGTCCTGCCATAATCGTTTCTTTATCAAGTTCTAATTCTGCCAATATGATCGCAACACAAATAGGATGAATAATATATGGCTCTCCAGACTTTCGTTTCTGTTTCTCGTGTGCCTTATATGCTACTTTATAGGCACGTTCTACAGCCTCAATATCTTCTTCATCATAAATGCTTTGCATGGTTGTGATCAGCTGTCGTTTCAGTTCCTCAGGCGGTGTGAAACTATCTGGACTGCTGATATCCTTCTTTACACGATTAATGTTTGTTCTGCTTTCTTGTTTCATGCACGGATACCTCTTGTTTCTTTTGATTATTTTTTAAGCTTTGATTCGCAGTAAATACAGCGATATACTTGGTGTTCTCTGTCTGTCAATTTAAACACATGATCGATTTCTTGTTCTACAGATGTAATACATCTTGGATTCTTGCATTTTGCAATATTCACGATCTTCTCTGGAAGTTCTACTTTGTGTTTGGACTTTACACTGCCATTTTCAATGACACATACCGTAACTTCTGGATCTATATAACCTAAAACATCAAAGTTCACTTCAAATGCATCTGAAATCTTAATGATATCTTTCTTGCCCATTTTGCTGCTTTTTACATTCTTAATGATCGCAACACTGCAATCTAACTGATCTAATCCAAGACTATTATAAATCTGCATTCCGCGTCCTGCACGGATATGATCTAATACGATTCCATTCTTAATGCTATCAATGTTCATCTGCACTTACCCCCAGTAATTCCATGATCAATGCCATTCTTACATGTTTTCCATTCAATACCTGTTTAAAATAGCAGGCTCTTGGATCGTTATCAACTTTTACAGAAATCTCATTCACACGAGGTAATGGATGTAAAATAGAAAGATCCTTCTTGGCGATCTTTAATTTATCCATATCTAAGATATAGCTATCCTTCAATCTTACATAATCAGCTTCATTAAAGAAACGTTCTCTCTGTACTCGTGTCATATAAAGAATGTCAAGCTGTGGCATCACATCTTCCATCTTATCAACTTCTGTAAATGTGATTCCTTTCTTCTCAAAAACATCTTTCTTCAGATACTCTGGAATCTGGAGTTCTTCTGGAGAAATTAAAATATAATTGATTCCTTCATATCTTGATAATGCTTTGATCAGAGAATGCACTGTTCGTCCAAATTTTAAATCTCCACAAAATCCAATCGTGAAATTATTTAAACGTCCCTTTTCTCTTCGAATTGTTAAAAGGTCTGTCAATGTCTGTGTTGGATGATTATGACCACCGTCTCCTGCATTGATCACAGGGATATTTACATACTGTGACGCTACATATGGCGCTCCTTCCTTTGGATGACGCATCGCAATGATATCTGCATAACATTCAATGACTCTTGCTGTATCTGCAACACTTTCTCCTTTAGATGCAGATGATGAATCAGCAGAAGAAAATCCAAGAACACTTCCCCCTAATTCAAGCATTGCTGCTTCAAAGCTTAATCTTGTTCTTGTACTTGGTTCAAAGAACAGCGTTGCTAATTTCTTGTGTTTGCACACTTCCTGATACTTCTCAGGATTCTTTGCGATGTCATCAGCGCGGTCTAATAATCTATCAATATCTTCCACGCTTAAATCCATCGGATCAATCAAATGTCTCATTACATATTCCTCCTAATGGTTTGTCCTACCTTCAATTCTACATTTTTAGGCACCTAGTGTCAATTCTTTACTTCTGATTTTAGACGAAGAACGCCCTTGTCTACCATAAATACTGGTCGATACGATAATTTTGACTTTCTAAGTCCCTCTTCTCCAGCATCGTCTTCTCTGTTCACATATTTGAAATCTTCCATCTCATGGATCACAAACTGTTGATTGATCATCGGATAAGCTCCTTGGATATCTGCAAAAGCTTTTTCAATATGAACGATAAATGTATCTTCATTTGATGCACGTTCACCGATTGAAAATCCTACAACCTTTCCTTCCGCACGCAGAACACCTCCGACAAGTCCTAATTCTTTATAATTGATCACACAATTTTTAGAAACACAGATCTCGTCATGTTTCTCTATATCTTCTGGATCACAATTTTGCATCTTCCATTCCATCAGCATTGCCAGTACTTCTAACTGATTTTCATCGGAAAGTGGTTCATAGGACCATTCATGATTTTCTTTAAAACGATTGATATGATTCCTCTTTCCATGAAGTTTCTTTCCTGATAATGTTGCGAGTTTTTCTCTGTCATAAATATATTCTGAGATATCTCTGTCATATTCAATCTCATAAATATCTCCAAATATTTCACGAAACTCTTCTTCCATCTCATGAGTTACACCATGTAATACAAACGGAATCTTTTTTTCTTTGCAATCATCCATAAAATATTGCAATACTTTCTTTTTATTTCCTTTTCCAAGTGGATAACAAAAAGAACCTCCCTCCTCATCAGTATGAGATACAAATAATCCATCTATGATCGCATACTTTACTTGATAAAAAGAACTCCATAAAATAATATTCGCTGTTGCATAATCACAACTTCTTGTATCATCTGCTAAGATACATCGATCAATTTCTTCCTTATCTTC
>OGZW01000157.1_pt1 | contig 45499 bp, 39 predicted proteins | sample 1577001 | NCBI WGS metagenome assembly OGZW01 (sample SAMEA3541519, study PRJEB24748) | human gut metagenome | biome: human gut; feature: human-associated habitat; material: faeces | place: China | collected 2012 | reverse complement strand
CATCATCCTGCTCTGTCACCAAAAACAAATGTGGAGAAGAATGACGTTTTCCTTGGCTTTGATAATAACTTTCTTCCACAATGAATATGCCGGAAAAATCTGCCGGCAGATCCTGTATTTTATTGTTACACGGTGTATTAACATGCTCCGCATATGGATATATCTCTCCTGCTTCCTTCATTTTTTGAAATTGTTCCTGATTATCAAAGTGACCTGTCATCATGTTAATAAATTGCTCAAATTTGGATATATTTCCTGTATGGCTCATATAGTTCTCCTCTCTCAACGATATTTTCTCTCATTATACACCCATCCATATGATAAGAAAAGAATATCTCACCGCTGAGAGATTTCGATGCATTTTTTAGCAGGATTCAATGCATCTAATATGTGTCTTATATAATGACAGTGTATTGATATCAGACACTTATTTGAGTATACTATACTTGAATGGAGATGTTCTGTATGGCAACAACTAATTTAAATATTCGTACAGACAAGGCAATCAAGGACCAGGCGGAGGAAATCTTCAATGAGCTTGGTCTGAATATGACAACTGCTGTAAATATGTTCCTGAGAACCGCTATCCGTGAGCATGGTATTCCTTTTGAATTAAAACTGGAAGTACCGAATGATACGACATTCAGTTTACCAATCAGTTTAAAAAAGATTTGAAGCTTGCCAAAAAGCAAAATAAAAATCTTGATAAACTGTTTGAGGTAATCGATATTCTGGCGAATGGCGGTACGCTGGAAGCAAAATACAGAGACCAGGATCTTACAGGCAACTATAAGGGCACGCGTGAGTGTCACATTGAATCAGACTGGTTACTCATTTATGAGATTCAGAACAACGTTTTAGTACTCATGCTTTACAGACTTGGTGCGCACTCAGAACTATTCAAAAAATAGATTTAAAAAACAGAATAGCAATTCAGAAAGCATCTATCAGAAATGGTAGGTGCTTTTTGAAAACTCATTTTCAAATTGGTCACTCCTATTCAACTCCCGATTCAACCAATTCTCCTTGACATCAAGACCACCGTCTCGACCCGGAATCTGATCCTTATTTCTTTGTACTTTCTTCCAACTCCAGCATGTACCTATCAAAGTCGGACATGAATAATCTGTCCTGTATCACGCGATATTTTTCAAATTCTGTCTCCGCATGAAGCTTTGCAATTTCAGCTGTCACCTTACCTGCATCCTGCAAAATACCGTAATCAAACATTTCAATGAAGCTATTGAGCCTTTTTTCCCAATCCTGCATTGTAAGTGGGATATGCCGTAATGTCATGCTTTCAGCAAAATCCAGATATGCCGTAACCATACGGTTTAGCTGCTTCATTTCATCCTGACTCAAATAATTCTTAGCAACCATAACACCGCTGTTCTTAATCTTTCCTTCCGGAGCATCTGCCCTGGTTGTTAGTCCCATAATAACCAGCAATTTTTCTACAGACTAAATATACAAGTAATAATACAAAAAAGCATATCACATAAAGATATTGATAATCAAATATCCAGAAATCGACTTTGAGCAGATACAATAATACCGAAATGCTTTCTTTACTGTCATATAAATCTTTTTCAAAATAAGTAAAATCCACTCTGTACGACTGAATAATTACTCCACTCAACTCCAGTAAAGCAAACCATACATTTATGTAATGTTGTTTATCTAATGGAATTTCATATACTGTTTTAACAATACAAAATAGTATCAAAGATACCAACAGACTAAGCCAAAAAAATTTTAATTTATTTATTGAATACCACTCATCAAATAATGTTATTCCAATTATTAGTAACGTTTTAAACATAACAATCTCTAATGGTATATATAATTTCTGTTTAGCCTTTTTTTGCAAAACACAAAGCATTAACGAAAGAAAAATGCAACCTGTCAATGCAATTGGGATATTCTCTATAATCACATAAAATGGAATAATACCAAAAAGAAATCCACCATAAAAACAAATAATATATTCATTCCATTCTTTCTTCTTAGAAGTAAGTAAAAATAAACTTATTATCAGCTCTAATACATTTACGCACTCATTAAATATATTATAACTCTCCGTTATTTTCATTATTCTTTCCTCCATTTAATGATAAAACAGGAATTAATATCTTACCGTAAATATCTCATTTTTCTTTCGGCTTGTACAATTCGGCTCTCTTGGCGATATTACCAGGCAGCACTTTACCTTCTTCCTCGCCAAACTCGACTTTTACATTGATTCCGCTGTCAGTTTTTGTGGGAAAGCAATACAACCGTCTCCACATGTGGACACACTATTAATATAAATAGGAAATTTTAGTTTTGCTAGACTATATGTTTCGTAGTATATTAGTGCGATTTATCGCATCAAAAAAGAACCACAACTGAGGTGACTCCTTAATGACTGTACGGTTGTATCCAACTTATTTATTCTTTTCCTGCAGTTTCAGCAGATATTCCTCTTCTGCCTGTTCCAAGCGTTTCTGAATTGCTTCCTCCGATGGCAACTGAGACTTAATCTCATTCATCCGAATGTTATCATAGGTTGCAACTCCCATAGGTGTTTCAATTCCCTGAAATGCCCACTGTACCTCCGTCTGGTCCTTATCCTTACATATAAGCAATCCTATTGTCGGATTGTCATCATCCGTTTTCATAAGCTGATCTACTGCATTCACATAAAAATTCAGTTTTCCGGCAAATTCCGGTTCAAAGGATACCGCTTTCAACTCAACGACAACATAGCATCGAAGTTTTATATGATAAAAAAGCATATCAATCTTTCTGGTTTTCCCGGCTACAATAATCTCTTTCTGACGTCCTATAAAAGCAAAACCTGATCCAAGTTCCAGCAAAAATCTTGTTATGTTCTGTTCCAACGCATCTTCTAATTCTTTTTCATCATAGCCTGCCGGTAATGAAACAAACCCAAAATCATAAGTATCCTTAACAATTTCCTGTGCCAATTTTCCCTGTATGGTCGGAAGTTTTTCAGCAAAATTAGTCAGGGCATTACCCGATGATTGATATAAATGAGCCTTTATATTATCAATCAGGACACTTCTGCTCCAGCTCTCCTCTATCGTTTTTCTGACATAGAACAAAGCCTCTTCTACCGTTTTGCACTTTGTAACTATTTCTATATGATGTCCCCATGGAACGAAACCGAAAAATTTAGGAAAGTTAATTTCTGCAACAAGCTGTTGCAGTTTTTCATTTTGATCTAATTCCACACCGACCTGCTGCAGTTTTAGGCTTTTCATATCAAGACTTTCCTCCATATGATGTGCCAGTTCTGAAAAGCTTTCATTTCCAGAATAGAATAGATACCATTTTTTCATATTCCAAAGATTTCTTGCTGAAAATCCTTTCGCTTTGGGGAATTCATTCTGCAGATCAAGACTAAGCTGCTCCACAATTCCTTTTCCCCATTTCTCCTCTGCTTTTCTCTCAACCAGATCCCGTCCCAACTGCCAGTTAAAGAAAAGCTGCTCTGTATTTACTTTGACCACTGATTTTATCTGTGCTGACACATAACGCTGCTTCACATCGTGAACCCAGCTCACATAATCAGAATCCAATCTGATGTCATGTGACTTCACAACATGCGGTTTTAATTCTTCTGACATATTGTTCCTCATTTCTTCAAAATATTTTCATATTTTAATTGTTTTTGATACATTTATACTTTAGTATATCATAAACGGCACGATCCTACTACAAAAATAAAAATGTTACTGGATCATCACTCTATTTTTTTCTTCGTCTCTTTCCGGTCAATCAATGCGTCCACATAACCCTGCACACGGCATTGATCAAATTTATCCAGTTTACGATACTTAACCACTACCGATACCTCACTTTGTCTGAGATTTAACTTTTGTGCATTCTCCAATTCCATAACCTCGCTCACGGGAATCCCCATGCCTTCACATATTTTTCGGATATTATTCTCCCGCACTTCGTAGTCTTCTTTTTTGATAATGCTCCATATCGTACTTTATGGAATCCCACTATCTTTTGCAAAACGATATACGGATATTCCATTTTCTTCTAAGTAATCCATCAATTTTTTTCTAACTGTGCCCGTAATATGTCCTTCCCCCTTGCCTACTATTGTTCTGTAGCTACAATAAGTATACTTTTTTCAAGATTGTTCTTTCAACATATATGTTTCGTATTAAATAGTGTGATTTATCGTACTAAGCCGACAAATTTGCCGCTATACATCATTCATTCAAAAATCTGTTTTCGTATCTTATCGAAGTCAAAGGGATTATACTCCATAAAATTTCCACTTTTTTGGAAATTTCAGCCTGAAATTATTTTTTTTGCTTTTTTTGATACAATTCAATAATACACTTTGCTCTGTAACACAGTAAGTATCAACAATGGAATCATTTTCTTTTTAGTAGTTTTTCTCATCTGTGTTCTTCTCCCTTCTTTCATTCACCCAGAACACAGCATCCTCATTTTTTCAAAAGAAAAGAGAAATCCTGTTCCTGACATCCCTCTCTCTTATTTTAATCTAATTATTATGTCTAATTTGTCACTATATTTATTTAGCAAAATATTCTGCTTCTGTACGCTTTACCAAAAATCATCCAAGTCTGAAAATTATCAAAAACGGATCTTCGAATATTTCTTTCAAAGATCCGTTTTGTTTTCACACAATAATTTTATTGATTTTTTATTTCAAACATCATAATAGTTACAACCAATTCCATACACTCGAATGTAATATGCATCCTTTAAATCTCTGCATTTTCACTGACAGAAGTCATATTCAGCATTTTACTCTTCCATACTATTAATTCATAGGTCACAATCACAAACAATTATGATGTACAAATCATTCCATCCGATAGTTTAATGACATTTTCACACTTCATGGCAACATCCATATCATGCGTTACAATCACAACTGTTTTTTTCAATTTATGCATCTGGACAAAAATATCCATAATCTCTCCGGCAGTTTCCTGATCAACATTACCGGTTGGCTCATCTGCAAGTATCAGATCCGGATCATTGATTAATGCTCTTGCGATTGCGACACGCTGTTTTTGTCCACCTGAAAGCTCTGTTGGCAAATGCTTCTCTCTTTCTTCCAATCCTAACATGGAAATAAGAGAGTGATAATATTCCATATCTATTTTTTTCTTTGCAATTAATCGTGGAAGCAAAATATTTTCCTTCGCCGTGAGTTCGTCAATCAGTCTAAAATCCTGATATACAAACCCGACCTCCATATTGCGATATTTCGCCTGTTGCCCCGCATTATAATGGCTAATATCAGATCCCTTAAAGAAGATCTTCCCCTCTGTTGGCAGATCAAGTAACCCGATCATATTCATCAAAGTCGACTTTCCTGAACCGCTTTTCCCAATAATAGCGTAATTATGTCCCTGTTCAAGTTCTAAATCAATCGACTTTAATGCCTGGACCTGATTCTTTTTGCCTTTTCCATATACCTTACTTACATTTTCAATCTTAATCATAGCACTCATTCGCATTTATTCCTCCCTTCCTTTTGTCCGCATGTGCAGATAATAACAATTGTACCAATAATAAGTAATGAAACTGCTACACTTACCAATACTGTCTGTAGAAGATTACCATTCCATAAATCATACTTTGGAATGGCTTCCACCCACGGCTTGCTAAGTATGAGTGCATCATATGTATCATTCTCATACGCATTCCGCATCAAGTCGTTTGCATATGCTGCAATTCTGGAATACACCCACACAGGCAGTATACTGATGCATCCTCCAAAAAGACCTATTTTTCCAAATCTCATCCAAAGAAGAAGTCGTATTTTCCTTTTTGTCATTCCCAAATCATTTAATAACATTCTTTCTTTTTTCATGGAAAAAATATTCATGGATATCGTATTGCCCGCACTGAGAATGCTTAACAAAATTAACACAGCAAGCAACAGGTAAAAAATAGCCATCACTCTTTTGCTGATCATCTGTTTTTCCCGAAGTATACTAAACACATCTATCTGCGCCATATACTTAGCCTCGCTGACATATTTTGACCATGTCTTATCAAAGGATTTTAATGCAGTATCGTTGTATTTTTTCAGTGTAACTCCTACTCTGGTATAATTTTTATTAGGAAGTTTCCATTTTGTAAATGCATCTGTTGATGTTAGAACATTAACAGTGTTCACGCCATTATCGTCCTCAAAATAAAACGAATCCAAATCAGCATCAACCAGTACAATTCCACCTATCCTTGCATCCAATGGAATCATTTTTTCAAAGCACAAAAATTCTTTTGTCACATTTTGCACGGTAACCTTATAACTGCTTTTTTGATTCTCGTATCCTTTTGAAATCTGTCCTAACATGCATTCTGTGCTCTCATCTAACGCCTTATCTCTTATAAAGTCTACCAATGGTAACTTGTCCCCCACCTTAAAGTAACTTGCCAGATCCTGATCCGTGACCATCAATAGAACTTCCTCTCCTGTTTCTATCTTCTTTCTGTCTATCTCTCCCGCAATAAGATTATTTTTTGCAAAAGACATCACTTCCTCAGTGGAGAGTCCGATGGTTGGCGTATGAAACACCTGCTTCTTTTTCAGATCTACACCCAGATACTTCAAATACTCAACACTTGCCAGCGCATCAATCTGATCATTCACAGAATCACTTATTGCTTCTGAAACTTCTGACTGTTGCATCAGCTTATTTGACAACATATCCGTCTTATTAACCACAAGAGCGGTAGAATAATCTACAATTGCCCCCTTTGCACTTTTAACATTCTCGTTTGATTTTAACTCTTGAAACATCTCCGTAGTTACTCCGCTATTATGCATATATTGTAAATAACCGGAATACACATCTACTGGTGACTGTTTCATATAGTAATCAAACCCCTTTATTCTTGCCTCTTTCAATTGAGCATCATAGTTGCCTGTATCGTCAGCAATCTTACATTGAAAAAATTGATATCCAAACACTGCCGAAACAAGCACAAGGCATATTATAATATTAGGCAGTATACGATACCTGATTTTGTCAATTCCCATGTAATGATTTAAAAGATAATAGAGATTTTTACACTCAAATTTTCTTTTCTTCTTTGTGACTTTCTTCATTTCATATTGTATTGGTTTCATACGAATTAACTGCACAAGGTTGATGATTGTAGCAACGACAACACTAACACCAACAACAAAAGCAGCAGTGGTATATGGGTTCCATGTCACCTTGTTAATATACGGAATATAAAATGAATCAAAATCAACCACAGATAGTAAATGTATATTTAATAAATCATTTGCGAGGCTGATAAGAAATTCATATCCCCATTTTCCACAAAAAATTCCTGCTAATATGGTCACTGCCAATACAATCAACATTTCCATACTATAAAACAGTGCAATCTTTTTGCTATTCATTCCCAGCCGAAGCAGAGTCCCATAGTAATCATACTTTCTACGGATATCCATACGAATCGAGTCAAATATCCCCACCAAAACCAGTATAAAAATTAACAGCAATAATACCGGCATAAGATACTTTGTATATCCATCGACTGATATATTTCCATTTTCCATACTGCTTGAAACAACATTTGCCAAACTATCTCCATTCGTATCTGCTCCCAGTATATTCGCTATGGTCCATTCTCTGCCAAAAGACCTGTCAGTAGTAATATGTAAGTCTGATAATAAATCAGAATCATCTAAATAGGACTGTACTACATTGGCAGAATTTTCCTTTTTTACTACATCCGCCAAAATATGTATTCCTTTTGGATTCTTTACTTCTTCCGGATAAATATATGCATATGGGAAATTTACATTGTTCATATTACTGGTAGAAAACATTTCTTCCGGATAAAATCTTGTATCATATGTTTCACCGGTATCCTGTTTTTGAACCTCTATAATTCCAACCAATGTATATGTTACATTTTCTGACGTATCATCGCATGTCAATTGAATCTTTTGTCCTAACTTTTCCGCCAAACCATTCGATTTTAACGTGATACGATCTATGCATATTTCCCCTTTTTTATTCGGATACCTTCCTTTCACCGGATTAACATAATACATATCCTCTGTTTTTTGATCCTTAACCGCACCAACTTCAATACTATTTCCGGTTTCCAAAAAGCGATACTTTCCCTGATCAAAAACATACCCCAACTCCGAAAAACGATTGTCTTTTTCAATAACATCCTTTAATTTATCACTCACTTGACAGAAAGCAACATCATAATTGCCATAATCTGATAAAAGTGTATCTGTATATAGCAACTTTCCTGTCCTCGTTAATAACAGGGAGATTACAATTGCAATAACCCCTAAAAAAATCGTGCAACCAAACAATGCAAAATTTCTTTTCGACTTTTTTACATCTGTTCTAATAAATCCCCAAAATAATTTCATAAAATTCCCCCATTCCCTCTATAAAAACGCTTAAACAAAAAACCAAATACTATTTCTATTATCGTATCATATAACAATTGATTTGTCCAACATCTCCATACGCCAGTTTTTAATTGCGTCAATAATACTCATTTAATTTTCAAAGCTTTCACTTTCCTTCCATCTCCATCCACATCTTCTTTTTCTGTAGCACCTGTCCTTCCTCAATCTCCGGACGGATGATTGACTTTATCACTTCTTCCGGAGCCTCTGCCTGCAGCAGATCCCTTATCACATTTCTTCGTATCTCACCAATCCACTCGGAAGAATAAATGTCAAGAAGCGTCAGCGAATCAAAGTTTTCTACAAACCACGCTTTCCGTTCCGCTTCCTCCCGTTCCTTCTCCGCATGAAGGGCTGACTGTATCATGCCGGCGGTGATGGTCGGCTCTCCTGCCTTTCCCTTTTTATCATTCGGAGTAGAATGAATCTTCTTTTCCATCTCATCAAGATCCATCATCATAAACGTAAAAGCATCCAGTTCATACAGCCTGATATTTTCATTTTTGTCTTTCTGCAGTTTCAGATAATTTAAGGATTCTTCGCCGAGAAAATCGCACTCTTCCATCGGCTTTTCCTGTTTTTCTTTCTGCTCTTTGGGATTAAAAATGCCACACTTTCTTGCTTCTAAGTATTGTTCATGCTCCCACGGAAACCACTTTTTATCACGGATCGGATTTTCCCCACGCACAAAGATGATACATTCATCATCCGGTAAAAGACGCAGCTCATACTCTAACATCAACTCTCTGCCGAGTACATCATAGTTCTGACTATATGAACCGCTGGAGCCTTTGCTTTCCCCACTGGTTCTTTTATCAATCGTCCACTTACCAAGCAACTTTGACACATACTCGTAGGTACTTGCTTCATTTCCACCAAGATAGATAAAGGTATCGCAGTTCCCCACAATTCCCTCCCATGCACCATCCGCAAACAGTGTTTTTAACTGTGCCAGAGACTGTAAAATCGGCACACAGTACACACCTCGGCTACGGCAGGTTGCAAGAATCTTATCAAAGTTGTTCGGCATCTTAATATTTGCCATTTCATCGAGCCAGAAACCAACATCCATTGGCAGCTTTCCGCCAAAGAATCTTGCCTGACGGTACAACTCCTGAAAAAGCAGCGTGTAAACCATGCCCGGCACGAAATTAAAGGTGTCATCGTCATCCGGGATAATGATAAACAGATTGCTTTTTGTTTTCTTATCTCCGTCAATTCCGGTGCCAAACTCATCCAACGGAATGTCATTGGATGAAAAGATTTCTAACAATTCCTCATTATCGAAAGGCTGCATACGGGCATTTACCGTCATAATGACAGAGCGGATCGTTTCATCCGGACCTCCCCGGTATCGCTGATAGGCTTTTACGGCCGGATGATCCGTCTTCTTTTTTGCCAGTTCTTCCATACGCAGATCCAGTTTCGGCGGTGTGTCTGCATCCACAAACTGAGCCTCATCCAACAGATATAAAATCGTTTTCCAGTTTTTCTGCAATAGTTCCGCCCGCCCTCGTTTCTGATTATATACTCCCTTGGGACATTCCATCCATACATAGAGGAAAAGGCTCTCCAAAAACATTCGTTCCGCCTTCTCCCAAAATGGGTCTGCACTCGAATTTTTAATATTTGGGGAGTTTGTATTCTGTATCAGATTCGTCACGAGTTTGGTCACATCACTTTTACTGCGGATGTATAGAAACGGATTAAAATGCATACTTTTTTCCATTTCACACAGGTTTAATGTATATACTCTGGTATCTCTCTGCTCCGACAGCCATGCTCCCAGTTCTTCCACAAGGCTTCCCTTTGGATCAGTATAAATGTTGCAGTCATGCAGAGACAGTAAGTTTGGTGTCAGGAAAAAAGCCGTCTTACCGGCACCACTTCCACCAACGACAAACACATTGTTGTTGCGAAGAGTATCGGAATCATACCGAAACCGTACATTCTGTGACAGCACTTTATTTTCCGGTGACAAATCGCCTTCCTCGTCTACTGTCTTTGCCGCATATTTTTCATGAAACTCCCGCGCCTCGCCCCACTTGGCAGAGCCAAATTCATTGCCCGGCATCCGGTTATGGTCACTTCTGCTATATGCCGTGAAACTTAAAACCATTTTCTCCAGATCGGATAACTTCATAGTGTTGTGTGTTCCCTCACTGGCATAATGAAGTTTCATTCGATGCTGTAATGCTTTCACCTGTGCAATCTGCACTCCTTTCTCGGCTCCCTTTGCCGAGAAGCGTATGGCTTTTCCCAAACCTTCCAGACCTCTTCCATATAGTTCTATGATCTGCACTAACGATTGTAATTCTTCACTCATTTGCTTGCCCTCCTGCTTTTCTTTACATTTTCCTGTTTGCCTTTTTGCTGCATCATTTCATAAAATTCGATACATCGCCGTATCTCCATCACATCCTTTCGCTTCTTTGCCATTTCTAAAATGTCCTCTGCCGGCATTCCTGCTTCTACTGCTTTCCGAAGCTGTTCGATCTGTGCTGCTGACAGGTCACTGTCCTCAATTACATACTGCATGACACTTTCATAACCACTCTCCGGTTTCTTTCTTTGGAAATGATTTTCCAACATAAACTGTATTCTTTCTGCCGGATTTTGAATTTCATTGGTTGCTCCCTGCATTTCTGAATCCATCCCCAAAAGAATACAGAGCATCTTTTCATGCTTTGCCAATAGGTCAGTAGTATTCATCACAAGATAGCTGTCTATCTGCTGTTCTGACAATCCATAGCCGACTCCCATAAAAATCAATGTCCACTCAGCATCCGTTGCTTCAATCTCATGCTTTTGGATCAGTTTCTTTACTAATGCCATCTGTTCTGTTGTCATAACTGTTTCTTCCTCCTCTGCTGCATCGTTTTGATGAGTTCTTTCTGCACTTTTCTTGTCTCCCTTTGTTTTACATACACACCGCATTGTTTCGTCTCATTTTTCATTTTCCGAAGAATACTGACACTTCGTTCATGGATATACAGCGGTGTTCCAGTCCGCTGATACAACCGCCTTGCCTCCAACACCTGCCGTACCATTGCCTTCTGATATTCCGACATTTCTTTATAAGGGATAAATTGATAATTTCTGCTCATTGCCCAGTCAAGTTTTGTATTTCTTTTTTCTGCTATACTCCGTATTTCTTTCTTCATAAGAAGCATCTGCCACACTGCTTCCAAGCAGCATCAGATGCATGGACTGCACCATAAGTTCCCTTGTTTCATGAATAGAAAAAAGGACACGCTCACTTTTGGATGAACTGCCCTTCTTCTGCTTTTTGCCTTTATTTAGTTTTTCAATGCCTTTTTTCTTGAACCGTCTCTTTTTCCGCCGTTTCATTTTTTCTGCCTTAGCCATTTCTCTGGCTTTCTTTAACATTCGCTGTTTGGAACGATAATCCAGACTTTTGAACATACGCTTCGCCGGCTCACTTAATGATTCAATGACCTCTTTGTCTAGATGATCCATTTGCTGCCACCTCCAATTATATTCAGTGGGCTGTATGTATTCTTTTGATTTTCTGTTGAATGTTTTGGGAAAATATGATATATTGATATTAGAAAAGGAAAGTACCCACTCCAAAGTGGATGCTCCCAGGGAAATTTAGATGTCCTTACGGACACCGCCTATCCTGTTGGCAGACAGGATAGGCATTTTTATTTTCGCTTGTTTCTCTTATTGAGAAAGGCAAGCAACGCTATAACAAGACTACCAAAGGCACATAACAATGTTAATATGCCGATGAAAATCGAAAGTATTTCAAAAGCTGTCATCTGCGCCACCTCCCTTCCTATGTATTCCGGCAAGCCGGTCATTCGGTGTTGGGAGGCTACCTCTACGCTCCGCTTCGGTCGGCGTTAAACAAGCGTCCACCGGACGCTTAACGCCCTGTCATGGGTACTTTCCTATGGCTTACGCCATGCAACTAATATATCATTTTTCCCGCCATAATTCAACGATTTTCGTCAATTCATCTGCCCTTATTGTCTCTTATTTTTTCGATGTTTGCTTCGCATTTCTGTCATTAACCATTTCATGAAAATTGGTATTAAATAACTGATAAAGACTACTGTCTTTTTCCATCGTATTATCAAATGGAACAATCTTATCACCTATCATTCCTAAACTTGGCATACAGTCAATGAGAATGTAATCATAGAACTCTCTCATGCTTTCCACATATGCTTTCAAGACAAACTCTCTACTCATGGCATTTACAAGCGAAACATCCACTCCTGACAGATCAATGTTACATGGCATAAGGTCAAGTCCCTCTTTATGATGGATGATTCCTTTCGTTACATCCACCTCCTTGTCCATGATGATCTGCTCCATGATACTCGGAAGTGCAACTTCCAGTTCATCCGGATTTTCAATTCCGAGACTCTGTGACAGATTTCCCTGTGGATCTGCATCAATCACAAGCACTTCCTTTCCTGCTCCTACTAAGCCAACCCCAAGATTTGCGGTTGTAGTGGTCTTGGATACGCCACCTTTCTGATTGCATATAGCGATTACTTTACACATAATTCTGACCCTCCGTATTCTTTATTTTTATAAACTGTATGTCTTTTTTTCTTTCTTTCGGACTGTTATATAAATCCGATAGATTCCCGGCTTGTCCCACGATTTAAAATTTGAGACATGACATATCTCAAATTTTGTCATCCTCTCTAATGATTTCAGATAACTTCGCAGATCTTTTTTTGTCCCAACATGCCTTGAAACAATAACGCCCATGTTCTGCATCTCCTTTCCTAACATTCAAAAGGCATCCCTGTTAGGAATGCCCTTATATAAAAATAGGGACACTCTGTTGCAAGTATCCCTACATTCATCATAATTGATGATCTCTATTCACTTTTATATACAAAATTGTATTTCAAGTATCCAGGTCAAGTACCACAGACACCTCCACTTTACGAACTTGTACTTTTTCTTTATGATTTACACCAACTTCATTAAAAGTCCAAAACTCTGTAAAGTGCGTAAATTCAAGGATTTCTACATACTTTTGCGTTGTAGTCCTACCACCGTCTCCACATGACTGCTATGTCCAAACATATCGCACGCTCTGACACGCTTTAATTCATACCCTTCCCCACACAAATATTTCAAATCCCTCGCCAGCGTCGCCGGATCACAGCTCACATACACGATCCGTTTCGGCTCCATCCGGACAACTGTACGAAGCAGCTTCTCATCACATCCCTTCCGGGGCGGATCCAGTGTAACCACATCCGCCCTGAGAGAGCCTCCGCTCTGCTCATACTGTTCCGGCACCACATCTTCTGCAGCTCCCACGAAAAACTCTGTGTTGGTAAATCCGTTACGGTCTGCATTTTCTCTGGCATCCTCAATCGCCTGTGGTACGATTTCCACTCCGCAGACCTTTGCGGCCTTTTGAGCCAGAAACAGGGAAATCGTACCAATGCCGCAATAGAGATCCCAGACAACTTCATTTCCCTTAAGATCTGCATATTCCAAAGCAGTTCCGTAGAGCTTCTGTGTCTGCTCCGGATTCACCTGATAAAAGGAAAGTGGAGAGATCCGATAGGTGATATTTCCTATTCTGTCCTCAATATAGGTCTGTCCATATATTGGGACAACCTTTTCTCCAAGAATACGGTTCGTTTTATCTTTATTGATATTGAGGCAGATGCTTTTTATTTTATATGTCGTTTCCACATCAGTTGCTTTTTTCAGCATCTTTACCAGCTTGTCCTGATGTGGCAGCTTATTTCCATTGATGATCAGACATACCATAACCTCGCCGGTATATTTTCCCACTCTGGTGAGAATATGACGAACCAGCCCGGTATGCTTCTTTTCTTCATAAGCCGGGATATCATACTGCTTCATAAATGCAAGGATTGTCTCTAGGATCATATGATTACAAGGATGCTGAATGGCGCAGTCTGTATTTGGAATGATCGAGTGGGTTCTCCCCGCATAAAATCCGGCTACAGGATTTCCCTCTTTGTCATATCCCACAGGATATTGTGCCTTGTTGCGATAATGATATGGCTCGTCCATTCCCATGATCGGCTCCATGGGGATCTCCTCAAAGCCACCAATTCTCTGAAGACAGTCTCGAACCTTCTTTTCCTTCCATGCAAGCTGCTTTTCATAGCTGCAATGCTGGATCTGGCAGCCACCGCACTGACGGGCACAGTCACACGCCGGCTCAACACGCCATGGTGAAGGTTTCATCACCTCCAGCAGACGTCCATAGCCAAATTTCTTTTTCGCCTTGATCACTTTTACACGGACAATATCTCCCACAAGAGCATCTTTAACAAAGAGGGTATAACCCTCCTTATGGCCTATACCCTCTCCGTCCGTTCCCATATCATCTATTTCCAGAGAAAACTCCTGTCCCTTTGTAATCTCCATCTCAGACTCCTTTATCCATTTTCTTTTTTTGCACATACCCGGAACTCTGGCGCACATTGGAATCTACATAACGGCTGAATCCAAGCCACTCTGTAGTCGGCTCTGCCTTATCATAGATTTCCGTGATGGTCTCCAGCTTGGCATCCGTATTGTCCGCAAAACTCAAAGCGATTGCCTCTGCCAGTGCCGGTTTTTTCGGAGATCCAAACTCCAGCTCTCCGTGATGAGACAAAATACAGTGGCGCAGTTCAGAAGCCAGAACCGTTGGAAACTCCGGAACCTCCTGAATCTTCTGTCCAATCTTCTCTGCACCCATAAAGATGTGTCCCAAAAGCTGTCCATCGTCCGTGTAATCGTTGGTCGGAAAGCTTGATATCTCATATACCTTTGCAAAATCATGGAAAATAGCTGCTGTCAGCAAAAGATCACGATCCAGCACCGGATAATTTGCCGCCATAAAGTCACACAATCTGGTGACTGCCAGTGTATGCTGCAACAGACCTCCGACGAATCCATGATGCACCGACTTTGCTGCCGAATGCACTTTAAACTCCTTGATAAATGCAGCATCCTTCAGAAATGTATTCTCCGTGAGCTGCTTTAAATGCGGCTCCTTGATCGTTGCAATCATTCCACAAAGCTCACGGTACATCTCCTCAATGTCATATTTCGAAGAAGGTATGTACTCTGCCGGATCATATTCTCCCTCCTCTGCCTTACGCAGACGGCGGATATTGACCTGACGTGCTCCCTGAAAGGAGGTCACCATACCATCTGTCATTACAAAATCCATGGAATCGAAATCAGCAATGCCATTATTAAGCTCCCAGATCTTTGCATCGATCACACCTGTCTTATCCTGCAGGAGCAGAGAATAATAGGTTTTCCCTGCCTTCGTCTTTAAGATCTGCTTGCTTTTGCACAGATAAATACCTGTAAATTTGTCTCCTTCTTTATATTCATTAATGTAATACATGTGTCTATAATCCCTTTCTGTCTCAATTCACAACTGCCCTGTCTCAGCAATACATAATTGCAATAGATTATTGCAATGCGTAATTGATTTAAGTGTATCACAATCATTCTTCACTCACAAGAGTACAGCGAAAAAAAACACAAATTCACAAAATGCTCTGATAACATTTATTCAGCTTCATCAAAGCTTTTTTTTCAATGCGGGATACATAAGATCTGGAAATGCCGTATAGCCGTGCCACTTCCTTCTGTGTTCTCTCCCCCTGACCATCCAGTCCATAACGCAGAGTCAAAATCTCCTTTTCCCGTTCCGTCAGGACCTCATTCATAAAACCCTTCAGCTTTTGCAGATACTGTTCCCTTGTGATCCGCTCTGAAATATCCTCATCTTCATATTCAATAATATCGATCAGACTGATCTCATTGCCCTCTTTGTCCGAACCAATGGAATCATACAGGTAAACATCTCTGGCTGTTTTTTTCCGGGCACGGAAATTCATCAGGAGTTCATTTTCAATACACCTGCTGGCATAACTTGCAAGCCGGATCTTTTTGGATTCATCAAAGGAATCCACGGCCTTGATCAGACCGATCGTACCGATTGAGATCAGATCCTCCATATCTTTATCCAGAGCAGCATATTTTTTGGCAATATACGCCACCAGACGCAGATTCCTTTCAATCAGGGCATTCCTCGCTTCCTTATCTCCTGCCCGGCATCTTCGCAAATACTCTTTTTCCTCTTTGGCGCTGGGAGGCTGTGGAAAAGACTGCATAATGACATACCTCTTTCACGCTTTCCCTTTATCCTATGCGCGAGGGAAGATGTCTGTGCTTTTCCTACCGGATCAAAACTTTTTCCTTCAAAGACATCCTCAATAATAGTCCTTGGGATAAAGTCTTTTATTCATCCGCTCCCAGAACTTCCGTTTCTTCTCCGGCTCCGGCACCTCCACAATATATCTCTCGTATGCATTGATAATCGTCGTATCAAGATACTTGCTTATCCTCGGCTGATTCCGGTTATAATTCATATGTACATGACCATGGAAAAAATACTCCGGCTTATAATGCTTCATGACCCACCGGAAACACCGAAAACCCTGATGGGGCAGATCCTCCCCATCCCCAAGATCCTTCGCCGGGGCATGAGCCACCAGAATATCAAGACCGCCACGGATGCGGACCTTCCATTTTAACCGTGACCACCGCTGATACATCTGGTGCTCTGTGTATTGATACTTCCGCATGGAATAACACATAGAGCCTCCCAGTCCGGCGATCCGGAGTCCCTTATATACAAACACCTCATCGTCAATACATACACAGCCATCCGGTGCTTTCCGGTCATAATGCACATCATGGTTTCCATGAACATAAAGAACCGGAACCGTAGTAAACGTCGCCAGAAACGACAGATACTCCGCCTTCAGATCTCCACAGGATATGATCAGATCAATGCCATCCAGCTTTTCTTTTTCAAAAAAATCCCATAAATATTTTGACTCTTCATCAGCCAATAATAATATCTTCATGATTCTCTCCCCACCCCGCTATACCAATGATCTCTCCTGATCACTCAGCGTCTGTTTCAGGCCCCTGAGACGCACCAAATCCTTTGCATGGTCGCTAAGCTGGTCAATGGTAGGAATCTCTCCCACTATGCCTTCGATCAGCCAATCCATCATCATAACATCCTCCGGTGCCAGTGTTTCGTTTTCCCCACACCGCAGATTATGCTCCGTATCATATAATATACCGGAAAATACCGGAAAGCTTCCATTGGCAATAGAGCCCTTTAGGAAATTGATCAGCCTCTTTGTATTGTCCGGAACACTGCTGCCCAGAATCACATCCAGCACATTCGCTGATAATCCCCACCAATAGTTTAATGCCTTCGGTTCTTTGGTTGTGTCTGTTTTCCAGGACCCCCGCATAATACTGTTGATCAGCTCCTCATAGAAAGCACCCCATTGATATACGGTGGTCGCAATGTTTTTTGTGCCCTTGTCCGATAAATGGTACAGTCCCAGTGCGCGATCCTCCTTGGTTGGAGAAATCATATTCTGGGAAGAGATCATCGAGATCCCGTGCTGTAAAAAATACTCATCGGAACGACAATTCTCCATAGTAGACCACTGCAGATGGACCCTTGCCCTCGGATTAATGGTCCTTGCCCCCAAAGCAAAAGCATTGATTCCCGGTATCACGCCATAGATTGGATAATCCGCCAGATAACCTATGTCGTCCTTCTCACTGAGACTGGCCGCCAGCATTCCCAGCAGAAGCTTCCCTTCATATATACGGATTCCGTATGTCCGGATGGATGCGTGCGGGGAATTCAGCGAACAGTTCAGTATCTTTGTATTCGGGTATAATGGAGCAACCTTAATACAGGCCCGCACAAACATTGGCGCGATCGCAAAGATAATGTCATACCCCTCCTCACAGAGCTTCCGCAGTATCTCTTCGTCATCCTCATAAGGCGTTGCAATAAATGCTTTCGCATCGATATCCCCGTGAAAAGCGTCAATAATATGCTTTCTTCCCATTTCCTGGCCATAGATCCAGTCCGATTCTGACGGCTTGACATCATATACAAAGGCTACCTTGTGTACCTTCGGCGACTGCATTTTTTTGATCATAGAAGTCTCTGTATTTGGAACCGTCAGCAGCTCTACCGGCTCCTCCTCACCAAGCGTTTTAATTTCCGTCCAGATTTTGGACAGATCCTTTTTGATCTCACTTGTCAGCTTGTCTCCGGACTCACTGTACGGATAAAGGGACAGATAGAATAAAAGAGCATCATCATCTGTGATTCCTTTGATCTCGTTGCCCCCCATGTCTTTATAAGCTCCGTAGAACGCCACATGAAAGGAAGAGAAGTTCATGCGGTCATCCTCCGTCCACTGTTCATCCGCACCTTTTCCAACATATTGGCACAGCTTCTGATAACTTCCCTTCTCACTGAATACCACATAATTGATCTTTGTATTTTTGTAAAAGTCCATAAATTCGTAATATATCTGTATATTTTTGTCCTCCGTCAGACGGGGAACCTTACGGATCACTTCTGCCGGAATCGTAGGGGATCCCACGTATTTTAATACGCTGGTACGCTTATTGCCCTCGATGACATAATATTTATTTAAAAACTCATATACCTTGATCGGCGTATGAATTCCTTCCTGAATCTGTGCATCATACAGCAGTGACCATTTCACCGAAAATTCACTTCCATAATTCAGAAGAGGCATGAAATTGTAAGCAAATGCCTGTGTTCTTCCTGCAGAAGAAGTACCGATCACCTGCTTGGCAGGAATATTGATTGTTCCCAGATTTTCTTCCCGTTCAATATGCACATGGGATAATATCTCATCCAATACAGGAAGATATGGATAACTTCCCTGTAATGTCTTGCTTTTATAAGCCTTCAACGCCAGCTTCTGTGCTTTCAAATAATCATCATATGCCATAGGATATACCCCTTTCTAATATATTTGACAAAATATCAATCTTCATTTCTAACATTGCTTATATTTATTTTACAATAATTATACCCATAAAAACAAGAACTCCTGCAAAAAAAGCAGAAGTTCCTGTCTTAAATTCATCTATTACCGGCACTGTACCACCGATCTGTTTATATTTTCAGAAGGTCACTGGCGTGAGCTGCGCTTTGCAGATACAATTACCAGCGTTACAGCAAACAGGACAAGTGCATAGCCCACAGATACTATCGATTGAATCAATACATCCCATACAAAGCTCTGTGTTGCATTTTTCATGGCTCCGATCATCTCGTTATTCACAACATACCAGTATGTCGGAAAAAGCTTTGCCACCCTCATAACACCGTCTCCAAAAAATTGTCTCGGAACAAATACACCACCCAGAAAACAAAGCACCAGACTGGTTACATTTACCACGCCATTTACCGCATCGCCGTTTTTTACGGTCATGCCGGTAAAAAAGCCAAGGCTGATACCAAACAAAAGCATCGTAAAAATGTTGACCGCAAACCATGGAAGTCTTGCATCTGTCAGTATGTTTCCTCCTGATATAATCACCGCCGCCACCATCACAAACAGATACAGACAAAAACCATATACCAGTATTGCTGCCGTCAGTCCCATTACCCGCTTTTTCATTGGCAGGGCACCACACTCCGTTCTCTCCCGGACCTCCTTCCCATTGATCCGCAGAAGTACCAGACCAATTCCTGATACGCCTGCCGCAATAAACAGATATGGCACATACAAAAAGAAACGGGTACTTATATCTCCCTGATTTTTATTGACAAAAGACGCCATATGCACCTTCGTTTCCTTCTGCTGCAGCTTCATCAGCTGCTGTTGTGCCGCATCTGTATCAACTCCGTTTTTTACCAGAGCTGACATTTTCTGTAGATACATCTGCAGCGCCGCCTCAAAATACGCCGAATCGAAATATCCGGGCACCTTCATACAGGAAAGCTCCGGTATCTCTCCCTTGGCAAGCGTCCTTCCTGCTCCCTCCGGGATCACCAGCACATAATCAAGTCTTCTCCAATACAACGCATCTGTAATTTTATCCTGATCCATTTTCATTTTGGTCACCTGATCATGGGTTCCAAAATACTCCCTTATCTGATCTGCCATCGCACCATCATCTTCGTCCACAATAGCAATGTCAAGACTGTCCTGTTGAAAGGAGGACTCTCTTCCCCCTCCATTCACCTTCGCCATGATCAGTGACATAGACATAAAAACCGCAAAGAAGATAAAGACAGTTCCTTTGTATTTATTTAATATCAGAAAAAATGACTTAAATACTCTCATATCGTACCCTCCTCAGCTTCCATACACTGATGATCACACAAATGATCCCGATCAGTGCCAGCGTCACCATATTGACCATATAACGATGACTATCCCCATATACGGACAGACTCTTGAAACCATTGACGATCAGGGTACCCGGATTGATCCTGTTGACCACCGGACATTTTTTCTCAATGATAAATGTAATGTCCCCCCACTGAAGACCTGCCAAAAAGGAACTGATCATAAATACTGCCACACAGATTCCTTCCTTTTTCTGAACCGGCCCTTTAATAAAGACAGCGATCACCTCTCCGATCGCCAGTGCCGTAAAGCTGCCGATCCATCCTCCCAGAAGGACAAGTCCTGCATTCTGTCCGAAATCCTGGTCATAAACAAATACACAAGCACCGATCACAACAGCTACGATAATGCAATATAATATATATGTGGCCGTAAAATCGTACAGTACCTGACGCAGCTTCGGTGTCGGCGCAACATTTCTCCTTGCCCCCACTGCGGTAAGATCTGCCTGAATATCATTTCCGTTGTGCATACCCACCATGGTCCCGATCAGACAGGTCATCGCGATCAGCGCATAAAAATACTGGGCATAGGGATCCTTATCGGCCCCCTTTAACGGGATTTCCGTAATCTTTGCCTGTGTTCCCGCCGCCATATCCATCACAAAAGCCGACACCTGATCCGGATGCTTCTCCGCCATATCTGTGATCAATGCTGTATTTTCACGATACTGATCCAGAAATGTTTTGATCAGACTGCTGTAATGATCCGATGATTTCACTGTCAATGACAGATCGTCCTTTGCCTGAATGATTCCATATATCTTCTCAGACTGCAGTGCTTTTTCTGCCCCGGTCTGATCATCATATATCTTCACCTGAAATAACGGAATCTCATCCTCCGTTTTTACCGCTTTCAGCATGGTGACAAACTCCTCCGGCAGCGCATCTCCTTTCACTACTCCCACCGGCACTTTCTGAAACTGCTCCAGATCATTGATCCCGCTAAACATAAAATAAAACAGCATTCCAAGGATCAAAGGAAATGCTAACGACCAGAAGATCAATGTTTTCTGCCGCAGCATAGTTTTCATTCGATATTTGATATGTATCATAAAAGTCTCCTTTTCGCATCAGTCCCTGAGCTCCTTGCCGGTAATCTCCAAAAATACATCATTCAGCGTCGGAAGCTCTGAATGAACATTTCCAAACGCCGTCTCCTTTTCCTTCAACAGATCCAGAAGACGGAGTAAGTTGTGCTTTCCTTTCGAAAAACGAACCTTGAGAAATCCCTTATCATAGCTGACACCGATCACATGGGGAAGGGTTCGGATTGCATCGGAAACCTCCTCCGACAGCTCCATCACCTCCATCTGGATCGTCTCTCCCAGATCGATCATTGCCTTGAGCTCATCCTTCGTGCCAAGTGCCAGATTTCTTCCCTTATCCATAATGGCTATCCGGGTACAGATCTGCTCTACCTCCTCCATGTAATGCGTCGTGTAAATGATCGTGGCTCCCTGCCGGTTCAGCTCCCGGATCCCCTCCAGAATCTTATTACGGCTCTGGGGATCTACCGCAACCGTGGGCTCATCCAGAATGATCAGCTTCGGTTTATGGGCAATTCCACATGCAATATTTAAGCGGCGGAGCAGTCCTCCGGATAGCTTCTTCGGATAAAATTTCCGAAACTCAGACAGACCGGCAAATTCAATCGCTTCCTCCACCAGCCTTTTCCTCTGTCCCTTTTCCGGTACATATAATCCGCAAAAATAGTCAATATTTTCATAAACAGTCAGCTCCTGAAATACTGCCACATTCTGCATAATAATACCGATATCCTTTTTGATATCATAGCTGGCAGGCGTCATTTCCTGTCCGAAGATTTCAATATGACCTTTATCATAGGAAAGCAGCGACAAAAGGCAATGGATCGTTGTAGATTTTCCACTGCCGTTTGGCCCCAGAAGGCCAAAAATCTCTCCCTCCTCAATCTCCAGATTAAAATGATCCACGGCTACCAGATCTCCGTATCTTTTTACTAAATTTTCAATTTTTACAACCTTCATAATATGATATCCCTTTCTCAGACATAAAATTTCACACCTGCTGTAAAACATACTTCTATAATACCGAAATAAACAGTACCATGGTAGTGAAAATTGTAAAAATGCCATATGACATTTGTCACATTCTCAAAATGCTTATGGATATCCCCTTTCAAATCCCTTATAATAAAAGCAGTATATTTACGGATTTGATATTTTAATTCACAGAAAGACGAGGGCTAATGACAATGTCTACCTACATAGATTCTATTTTCGTGTTTATCCTGTGTGTTCTGGCCTGTCCGTCCTTCCGGCCGGATCCCATACACATTACCGGTATTCTGTTTCTGATCACGATATATTGCTTTGAACTGCTATGTTCATCCGATAAACAGCGGGCATATCTTGGAATTACCGTTCTGATCCTCTGCTTGTTTTTTCCGCAAATGTCGGTATTCTTACCATGGCATTGCTATGTGCTGTTTCTGCACCGGCAATATATCTCCTCCGGACTTTATCTTCTGCCGGTGATCAGCTACAGTTATCGGATATCCGGTGAACCGATCCTGTTTCTCATGCTGATCACAGCAATCAGCTTTTATCTTGCCCACACCAACCGGATGCGTGCCGGTTTAACGGAGCAGATCCATACTCTCCGGGATGACAGCGTCGAGCGGGAGCTTACTCTGCAGGAAGCAAACCGCCAAATATTAGAAAATCAAAATGATCAGATTTATATTGCAACGCTCCGGGAAAGGAACCGTATTGCCAGAGAGATTCATGATAATGTCGGTCATATGCTGTCCCGCTCTATTCTGCAGACAGGAGCACTGCTTGCCATCTGCAGGGATGAAGCCCTTACTCCTCATCTGTCCGCTTTAAAGGACACCCTTAACCTCGCCATGGATAACATCCGCAATAGTGTTCATGATCTGCGAGACGAATCCATTGACTTAAAATCGGCACTTCAGGACATCACCGATTCCTTCACCTTTTGTCCCGTGCTGTTACAGTGTAATATTTCCCGTCATATTTCCAAAAATGTCAAATACTGTTTCCTGGCGGTTACCAAAGAAGCACTCAATAACATCATGAAACACAGCAACGCCACAAAAGTGCTAATCACCGTCAGGGAACATCCGGCATTTTACCAGTTGTTGATCGAAGATAACGGAAATTCGGCGAAACCTTTCCCGGATTTCCACGGAATCTCATCTGACGGAATGGGCATTCCAAATATGCGGGATCGTGTCGAGGCTCTTCACGGAATTCTGCATATCAGCCGGGAACACGGATTTCGAATATTTATCTCCATTCCGAAATCTTAACACTACTTTGCCGTGCGGCTTCTGCTGCTTCAATATTATCCTATAAAATACAAACAGGAAAGGAATTATATTATGAATATCGTTTTGATCGATGATGACCAGCTCGTCTGCATGTCCTTAAAAATGATCCTGGAAGCCGATGATAACATTCAGGTTACCGCCATCGGCCACGATGGCAATGATGCACTTCCTTTATACCGGCAGTATCGCCCGGATGTTGTGCTAATGGATATCCGGATGCAGCACCGCAGCGGAACCGATGCATTATCTGATATCCTTGCAGAATTTCCCGATGCCAGAGTTCTTTTTCTCACTACCTTTGTAGACGACGAATACATCACCAAAGCCCTGCAGCTTGGTGCCAAAGGTTATATCGTCAAGCAGGACTATGAAACCATCATTCCGGCACTGAACGCCGTTTACTCCGGGCAGAATGTTTATGGAAGCGAGATCATAGAAAAACTTCCGGAGCTTATGAGGCCGGAGCCCTCCTTCGACTACAACTCCCACGGCATCACAGAAAAGGAATATGAAATCATCACTTTGGTGGCGCAGGGTCTCAGCAATAAAGAGATTTCCGCCCGGCTCTTTCTCAGCGAGGGAACCGTCCGTAATTATCTCAGCGGCATTCTGGAAAAGCTGGAGCTTAGAGACAGGACACAGCTTGCCGTATTTTATTATCAGCATGCCTGATGCCAAATATGCTACAGGCATTTTCCGATAATCGAGTAGGAGGTTTTACCCTGATGGCAAAACCTCCTTTTTCTGTTTCTGCCTGCGATTTAAATATTTTAATGCAGACATTTTCTTCATATATTTTGTTAATTATTTTTCCTGTTTTGTAAGCTCTACAATCTCACCGGAATCTCCGATGGACAGATAAATCTTTTCCGGCAAGCCGATACTTTCATAACAGCCCTCGGAAACATACTCATTCTTTCCTGCTTCATAACATCTTCCGCCATCCATGCCGCTAAAGGAAACCGGCTTTCCGTCCTCATCGCAAAGCTCCATCCAGCTTGCGGATGCGTCCCCGGACACGCCCTTTTCTTCATAATGTGCAGTCAGATAAGAACCCACCTCTGTCGTCGTCAGTTTTACTTCCTTTAAAGTCACCTGGGTACCCGGTATCGGATTGTTCTTCTGATCCTGCATCACATAATAAGCACTTTTTTCTGTACTGTGATCCTTCACATCAATTTCAATCGCCGGATCATAATGGGTTTCACTGCTGTTATTCAGCATCAGAAGCGGCTGGATCGTCAGCTGGAATTTCTGTTTTCCGGAACGACGTTTTGCATTGACCTCAATAACTCCCTTCGTGCCGGATAACTGTTTCACATCCCTTGAAACGATTTCCGCATCCTTCGCATCCTTTTCCTGTAAATGCAGCCGAACCGGGATCAACCCCTTTTTCTCACAATAGTCTGAAATGGAAATATCTGCGTTTTCATCAATCCCCAGATCAGAAACAGAAGAGGTCATTTCATCCGGATCCATAACCAGCAGATATTTATCCGGATTTTTAATATTTACATTTACAATGGCTGTTACATATTTGCTGTCACAAAGAACAGAATCCACTTCATAATCCAGAATATCTGCATTTTTCCGGGAAGCATCCATAGTTACCTCCGGATGACTTTCAATCAGCTTTCTGGCATCTTCAGTAAGATGACTTCCTGATTTTCCCCAGAAATCCTGTATTCCAAAATAATGCGTTGCCGCATAAGCTCCCCCTGCTCCTGCTGTCAGTACCACGGCCACCAGTGCCGCAGCCACCGCTGCCTTCTGCCAGGTAAATCCTATCATTCTCCGATTATTTCTGTTCCCACCGTCAAAAGCACCGGAATTTTCCTTTTGCTTCTCGTTCGCCATTTTCAAAACCTTCCGGTTCAGATCTCCCGACAACTGTTTCCCCTGATGATATGTTTCTCTGATAATCTCGTCTACTCTATCTTTCATATCCATTCGCCTCCAATTCCTGTTTGATCTTTTTTCTTGCCCGAAGCAGCCGGCTTGTCACAGTTCCCCTGCTAATCTTCAGTTGATCTGCAATTTCCTGTGTTGTCAGATCCATACTGTAATGAAGTAATACCACAACACGATACTTTTCGGGCAGCCCATTGACCACCCGCTGTACCAGCTTTCCTGTCTCCTGTTTCACATAATCCTGCAACAGATCTGTTTCCCCCGGTATTTCTTCACCAAGTGTCCCATTTTCCGGACCAATATTCTGCATTACATATTTCTGTCTGCGTTTTTCCTTGCGCCACTGATTTTTCCAAAGATTGGCTGCTACGCCTGCCAGAAACTTTCCTGCCATATCCGGCTCCACAGGCCGCGTAATTTCCATCGCCTTTAGAAATGTATCCTGATACAGATCCTCTGCACTGCTTCGATTTCCTGTCAGATAACAGCAAAACCGAAATACATCCTCCCCATAAGATGCTATGCTTTGTTCTATTTCTTCTATTGTCACGCTGCTCTCCTCACTGAAAGGATTGGATTCCATCGATGTATTTATTACCCTTTCACTTATATTATGTCGTCAGTTTTGCCGCTGATTGCATACAAAAAACCGGAAATGAAACGTAATTTCAAAATGCAGTTGTTATACATCTGCCGCAAACTGTGCTTTATATATTTCGGTAAAAATAGTAACGGTAAATTATTTCGAAGGAAATTTACTGATCAACTTTTCAGAAATCGATCAGACATTAAACGGTAATTGATTGATGACCTGCATCACACCACATTCATTATTAGACGGAGCAATATGACGGGCAATCTCCTTCAACCGGGGATGCCCGTTTTCCATACAATAGCTTTCCCCACAGCTTTTCAAAAGCTCCACATCATTGAGATAATCCCCAAACGCCATACACTCCTCCGGCTTGATCTGATATTTTCTCTGAATCGCAGCAATTCCTGCTCCTTTATTGGCACTGGCATTGGCGATATCGATCCAGCTGTCCCCGGATACCACAACTGCCAGTCTCTCCGGCAGATCTGCAAATGCAGCCGCAGCCTTGTCTACCTGATAATTCTCTACAAATATCGCAATCTTAACAATCCGGTCCTTTAGTGCCTCTTCCATCACATTCTCACATTTCGTCAGACGATGATAATACATGGATGCTTCTTTAAAAACAGCTGCCTTCGTATCCTGTCGGATATATGCTCCTTTCACGCCACAGAGCATGGGGGTGACTCCTTCCATCCGGTTCAGCCTGTCCACACAATAACGCAGATCCTCTGACGGGATCTTATCACAATATAACGCCTCCTCCTTTTCATAGACAACACCACCGTTTTCTGCCACATAAACAAACTCGTCCTTCAACTCTCCCATATTATCCCGAAGGGTATAATACTGGCGTCCACTGGCGATCACTTTGCGGATCTGCGGATGATTCTTCACCCACGCCGGAAAATCCGGCGGCAGCTCCTTCCGGTCATTCAAAAGTGTTCCATCCATATCAAATGCAGTAAGCTTTATATTCTTCATCATTCATTCCTCGTCTCTTTTCTCTATATTCTCTGATTCACATTTTCTGTTTGTAATGCACTTTCCTTATTATGAACAGAATTTCAAGAAAAAACAAGCCTCCTTTCTAAACGACATTTTGTAAAATATACTTGACATTTTGTCATGAACTCATTATACTCTTATACAAGTAACACACATAATAACTCAGAAGAAAAGACGGTTTTACATATCAATCCGACCGCTTTTCCCATATGAACGGAGGTTCCTATGAAACTGGAAGTGAAAAATATTACAAAGTCTTTCGGCGAAACAAATGTCCTGAAGGGCATTTCCTTTTCTGTTGAAAGCGGTAAGGCCCTTGGACTGCTGGGTCGGAACGGTGCCGGCAAGACTACCACGATCCGCATCCTGATGGATGTATTTCATGCAAACAGCGGTGAGATCACCTTAGATGGTAAGCCCTTCGAGCCCCGCAAGGTACAGATCGGATATCTCCCGGAGGAGAGAGGGTTATATCCCAAACGAAAGGTTCTGGAGCAGATGATATACCTTGCTATGCTCCGGGGTGTCAGCCGGAAAACGGCTTCTGCCAACGCAAAACGCTGGCTGGAGCGTCTGGAGGTGTCCCAATATCAGGATAGACTTCTGGAGACCCTTTCCAAAGGAAATCAGCAGAAGGTCCAGCTTGCCTCCACTCTGGTCTGCGATCCGGAGATCGTGATCCTGGATGAACCCTTCAGCGGTCTTGATCCGGTCAATTCCCAGATTCTGCAGGAGGTAGTTCAGGAGATGATCCGGGATGGCAAAATTGTCATCTTCTCCAGCCACCAGATGAGCTATGTGGAAGAATTCTGTGAGGATATCGTGATCATCAATCACGGAGAAGTGGTTCTGTCCGGTCATCTGGACACCATTAAACGTGACTTTGGAAAGGATCAGCTTGTCTTAAGTGCCCTTGATCTGAGCCCGGAGGAGTTTACGGATCAGTTGCAGAGCCGTCTTTCTGACATTGTCCAGATTACAGGACAGACGAAAGAGGATGTGATCGTTCGTCTCAACGAAGGCGTAAGCCGCCGCGAGCTGCTGGCAAAGCTGTCCCAGATGGAGGACATTTCCATTGAGCATTTCGAAACCTATAAACCATCCCTGAACGATATCTTTGTTGCCCGTGCCGGTGAATAGCACAAAAAGGAGAGCTTATGAAACGATTTTTTACCATATATGAATTTGAATTAAAAAGTTATTTAAAAAATAAATCTTTTACCATTACAACCATCCTTCTGGTGGTTCTGCTCTTTGCAACCACCTTTCTGCCTCGTTTCTTTGATATGTCAGATATGCTTGGCATCGAAAAGACTTCCACAGAGTCCGGAGATAACAAGGATACCTCCGATAAAACGAAAACAGACGAAAAGGATAAAACAAAGATCGGCGTTGTTGATGAAACCGGCATACTCGGAGACATGTCTGTTTTGAAACAGACCTTTGAGGATACCGACATCGTTGCTATGAAGACAGAAAAAGAGCTGAAAAAAGCCGTGAAAGCAGAAGACGTGTCGGCCGGCTTTGATGTCAAGGATGATCTGAATTACGATTATTATGTGATAAACCGTGATATGTACGACGAGAATCAGATGATCTTCGAGGGACTTCTTTCCCAGGTACATCAGCAGCTTTACTGTCAGAAAAAGGGTCTGGATTATGCAACCTTTGCCGCCGAATACGATGCTCCTGTCAACTGCACCGAAAAGATCCTTGGAAAGGATGCCGGCGATAATTACTGGTACTGCTATGTCCTTGTTATGGTGATCTTTATGATGATCATCCTGTACGGTGTTATGGTTGCCACCTCGGTCACAGTTGAAAAAAGCAACCGATCCATCGAGGTTCTTGTCACCAGTGTGGATGCAAAATATCTGCTGTTCGGCAAAGTATTTGCCGGAGCCACTGCTGCAATCGTACAGATCAGTCTGATCCTTGCATCGGCCCTGATCGGTTACAACATCAATCACACATACTGGGGCGATAAGCTGGATATGATCCTGAAGATTCCCGGCAGTGTCCTTGCGGGATTTGCCGTATTTGGCATCGGCGGTTTTCTGTTCTACGCCTTTCTTTATGGCGCAATGGGTGCTCTTGTCTCCAAGACAGAGGATATCAACAAATCTGCCGGAACTCTGCAAATGCTTATTATGATCGTCTATTTTGTGGTAATGTTCCAGCTTCCGACACCGGACAGCGTCGTGATGAAGGTCTGCTCCTTCCTGCCATTTTCTTCCTATTCCGCTATGTTTGTGCGGATCGGTATGGGAAGCGTTACCATGGCAGAAATCATGACATCCGCAGTGATCCTGTTTGTATCGACCTTTGCAGCCGGATGGCTTGCCGCCAAGATCTACCGTATGGGTACTCTGCTCTATGGTAATCCGATCAAGCTGACGACCGCATTGAAAAATCTGAAAAATAATTAGTGATCTGCTATCCGATACAAAGATTGAGATTTTATGTGATTACATTTTGAGAATTGAGGTGTTCGTATGAATCATTCCATTAGTTATATTGTCGGTATGTTGAGTGGGTTTACCGCTGTTATTCTGGTCATTTTGGTCGTTCGCATCCTTTGTCGCAAACATCGGCGCGTCCCCAAAATGTTAAACCCGGAAATCACATACGATGAGCGTCAGATCCTCGCCAGAGGAAAAGCCTACCAGACTGCATTTCTCGTTCTGGTAGGCTATGTCCTGGCCGCATCCTGTCTCGATGAGTTTTTGGGCTGTCCCCAGCTTATGTCCTTTGGTGGATTATGGCTTGGCGTGTGTCTTTCTATTTTGGTATTTGTAAGCATATGCATCCGGAGAGACGCCTATCTGTCCCTGCAGGAGAATGCAAAGGAATTTAATATTATGGGAATTGTGATCAGCATTTTAAATCTTGTGCCCGGATTTCTTTCCCTTTACAGAAAACAGCCATTTCTTGTCAATAATTCCATCTCGTACCGCTACATTAATTTAATGGTTGGTATGCTGTTCCTGTTGAGCACTCTTCTATTTGATCTGAAGCTTATCTATGACAAAGGATCAGAGGAATAAGAAAGTAGGGTTGCTATGAAGAACTTAAAACTAAAATCTGCCCGTGCCGCCAAGGATATGTCCCAACAGGATCTTGCTACGGCCGTCGGCGTATCGAGACAGACCATCAATGCCATCGAGAAGGGCAATTATAATCCTACGATCCATCTGTGTATTGCCATCTGCAAGGTTTTAGATAAAACACTGGATGAGTTATTCTGGGTAGACTAGCGGTTCTTTTTCTTATTGCGGTACATCAATGTATCCGCCTCGCCGATCATCTGCTCAATATTCAGATCCCGCGACCGTTCCTGTATAACCACTCCGATACTTGCTGTAATCCTGTATGGCTTTCCGTCTACTCCCGCTGTCCGGTCAATATGCTCCTGCAGCCGCTGTCCCAGAATCTCCTCTGTCAGCTCCGTGACATCATCCGCAAAAACAATACTGTCAAACTCATCCCCGCCAAACCGGGCACATACCGCTTCCGTTCCGCAAATCGCCTTTACACCATGAGCCAGGGTACAAATTGCAAAATCTCCCTCTGCATGACCATAGGTATCATTGATATGCTTTAACCGGTTCATATCCACAGAGACAAGCACCGCATACCTGCGTGTTGTCTCCGACAGCATTCTCGTAAAATACTTGTAAAAGCCCCGCCGGTTATACAGCTCCGTCATCGCATCCAGCTCCGACAGATTGGCCAGCTCCTTATTGGCTCTGAGAAGATTTTGTTTCAAACAATTCAATTGCTGATTCTGCAGTACCAGATTGATGGAATTGGAAAGAAACATACTAAACTCATCGCATCTTTGTGCATCTCTCTGATGAATATCGTGAAAACCATCTACCGAATAACCATACACCGTTTTTCCGGCATTGAGTACACGAACCAGAATGATCTCCCAGCTGTCATCCTGCGCATTGAGCACATCAATCCATTTTTCAATCGGAAAATGCTCTCCGGCCTTCTGAAATCTTCCATCACCGCCACACATCAGAGTAACCATTGAATGATATTTCCCATTGACCTCCGTTCCCTGTATCAGTTCCTCCTTCACAGCCGCATACCGGAAATCATTACGCCAGATATATTCTGTCTTTGGCAGAATCTGTGCCAGATCATGCATGGAGCGTAACGGCAGAGCTGAGGTCAGCATCTGATTCATTGCGTGAGTATGCCATGCACAATCTCCCAGAGAATCTGCTAAGCCACGAATGATCTTATTTCTGTTGACTTTTCCGGCAGCAGGACATCCACAGGACTCATTTTTTTTCACAATATATCGAATGGAAAAGGACTCCGGTCGGATCTGCCCGGTCGCACGCCACTCCTGCACTTTATCAAAGATAAACCATACCGCCCCCTCATAATCGGGAGCACAGGTTGCCAGAACCGGACGATAATATTTGCCGTCATTCACACCGTCAAAACCGGTCACGATCACATCCTCCGGCACACGATATCCAGCCTCCTCCAATACATTACACGCAGCTAAAGCCATGACATCATTGGCACAGACAATCGCCTCCGGCATCGGCAGATCCGATTTGAGAAACCGTTCCATTTCCTTCCTTGCCGGGACCTCCCAGAACTGTCCATATCCGACCCGCTCCTCCTCAAAGGCAATGCCATTTTCCTCCAGTACTTTTCGATAGACCATCACTCTGTCCTCAGAAAGTGCATGACCTTCAAATCCCGCCAACATATTGACACAACGTGCCCCATGCTCCTCCACCACATGACGCACCATTTTCTCAAATCCGGAAGTATAATCATGACGGATCGGATAACTACCTCCCGCTTCCCTGTCCAGACAAAAGCATGGGATATGCCGTCTCCGTGCGATTCCTGCAATTCCATCGATCAACTCCATGTTCTTGATGGTCTCACCCAGAATAATAAACGCCTCCAGAGGCAGATATTCCGCCAGACCACAGAGTTCTGCCTCGGCCGGCGTACTGTCAGCTCCCGACGAAGTTGTTGTATCCATAGAAAAGATAACAAACTTATAGCCCTCCTTCTTGCCGAGATTTTGCATTGCATGTATAAAATTAAGATTGTTCTCCTCAAAGGTTCTTGCAACAAACAAACCGATCAATTTTACATTTTCTTCCATGTCTCTTCCCTCACACATTTTTGCTAATAAAATAGAAAACATTCCGCACTTACAGCATTTGTACAGTTATACATAGCGTACCATAAATTACCCGGAGTTTCAAGAAAATCCCTTACAGCCTGAGATATATGGAAAAAATATTCCCCTGCTCCGTTGCCTTCACAGAAACATATCCCCCCTGCCGCAATGCGATCTCCCTTGTGAGGTAAAGTCCCAGCCCGATCCCCTCTTTTCCTTCGCTGTTCTCTCCTCTGTAAAATCTCCGAAAAATGTGGTTTTTCTCTTCCTCCGGAATGGAACCGTTCTGATCTTCTACGGAAATCTCTGCAAAAAGTCCCAATTTCCGGACAGATAAATTAATGCTCTTATTCTGCGCATTTTCAGAATATTTCACAGCATTATCCAGCATATTAAAAATAGCTTCTGCCGTCCAATCTGCGTCAAACTGTGCCCACAGCTCCTTTTCCCTGTCCTCCCGGTAAATGATTTCACATCCCATGTGACGTGCTTTGGGATAAATATCTTTCACCGCCTTTAATACCGTTTCGCTGATCTTATTTTTCTGACATTTCAGATGGATCAATCCCGTCTCAAGACGGGATATCTTGATCATATTCTCCGACAGAAAGTTCAGCCGTTCCACCGACAGGCATATAATATCCACATATTCTCTGTACTGTTTTTCGGATAGTTCTTCCTTTTGAAGAAAACGACTGTACATTTTCAGATTGGCCAGAGGCGTTTTTAACTGATGAGACAGATCCGATATGATCCCCTTCATGCGTTCCTGCTCCTGTCTCGTGATTTCATTTTGATGACGCATTCTCCGGATCAGCTTGACCACATTCCCCTGCAGTTTGGAAAGCATGGTATCCTCCGTCTCCGGAAACACCTCTCTCTCCGTGAGCTCCATCAATGTATCCAGCAAATCGGACAGTTCCTGCACAACTCCCGTAATGTATGATCTGTCCATACGATGCAGCCAATATACCATTCCATCCAGAAACAGGCAGGCCGCACCTACTATGCAGCCTGCCATGCTTTTCCCTGTATCCCACACAATGTAAACCGGAATCATCACTGTGACCAACGTACACAGGACGATCAAAAAGTTCTTTTTATTCTGATAGGATTCTCTGACCTTCAATCACTGATTCCCCCTGTCATTTCACATATCGCCAAATGTATAGCCAATTCCAAATACCGTAATGATGTATTCCGGATTCTTCGGATCCTTCTCCAGCTTCCGGCGGAGTCTCCGGATATATACATTGAGTGTATTTTCATCCACATAATTTTCATCAATATCCCATATTTTCTGAAGCAGCATCTCCCGTGTCATAACCTGACTCCGATTGTCAATTAAAAGCTCCAGAATCCGATACTCCGTTCCGGACAACTTTACCGGTTCCTGCTCCCGAAAGACCTGCTTTTTGCCAAGATCTACCGCAAGTCCCCGATAACAAAATATCTGACGTTCCTCTTCTCCCGCACTGCGCCGGAGCACCGCTGCGATCCGTTCCGACAGAAGTTCCACAGAAAACGGTTTTGCCATATAATCATCTGCTCCTGCCCGGAATCCCCGAATCATATCCTCCTCCGTATCTCTGGCAGTCAGAAAGATCACCGGTACAGCCTGTCTCTTCCGCCAGTTTCTGCAAAACTCCATGCCATCCCCATCCGGCAGGTTGCAGTCCAGAAGCATCAGTGCAATCGTCTCCGCTCCTTTGTCCGTTATCCGTCGTGCTTCATGAAGAGAATGGGCACACAATACCTGATATCCCTTTTTTTCCAGATACAACTTCACTCCTCCGCACAGGTTTACATCATCTTCTACGATTAAAATTGTCTTCACTTTTTATCCTTCCCGTCTCATGCGTTGTACCACGCTCTCCTTTGATATCATATAATATACCACAGCCGGAACGATCATACAAATAACCAGTGACACCACGGCAATCCCGGCCATAACGCCGGCAGGATAATGAAATATCGCATAATCCGCCATTGTCTTTGCCGCTCTCGCAAACAAAAAAATTATCACATTGCCAAAAGTTAGCAGCAGTCCCATACTGATCAGTCCATAATAGCCTCCCTCCCACAAAAGCATACGGCAGACCTGCTTCTTCGTCATTCCCACACTCTCCATCACCGCAAGCTCTGTCCGTCTGGTAAAGACACCGGTAAGCATAACATTAATATAATTCAGCACTCCGATCATGATCAAAATTCCGGAGATCCCACCTCCCAGAATCTTCATTGTCATTATAGAGGTGGAAAATTCCTTTGCGGCTTCTGACTTTATCGTGGTATTGACAACAGCCGTATTTGACTTTACAATCTCCTTCACCCTTTTTGTCACACTGGCTTCTGCTTCTTTCCTGCAGTTTAAGATCATATTATCACTACCCGGATCATCCGTAATCCGGCTAATCGCCTTATCACTCACCAGGATTACCTCCGGTGCTCCCATGGACATCCAGTAATAACCAATCTCAAAACCTTCCATGGACGTAAGACACGCACCTACCTTTATGGTGGATTCTTTATCCGTTTTCCGTTCCACCAATGTAAGTGTTTTCCCTTTCATTTGCTGTGCCTGCTCTTTGGTATCTACCGTTCCGATCAGACATATTTCCCCTTCTTCAAACGCCTTCTCATCGATCCTCTGATCCTTTTCGGCACGCTCATTATATTTTCGGATATCATCCTTGCCTATGGAAATGACCGGACAGGAGTACATACTTTTTTTGTTCTTTTTTTCCTGTGCCCTGCGATAAAATTTAATGCTCTCTTCTCTCTCCTGCGCTATCATCTGATCAGTATCCAGAAATGGCTTATACAGCTTTTCATCGAAGGGAAGCACAATATCTGCTGTACGGTTCCATCGAAAAGAAGTGATCCCCGGAATCTTCTGAAGCTCCCCTGCCATCGTTTCCAATGACCGTTTCTGCTCCTTCATCTGCTCATTATTTTCATCGGTGCCGGTGTAGATCACATAATCATTTGGCACATATGTTTCCAGATAATTTTCCAGTTTAATACTTCCCAAAATCGTATCTACGGCCAAAAAAGCGATCATTCCCATAAATAATGACGCAAATACAAAAATCGCGCGTTTTTTGTCACGAAACACATTGCGAAATGCCATCCGACGGATCTTTCCACCCCTTTTGGTATGATGGGAACGCAGCTTTTCCTGATATTGTCCGTTATATTTCATAGCCTCTACCGCAGAAATATTGCCGGCAAATTTTGCGGGTTTACGGCGGCTGATCCATATGGTGACCAGGGAAAACAGAACGGTCGCCACAAAGATCTCCGGCCGGAACTGTATCCGGCCAGGCATGGCATCATTTCCTCCGATCGCAAGAGCATGAAGTGCCGCCGGAACAATTCCAAATGCACAGACGACTCCCAGGAATATTCCGGCCGGAATTCCAATCCCTGCCAGATGCCAGACCTGTTTCTTTACAAGCTTCTGAATCTGTAATGGTGTGGTCCCGATTGTTTTTAACATTCCGTAAAACCGGATATCTTTCGTCACAGAAATATACATCACATTATAGATCAGCAGATAACCGCTCAGGATTATGATCACTCCTACTGCAAGTAACACAGCGACAACGACCAGTCTCTCGCCGGCATTATTCTGATCCTCGCTAAATGACGACTCCCATGCCTGCGTTCGTTTCACACCGTTTTCTGCCATAATCTGATCCATGCTGACCTGATTCTGCAATTTTTTATATAAAATATATTTCATCCCTCTTTTGGCTGAAATGGACAGCGTTTTATTTTCTCTTTTATCGAGTCCCATTTTTTGGACATATTTCTTTGAAACAAGACTCACCGCTTTTCCATAAATATAGTCCCGGTACCACCCGCTCAAGGTAAAGGTTTCCTCCCGGTCTCCATCATAAAGCGTTACTTTCTCTCCGATTTCCGGCTTTTTCACTCCGGCCACTGCAAGAGACGTCTCCGACATCATAATCTCGTCCTGCTTCTCCGGATATGTTCCATGGATACGGCTGATCGCCGGAATAAAATTCTTCTGATATTCTGCCGTATCATAATACCACAACGCCACCGTTTTTTCTCCGGAAGCTTCCTTTCTGCTGCCGGCACTGACCTGCACTCCCATAGCCCGCAAATCCTGCATCTTCCTGATCTGATCCATCTGCTGTTTTGATGGCTGCTCCAGCCAGATCGTACTCTGCGATCCCAGATTTCGTATCTGCATAATCCCCAGATTCTGTATCAGGCTGACGCCAATGCTAAATACAGACGTAAACATAAATGTGGTCAAAATGATCGCCAGCACTGCAAAAAAATTTCTCGTACGTTCTGCTTTCATGGATCGTCTGCTGAGGCGGCGAAGCACCTCCTGATTATTATTTTTTAACACGATACCTCACCTGCCTCTGCTTTTCCATCCTCAATCCGGATCACCTGATCTGCCATCTGTGCAATTTCCTCATTATGTGTGATCATTACAATGGTCTGATGAAATTCCCGGCTGGTCACCTTCAACAGAGAGACCACATCCATTCCGGTCTGGCTGTCCAGATTGCCCGTAGGCTCATCTGCCAGAATGATCGCCGGCTTCGCTGCCAGAGCTCTGGCGATGGCAACACGCTGCTGCTGTCCTCCGGAAAGCTGATTTTGCATTGCGGTAATCTTGTGCTCCAGCCCCAGTGTCCGTATGATCGTATTCACATACTCCTCATCAATCCTGCTGCCATCCAGCTCAATGGGCAGCACAATATTCTCATATACATTTAAGATAGGAACCAGATTATAGTTCTGAAATACAAAGCCGATGTTACGGCGGCGAAAAATGGTCAACTCCTCGTCATTCATTTTAAAAATTTCTTTTCCCCGCACCAGGACTTCTCCGGAGGTAGGTCTGTCGAGACCTCCCAGCATATTTAACAGCGTGGATTTTCCACTACCGGAGGAACCGGCCACTGCAATAAATTTTCCCTCCTCCACCGAGATTGAAACATGATCCAGTGCGTGTACTTCGTTTTCCCCTTCCCCATACTGTTTACATAAATCTATGGTTTTTAATATTTCCATCTTTATTCCTCTCTTTCCTTTTGATTTTCTCTGAGGCTCATTATAGCATCCGCATCTTACAATCTCATTACAGTTTCAACAAAAAAAAGAGGGAATTAAAAGTCCCTCTTTTTCATATTCTTGCGAATCAGCATACTATTTCACAATATATTTTTTCTTGATTCCCATGCCCTTTTTATTTCTTGCTTTTACGATTACCTTATCTTTTGATATCAAAGGCTTCTTGAGCTTCACCGTATAATTGCCCCCAAAATCAATGGAAGCGATATACTTCTTTCCATTGACAAGGATAAATACCTTGGTATTGGTATTCTCCACGGTCACACCATCGGCTTCTGTTCCATCTCCGACCACATCAACATGACCGGTAACCTTTTTCAGACCGGCTTTCAGCTTATCCACCTTCGGAGTATCCGGCACAACCTCTATTTTCTTTGTCTTTAATACCGGACTGTTTCCCTTTGTATTGGTAAGATATGCATTTACCTTCACTCCGGAATTGGTCTTCGTAATCTTCCTCTGGTAACGGTACATTTTCTTGGAAGCCACATATTTTTTCTTGGTGATCTTATACTTCTTTTTGCCCACTGTGATCGTAGCGCTTTTACACTTCTCTTCAGAGAATACCTTTACCTTGGTAGACAGATTTGTCACTGTCTGCATGGTCGGCTTTGCCGGAACCGTCTGCTTCACGACTCTTTTGGTACCCATGCTGACACGGTTTGCAACGTCCACGGTACGCATTTTCACCTCGGTTTTTGCTGTCAGAAGATACGGCAGTGAAAATGTATAGCTGCCATCACTTGCAATATTCATTGCTATCTTCTCTACCGTATAATCCTTGTTATAAAGCTCACACTGCTTATACAGTTCTTCTGTTCCGTCATCCTGCATAAATACTGTTTTTTTGCTGTCCAAAATAAAGAATGGATATACATTTTTATCATTGATCTCTCCGGTCACCGTTCTGACCGCCGTGGTCAATTTCTCCATCACCGGCTTGTTCGGTCCGGTTCTCTTTACCGTGACAACGGTTCTGGCACTGCAGCGCCCCTCGTCATCCTTTACATAGACAAATATTTTCTTGCCCGCATTCTGTGGTGGCAAAGCGTACTTGAAAGAACCGTTATCATTTACAGTAGTCTTATAAACCGTCGAATCCTCCAACTCGAAATAAATCGTTGTTACAGGCTCTGCCTTACCGGAAATATATGACTTACGATTGGTATAGGTATCTACCTTCGGTGCCTCCAGAATGCCTTCATTGATATTATTGATCCTGATATAACGGATCGTTACATTTCCCTGTCCATCCACTGCTCTAACCGAATATATGGTATTCTTGTCAGCCGCAAAAACACCGTCCTGAACTGCCTTGGCATTATTCCAGGCAATGGAATCTGCCAGATACTTTCCACTCAGATAGGACAGCGAAACAATTCCTGAGCGGTCTGTTGCCTGAACGGCTACCTTAACCGGATGGTTTGTCTCGATCTCTGTCAATGCTGCCAGATTCAAGTCCGGTCCACTGTGATCCGCCAGATCCATCGCATCCAGTCTGGCTCTGTAATAATCAAAATTCTCAGAGGAATCTAGCTTTTCTTTAATCCAGGATCTCGCATTTACAATGTCCTGGGCTGCAGATCCTGTTTTCAGTATGTAATAATACTTATCGGAATATTTTACATTCCAGTTATTATCCTCCAGATTTCCCAGCGTACCACATTCTGCCTGCTTCATCAGATATTTTTTGAAATAATCTCTGGTATCAGCCATACTCAGCTTGGTCATCGCCTCCACCTTGAACATTTCCGGTACTGCTGTAGTATCCAGTCTGTTGACGATCAGCAGGAACTGATCCGTGTCTTTAATCTCCTGCCCGTTTCTGGTCATGCTGGTAACACGCCAGGTATCATTAATCTTTTTGCCATCATAATCATAACGTGGTGCTACGCTGGTATCAATCGTATACTCCACACCATCGAGAATATAGAAACGGCTCAGATCTGTCAGATACATTTCCCGCAGAGAATACTGCAGCGGTCTTGAGCCTTTATAATTAAGAATGCCTGCCAACAGATCACTTGTCTGTGATATTCCTTTATTTCCTGCTGATAATTCCTGCGTCTCAAAAGGATTTTCCGTTACTGCCGCTGTTTCCACAGCCTCAGGTGTCGTTTCCGGCCTGGTTGTCACATCCGGAACATCTGATACCCCCGGCATCTGCTCCGGTTTTCCGGATGTCTCCGGTGTCACAGATGGTTTCCCGGAAGCTGCGACCTCCGGTGCCGGACTACTGCTGATCGCCGATCCGGATACCACATTGTTACCGGCTGTTTCATAAGCACTGGCCGACCATTCCAGCCATTCCCGCAACTGTGCTCCGGTCACTTTATAACGCCAGAGCTGTATTCTATAGTTCATTAACTGATAGAGATCTGCACTGGTAAAATAATCCTTAATATCATAATAGTCCAGACCACTTCCCGCACCATACCGGGAATATCTCGAAGCAGCCACTACCGGAAGCCCCTTACAATCCGTATTATCATTATTTTGATATTCCATGCCATAGGAAATCGCCATATCATTTAACAGCTGAATCGGGCTGCTGTCCTCCAGCGTACCCAGATAATTCTGCCATCTGGCATCGGACTTGAGCTCCGCAAGCACCTCTGTACTGTCCGCTGCAAATGTAGTGCCCCATTTATCCATATATGCGGCTATCTTCTGGTCAATTGCCGTATTTGTTTTTGTTTTGCGAATCTGCGACTTTCTGCTTACAATTCTTTTATCCGGAGAAATCCCCAGATCGATCACGCCGATTCCCTGTCCGCTGTTGGCTACCATCACAAGATTTTTGCCATTCACAAGATGGTTCTTGGTATCAACACCTTCATATTTATCATAATATGTCGACCCGTCTGCACAGAAGTTAGAATGCTTATGACCACATAAAACAGCATCCACTCCGTCAATCTTTGTCAGGGCATATCCCACATTTTCATCCATCAAAGCCGGCTGCTCTGTTCCCACACCGGAATGTGCCAGCACAACAACTACATCTGCGCCTGCATCCTTAAGCTTTTTGGTCTCCTTCTGTACATTAGCAACCATATCCTCTCCGGCAAGTACACCGGTATAATCACATCTCTTTTTGGATAATGTCGGAATCGACTCTCCGATCACCCCCACCTTAACCGTTACATGCGATCCATCTGCTGTTGTCAGTGTTTTTTCAATGATCTTGTTCTCATTAAAAACATGTTTTCCTGTCACCGCATCCGTAATGTTTGATGCAATTACCTTATCCTTCAGTCCGGTTGCTTCATACTGCTTCTGGATATAAGGAAGTGTATACTCATAATCGTGGTTTCCCAAAATGATCGCATCATAATTTAACGATGCCATCGCCTGATAAATCGGCTGGATCTCATTCTGGTCATGCTCATAAATATAATCCGTGGTGTAATCATACATTACATCACCCAGATCAAATAAAAGTGTATTGCCATCCGGCACTTCACTTTTCGCCTGTGTCAGCAAAGTAGAAGCCTTTGTCAATCCCCCATTGGCAAATAAGGTTCCCTTTGAATAATCCACATCCACAACCTGTCCATGCAGATCGGTGGTAAACATAATCCGGAGATCTGCCGTGTCACTTGCAGCTGAAGCAGTTCTTACCGGTATTGCTCCCAGCAGCTGCACTGCCAGCATGATAACTGCCAGCATCATTGACATTCTTTTGTTTTTTTGTTTTCTTTTTTCCCCTTGAAACATATCGCTTTCTCTCCCCCTTTTTTTGCGATTTATGATAAATTTAATGGTTACCATAATTAGTTTATTCCCTGTTTATGTCAAATCTCTGTCAATTTTCTTACAATTTCCAGTCAGATCTACGCAATATCCCCTCTGTACTGACTTTGTGAAAAATATCTTTTACACAATTTACTTTGATTATTGCTGGATTGCCTGCATCAGTGCCGGAATCAGCTGTTTCTTTCGTGACACCGTGTTTTCCAGAATAATCTGATCGGTATCGTCCTTTAGATGAAAAGCCTCCAGTGCAAGCTCCTTCGCTCCGTTACCTGCACAAAGCAGCTCTGTGGTTCCCTGCAGGATATCCGTCAACATAAAGAACAGCATCGGAATGGAATGCGCCGTCAGCGCCTTTGCCATATACGGTATCATCCGCTCCCGGACATCCTCCAGATCCTTCTGGGTCATGGAATTGATCTGTCCAACACCAAAGGATACGTCATTTACTACAAATTTCTTGAAATCCTGATAAAATATTTCCTCCGGAGTCTTAGCAGACAGATTGCTCCCTGCGGCAAACATTTCCGCCGCATAGCTTTCCGGCTCGATCCCGGCGATCTGCGCCAGTGCGTATGCCGCCTTTTTATCCGTCTCCGTGCATGTCGGGGAACGAAAGATCAACGTATCAGAAAGAATTGCAGAACAAAGCAATCCGGCAATTTCCCTGCTGATTTCCAGCTCCTGCTCACGGTACATCTGATAAATGATCGTTGCCGTACAGCCCAATGGCTGATTGCGGAAATATACCGGATTCATGGTTTCCAGGCTGCCGATTCTGTGATGGTCGATCACCTCCAGAACCTCTGCCTCATCCAGACCGTCTACCGCCTGTGTCACTTCATTATGATCCACCAGCACCAGACGCTTTTTGCGGGCCCCCAACAGACTTCGTCTGGAGATCATACCATAATAACTGCCGTTGAGATCCATAATCGGGAAATCACGATATCGTTTTTTGGCCATGGTCTCCCGGATATCATCCACATAATCATTGCGCTGAAATGTGATCAACGCCTTTTGTTTCATGAAATAACGGATTGGCATACTCTGATTGACCAGTCGTGTTGCCGTGTAGGTGTCATATGGCGTCTTGATGATAAAACAGCCCTTGCTCTCCGCCAGCTTTTTGATCGTAAAGGATACCAGCGAACCATCACACACAATAATACATTTTGCCCCCATCTCAATGGCACAAAGCTGGGATTCATAACGATTTCCCAGAATCACAATGTCATCCTTCTCAATATAATTCTCCATGAGATCCGGATTCGCGGCCGCGATCAGACATTTTCCCGATTGAATGATCTCATCCGGGTCTCCGACAATCATCTCTCCCTCCAGTGTCTCGATCAAATTGCGGAATGGGGTCTCTGCCTTGGCAATAATGCAACTGTCATAAACATCCATGTAAGATTTCGCAATATCTTCTATGGTGATCAGACCTTCCAGCTGGCCATTTTTGCAAACCACCGGCAGCGTTGCCAGACCACCCTCCTTCATAATCTCCCATGCACGTTTCAGGGAAATATCACTCCCCACGCCCGGCACCTGGACCACATCAATATCAAATACCTGCGTCCGTACATCGCTGAGATATTCCGGCTCCGGCACCCCAAACTTCTGAAGCACAAAGCGTGTCTCCGAGTTGATCTGGCCGGCTCTCTTTGCTGTATAGTTTTTGCCTGTCATCTGCCGCTTGAACGCCGCATAGGCAATTGCAGAGCATACCGAATCCGTATCCGGATTAATATGACCGATTACATGTATTTCCTCTCCTGCCATTTACTGATAATCCTCCTCACTGTACTGCCCAATATCAATTACATATTCAAAACGTCTTGCCAGTGCCGGAGCCACGCGGAACAGCTCATCCAATGTGTTTCCATCGTCTGCAAGAACCACAATAAAGTCCCCACGGAAGGCATCCATCACGGCAAAAATCTTTGTGATCGTGGAAAATGCCAGCTCAGATGCATTGTCGATCAGAAGGCAATTTCCCTTGATCTGGTTACATACTCTTAACAGATCCATCTGATTTAACTGGGAAGAACTGATCTTTGCAATCTGGTTGGTAGAAAGAAAGCCCTTCTCATAATTGACACGAACTATTTTTTTCGTGATACCGATAATCTTGTCCTCTCCTTCACCCATCAGTACAAAATGCTTTGGCTCCAGCTCTCCGGCGATCAATGTCAAAATATCATTAAAGGAATGATGAAGCGCTCTGGTCGTCGGCAGCTCATCCTCCTCCAGCTCCGGCAGATTGCCAAGCTCCGGGCTGTCCTCCGGAATCACCTGACGAAGCTCCGGTATATCAGGCTCCGGCATGATCTGATCCAGTTCGATCATGGTAACGTCATCCTCCTTCACCGGAAGAACTCCGGAGGATACGATCTCCTCCATTCCGACAGGACGCTGAACTTCCTCTACGCCCTCCGGCTCTACGGCAATTGTGTCTGCTTCTTCCACAGCCTCAGCCGGAGCCATCTCCGCATCTGCTGTCTCCTCTGCCGGTTCCGATACATCCATTGGAATATATGTCTTTCCAACCTTGCTCTGAACCGCCTGTGTCATACGGCCAAGTACGTCCGAAGCAAGATTTGGTACATCGCTGATCCTTCCGGCGGCATCATCCACAACAGATACTGCCTTCTCCTTCAGCTGTTCTCTCTTTTCTGCCTCAAAGATCGCTGTGATCTCTTTTGCCAGATCCTGGGTAATACCAAAACCTGACTGGGATGGCTTCTCCGGCTTTTCCGTCTCCTCCTGCGCTGCTGCCTGCTCCGCCAGCACATTTTCCACGGCTGCCGCCAGAGTATTTTTCATTTCCTGGCTCATCGGAGCAACGGTACTCTGCGCTGTCTCCGTCCGCTCGGAAGTCTCCGGTCTCCACTGATCCAGATCATCCTCCCCGGCAGATACCGGCTCCACGGCTGCCGCCGCCTCGTCCGTCTCCTCATTACTGTTTTGCGCCGGTTCAGTGGTCTGAGGCACCATATCGGCTGCTTCCTCATCCTCCGGATAAGTCTCCTGCAGATTTTCTTCCTCGGTAGTCTCTTCCTCCGTCCTGTCTTTGCCTCCGTGCTTCCAAAGACCTCTCAGCAGATGAAATCCACCCTTCGCCTTCTGTGTGATCTCCTCCGGTGCGACTAAAAGCTCTCCATCCTCCGTCTCGTCATCGTAATCGTCTACAAAATCCTCGTCCTCATCATCAGCGTCTTCTATATATTCCCGGCGTTTCTCTTCACGTTTTTTCTTTTTCATTTTTTCGATTTCCTGCCTCATCAGCTCCGGTCCCAGATCCGGCAGAGAACCAGTATCCTCCGGATTTGGTTCCTCCGGAGGTATGAGTATAGAATGGTGCCTTATTTATTGGCAGAAAATCCGGACATGGATATGCATGAGGCTTTTGAAAGAAGTAAAAACATGATGATGGGAAACAAGTTTGATACATTTGTATTAGATATTTCTTTTATAGGTTGGAGATTCTTATCTGCGCTTACTGCAAATATATTGGATATTTTTTACGTTAATCCGTATGTTTTCCTTACAGATGCAGAATTATATGTTAAATTATGTTCATTAGGAAGTACAAATAGAAAAAATTATAATTATTAAAATAAACAGGGGGCAAAAATAATGAGCGAATTAAATAATGCTTTAGCAGTTATTGATGAAGTACAAAAGGCAGTAGTTGGAAAAAACGATGTTATTGAAAAAATAATGGCAGCAATTATTGCACAGGGACATATTCTTATTGAGGATATGCCGGGGGTGGGAAAAACTACCATGGCTAAGGCTTTTTCAAAGGCTACCTGCGGGCGAGCGTATTTTCCGACAAAATCTTGCAGCAGCTATCCCCGACACCT
>OGZW01000147.1_pt1 | contig 46308 bp, 30 predicted proteins | sample 1577001 | NCBI WGS metagenome assembly OGZW01 (sample SAMEA3541519, study PRJEB24748) | human gut metagenome | biome: human gut; feature: human-associated habitat; material: faeces | place: China | collected 2012 | reverse complement strand
GCGGATTCTCTTGTACTGACCAAACATATAACCAATCTCGCGGGCACCTGTTCCGATATCACCGGCAGGTACGTCACAGTCAGGACCGATATGTTTGCACAGCTCTGTCATAAAGCTCTGGCAGAAACGCATTACCTCTCCGTCGCTCTTGCCCTTCGGATCGAAGTCGGAACCACCTTTGCCGCCGCCCATAGGAAGAGTAGTAAGGCTGTTCTTAAAGATCTGTTCGAAGCCGAGGAACTTGATGATACCACTGTATACAGATGGGTGAAGTCTGAGACCTCCCTTGTATGGTCCGATAGCTGAGTTAAACTGGATACGGAATCCTCTGTTTACCTGAACTTTACCGTTGTCATCAACCCAAGGCACACGGAAGATGATCTGTCTCTCAGGCTCTACGATACGCTCGAAAACGCCTGCCTCAACGAGATCCGGTCTTTTCTCAACAACAGGCTCCAGACACATAAATACCTCTGTAACTGCTTGGATGAACTCAGGCTCTCCTGCATTTCTCTTCTTAACTGTTTCAAGTAAGTCGATCAGATACTGATTTTTTAACGCCATTGCTAAAAAACCTCCTTTTCTTTATTTTTGATTGTGTATGTTGTGTGTGATTAACGCAACACGTTAAAACAAGTATCGCATAAAATTAGTGAGATTTCAACAATTTTTTCTAAAAAAACCTTATTTTTTTTCGATTAAAGTTGTGAAAATAGACAAAAATATACTTGTATACAAAATGCGTGTATACAAGTATGGAAAATAAAATGAAATATGAACAAAATGTTTACAATATAAACATAGTTTGGACACAAATGATCCGTATAATCTACTACAGAAAGTGAAAACTTTCTACTCCCACCCTATTATACGCTGGATAACGAGAGTTATCCACAAAAGAGCCCTTCGGGGCTCTTTTTGATTTATAGGGATAAATGATTCTATTATTTATTAAGGGATTCTATTATTAAGGTAGATAATCAGATAAATCGGGTTCTGGTGCTTGCGGACAAGGACAAAATATTCTATATTATATGGTAATGAAATGTATTGTCAAAGGAGTGGCACACAGGGATATTGTGTGAGAAAGAGGAAGTATGAGCTGGAAATATCTATTATTTGATCTGGATGGTACATTAACGGATTCCAGTGAAGGAATATTAAATTGCGTGATTTATGCATTAGAGGCTGCCGGTATAGAAGTCCCGGACAGGGAAAAATTATTGCAGTTTGTGGGCCCGCCACTGATTGAGGGGTTTCAGGACATTATCGGGATGGATCATGCCGCAGCGGTTCAGGCTACTGTGAAATACCGGGAAAGATATGGTGTCATTGGCTTATTTGAAAATAAACCATATGATGGAATTGCTTTGGCGTTATCGCGTTTGAAAAGCCAGGGAAAGGTAATCGCACTGGCAACCTCAAAGCCGGAGTCGTATGCTGTGCGGATCCTGCAGCATTTTAATCTGATGAAATATTTTGATGTGGCTGTGGGAGCCAGTATGGATGAATCCAGAAATAATAAAACGGCAGTAATAAAAGAAGCGTTACGTCGCCTGGGGATATCAGAGGATGACAAAGAACAGGTTCTTATGATCGGCGACCGTCGTCATGATATCCGGGGGGCAAAGGACTGTGGCATTGCGTCACTGGGTGTTTATTATGGGTTTGCAGAGATTGGAGAGCTGGAAAAGGCAGGGGCAGATTATATTGCCTGGAGCGTCGATGACATGGTGACGATTGCCGGAGCGGCAGAGAGTCAGGCAGAATCTAAGGATTCCGACGGGGAATCTCTTTCAGAAATGAAATATCAGCGGGTAGACCTGGAACAGGCGGTGGAACATCTGAAAAAGTTGATACGGCAGCAGGAGCAGGCGCAGAGCGGGGCAGAGCAGCTAAAGATCCATCAGGAGTATTACCGGCTGAGTGATCTGGTATCAACGATGTATGCACTGGCAATGTTCCGTCATTCTATTGATACTACGGATCAGTATTATGATCAGGAAATGTCCTATTATGATGAGCAGCTTCCTGATTTTGAATTATGGGATATGAAATATCACGAGGCTCTATATCATTCGCCATATCGTGGAGAACTGGAAAAGGTGATCGGAAAGGTTGCATTCAAAAATATAGAGCTTCAAATGAAATCGACATCACCGGAGCTGGTGGAATTGCAGCAGGAAGAAAACAAGCTGGTGAATGAGTATGAGAAACTTCTGGCATCAGCGGAGTTTCTCTGGAATGGCGATACGATCAGTATGGCAGAACTCGGAAAATATCAGACGGATCCGGATCAGGCGATCCGGCAAAAGGCATGGACTTTGCTGCAGGATTTTCTCCAGACAAATGGGGAGACGTTAGACCGGATTTATGATGAGCTGGTTCACAACAGAACAGAGCAGGCGAGGAAGGCCGGATATGAAAATTTTGTGGAGCTGGGGTATTACCGGATGCAGAGAAATTGTTATGATCATTCTCAGATGGAACAGTTTCGTAAATGGATCAAGGAGTACTGGGTTCCGCTGGCATCAGAGGTGCAGGATCGGAGACGACGGAGGCTGGGGCTGGAAACGCTTCATATATATGATAACGGTCTGTATTATAAGGAAGGAAATCCGGCACCGGAGGGAACTCCACAGCAGATTTTACAAAACGGCCTGAAAATGTACCGGGAGCTTTCTGCAGAAACAGCAGAATTTATGGAGCAGATGGTTCGCAGGGAGATGTTTGATGTGCTGAGTCATCCCGGAAAGAAACAGGGCGGTTATATGGAGTTTCTGCCATTACCGAGAATGCCACTGATCTTTGCTAATTTTAACGGGACAAGCGGTGATGTGGATGTGATCACCCATGAATGCGGCCACGCTTTTCAGGGATATCTGGCAGGAAAGGATGATATCCGGGAGCATTGGGATATTACGATGGAGACGGCAGAGACACATTCCATGTCTATGGAGTTTTTTACAAATCCATGGATGGAACTGTTTTTTGGAGAGGCCGCTCCGGAGTTTCGTCAGATGCAGCTGGAGGATGCCATCTGTTTTATTCCTTATGGGTGTATGGTGGATGAATTTCAGCAGATTATTTATGAATATCCGGAGCTGACACCGGATCAGCGCCATGAGGTATGGCGCCGACTCGAAAAGCAGTATCGGCCACATCTGAACATGGAAGGAATGCCGTTTTTTGAAAAAGGCGGTTTCTGGCAGAGACAGCATCATATATATTCTACGCCGTTTTATTATATTGATTACTGTCTGGCTCAGATCTGTGCGTTGCAGTATAAGCTTATGATGGAGCAGGATTATGAGAGAGCCTGGAAAAGCTATCTTAAGCTTTGTCGGATGTCGGCAAGTGGATTTTTTACAGATATGATACGGGATGTGGGATTGTTGAATCCATTAGAGGAAGAATGTATTCAGCAGCTGATACAGCAGCTGAGTGGAGAATAGATAAAAGGAAGGCAGAGGTATTATTACGATGAGTAAGAACAAGAAAAAAGCAAAACTCCAGAAAAAACAGAGCAGATTATCCAACAAGAAAATCGGAATCATGGTGGCTGTCGCAGCCGTTGTAGTGATTGCTGCAGGAGCAATGGTTTACTGGCAGAAGAATCGTGCCGTAGATGAAAAGCTGGATTATGATCCGGCAAAATATGTTAAGATCGGAGAGTATAAGGGAGTACAGGTATCGCTGGAGGTGACGGATGAGGATATTCAGGATGAGATCGACAATGTACGGGAGGAAAACGCATCTTACGAGCAGTTGACAGGGACCACACAAACCGGTCAGACCATCCGGGCATCTTTTGAGGGGTATGTGGACGGTAAGAAAATGGATGATACATGTGGAGAGGATTATGTAGAGCTTGGTTCCGGAGACTGGCTGGATGGCTTTGAGGAGAATCTCACAGGAGTCAATACGGGGGATTCCGTAGTCTTTACCGTACCGGTACCGGAGGGAACTTATGGTGATCCGGCACTGGATGGAAAGAACGTAGAGTTCCATGCAACGGTTTTGTATATCTGTGGAGAAGAGATTCTTCCGGAGTATTCGGATGATTTCGTAAAAAAGGTGTCCAAAAATAAATACAAAACAACGGCAGAGTATAATGAATATCTAAAGAAGAAGCTGCACAAGGAAAATGAAGACCAGAAGGCGGAATATGCATGGTCAGATGTATTGGAAACCTGTGAAGCGGATCAATATCCGAAATCTCTGCTGGAGGATTGCAAGCAGGAGGTACTTCAGGGATATTATGATATGGCAGCAGTCTATAATTGCAGCAAAGAAGAAATCTTTCCGGCATTTGGCTATGACAGCGAGGAGACTTTTGCAAATTCGGATCTGGAGCCGCTGGCAGAGGATACGGCAAAGGAGTATCTTGCGGCTCAGGCAATTGCCCAAAAGGAAAACATAAGCTATACCAGGGAAGAATTGCAGGAATATATCAAAGAGCAATATGAGGATATGACGGATGAGTATGATTCGCCGGAGGCATTTGAGAAAGACAGAAAGGGATATCTGGAGCGACAGATGCTTCTGGAACAGGTGAAAAACTGGATTGCAGATCATGCGAAATATTCCGGCTGATCGTCGCGAAATAGATGGAAAGGAAGGCTGTGAAATGGAGCGGTTAAAAATTCTGGTAGTGGATGATGAACAGAGAATGAGAAAGCTTGTGAGAGACTTTCTGGTAAAGAAAAATTTTGATGTGATGGAAGCGGGAGACGGAGAGGAAGCCGTAGATATCTTTTATGAAAATAAAGATATTGCGTTGATCATTTTGGATGTGATGATGCCTAAAATGGACGGATGGCAGGTTTGCCGTGAGATCAGAAAATATTCTCAGGTACCGATTATTATGCTGACAGCTAAAAGTGATGAGAAGGATGAGTTGCAGGGCTTCGAGCTTGGGGTGGATGAGTACATTTCAAAACCGTTTAGTCCCAAGATACTGGTAGCCCGTGTGGAGGCGATTTTACGGAGAACCAACGCATTAGAAGAAGGTGTGAAGGAGGTCGGAGGAATTTCCCTGAATCAGGCAGCACATGAAGTAAAAATAGACGGTAAAAATATCGAACTGAGTTACAAGGAGTTTGAGCTTTTGACATACTTTATAAACAATCAGGGCGTGGCATTATCCAGGGAACGTATTTTAAATAATGTCTGGAATTATGATTATTTTGGAGATGCAAGAACCATTGATACCCATGTCAAAAAGCTGAGAAGCAAGCTTGGGGACAAAGGAGAATATATTAAAACGATCTGGGGTATGGGTTACAAATTTGAGGTGTAAAAGATCATGAACAAGAAAAAGGCATCTTTTCTGAAAATGCAGTCAATTAAAACAAAATTAATCGTGGTATTATGCAGTATACTGGCGTTGACAATTCTGGGATGCTGGCTGGCCAATCAGCTATTTTTACCAATATACTATCAACATAGTAAAATAAGCACATTGTCAGATTCATTTCGAAAGATTGATAATATTGTAAAAAATGACAATGCTTTTCAGAAGGGAGCAGGGCAAAACGGTCTTTCTGAGAAGAGCATTAATACACTGGATTCCCTGACAGAAAACGGTTCTATGAACACATATCTGTTCCGGATCAGTGATTATTTTGGGATTTTACAGTACACGTTTTGCTATCCATCGGCAGACAGTCTCAGCAATATCCAAAAGGAAAATGTACGTGATAAGACAATGGATTATGTGGTGGGGCTGGTAAATGGTTATGTGGAGAGAGACGGAAGAGAGCTTATCAAGGGAAACACAAGTTATCAGGTATTTAAATCCTATGACGAGAGGATCGGATCATATTATCTGGAGTTGTTTGGCCGTATTGATTCCGGTGATTTTGTTTATATGAGCACGAACTATCAGAGCATGAAAGAAAGCGTGGCAGTTTCTAACCGTTTCCTGGCATATATCGGTGTGATCGCGGTGCTGATCTCAGGGATCCTGCTTTTTATGATCGGCAACAATTTTACAAAGCCGATCGTATACCTCACAGACATTGCAACGAGGATGTCCCAGCTTGATTTTGAGGCAAAATATCCGGTTAATACAGAGGACGAGATCGGAAAGCTGGGCAACAGTATCAATCTTCTTTCGGAACGGCTGGAGGAGACGATTTCCGAGCTGAAATCTGCCAATAATGAGCTGCAGAAGGATATTGAAAACAAAATACAGATTGATGAGATGCGAAAGGATTTCCTGTCGAATGTTTCTCATGAGCTCAAGACACCGATCGCCCTGATACAGGGATACGCAGAGGGACTTCATGATAATATTAATGATGACAGTGAGAGCAGGGAATTTTACTGTGATGTTATCATAGACGAAGCTAATAAAATGAATAAAATGGTGAAAAAGCTTCTCACCTTAAACCAGATCGAGTTCGGAAAGAATCAGATCACATTTGAACGGTTTGACATTGTACAGGTAGTACGGTCGGTTATCCAGTCTGCGACTCTTCTGGCAGAACAGAAGGGGGCTGAAATCTACATGGAAGAGACAGAGCCGGTCTATGTCTGGGCGGATGAGTATATGGTAGAAGAAATAGTAACCAACTATATCAGTAATGCAATCAATCATGTGGATGGGGAAAAAAGAATCCGTGTGACGCTGGAAATGAGAGAAAACGTAGTCCGCGTGAGAGTATTTAATACGGGAAATCAGATTCCGGAGGATGAGCTGGACAAAATATGGATCAAGTTTTATAAAGTGGACAAGGCAAGAACGAGAGCTTATGGCGGAAGTGGTATCGGTCTGTCTATTGTCAAGGCAATCGTAGATTCCATGAACCAGCAGTGCGGAGTCAGAAATTGTCAGAATGGTGTAGAATTCTGGTTTGATCTTGACCGGAAAAGTTAATGGTTCGTTCCTCTCACAACGGTGGAAGTCATTGCGTAAAGTGGGAAAATATGATACCATATAATACAGTGACAGGTATTTTTTTGTGTGCCTGTGTATATGAAATGTAGTATTTTGAGAAAGGCATGATTATTGATATGAAAAAGAGATTGATCGTAACAGCAGCAGTGATGGCACTTGCGCTGACAGGCTGCGGTTCCGGACCGAATCTGGATGATGTCAGCCGGAGCATGGAAGCAGAGTATATGGCGGGTACATTGTTGAAGTACGATAAAAACAACGATGATATGCTGGATTATGACAGGAGTGTTTTAAGGGCAACGCCGACGCCGGAGCCCACAAGGACGCCGGTACCTTCCGGTTCGCCGGCAGCATCGGCAGCATCACAGAATTCATCGGATCCGGGAGCAGCTTCTGATACTCCGGCTGTCAATTATGTGGCGGCGGAGCAGGTTTATGCCATGAATCAGGTTGATATTAAGCAGATGTCCAATGAGATTAAGAGTACATATGGTTCGGCAGATGCAGCGATCAGTGCACATAAAGGAAAGGAGCTTTTGATTGTTCATTTCCGCATTAAAAATAAATCATCGGTCAGCCAAAAGGTCAATCTGATGAAGAAAGAGCTGCAGTATACGCTGACAGCAGATGGAGAGACGGTAGGCAGTCCATTGATGACGATCCTGAGAAATGATCTTCAGTATTTTAAAGAAAAAATGGCACCGGGCAGAAGCTCAGAGGCAGTGCTTGTTTTTGAAACAGACAAGAAACAAACGCTTCAAAATATGTCCATTCAGGTGACAAACGGAAAAATGACAGGTGAAATAGCGATACATTAAGAGAGTGGAAAGGCAGGGTGATACTATGGAGACAGGGATATTATTAGAGAGTGGAACAAATGAACTGGAGATTCTGGAGTTTCGGGTTGGCAGCAATTATTACGGAATCAATGTGGCAAAGATCCGGGAGATTCTGCCATATCAGGTGCCGACACCGATCCCAAATGCAGATGCAAGGATAGAGGGAATCTTTATGCCGAGAGATGAGATCATTTCTATTGTAGATTTATCGAGAGTAATGAATCTGCCGGCAGCACAGTCCACGGTGGGAGATATGTACATTGTAACCAATTTTAATAATCTCAATACAGCATTTCATGTACAGGGAGTAGAGGGAATCCACCGGGTATCCTGGGGAGACATTATCGAACCGGATTCTACGATCAATGCTTCCGGTATGGGAATGGCTACCGGAATTGTGCGGATCGAAGGCCGGTTGATTATTATTCTGGATTTTGAGAAAATTGTTGCAGAAATCAATCCGGAGACCGGACTGAAGATCTCTGATGTAGAGCATATGACAGGCAGATCAAGAGTGGATTCTCCGATTTTGATCGCAGAGGATTCTCCATTGCTGGGCAAGATGCTTTTAGATTGCTTAAAGAGAGCAGGTTTTGCTAATATTGACCTTACGAACAACGGGAAGGAATGCTGGGATAAGCTTTCAGCATATCAGGAGCAGGGCGTGCTGGATCAGAAGGTGGCCTGTGTGATCACAGATATTGAGATGCCACAGATGGACGGCCATCATCTGACAAAACTGATCAAAAGTGATGAGCAGATGATGCATATTCCGGTAATCATCTTCTCCTCTCTGATCAATGACGAAATGAGGAAAAAGGGAGAGAGCCTTGGAGCCGATATGCAGTTATCTAAGCCGGAGATTGGACAGTTAGTGGGAGCGATTGATCAGATCCTGCAGATTGAAAATGCAGATGGAACATCTGTCTGACATCATAGAACAGATAGTTAAGGAGATAGAAGCTTGAGTGAAGAGGATTTAAGGGATGTGGCAGGGGATGCTGCAGAACAGGATATAAGTGAATATGAAAATCTGGAAAATTTCGTAGATCTGGAGGATCTTAGCGGTCTGATGGATGATGATGACTTTACTGATTTAGAAGATCTGGGAGACATTTCTGATCTTGATCTGGATGGGGATGGTATTTTGGAGGATGAAGCTGCACAAGCACAGGCTGAGGCATCTTTGACAGAGGATGATGCTTCGGATAGTGCGCAGGCGGTATCTCTGGATGAGCCGGAGCAGGAAATGGATTACTCGGATATGGCATCTTTGGATGATCTGCCGGATCCGAGTGAGATCGAGGATCTGGGATTGTTTTCTGATTCCGGGGAGCAGCCGGATATTCCAACGCCGGAAATACCTGAGGCTACTTCCGGGGGGCAGCCGGATATTCCAACGCCGGAAATACCTGAGGCTACTTCCGGAGAGGCATCGCTGGATGATATGGTTGGGGATTTTCTGGATGATCTGGATGCTTCAGGAGGAGCAGCCGGGCAGGAAGTACAGCCGGAGGAGACGGTGTTTGATTCTTTGGGTGCAGAAGAAAATGAATTACCAGATGTTACTGATACCTCAGATATACAAAAGGATTCTGAAACAGAAACGGACAGAGCTGTGGCACCGGCTGGAAAAGTAGAACCAGATGAAGTGCCGGAGCCTGTTTTGGAAGAAGAGCCGGAAGAGGAAGCCTTTGGACTTGATGACATTCTTGCATTGGAGCCGGAGGAGGAAAATGGTCATACGGATGATATGCAGGCATTACTGGAGGGGCTGTCTGAGGATGATATGCCGGAGCTTCCTCTGGAGGGCAGCCAGGAAGATATAGAGAAAAAGCCGGGATTACTGAAACGTCTTTTTGGAAATATCGTGACAGACGAGATTGCAGAGGCAGAGCTTGCCCAAAAGGAAAAGGATAAAGAGGACGAAGCGGCAAGGCAGGAGGCAGCGGAGGCTGCCAAAGAAGAGAAAAAGGCTGCCAAAGCAGCAAAGGCAGAAGAAAAGGCTGAAGCCAAAAAAGCAAAGGCAGAGGAAAAAGAACTCAAGAAGGCTGCCAAAGCCGAAGAAAAGGCACAGAAAAAGGCAGAAAAGGAAGCCAGAAAAGCAGAAGAAGCCGCTCAGGAGGAGCTGGAGGTAACAGGAAAGCTCAACAAGGTCGGAGTGTCCATTGTAGTGATTCTGGCGGCGATGTTTTTGGCAACGGAAATTTCCGGCACTGAAATATTCAGTTACAAATCCACGATGAAGCAGGCAGTCAGCTTCTTTGATGATGGCAGATATACTGACGCATACCGGGAGATTCTGGGAACTGATCTGAAAAAGAAGGATCAGGAGACATACGACAAGATCATTACGGTAATGAAGGTACAGCGATCCCTGAATTCCTATGAGAATTATGACAATATGAAGTATTATCCGGATGCGTTAAATGCTTTGCTGGTTGGTTTGAAGAAATATGATGAAAATATTGAAACGGCCAGAAATCTGGAGGTTGAAAAGGATGTTGACAGCTGTAAGGAAAAAATACTGACGCTTTTAGACGAGGAGTATGGTTTGTCGGAGGTACAGGCGAGAGAGCTTCTTTCTTTAAAAAAGGACGCTTATACAGACCGGGTTGTAGAGCTTGGGATACAAAAAAAGAATTCATAATAGAGCAGAAAATAACAGGGCATTGAGAAAAGGAAACGTCTCAATGCCCTGTATTATTTTCTGGTGTGGGAAGTTTGAGTACTGTAAATATATGGAAGTGACGGCATCTGCGGACTAATTATTTGCGGCACCTTCATAGACAGCTTCGTTGGTAAGCTCTATGCCAAGCTTTTTGAAGGTGTTAATATCAATCGCAGATAAAATTGCGGATACATGAAGCTGACAGCCGGATAATTTCGGAAGTTGTTCCAGAGCCAGCTTGGCGTTAGGATCGGATACGGCACACATGGAAAGTGCGATCAGTACCTCATCCGTGTGAAGCCGTGGATTTTTGCTTCCAAGATAACCGGTTTTTAAATGCTGGATCGGTTCGATAAAGGTACGGGAGATCAGATGCACCTTTTTATCAATATGCCCCAATACCTTGATGGCATTTAACAGAACGGCAGATGCCGGTCCCAGAAGGTCGGAGGTAGACCCGGTAACAATAGTTCCGTCAGGCAGCTCTAAGGCTGCTGCGGCAGAGCCGTTTTCAGCAGCCAGATCATTTGCAATGGAAACAACGCAGCGGTCATTTACAGTGATCTTTGCCTGTTTCATGATCAGCTCCTGCTTATAGATCTCGTCCCTGGAGGCTTCATCCTTAACAAAACGGTTCAGGGACTGGTAATATCTGCGGATGATTTCCTGACGGGAAGCTTCCTGACAGACTTCATCATCAATAATGCAGTTTCCGGCCATATTAACGCCCATATCTGTCGGTGATTTATACGGGCAGTGGCCATAAATCCCCTCGAACATTGCGGCAAGTACCGGATAGATTTCGATGTCACGGTTATAGTTGACGGTAGTTTCGCCATAGGCCTCCAGATGGAAAGGATCGATCATATTCACATCATTCAGGTCTGCCGTGGCAGCCTCATATGCCAGATTCACCGGATGCTTCAGAGGGATATTCCAGATAGGGAAGGTTTCAAACTTAGCATAACCGGCCTTGATGCCGTTTTTATTTTCATGGTAAAGCTGGGAGAGACAGGTTGCCATTTTGCCGCTTCCCGGTCCCGGAGCCGTAACGATCACAAGAGGATGGCTGGTCTGGATATAATCATTTTTGCCATATCCCTCATCACTGACAATCTGCTCCACGTTGTTGGGATATCCTTCGATCGTATAATGATGATAGACGTGAATGCCAATATCCTCCAGCTTCTTCTGGAAGAGGTCTGCTGACGGCTGACCTGCGTAACGGGTGATCACGACGCTGCTGACATAAAGTCCCTTTTTCTGATAGACGTCGATCAGACGGATCACATCCTGATCATAGGTGATGCCCAGATCATGACGGATTTTATTGCGTTCAATATCTGCAGCATTGATGGATATGATCATTTCTGCCTGATCGGCAAGCTGTAACAGCATCTGCAGTTTACTGTCCGGTGCAAAGCCGGGAAGAACACGGGAAGCATGATAATCATCAAAAAGCTTTCCGCCAAATTCCAGATAGAGTTTATCGCCAAACTGGGAAATACGTTCCCGGATATGTGCTGACTGCATAGACAGGTATTTATCGTTATCAAAGCCAATACGTTTCATGAAACTCTCCTTTGTAAATCAATCGAATATTGTCGAATATAATAATCTAATGTGCCACATATGAGGATAACATACCCGGAAGAAAAAATACAGTGAAAATATAAGAAATTATAATGTTTTCTCAAAATGGAATGCGGCTTTTCATTCCCGGAAAGAAATGATATAGTTTTATATATCAGGAGGTGACAAAAATGACACAGACACAGCAGGATAGGATCATAAACAGCCTGATTGACAGACAGATCACGATTTCTACAATGGAGAGCTGTACTTCAGGGATGATCGCATCTATGATCACTGATACATCAGGGGCATCGGCTGTTTTTCCGGGAGGCTTTGTGACATATCTGAATGAAACAAAGGTTTTCACCGGTGTTGATGAAAAAATTATCAAAGAGTATGGTGTCTATTCCGGAGAATGTGCGAAAGCTATGGCGGAAACCGTTAGAGAAAAGTTAAATACGGATATTGGTATTGGCATTACCGGAACGACAGGAAATCTTGATCCCAATAATGCGGACAGTGTGCAGGGGCAGGCATTTTTCAGCATTGTGTGGAAGGAAAGCGTATTTGTTGATGAAATTCATGTCGATGTGACCGGGAAGAGCCGTCACGGGATCAAACAGCTTTATGCAGATTGTGTATTTGAGAAGCTGGCAGAAATTATTAATGTAAAGCAGGGATAAAGCGATGGAGATTCAGATCATAAAAACCAGAAGAAAAACGGTCAGTCTGGAAGTGAAAAGAGACGGCAGCGTGATCGTGCGGGTACCTCTCCGGATGCCTCAGAGGGAGATACAGGAGTTTATTGAAAGTCACAGAAGCTGGATCGAGCATAAGTGCAGATTAATGGAAAAACGACGTGCACAGTCCGTTTCTACAGGGGCACCGCCGGTTGATGAGATTAGCGGAAAGGAATGGGAAAAGATCCGGGAAGCCTTTGCAGGCCGGGTAGATTATTATTGCAAAAAGATGGATGTACAGGTGGGCAGGATTACCATAAGAAATCAGAAAACCCGTTGGGGAAGCTGCAGTGCAAAGGGCAATGTGAATTTTAACTATCAATTATATTATATGCCTCCGGAGCTGATGGACTATGTGATCGTCCACGAGTTAGCTCACAGGAGTCATATGGATCATTCTGCATTATTCTGGGAAGAGGTGGCGCGGTACTGTCCGGAATATGCGGTTTACCGGAATCAGTTAAAAAAGTACGAAATCGTTTAAAATACCGGAAGTTTCATATACAGCATAAAAAGTTAACGGGGAGGAGGGGAATATCAATGGATTGTTTTTCGTGGCGAATATTTAACGGAAATGATGAAGGGACTGGGCTTTATAGATTTTGCCTATGAAAAAGATGCGGTTAATGAAAAGATAGAGAAGCTTTTTCATCAGCTGTTAGGGGCGGCGAAGGATCCGTTATATGGGGATGAGTACTGCTCGGTTCTGATATATGAATATATTATGAGTATCCGGCAGACAATGATGGAACACAAAAAATATAGCGGACTTGGAGACAAGGATATATTGCAGCATGCGGTGATATATATGAATGAAAATTATGCTTCGGATATTACGTTGGAGGAGCTGGCGGAGATCGGAGAAGCGTGGGCTATGATAATCCAGCATATTTTGGCATGGTGTTTAAAAAGTATGAAGGGATTACACCGACGGACTGCAGAAAAAGGCATGGTACAAGCCTGACATGGTAGTATGGATGCAGTGGATGTGGTTAGATATCACTATAAAACAGCCGACGATCGTAACGGTGGAATGAAATGGCTGGCAGAAGAAGTCGATAAAGAGGTGTGGAATAGTGAGGAGCAGGCAATCTTTTCCAACTCTGCATTCCGTCCGTCCACAAACGACAAGAGACCAACTGTGGAGGGGACCGGAATCGGTGGCTCCGGCAGTGCCATGGAAATGGGAAATACTGTGATCAAGAGCCTTGTGGAGTCTCGTCGTGGACATGTAATTTATCAGCCGGCAATCGGTTCTTTCTATGAAGGAGCACAGTATTCGTTTAAAGAGCTTTTAAGTGCCAGAGATCCATGGTCCGGCTGGATACATTATGATGCGGGCTTGCTTATTCTTGCACATATCAGTAAATTTGCGGTTACCGGCTGGGAGAATGAGACGAATACAGCAGGTATCTGGAGAGGAGTACCTTCTGCAAGCAAGGCATCAGCAGTTCAGGGAACCAGCAGCAACGCCGTGGACGGAAAGGGTGGATTTACCGGAGGGATGGAGGATTATAAAGATACTTTGGGATTGGGCGGAGCCTGGAGTAAAGGAGATCCGGTCACGTTGATCGGAGATTACCGCTGGACGAATTATGCAGTATCCATTGATGCGTTTTTTGAGAATCAGAGAGAAAGCCAGTATGCACAGGTGGGTATCAGACAGGAAGAACACAAAATCTTAGCAACAGTGCAGGGTATTCCTTCAAGGTAAATGAGGATGGAACCTGGGTACTGCAGCGTGCAAAATTAGGAAAGACATCTTCCAAAGGAACAGAGCTTGTGACAGGATCGGTAGACGGAGCGTTAGTAACACCGGGCACCTGGTTCAATTTAAAACTTCGGGGAGAGGGAAATGTTATTAAAGCATATATACCAGATTTGATAATCTGGAAGTGACAAAGATCAAGGGGTATGCACCATATTATAATGAGTATCTTGATAATATGGAGACATATGATCTGACAGATTCAGAGCATACAGTAACAATTGAACTGGCAAGTGGAAGTATTGCGGTTGATGCAGTGGCTGTACTGGGAGCTGCCTATGAGGGAGAAGAAAACCGTTGCCCTGAAGAAGACGGAGAACAAGAAGATCAAGGCAGCAGTCTCACCAAAGTGACAATCGGTAAAAATGTTACTTCTATTGGCAAAGAAGCATTTGCAAAAGATAAAGCTTTGAAGAAGCTTGTGATCAAATCTTCCGGATTGAAAAAGGTTGGCAAAAATGCCATCAAGGGAATTTCCGGAAAGGCAAAGATCTCCTGGGGAAAGAAGAATGTGACAGCATACAAAAAGCTGTTTACTGCCAAAACAGGATACATAAAGTCAATGAAAATTACAAAATAAATTCGTAAGGAATTCTTAAAAAACACATGGAATGTTCCGTGATATAATAACGCTATACTAAATATATGGAATCATTATTCTATATAAAGGGGAGGGTAAATATGCGTTATATATTGCGGAACATTCGTCTTTTTATGACAAATCAGCGGGGGATATATCTTTTATCCATTGCTGCTGTGATGTCGTCTGTTTTTTTACTTCATTTTTCCTATTCATTATATCAGTCCTTTATGAAGGAAAAGGATGCCCAGAGTGTGGAGGCGGATTGGCTGGACGTAGAGCTTCAGGATCTGTATACACAGAAGGGTGATCCTAATGATAGTGATTACCGGATCATTCCACGGAAGGGGACAAAATATGTCACTATCAAAGATCTGAAACGACTGCTGAAAAAATTGTCCGAGGAATTTCAAAAGGAGGTACTGGATGTTGGAACAGAGGTGGTTGTGGATAATGTTCCGTATATATGTTGGTTTGGTGTGGAGAACGGAGAGATCGTGATGTCGAAGCAGTATCGTGACAATATCACAGCGCATTCTTTGCCGGAAGGAAGATTTTTTACAGAGGAGGAATACAAAGAGGGACTGCCGGTTGCTCTGGATGAGGCAATTATGTCTAAGAGTCAGAAAACACCATATATCGACAGCATCCGGTCAAAGGATCGTAAATACCTGACTATTGCGGGAAAAAAGTACCGGATCATAGGAAAACATTTTACTTATGATCAGCCCATTGTCCCGATCACATCCCTGCCGGAAGACTATCCTCTGCATGAATTTATAAATTTTGATTTCACGAAGTCCGTCAACAGTCTGCAGTACACGGAGTTAAAGGATGTGGTAGAGGAGACACTGGGGGATCATGCATCCCTTCCGGATATGGATCTGCCGGATATGGATAAGATTTATCTCTACAATACGATGATCATTATTGCGGTTCTGATCGCAGTGGTTTCGGCGTTAAATTTTGTGATCCTGTATCAGTATTTTCTGGAAAAAAGGCAGGAGGAGATCCGGGCAATGAGGATCTGCGGGATGAAGCGGAGACGTGCCGTGGTGATGTTTCTGGCGGAATGTGTCTGCCTGACACTGCCGGTTTATGTGTTGTCGGTATTTCTGTATGACCGGTTTGCCCTGCGGATGATGAGTTCTTTTTACACTTATGTGGATGATCATTACAGCCTGAAACTATATCTGGAGCTTTTTGCGATTTATTACATATCCTCGCTGATCATTCTGCTGGTTTCTATCTGGAGACGGCTGCAGGGAGAAGGAAGGATGCGGATTGGAGGTGGAAGAGTATGAAATGGAGATATGCCTGGAGAGAATTATGGCATCATCCGTTAATGATGCTTTTGATCTTTGTGCAAAACGTGGTGGTTTTTGCGGTAACGGTGAGTATGATATCTACAATTGTTTCCCGCTATAATACCTACCGGGAGATATCAGATCTGGTGTCCGGAAATGGTGCTGTTTATACATTGGAGAGTTACCAGGATTATTACAAGAACAAGGAGGGAGAATGGCATTACAGCTGTGCATACACAAGAGAAGAAGTTGAAAGCGGCCTGACGGATGCAAAGGTGCAGGGGTGCTATAACTGGGGTGTGGGCATTGACGGGGATGTGCAGGATTGTAGTCTGACCGCATATGATGAGGCACTGTGGAAGTGTCATCGGCCGGCAATCGCAGCAGGAAGATGGTTTTCTGACCGGGATAAACAGACGGAGGAGCTGGAGGTTGTGATCGCACAAAAAGGAGGAAAGGATGGCAGGTATCAGGTGGGAGATACCCTGAGTGCCGAAAAGGAATTGAGAGATTGGGTCAATGAAGGTGATGATACCAAGATATCTTTTAAGGTTATTGGCATTATTGAAAACGGAGCTTCTATTCTGGGCTCCAAATTGGAGGGGAAAAAAAGTAAGGAGGACTACCGGACATTGTTCTGGGATTATTATGATTATTATAATGACGGCTTATATCTTTTCGGGATACAGTCCGATCTGCTGCGGTGTAAGCATCAGCATGCCGGTGCATGGACGGAGAAGATGTTAGGGGAATGTTTCTTTTCTTGGGAAACCGAGGATCCGAAGGTGATCAGCAGCAATCAGGAAAAGGTAATGAAAAACGCTACGGCTACAGATACCAAAGACTATGAATTGATCCGAAGGGAGAGTAAAAAGTATATCTGGGAACAGGTCCGGATGATCCTGCCGATCCTGATCACATTATGTATCATGACGGTTTTATCTACGGTCTGTAATATGGCGATCATGGTTCAGAAAAGTTTGCGGAATTATGCGGTGTATTACATTAACGGATTGTCGTGGAAAAAGTGTAGGTCAATCCATATATTCAGCATGATACTTCTGGAAGGAGGAAGCTTTCTTCTGGTGACGGCGGGATTGTTTTTGCTGAAGTTTGGCGGTGCGTTAAAGTATACGGTGATTTCACCGGGTCTTTGGCAGATGGCGGGGTGTCTGCTGTTATGTCTGTTGTTTACTCTGTTTGGGATCGGTGTGGTACGTCGGGAGACCCATGGAGTGAGTGCAAAGGAAATATTAACGAGAGGGGGAGAATGATGATCGAAATAAAAAATCTGAATAAAGCCTATAATCTCGGAGAGGAGAACGGCTGTGAGGTGTTAAAGGGAATCAATCTGACGATTTCTGACGGGGAGATGACAGCCATCATGGGAGCAAGCGGCGCAGGCAAAAGTACTCTGTTACATATTTTGTCCTGTATTGACCGGTACGACAATGGAGAGTATCTGTTGGACGGAGAACTGATCGGGAGAATGGGGGATGCCCGGATGGCAGAGATACGAAATGAAAAAATGGGAATTGTTATGCAGGATTTTGCTCTGATCGAGGATTTTACTGCGTTGGAAAATGTGATGATGCCATTGGATTTCTCGGCAAAGAAACACAGAAAAAAGGAAAAAAGAAATATGGCACTGGAGGCATTGGAGGCGGTTTCCATGAAAGAGTATGCCGGAAAACCGGTGTGCAAGCTGTCCGGTGGCCAGAAACAAAGAGTAGCAATTGCAAGAGGTCTGGTGAATCGCCCGGAGATTCTATTTGCGGATGAACCAACGGGAGCGCTGGATTCTGTGACAAGTGGGGAGATCATGAAGCTGCTTAGGACCTTAAATGAAAAGGGAACCACGATGGTGATCGTGACCCATGACAGACTGGTGGCGGAAAGCTGTGATCGGATCATCAAAATAGTAGATGGAAGGGTGCAGGATATTGCGTGAGACATTAGTAGAATTAAAATTGGCGAGTAAATATTATAAAACAGATACCCATGTTGTAGAGGCACTGCGGCGTATCAGCCTGAAGTTTGAGCGGGGAGAATTTGTGGCAGTGACCGGGGAAAGTGGAAGCGGCAAATCCACACTGCTGCGTGCGATCTGTGGTCTGATTCCTCTGGATGACGGTGATCTGTTTTTGCATGGAGAGTCGTGTTTTTCCTGCTCTCCGGAGGAATGGAATGAAATACGCCGCCGGGAGATCGGTATGATATGGCAGGATTATAAACTGATCGAGCATTATACGGTGATGGATAATGTGATCATGGCGCTTCGAATTGCCGGAATGGAAGAGAATGCACAGGAAAAAGCAGTAAATGCATTACGCCGGGCCGGTCTGAAGGACTATGAAAATCATAAGGCAGGGCAGTTATCCAGCGGACAGAAGCAGAGGCTGGCGATTGCGAGAGCGGTTGCCGTATCGGCACCGATCATTCTGGCGGATGAACCCACCGGCAATCTGGATCACCAGAGCAGTCTGGAAATTCTCCGGCTGCTTCGTGATGTGGCAAAGGACAGTCTGGTGATCATGGTGACCCATGACTTTGCGGAGGCGCAGGAGTTTGTTTCCAGAAAGGTTACGCTCCGGAATGGGCAGGTGATGGATGATGTCAGGCTGCAGGAAACAAATGGATCAGATGCGCAGAACGGGGACAAAAAGCAGTGTCATAAAACGATGGATCCCGGTAAAAGCGGGTTACAACGGAAAACAGATCGTAAAGATATTTTGTATTTTGCATGGAAAAATATCCGGGGTCATAAGGTGAAAACAGGGCTGATCCTTCTGCTGATGATGCTGGTTGCCGTGATCTCTTATGGTTCGATTGGAGAAATCCAGATGTTTCGGGATGACCGGATCGCCAGAGTGACGGATGACTCGATCTTTGGAGAGCAGGACAGGACGAGACTTCTGGTGAAACGCTCCGATGGTTCTGCAATGGGAAAGACGGATCTGGAGGAAATACGGAAGCAGCCCGAAGTGGTGGCGGCAGATCTGTACGGAGCGGTCAATGAAATAGAGTATACGATAAGTTCCAGAGATCAGAAGGGATATATGAAATCTGTCTATGTACTAAAAAAACAGGATATTAAAGAAGGAACCATGACAGAGAAAACGGGGGAGATCGTTGTGTCCCGAGGCGTAGGCATCCCAAAAGGAGGTACGGTCAACATTTCTTTTCAATGCAGGAATTACTGGGGCAGGGATGAAACCCTGAAATACACCTTCCGGGTGACGGGAATCAGCAATGGCCGGACACCGCAGGTTTATTTTTCGGATGATTTCTGTGAGATGCTGTACCTTCCGCTGGCATCGGAGGACGTTATTATGAATTATGGCCGGAAGGATGGAAAATATCTGGGCAGCCTCCGGGTGATCCCGTTTATCAGCGATGTGGCATCCGGAGCCGGAGTGGCGCTGGATGATTCCTTTCAGGTACCGGCATCAATATTGTATCAATTTGACAAAAAACTCAGGAAGGTTTTTGTCGGGACAGAGCAGCTGGAGATGGGAGAAAAGAAGATATCAGTACAATATACAAAAAAGACTCACAGCAGTACTTCATTTTTTCTGGGGGTCAGTGAACCGATATTTCGTGAGTGCTATGGCGATTACGGAAAGGAACAGTCGGGGGAGATTTCTGTCTATATCAAAAGCTATAACAGTACGGACCGTGTGATCCGAAGTCTTCGTGCAAAAGGGTATGACGGGGTCAGTACATACCGTGTCAGCAAGACGGAGTATGATCCGGATCGGCTGCAGCAGAGAATGAATATTTTTGAGATCATGGGAGCGATTCTGGGTGTGATGTTTCTGGTACAGATCCTGGTGCATATGATCTTTTACCGGATCCGGCGTCCAGAAGAGTTTCTGATGCAGACTTTGGGGATAACGGTGGACCGTTTGCTTTGGATCGAGGCAGCAGAGCTTATTCTGGAGCTTATACCGGTACTTGTCCTGGGAGGCATCGTGGTGTGGCTTCTGCATTATAATGAGGAGGCGCGGGTGATGTTAGATTATTATACGGTCACAGGAGCCGTGTGCGTGCTTTTGTATAATGTTGTCTGTGTGTCTGCGTCATGGCTTTTACATTGCAGATTTTATAAAAAGTGGTTAAAGCGTCAGATCATGTAAGGAGGGATGGCTATGATACGGGTAGAAAATCTGGAGAAATATTATGATCGTCATAAGAAAAACGAAAAACATGTATTACAGGAGATCAATCTGGAACTGCCGTCCCATGGTCTTATTGCCGTGGTGGGGGAGAGTGGCTGCGGAAAGACGACTCTTTTAAGGTGCATCAGCGGTCTGGACTGTTTTGACGATGGCCGGATGGTATATGAAGGAAAACATGTGATCATGCCCCGGAAGAATTCTATGGAAGAATACCGGAACCGGAATATCGCATTTGTCTTTCGAAATGAATATATGAGGGAAGAACTGACGGTTCTGGAAAATGTCCGGATGGCATTGGCTTCGTATGAGCTTTCCGGGGAGGAAGAACAGGAGCGGATCCGGCTGACTCTGGAGGCTGTGGGGATGGAGAAGTACAAAAACCGACGTCTGGAATATCTTTCGGGAGGGCAGATGCAGCGGGTCGCTGTGGCAAGAGCCTTTGTAACATGCCCAAGGATTATTTTTGCAGATGAACCCACCGGAAATCTGGATGAGGAGAATACCATCCGGATCATGCAGCTTTTGCGGGCTTTTTCCGAAAAAGCACTGGTGGTTCTGGTGTCCCATGAACAGAATATGGTGAAGGGCTTTGCAGACAGGATCATTCATCTGGAGGAGGGACGGATCGTGTCTGATCGGGAAAACAATGCGGCGGAACAGATCCGCCGTATGGAATGGAAGGATATTTATCTGGGGGAATATCGCCGGACGCAGCAGAAGCTGGAGCATTTGCAGGTTCAGTTTTATGAGCAGGAAGAGGAAATGCAGGAGGAGACAGAACAGGAAAATGCCATTCAGATCATTCACCGCAATCATAAGTTTTTTGTCAAAGGTGCCGGGGAAGAAGAGATTATTCTTTTAAAGGACAGTGATTGCAAGGTGATCGATGGTCCGCGGCCGGAGTATATGGATGCTTTAGACGGGCAGGAGATCGGGCTGGAGAGTATTTCACAGGCTTTCCGACAGCATTACCGGCTGCCGGAGCTGTTAAAGGTTTCTGCCGGACTTTCAGAGGGACATGGCCGGTGGCTTTTTATGCGGCTGACACTTTTATTATTTACGGTGGTCACATTTCTGATATTTACGGACTACCGCTCCAGAGATTCTCTGAATAAGCTTGCTCTGCAGACAACAGACAGTCATTTGGTGACCTTTGATTTTTCACAGGGTGGTTTTACACGGTCGGGGATTGAACTTTTTTACGATCAATATCTGACTGCAGGGGGCTACAGCGATATCATGCCGGCACTGAATGATACCATGAATGTGCAGTATGACGGTTATCTGCAATTATCCGGTCATCTGTGCAAGGTACAGGATTTTTCCATGATTTCCGTTAAGGAGATCTCGACGGTGGATATACAATATGGAAGGATGCCAAAGAACCGCAATGAGATCGTGGTGGACCGGTGGCTTTTAAAACGTGCAAGACAGGATAATAATATTCTGCGGGAATTATTTCTGGATGACAAACAGTTTCTGGGGCAGAAGGTGTCCTTCGTTACGGGAAATCCCGTAACGATCGTTGGGATCGGCAGCCGGGATGAGCCGTCCGTTTATGGCAGTGATACCCTGCGGCTAAGTATGGCATATGAGCTTCCCTCTTTGATAACAGCCGAAGAAATCAGCGCGTTGTATCCAAAGAAATATAAAGATCTGTATCTGAATGATAATGAGGTGCTCGTTTCGGAAAGAATCCTAGCACAGGCGGAGGGCGCCAGTGATAAAGAAAAGAAGGAAACGATTTTAAAGACCCTGAAGGATCTTACGGGTTGGGAATGTTACATTGCAGGAACTTTTTCCGAGGAGGGCTATGATTACATTATTCCGGAGGGATTTTGTTATGACATTTCCAGGGAAAAAGCGATTCAGGATCACAAATGTTATGCCTATGCGGAATCGCCGCAGAAAATGATCGCCCAGATCCGGAAGGATATGGAACGGGGAAAAGATAAGTTTCCGGTTGTGATGCAGCAGACGACACAGGAACAGTTTCAGAAAGCACTGGAAGAAAAGCATTCCATGCTCCGGATGGATTATGAATATCTGATTGCTTTTGTTGCAGTTGTGTTTGTTGTGATTCTTGTGTTGATCTGGTTTCAGATTCTGTCCCAGAGAAAAGAGATGATCGTCAGTCAGTTCGTGGGGATCAGACGAAGTGTGCTGTGGAGAATGAAAATGCTGTATGCCCTCCGGAATACAAGCTTTGTATGTCTGCCGGTTGTGATGATATGCTGGATCGTAGTGCAGATTATGTCTTCGATTCCGTCATTCAATTATTTTGTGGACATGACCTGGTGGATTGCGTTGATTTTCGGCGGTGTATTGACCGGACTTGTCACAGTGGCATATGGTGCCGTCTGGAAATGTAATCTGCCGGGATTCCCACTCAGATATACGGAATAATGCAAAACATCAAAAAAAGAAAAGAATTGACAGGACAAATGGATGCATTAAATGCTTCACTGGGTGTCTATCTACTCGAATGGACAGGATGTACATTAAGGGATATATGGGCTATAATGAAATCATTCATATTAAATTTATTGAGAGGAAATGTCATGAGTGGGAACGTTATATTAAAAGCGGATAATCTTTATAAGAGTTATACCACAGGGAAGGAATCCTTCGAAGCTCTGCGGGGAGTGTCACTATCGCTGGAACAGGGGGAAATGCTTGCCGTGATGGGAAGCAGCGGCTCCGGAAAAAGCACGCTGTTACATATTCTTGGAGCAATGGATGCAGCTGATAAGGGAGAAATCTGGCTGAATGGGGAGCTGCGGGAGGACTATGGAACGGAACCGGCGGCTACCAAAATCTGGGCAGAACAGATCGGTTTTATTTTTCAGGATTTTAACCTGATCCAGGACCTGACGGTAGAGGAAAATGTGGCACTGCCTCTGATGCTTGCCGGGGAAAAGAATCGTGTGATCTGGGAAAAGACAGATCGTATGTTAGAGAAGGTGGGAATCCTTGAAAAGAAAAAGAATGCCATCACAGAGCTATCCGGCGGACAGCGTCAGCGGGTTGCTATTGCGAGGGCATTGATCACGGAACCGAAACTGTTACTGGCAGATGAACCCACCGGCAATCTGGATTACAATACCTCTATTGAAATCATGCAGCTATTTCTGGAGCTGCAGCAGGAACAAGGTCACAGCATTATTATTGTGACACATGATGCCATGGTGGCGGGATATACGGATCGTATCCTGTTTTTGCATGACGGACAGGTTTGTGATGAGTATCGTTGCCGAAAAAACGGGGATGATATGGATCATATTATCGATAAATTTAAGACATTGTCCCTGAAGAAGGGACGGTGACGGGATGCGTTATATTGTCAGGATTTCTGCCGCTTTCCTGAAAAGAAGCCGGTTTTTAACAATATCCTGTATTTTAAGTATCTTTTTTGCAGATTTTTTGTGTGTCAGTATGTTTCAGCTTTCGGCAAATGCAAAGCAGAAATATGAAGAAGGCATTCTGGATGAGTATGGAGATTATCAGATAGGGCTTTCCACGGAGGATGGAAGATATTTTACGTCAGAGGAAATAAAAAAGATCAAAGAACTAAGTCAGGTCACAGGGCATACGGACGGCTTTTACCGGGAGCTTGAGGGAGATCCGGATATTTATGCACTGGGAGTGAAGGATGATGCCATCAACCGGAGCCGTTATAAATATTCTTTTCCGGTAAAGGGCAGCAAAGTGGTTGTCAATGAATATCTGGCAAGAAAATATCAGGCGGGGCAGGGAGATACATTTCAGATCAACGGAAAGACATTTGAAGTAGGAGAGATTCTTCGAAATGATTCTTATACAGACCAGAGAATGTGTATGGTGATCATGGAGCGGGATGCTCTTCATAAATTTCTGGGAGACGACAGTGGAAAGTGTAATTATATGCTTATACAGTGTCCGGATAAGGAGACTTCGGAGGTTGGCAGCCGTTTGGAGAAAATATCTGAGGATTTTTCCGTGTTTGCGGTGAAAGAGGATGAAACGGTGAAGAAATTGTTCCAGATCTTTCAGGCAATGATACAGATGCTTTCCGGTATTGTAGTGTTGATCAGTGGAATGTTTATTGTGAGCAATTTTCACGAATATCTTCGAAAATACCGGCGGGATATGGCAGTGATGCGTACAGTTGGTGCATCAAGGAAACAGATATCCCTGTTTTTCGGTGTGATGTCGTTATTTTTAAGTCTGATCGGCTGTGGTCTGGGGATGTTTTGCACTGTTTTGTTGGACCGCTGTCTGTTATCCCTGCTCAATGACAAATTAAATCTTTTTGAAGGAAATGTGACGATTGAGTGGGGAAGTCTCTTTGGAATTACCGGTCTGATCTTTGTATTGTTTAATGGCATTGTGCTGTTCTTTTTTATTTGTGGTCAGAACGTACTGCCGATCTTGGTATTTCAGGAAACGGGAAGTCATAAGGTAAGCCGCTTCAGACCGCGTATGACATGGCTTCGTCGAATCGTCGGCACACCGGGATATCTGGCAGTAAAGCTGGCTTTGCCAAAGCTTGCACAGAATTTTTTTATTATTTTGATCATTGCACTTCTCACCATGTTTTCTTATGTTGGGTTGAGTTTTCTGGAGCTTCTCTGGATTAATGATATGTCTTATGTAAAATCTATTACCCATGAAGCAGATTACATGGCAGAATGGGAGGAGGATACGCAGGGGATTCCCTTTGATCAGGTTCAAAAGTATGCTGGCCGGATCCGAAACGAAGCGGAAACTACCTGTTATTATCAAATCCGGATAAATTCATGGGGATGCAAAAACATACCGGATAATATCAGAGTTTTGTATGCAACGGATCTCGGGGAATATTTCCGGATCAATGCCTCTTTTTATAAAAATAAACTCAAAGGGGACAAAACGGATTATATTGTCATGACTCCGGAAACCCTGAAAAGCAAGGGATATCATGAGGGAGACAAGATCACTCTGGGTTCCGGCCTGCTCAAAAAGAAAAAAACATATGTGATCTTGGAGGCAGCCAATAACTTCATGGCAGGTTTGGATACGGATAACCAGACTTATATTGATGTGAACGACTTGAGTGAAAAGGAAGCAGCAGATCCAAATTGGGGAGGAATCGAGGAGGCATTCTTTTATATCTGGGGATATCAGGACTCGGTAAAAACGGTACTGGAGGAGATCTCCCGGGAAAACCAACAGATCACATGGCTCGACTGTCGTGACAGGATGAAGCAGGCAGATCAGATCATTCAGCAGAGGTCCGTAATGATCCAGCTGGTGCTTGGAATTCTTAGTCTTGTCGCGGGAATTGGCTGGCTCAATTCGGCAAGGGGAATGCTTTATTCCAGACGAAAAGAATTTCAGACTTTACGAATACTGGGTTTTTCCAAGGGAAAGCTTTATACGATTGCCTGGATACAGATCGGAATTTATCTGCTGGTAGGAATTGCAGCGGGGATTCTGATGGGCGATATGGCGATACGGAATATATTCCGGGATGGCGTGATCAATGGAAGCAGTATACAGGTTTACTGGAAGAATGTGGCAGGGATCACCGGATATCTGTTTTTGCTTGCAGCAAGTCTGGGATTTACCATTAGGGAGGTGACAAAGGATGCCGGAAATTGATAGTAAAAATATTGAAATTGAGGGCGAACATAAAATGAAAACTTTGGTTGATATGTCAGCAATGACAGTAATTAAGGATGTATGAGAAGCAACAGGAAAATCGCAGATAGAACTTGCAGAGGAAATAAATGTTACTAGGCAGAATTAGAGTAATAAAATGAGCAGAGACAAATTTTCTTTTCTTGAATTTAGTGAAAATTGCGGACGCTCTGGAAATGAATCTGATTTTAAAAGATAGGGCAGACGGAATAGAATATGTAATTAATTATCCAGAAGATGAAAGAGGAAACTCAAAACGAAATATGACAGAGGAAGAAAAAAGGCTGCATAGAAGAAATCAGAAGCAATAAAAGCAAGAAGTGCAAAGAAACAAGCAGAATCACAGGATGATTAAAAAGGGCACTTGAAAAATCAAATGCCCTAGTGTATAATCTATTTAGAAAGCGAATCGGACGTGACGCCGATTTGCCCTCAGTTGAGACTATGAAATAGCATCTACTTTGGACGGTGGGATGCTATTTCTTTTTGTCGTTATGGTTATCTATGTAAGATAGAGCCGTAAAAACAACGAATAAAAGCGTAAGCACTTCTAATGTGTTCATTGGCATCATCCCTCTTTCGTAATACTAGAGGGCATAACATCGGAAATTCACATCCTACTTCCTTTTCGAGTATACAATTTTATTATATCATACACAGAACAAACGTTCAATACAAAGGACATTGTGATAGCATATTCTAAAAATGTGTAGAGTGAGATGTAAGTTTTACATATTGACTTATAGTGTATTCGGAATTATAATGATTATTAGGTATTCCATAGAGAGTAAAATGGTGGTGGAATATAAATGATGGATAATCATATATTATCCGTTTTTTCAGGTTACCTTTAAAATTGTACAAACAAAGGAGGAAATTATGGAATTCAAAATTATATGTGATTTGAGAGAAAATCTACAAGAAAATTTATTTGATGGATCTATGAATTTCAGTGATCATCCACCAAAAGATAATATTGATGAAATTCAAGAGATGATAAAAGAATGTGGATATGAATGTTCTTTGTTCGGTGGCATACCAGAATTAATTCATGCAGTAAATTCAAATATGAAATTTGATAATTGTGTATTCTTGAATCTTACTGATGGATTGGATATGGAATGCGGTCGTGTTCAATCTCCTGTTTTATTAGATATGCTATCTGTAAATTATTCTGGAGCCAATCCGTTTCAAGCAGCTTTAATAGATAATAAATATTATACAAAACTTGCAGTGAAAGAATCAGGAATATTGGTTCCAAATTCTATTTATATACATGAAACAGATTCAATTTCTCGTCATATTATAGAAAATTTGAAATTACCTATAATAGTAAAACCTAATGCAAAAGGATCCTCAATTGGAATTACACAAAATAATGTGTGTTTTAACATGGATGATGTGTTAGTAATTGCCAAAACATTGCAAAAAGAATTCGGAAAAATCTTAATCGAAGAATTTATTGCCGGCTATGAAGTTACAAACTTTATAATTGGAAATGGTGATAACTATCCAATTAATGTTCCCGTATTGGAAGAATTTCACGGAAATCTTTTACACGATAAAGAAGTTATGGCCATTCACGATAAGGCATATAGAACACGTACATTTCATTTATGTGATCAAATATTAGGACAAGAAACAACAGAAAAAATAGCATATACATCAAAACTAATAAAAAACAATTTAGGTGTTAATGATATTTTAAGAATTGATTATCGAGTCACTTCAGAGGGAACAATTTATTTTCTTGAGGCCAATACTGTTCCACGTATATGCTCCAAAAACGAGGCAGGATTTATATGTAAAAGCAAAAACAAACCATATTTTTATATAATAAATTGCTTGTTACAAACCATATTACAAAGATGTAATCTTATTTCATGAATTTCATATGACTAACAGGACAAATCACCTTTGTTCTGTTAGTCATGACTTAAAGTGATAAACCATGGCTCAAAAAGAGAGTCATTAAAATATTTTGAATTAACAAAGTTATATTTTTTTTCAATATTGTTATCCATATCATATAACTCATTTTGCAACTTAAGAGCTCGATATTCGCTAGAGGTCCTTTCAATTTTATTAATTATTTTATTCAGATAATGTTTTGCATCTATTATCATTTCGTTTTTCTTAAAATATATACACAAATTCATACATATTTTTCTTATAATTGCCGGATCATCATTTGGATGTTCATCGACCCATTTTTTTAACTCATTTTCATAATATTCTTTTTTACTATCATTTGTGACAGAATAGCATTGCATTATCATGGTATATATTGTAAGTTTTAAATAATTTGATTTTTGATATAATAATGCTTCTTTAAAGGACAAAATTGCACCATTAAAATTGCCATCAAACATTTGACATATTCCAATATTATTCAGAGCATATGCTGCCTCGTGTTGTTTGGTTTTTTTTAATATGTCATATGACTCATTAAAACAATTCATTCCTTGTTGAATATCATTTTGACGAATATATTCAAAGCCCTTATTATTTAATATAAATGCCTTTTCTGTTACCATTTCAAGTTTATCTGCTATATTTTCTGCCATTTCCATCAAATCAAGAGCATCTTGATTAAAATAAAAATTATAACAACATTTTAATATTTTAGCATTACTAGGTCTATAAAAAAGTAACTTGTTGTTTTCTGAATTTGCTTTCTTAATAAAATCAATCAATTCATTATAAATAACAGCTGCATCATTCCAGCGATCAGGTATTTGTGTAAGAATAATATGTAACATATAATTAGCATAAAATTGATCGTCACTATTTTTTCCAGACACTTCCACGGCCTTGTTAAAATATGTTTCTGCTGATTGATAATCACCATTCATATTAAAAATTTTCCCTGCATAGATATTGTATATATAATCTTCTTTCAGGTTACCATCTGAAATTTGTTGAATAATCTTATATGCAGTTGGATATTGACCCGTTTCATAATTTGCAATAGCAAAATACAATTTTTCATTATCTTTAAATGAATTTATTGATGTCAACAATCTATTAAAATATTTTGTGGCTTGTATATAATTTTCGTTGTTGTAAAAATATTTTCCACATTCTAAATTTAATTCTTTCCAATCGTTATTTTCTGCATTATAAGTTAAATTTGCAAAAATTTCTTTTTGACTGGATTCATTGAAACATTTTTCAAACTCGTCTGGTATATCATGCTTCAAAATTCTATAAATAGTATCACACGAAATTTTGTACATATTATTTTCTTTAAAATAAAGTAATGCTGCACCAAAAGTCAAATCATGATCCGTATAAATTTTGTTATTCATATTATAAAAAGATACTTTTAAAGGCTTTGGATACATGTTCTCCAAGGCGTCTTCAAATTTTGTTTTACTTATAGAAAATTTAAAAAATTCTTTATATAAGCTTTGGGCAAGTATTAATAAAAAATCAGCAAACAATGGAAAACCAATACAAATAACAACCAGCAAAATGCAGTGTTCAACAGGGGTAAATTCACTGATTTTTAAATTCACATCATTTGAGGCTAAAATATATTTTTCCATGACAGACAAATTAAAGCTTATTTTTCCATTGGAAAAATTTATTGCATTAGCCTTATTAAGATTAAGCAGAAGATCCTGCAATTTTTCTGGCAATCCCTGACATACATGATAAATCCTACTTATATCAGTTTTGCTTAAATTGGATATATCGAATGCAGTTGGCAACATATTTATAAAAAAAGTCTCATTTGGAATTTTATTAATAAGAAGCCTTTTACAAGGGATCTCTTTTTCCAGTCTTGTTTCATTTTCACTCAAAGCATCTTCTTTATCGGTAGAAATAAATATGAATTTTCTTTGTTTATTTTGAATATCACATTTAACAAAATTCAATAAAATATCAACTGAATTTTCATCACACTGATCAAAATTATCAATGATAAAAACAAGTGATTTGTCATCTAGAACATAATTCACATATTGATGTAAAATAGTAGCTAAATCATTAAATTGATTTGATTTATCTACAAAATAAAAGTTTTTACTTAATGCATATTTCACAAAATTCATTTCAGTTAATTGCTTTAAAACAGGGAGATCTTGGATTGTAGCTTTTATCTCTTTAAAATGATTATGGATAAAGTTCCAAAATGAATTATTGCTTAAATTTTGTAATTCGTTAATCAAATTTAAAATACAATTTCCCGCCTCAGTATTTTTCCTGTTTTCCACATATATAATATTATACAGGTCTGTACAATTTCGAACAAAAAATGTTTTTCCAGTGCCACTCTTTCCATATACCCATAAAACTTTTGAGGAATTATTTTCTAAAAATAATCTTAATAAATTCTGTTCTGTTTGACGATCTGTAAATTCAAATTGAAATAAAGTTGTATTATCTATATCATATGTACCCATATTAAAAGCCTCTTTTTTAAATTTCGAAAACTAACAATGATTTTATAATTTATTTATAACAGATAATATATGATTATCCATTGAAAATCATTATGATCTCTTTGCGCATCATCCTGTGACGGTTCTCTCGATCATAGCAGCCACACCTTTTGATATTATATGCAACATTATGGAGAGGTTATTATATCCAAAAGCGGAATGTGGTAAATATAAAGAAGAATAGAATGTAGTTGATTGAAGATTAATTATATGATATTATTCACTCGATGACTATTCTAATATAGGATTTTTACGAATGTCATTATTGCATCGTTTAGTGAAGCAATATGCTGTTCTGTAGAGGCAGAGTAGTTTGGAGCGAAGGAAAAGGAATGAAAAAGGAGGGCACATTATGGTTAAGATTCACAGAAGAGAGATACAAAGAAGGGGACGGCAGATGCTGGCATTTTTGTTAGCAGCTGCTATGATAATTGGGTTAATACCACAGAATATCCATGTTTCTGCTGCGTCAAAGGCAACAGAAGATACGTATGAATCCGGAGATTGTGTAATTACATATAAGGAGAACAGCGCATGGGGGCATTATGTCAATGCGGATATTACGATTAAAAACGAGGGGAAGCATCAGATAGCAAACTGGAAGCTTTCCCTTTGTTTTGATGGGACGATAGATAATATCTGGAATGCAGATATTATTTCTGCCCAAGAGGATGAGTGCATTATTTCGTCAAAGACATATAACAGTGTCATTGAACCGGGACAGACAGTGTCTTTTGGGTTTCAGGCATATGGCACTTCCGGAAAACCGGAGATGCCAGAGGAAATAAAGCTGGTGGAAGATGTGCCGTCGAAAGATGATACAGATGATCAGGAAAAAGATGACAATGATGGTCTTCAGGGACCGTCTTACACAATACCTGAAAAATGGAAAGCGCTGAATTATGCACTGTTTACTTCGGGGGATCAGATACTCTCATTGTATACAAATGAGACGAATATCAAGGGGTCTGTACATAGTAATAAAGATTTCTATTATCAGGGTACAACATTATCGATAGATGGTGTGCTGGAAGCGTCAGGAAATATAGATTTAAAAACGTCAAGCGGAAAAGACTGCTGTAAAGTATCTGCCCAAAAAGAACAGGAAGAGAAACTTTCCATGCCTGATATAACAAAAGAAGTGACTGAGTATATCAAGGCAAATGGTAAAGTATACGATAAAACTACGGAATTTCAAAGTAATGCTCTTGTCGTGGATAAACCAATTTTTGTTAATGGAAATGCTTCTTTTCATTCTACGAAGTTTCTTGGTTCCGGCATTATTTATGCTTCCGATTCGATTACCTATAATGTTGGAAATTTAGCTACGCCAGAAAATTCCCGTGTGTTTATTGCTTCTGAAAATGGGGACATTACTCTTAATGGTTCTGATATTACTCTAAACTCAGTTTTATATGCACCCAAAGGTTGTGTGACAATTAATGCCAATACGGTGAATTTAAACGGACGGATTATTGCCAACAAGGTTTGTATTAACGGGACAGTGATCAATATAAAGGCAGGCTCCCATGATCTGGACGTGCTGGATTTTCTGTTCAAGCCGGAAATTGCAATTATATCTGCCGGAAATCAAAAGGAGAATCGAAAGATTACGCTGGATATAGAAGAGATTTTAAACACGGAATATATTATTAAGAAGGATACCAGATGGAAGATTACCAAAAAAGATGAAGAGGAGGATGCCTCCGGGTGTTATGCTGTTGATGAGGAAAATTCAGATGATTTTCATAAAGAAATGTTATTTACAAAATCGGGAACTTATGAAGTTAGTGTGACTGTAACCACAGGAAAAGTGGAGTATACAGTAACTAAAGAACTGGTTATTGAAAAGGATTTGGAACCGGTAGCTGGATTCTCGCTTCCTGCAGAATCTTTCAGCAGAAATAAAAAAGGCACTGCAACGGTCGAATTGACAGATTCCAGCTATTCTATGGACAATGATGTGATTGGGCAGAGAATCTGGACGATTTATTATGACAAAAATAATGATGGAATATTTGCGGATGATGAAGCTGCGGTATTTGATGATGGAAATCAAGATAAAATAGTTTATCAGACAGATAAGGTTGGTAAATACAAAGTTGTACTTCGTGTTGTTGAAAGCTTTACAGATACTATTCCAAAGCTTTTGCCAAAGGATGCATATAAAGAAGATGATACGGCGGAGTACAAGGATGCTGCTTGTGTATTTGAGGTTGGAAATGAAGCACCAACGGCAAAATTAAATATCCGGAAATCAAAATCAGCAGATATTGTATTTACGATCGGCGACGTGGATAAAGACACTTTGGACGTCTATAATGCTGCAGCGGAGAAATTAAGGGCTATATTAAAGGAAAAGGGAGTCGACGCAAAGATTGATGCAATTTCTACTTCCACGCTGACAGCACAGGACCGCTTTGCCTGGAAAGAATATGATCATTATAATTATAAAGACAGATATCTTCCTACAATGGAAAAGCATATTTTATATAATGAGAATGATATTCAGATGATGGGGTATTCCTGTAGCGCCATCAAAGATTTTCTCTATGTTGCAGATGACAATCCGGGACAGAAAACCTTTGAGTTTGATCTGCAGAGAGACCGGACAGACTGGCACAGCATGGAGGGTGGCGGTTTTCTGTTTAATACGACGGTGGATGATGAAAAAAATACAATACAGGGCTTTTGTATCCTTGTGTCCAATCAAGGCTTAAAACTGGTGCAGATTGATTGTCACAGACTTGAAAATTTTCGAAACGGCAGTTATAGCTGGGTTCAGAATGCAGGAAAACTTCTTAGAACATTTTCGCTTCGCAATTTATATGAGAATCATCATTTTAAAATAGTGGTGGATAAAACATCTATTTCGGTATGGGATGGGGAAAAGCTTGTTATTGATAATTTTGTTCTGCCGGAGAATGACTACGGATATGGTTTTGGACCGATTACCAGTCATTCTGGCCATGGGTGTGGACAGCAGTCTTATTTTACATTCAAAAATATTACCATGCAGACAATGACAGGAAGCAGTTTGTCGGATATTGTAGATGGATATGACTGGCGACAGGGGGCGTCTCATTATGTACTTAATCTAAGTAAAAATGAGGTGCCGGAGCTTTCTTCGGATGAAGAAACGGCAGACCTTGCAGCCGCATTGATTGAAAATCAGGCTGCTTTTATCGGGATTGGAAATGACACCAATGAGAATCAGTATCGGAGTCTGCTTGAGGTGGCAGAAACAGGGGGCATGTATGAAACAGCGGAGAATATTGATGGATCAATGGATGTGATAGATCAATGGATTGCAGATACGATACTTGCCAAAGACTACAGTATTGATAAGTATATTACAACGGATGACATCGTCAGCTATGAGGGTTATTATGAGGATGCGGAAAATGATGAAATTTATGAAGAACGCTGGGAGTATGAATACGATCCGTCTGTGTTTGGTGGAAAAGGAGAGACGGAGCATATTATCAGAAAAGCAAACAAAGCGATCACTGTATTTGAAGATACAGGGGCATATCGCATTCGTTTGAATGTTCGTGATAATCCGGCAGGAGATAATGATTTTCTGGATTCTTACCGCAAATGGTCCGGAACGGAAGAGTATGAAAAGCTTTTAATTGTGCAAAGCCGTCCAAGGGCAAGGGTGTCTGTGGATGTGCTGAAAGACGAAAAGGACAAGAGCCAATGTATTGCAAATGTAACATATTCCGCAAAAGACGAGGATCATCCGGAGGATTCTAAAAAAGGAATCCGACAGGAGTTTTTCTATTATAAAAATATAAAGGATACGAGCTGGACAGAAGGAAAACTGCCAAATCGTTTAATGATTGGAGAAACTTATCTGGTTAAATATCAGGTGAAGGATGTTGAGGGAACCCTTTCTTTTCCTTCTGTTGCAGTTGTGAAGACAAGTGATCTGCGAAGCTTTGAAGAAGTTACGGATAATCTTCCACCGGAGGTATATATTCAGGCAGCGAAAACAGAGCTTTGCGTGGGAGAGGAGGTATACATTGATGGTTATGCTCTGGATGATCAGGGCATAGAGAGCTTTACTCTTACTATAGACGGAAAAAAGGTTCTGGATTCCTTTGGCAGAGTGTTATATACACCAAATAAGGAAGGAAATATTATAGTAGAGGCTGTGGCAACGGACATTGGTGGTAATACGGCTAAAAAAGAATTGACAATATCTGTCTATGACAATAGAGATAAGACTGCACCGACGGCGGAAATTACATCTCCGGCGGAGGAATCTGAATTAGGCTTTGATGTGCCTGTTATTGGAACGGCGGAGGATGAGACAAAGCTGGCGAGGTACAGTCTTTCCTATCGTGCTGAAAATGAAAAGGAGTATCATGTATTCAAGGAAAGCAATGATCCGGTAAAAGAGGATATTCTCGGTGTGTTAAATATCAAAGATTTTGTAGATGGAATATATGAGATCCTGCTGACAGCAGAGGATGCAGCCGGAAATGTTTCGTATTGCGGAATACTGCTTGAAATTAAGACGGGGATAAACAGGGACTATGTCTTAAAGGCATCGATTGATCAGATTAAATTAAATGACAAAAATAGTGCGATTGATATTTATGGAAGTGTCAGTGGGGATGGACATCTGAAAAAATATACTCTTTCCTATCAGTCCGGTGGAGAAGAGAAGTGGATGGAAGCTGCGGTCGGAACAAAAGATGTGACAGATGGATTGCTGGGTTCTATTTCTACGAAGGAACTTGCGACGGGTACGTATCACCTTTTGCTTACGGCAGAGGATGAAGAGGGAAATACTGTTTCTGCCTGTGGAGCATTTACCTATACGGTAGGCAATGAAGGTGACGGGATCGAAACGGATCTTGTGGCGCCGGATGCTGTGATAACCGGTCTTGGTTTGTCTGATGATAAAGAAAATATAGAGATCAGGGGGACGGCAAAAGACAATAAAGAACTTGCCGGATGGTCTTTGGAGTATAAAGAGAAGGGCAGAGGAGAATATAAAAAGCTTGCCGCCGGAACAGAGCCGGTCGAGGATGCAATGCTGGCAAAATTAGCAGCAAAGTCGCTGAAAGCTGGAACGTATCTGGTTTGCCTGAAGGCATGGGATACTTATGGGAACAGCCGTGTCTTTTATATGGAGTTTACCTACAAAAAAGGAAATCATACGGGCAGTGGAGAAGATACAGAAAACGGTGGCGCGAGTATTGATATAGGAGAAGCCGGAAGCACGGAGAGACCGATTGAAAAACAATTTTCCGTTAATCTGTCACATAATGTAGCAGGTGTTGGAGAAATTGTGCAGGCACAGGTGACATTACCGGAGGATATGAAGGAAGATCATGTAAAGATTTTTATGGGAGATAAGGTGCTTGCGGAAGGAACCACAAAAGCATCGTTTACCTCTGATAAGACAGGGCGTATTGTTATTACAGCGAAAGGAGTAAATGAAGAAGGTGAGAAAGTAAGTGCGGAGGCATTTTGTACTTTTTACAATCTGCAGGATAAGAATGTACCGGAAGCAGAAATTACGGCACCTGTTATGGATACGGTACTGACTGAACCTGTGGATATTGTGGGGTCTGCTTACGATGAAGAAGAACTGGATTTCTGGAAGCTGGAATATCAGCTGACTGGAGAGAAGGAGTGGATCCTTCTTGCAGAGGGAAAGGAAGCAGTAAAAGCTGGATTGCTTGGGCATCTTGATACCACTTTACTGATGAATGGGCAGTATACGATCCGGCTGACAGTGCAGGATACGGGAGGAAATATACGCAAGCGGGAATATGATTATGTGGTCGAGGGCAATCTGAAAGTCGGTGCCATGCATATTGGATTTACAGATATTACAGCCGCTTTAAAAGGAACAACAGTCAGCATAAACCGTATGTATGACAGCAGAGATAAGACCAGAGGGGAATTTGGTTACGGATGGACCCTGGGAATGCAGGGAATGGAAATCTTTGAGAATGAGAAAATATATGAGGGATATGAGCTGGTAAAGTCGGGTACGCTGTTTACCACGGGATATCAGATGAAAGAGACTTTGAATCATGATGTTACTATCAGCTATGGAGATGGCAGCAGTGATCGTTTTCAAATTACATTTAGCCCGGAGAGGAAAGCACTGATTCCAATTTCAGAAGTAACTCTGGGATATCGTTGTGTCACTAATCCGAAGGTAAAACTGGAAATTATAGGAGATACTACAGCTTATGTGGGAGGAGACCAACTGGCTTTTCTGGATGAAGCAATGTACGAAGCTTTGTCTTATAAACTCACAACAGAAGAAGGCATAGAAATATATCTAAATAAGAAAAAAGGTGTTTATAAGATTGTAGACAATAATGGAAATGTGATCACAGTTGACAAAAACGGTTATCATTCTAAGGATGGAAAAAGTATTACCCTGAAACGTGACAGTGAGGATCGGGTGACATCGGCTGCAGATCCGGCAGGAAATGTTACTTTCTATACTTATGATGCAGCAGGAGACCTTACAGCCGTCACAGATCCGGCAGGACGTACCGTTTCCTTTGCCTACGACAAAGAACACAATCTCATATCCATGACGGATCCCATGGGAGTGGCAGTTGCCAGAAATGAATATGATGATGACGGCAGACTGATCGCAACGATTGATGCCGACGGAAACCGCATGGAGTATGATTATGATGTGGAGGGAAGAACGCAGGCCGTAAAAGACCGCAGAGGAAATACCACCGTTTATACCTATGATGATCATGGAAATGTACTTCAGACAGTGGACGCATACGGGCATAAGACAACCAACACATACGACGAAGAGAATCATCTGCTTACAACGACAGATGCCAATGGAAACACCACCGGTTATACCTATGACAGTGCCGGAAATGTAACTCAGGTGAAGGCAGCCGACGGTACAACGGTAAAAAGCACCTATACACAGGAAAACAGAGTGGCATCTATCCAGATGATGGACAAAACTGTTATGGCAGTTGATTATGACGATCATGACAGGATCACCTCTCTGGAGGATGCGTGTGGAAATAAAACCGAATACAGCTATAACGGTGACGGAAAACTGACCGGATTGACCGATGCCATCGGAACGTATCAGAAGGTAAGCTATGATCCGGATGGAAATGTGGCATCTACCACAAATGGCGCTGGGGAAAGTGCATCATATACCTATGACAAAAACGGCAAAGTAACAAGTGTCACAGTCACACGGGAAGAAGATGGCAAAACCATTACCTTTACCAGCCATTACAGCTATAATGCGGCAGGTGACATCGCAGAAAGCATCGACAATGCCGGAAATGTGACAAAGTATGAGTATGACGATAACGGCAACCAGACCGCAAGTGTGGATGCTAAAGGCAGAAGAACAACCTACCGTTATGATGATCTTGGCAACATGACAAAAACCATGTATCCGGATGGAACCTTTGAAAGCTTTACCTATGATGCCAATGGCAACAACATCACCGCAACCGACCGGAGTGGTCTCACTGTCACCATGAAATATGACAAGCTGGACCGCATGACGGAAAAGATGTATGCGGATGGTACGAAAGAAACCTATGTTTATGATGCAGTTGGCAATGTGATAGAGCAGACCGGAGCCGGTGGTGCAAAGACGGTATATACCTATGATGAGAGAAACCGGAACACCTCCGTTACAGATGCCCTGGGACACTGCACCAGCTTTGTCTATGACGAGGCATCAAGACTTGTGAGCCGGACCGATGCAAAGGGAAATAAGACCTCTTACGAATATGATGATAATGGAAATGTCACAAAAACCACGTACGCAGACGGTAACAGCGTAAGCGCAGAGTATGATGCCAGAAACCGCGTTACCCTGCAGAAGGACCAGAATGGAAATGCCACAAGGTATGCTTATGACGGAGCAGACCGGCTCGCAAAGGTGACCGATGCCAATGGAAGCAGTTACACTTACGGCTATGACGGCAACGGCAACCTTACCACTGTCACCGATGCCGAAGGACATGTGACCAGCTATGCCTATGATGCCCTTGGCAGGGCTGCCAAAGTGACAAATGCCCTTGGCAAGACCATGGAATACAGCTACGACGAGACAGGAAACCTCATACAGTCCATGGACTATGCCGGAACCATTACCCGGTACAGCTATGACAATATGGACCGTATGGTAAAGAAAAGTGTGGACGGGAAAGTCACAGAATACAGCTATGACAAAAAGGGATTGTTGCAGGAGGTCACAGACCCATCCGGAACAGTAAAATACCAGTATGATCCATATGACCGTCTGGTGAAAAAGACAGATGTCAACGGAGCCGTCCTGTCTTATACCTACGACAAAGCAGGCAGACTGGAAACCTTTGACAATGGATTTGGAAAGACCGCTTATGAATACGATCTGCTTGACCGGGTAACAAGAGTTGTAGACCGGAACGGTAAAGCAACTGTATACGAGTATGATGCAGCAGGAAACCGCAGTGCAGTCCGTTATCCAAACGGCACGGTAATGTCTTATGCCTACGATGCCTGCCAGCGGTTAAAAGAGGAATGGATCAACGATGCCAAGGGTGTCACTCTGGCAAAGTACAGCTATGGACTTGGAAAAGCCGGGGAGAGGCTGTCTGTCACAGAAACAGATACTTCCGGAGAAACAGAGACCACCTATGGGTATGACAAGCTGAACCGTCTCGTAAAAGAGGTTATTGCAAAGAACGGCAGTGAGCTTACAAACGAATATGGTTACGACAAGGTAAGCAACCGCATCTCCAAAGAGACAAAGGTAAAAGGAAGTCTCTCGGAGCTTGCCGATACCGCTTCGCAGGAAGTACAGGTAAAGGAAGGTCGTACCACCTATACCTATAATGCGCTCAATCAACTGGTTACAGAGAAATTATCGGAGGGCAGTATTACTTATACCTACGATGCAAACGGAAATCTGATAAAACAGAGTGGCAGCAGGAATGTCGATTACAGTTACGACAAAGAAAATCATCTGCTGCGTGCCATGATCCAGCAGGGCAACAGCGTAACGGTAGAATCCTACACCTACGATTATGCCGGCAACCGCCTGTCCAAAACTGTCAATGAAAGCGATACGGTCTGCTATGTCAATGATACCAGCGGGAGCCTGACACAGGTCGTGGCAGAAACGGATCAGAATGGAAAAGAGACCGCATTTTATACGAGAAGTGATGAACTTCTTAGTATGGAAAGAAACGGCTCTGTATGGTATTATATTTATGACGGTCATGGAAACACAAGACTTCTGACAAATGCTGCCGGAACGGTCACAGACCGCTATGACTATGATGCCTGTGGAAATCTGCTTCAGAAGGAAGGTGAGACAGAAAACGATTTCCTCTATACCGGGGAACAGTACAATGCAAATACGGGGCTTTATTATCTGAGAGCCAGATATATGGATCCGTCAACCGGAACCTTTATCAGTATGGATAGCTATCAGGGCAGTCTGTATGATCCGGTAAGCCTGCATAAGTATCTGTATGCCAATGCCAATCCTGTGAAGTATACGGATCCGACGGGATACTATTCCCTTGCCGAGTTTTCTATTGCAGATGGAATCCAGTCCACTTTGAGCTCGATGCATCAGCTTAATTCCCTTCGCAATATTGTGAAGTGGGCCAATGCCATGTGTACCGTATATGATGTGGCAACAGAGATCCGGGATACTATTCTGGGTGGTGGATCTGTTGTAGATGTTATGGGAGCCATGTTGAAAGGCGTGCTTGTCGGATTTATGTGCGATGGCATGTGCAAGACATCTCTGGGCATTATCTTAAAACCGATGATGGCGATCTTTGGTCTGGGAAGTCAGGTAGATCAGATCCAGGAGGCAGTTGAAAGTGGAGATCCGGCTGAGATTGCGGTTCGTTTTGTACAACTGACCTGCATGCTCTTTGGCCTGACGAGCCAGTGCTTCATTCCCCGGTCAGTATGCCGCTGCTCTCCGCTCCGGCCTCCTCCGCCTGCACGATGGTGTCCACATAGGTTGCGCCGGGCGGTATCTCCGCATAGTCCAGCGTATTAAAATACCGCCCGCCCTGCGTTTTCACCCGCGTACCGGCGGGCACCGCCACGGTGTCGGCTCGTGCCTCTGCCAGCATAAAGCGTTCCTTGGCCGTTGCCTTTTTGCTTTCCTGCCGTGTCAGACCCAGCAGCGCCACCAGCGCGTCCAGTGCCTCGCCGGTGCTGGTTTTCAAAAGCTCTGCCTGTCCCTTAATGTCTGCGTACTGCATGGTTTGGTATTCGATCAGGGCAAACGCTTTCAGCAGCAGGGTCTTGGCGTCAGCCTCCCCAAGCACCAGTTCCTTGCCGGTCTGCTCCCGGTAAATCCGGGCGTACTCGGCCTTTAACTGCTCCTCGGTTTCCTGCAGGGTCATGTTTTCAATAAAACTGATCTGTGGCACATTCGCCAGTTCACTGATATTAGACAAGATCAATCACCACCTTTGGGGTCATGTTGCCGTCGTGGGCTTTGCTGTCCGTCCATTCAACGCGCACCACCCGCGCCCTCGGCTCATACATCTTGGTTTTGCGCACATACTCCGCCGCAAGCAGCGCTTGGGCGCTCTCCTGCGGGTAGTCGGTTGTGCTTATGTCAATGCCAAAATCCCGGTCTAAAGCCTGTTCCCCGGTGTGGGTGCCATACAGCACTTGCAGGTTGCGGTAAACCTCCTGCGCCGTGCTGTCGTTCACCGTACCGGCGGCAATCTCAATAACCGGGCTGTCTGCCAAAATCACACCCAGCCCTCCTTACAGGTATTCTTCAATGGTCAGGCTCACTTTACATTCCACCAGCACACCGCCTTGCAGCACGGCGTCCCATGTTTCGCTTATGTCCGTGATCTTGAACGGGTAGGGCGAAAGCGGAACCCCGCCCACCACAAACCAGTCCACGGCGCTGCTCTCCGCCATACGCTGGAAATAATCAAGCGTACTGCGCGGGGGCACACCGTCCTGCGCCCGCAGTAAAAGGTCGAATGTATAGCTTTTCAGTTTCGGGCCTACCCACTCACTGCGGGCCTTGCCGCCCACGACTTCGTGTGTTGCCCAGTCGCTCCCCGTGCTGCCTTTCAGGTTGCTTGGGGTAAAAATCTTTGTGTGGCTCACGGTGAACACGCGGCCCATAAAACTGCCTATTGCCATCTGGCACCTCCTTACGGTAACGGCTGGCTGCTCTCGCTGCCCGGCGCGGCGCTGGTGTGCTTGTGCTGTACAAGGCTGATACTCTGCACTTTCACATCACCGCTGGCACCCTCGGCGTTCAAGATCGGCGCACTCACTTCAACCTTTGTCGGGCTGGTAATTCTTATGTCGCCGCCCGCGCTGATCGTAATGCTGGCCCCGTTTATGTTAAGGGTCACATCCCCGGTCACATTGCGGGTCACGGTGCCCGTTATGGTCTGCAATACATCCCCGGTCACTTCTTGCTCCAAGTTCCCCGTCAAGGTCTGCTTTACATCCCCGGTCACTTCCTGTTCCACATTGTCAAGGTATTCTTGCTTGGTGGTGCCCTTGCGCTTTTCCTCGCTGTCGCCGCCAATATTAAACTTGAAGTCACCGCCCGCCGATATGCTCATAGCGCCGGTGGCCTCCAAGCTCATAAAGGTGCCCGCTTCAATGGCTACGGTGGTTCCGGCCACAATGCCCATGCCCGTTTTGGCCTGTATGCTGGCGCTGGCACCGCTGCTTTTTAGCTGCAACTGCCCGCCCGCAATCACGCTTACCGGGCCTTTTGCCTCGTCGAAAATTTCGCCGTTGCAGGTGCGCCCGGTGCGCTTGTCCACATACTGCGTGTACACGCCGGTGTTCTCGTCGTACCTGCTGTACGCCTGCCCCTTGCGGCTGGTGCCGTATTCCTTGCGGTACAGGCCCTTGTATCCCTCCGCCGGTTTGTTGGTCTTGTTCCAAACCGTGCCGGTGGTGGTGCCCGCCGCCGTGCCGTTGCTGTTGTGGGCAACACTCACAACCTGCCCCACGCAGGGCATTTTGTATTCGCCGTTGCTCATGGCGTTTATCTGCCGGGTCACGCTCTTGCCCCGGTCAAAGTAGGTCACTTCGTAAGTTCCGGCCTCGTAGTCAATGGCACTCACGCGCCCGGTTCTGTTGGTGCTTGCCAATGCTGCGCCTCCTCACTTCGTCGTAATCCCGCCGCCGTTGCAATAGCTGGCTGGCACCCAGCCGGTAACATTCTTGCCCACGGGCAGCTTGCCGCACCTTGCGGCGGTGTTGGTAATGCGGTATCGGTTATTCACCAAAATACCGTCATAGAAATAGAATGTGCCGCTCTTGTAGCAGCTCGGCTTCGGGGCAACGCTGGTGTAATAGAACGGTGCCTTGGTCAGCGTCACCGCCGCGCCTGCCGTGGCACCCGCCGCCGCACTGGCCGCGTTGGCCGCCGGGCTGGTGGTTTCGTAGGCGCTGTTGTAGCTCTCGCTGCTGCTGTCCTCGCTTTGGTGGTATTCGATATGTCCGCCCACATCCCAGTAATGGAACGGGTCAAAAATACCGCTGCACTCAAAGCTGGTCACAAAGCCGCCGCTCTTGGTGTATTTGTGCGTCACCTTGTCCACAAAATACTTGCCGTTGATTCCGCCGTTCAGGCCATCCCCGTACCCGGTCAGGCGTAGGTTGTTTCCGGCGCTCACGCCCCAGTTGCCCATAACGGAAAATTTCAGCTTCACCCTGCCGTGGTTGGCATTGTTGATCTCGGCGCAAAGCTGTACGCTTGCGTCGAAAACGCTGGTGGCGCGGCGGTTCACATTCTTGGTGTGGTTTCCGCCGCCCACGCTGCACACAATGTCTAAATCCTTGTCAGCGTCAGTGTAGGTAAAATACCCGCCTGTATAAGTGCCGGACAGGGTCGTGTTGTAGCTCAAACTGCCGGGTATAATGTTCGTGCGGTCAAAGTCCTGCACAGCCCGCTTGCCCTTGTAGCGCTCCCGGTCATATACCCACAGCCGCTTTGCGTACACTTTCAAAATCAGGCCGTAGTTTTTGCAAAGGGTGTTGTAGTAGCTGCTGTCGGTGCCGTCCTGTTCGTCGCACTCTATGTCGTAATCGTCTGCGTCATAGGTGAACCCCAGTCCGTACCGCCCGGCAATGCTTTCCCCAATTCGCTTTATGGAGGTGTTCTTCCAAATGGTTTCCCGCTCCAACTCGCTAAAATCAGTATCGCTCGGCTTGCTCACGCCGCCCACCTGTAAAGTGGTCGGCGCGTCTTGGTAAGCCACATCGTCAAGGATAAATAGCCCGCACTCCATCACATGGGTGTCACCGGGGCCGTTCCAATCCCGCCCGATAATGCGCGGTCGCAGGGTCGCGCCCTCCTCCGGCAGCCAGCCGTGCAGCCATTTACTGTCCTGTGCGTCCAGCGTAATGTCTATGCTGTCGCTGTCGTCGGCGGCATTGTCAACATAGGTCAGGCTCTCGATCTCCGCGCCTACCTGCCCGGCAAAGGGGGCATTGTTGTAGGTTACATCCAATTCAACCCGTCTGCCGTTATTCATAGCTTGCCTCGTACTTCCACGGTGGCAGCAGTCCGTCGCGCTCCTCCTCCAAAACCGGGGTGGCAAGCACCACCCCGGCCTCAAAAAGGAAAGTGTCGATCTGCTGCGGGTTGGCCGCCATCAGAATGTCCGCATGGTATTCACTGCCGTACACCTGCTTTGCAATCACATCCCAAGTGTCACCGCTCTTTGTTGTGTATGCCATATCGTTTCTCCTGTCAGTAGGCCGTCCGCGCCTTTCGGCGCATCATTTGTTCGTACCAAAGTTCAAATCGCTGCTGCGCGTCGTCCAAAACGCTTTCCAGTACAGCCCGGTCAGCGTTTCCCTGCACGACGATCTGCGGCGCAAATACAACCTGTCCGCCGCCGTCCGGGGTTCCGCTGCCGCCCTGTTCCGGCTGCGGCTTGCCGGTGTCGATCTCTTGCAGCTCCACAGCGTTGTTACCCTGCGTCGCGTCAAGGGTCGCCAGCTCCACCGCACCGCCGCCGTCTGCATACGGTACACCTGCCGCCACGGCGGCCTGCTCTCCGCTTACCCCCAGCATACGGCCCGCCTGCGTCCAAGTGTTGATGTTGTCGCTGCGTACTCCGCGCTGGAAGCTGATTACCGCCTCGGTTCCGGCTTCACCGGCGATAGAAACACCGTCCGTAAAGCCGCCCCTTGCCAGCATGGGCAGGGTGGGTATATTGACGGAAAAGCTCTTGCCGCCAAGTATGGGCACCCATTTCGGGATAGTCAGGCCCAAACCGTTAATGCCGGAAATTGCCTTGTTGATGATCGCAATAACGGCGTTCAGCGGCGCTTTGCACAGCGCCACCAGCCCGTCAAAGGCAGAACCGAAAATCTGCTTGATTCCCTCCCACGCTTGGCTCCAACTGCCGGAAAATACCCCGGTAATAAAAGTAATCAAACCTTGGAAGATTCCCTGAATTGCACTCATAACTGCGCTGATTCCTGCGCTGAACGCTTCAAACCCGGCCAGCAGTGCGGGCACAACCACGCTGCCAATGGTCATAATCACGGTAATAATGCCCTGTAGGATCGGCATTGCCGCTTGAATGGCGCTGCCAATGATCTGCATACCCGTCATAACCGCACTGCCAAGGTTTGTAATTATGCTGGCTATCGTCGGCGCTGCCGCCGTAAAGGTCTGCAAAATAATGGGCAGCACTGTACCCGTGATAAAGGTAAATACATCCTGTATGATCGGCTTGACCGTGCCCGTCGCAAAGGTCACGATTTGCCCAACCACACCCATGATGGATTGCAGGATAGTCACCACGCCGCCAAATGCCGCGCCTGCGTTCTCGCCAAACAGGTTTGTGATCGTGTTCTGCAAGGGGGCCAGCGCAGCGGCCACGCCGCCCTCGCTGAAAAGCCCCGTCACAAAGTCGGCCACGCCTTGCAGCTTGCCGGTGAACACATCAAATACCTGCCCGCCGGTTTCACCAAACACATTCACGACTATGCCGCGTATCTGCAGGTAAAAAACCTTCCATAATATGCATAATTATATTCCTCCAAAATAAGCCAAAAACATACTCATTCTCTTTAACCAATCCAACAAAAAATCAAATTGGTATTACATTATTTTTATGTTTATCATATATAAATTTTACTTGAATAATGAACTAATTATAAAAATTCAAGGCAAAAAATAAAAAAATATAATAAAATTAAAAATAAAATTCAAATTAGACAAAGATAGTATGAAAAGTATTACTAAATTAAGTACACCAAAAAATAATTCCTAATTTATATAACTGTTAAAAGACAATAAATATAAACCAACTACAAATTACTAAAGGCGATTCCAAATGAATATTAAAAATAACTTAATATTAGCACTTGATGTAACCGATAAAGACAAAGCAATTGAAATATGTAAAGAAGTAAGCCATTATATCAATACAATAAAAATAGGATATCCATTGACATTAGCTGAAGGATTAGAAATCATTAAAATTATAAAATATGAATTTGGTGCAAATATAATCTGCGATTATAAAGTTGCAGACATTGACGCTACCAATTCCAAAATCTGCGATTTAACATTTGATGCAGGAGCAGATGCAATAATCTGTCACGGTTTTGTAGGTTCCGA
>OGZW01000131.1_pt1 | contig 47628 bp, 37 predicted proteins | sample 1577001 | NCBI WGS metagenome assembly OGZW01 (sample SAMEA3541519, study PRJEB24748) | human gut metagenome | biome: human gut; feature: human-associated habitat; material: faeces | place: China | collected 2012 | reverse complement strand
GGGTTGCGCTCGTTGCGGGACTTAACCCAACATCTCACGACACGAGCTGACGACAGCCATGCACCACCTGTATGGGCTCCTCTCGGCCACGGGGTCTCCCCCGCTTCACCCATATGTCAAGCCCTGGTAAGGTTCTTCGCGTTGCTTCGAATTAAGCCACATGCTCCGCTGCTTGTGCGGGCCCCCGTCAATTCCTTTGAGTTTTAGCCTTGCGGCCGTACTCCCCAGGCGGGACGCTTAATGCGTTGGCTGCGGCACGGGGGGATCGTCCCCCCACACCTAGCGTCCATCGTTTACGGCTGGGACTACCAGGGTATCTAATCCTGTTCGCTCCCCCAGCTTTCGCGCCTCAGCGTCGGTCTCGGCCCAGAGGGCCGCCTTCGCCACCGGTGTTCCACCCGATATCTGCGCATTCCACCGCTACACCGGGTGTTCCACCCTCCCCTACCGGACCCAAGCCGCGGAGGTTCCGGGGGCTTCGGGGGGTTGAGCCCCCCGCTTCGACCCCCGGCCTGCCGGGCCGCCTACGCGCGCTTTACGCCCAATGAATCCGGATAACGCTCGCCCCCTACGTATTACCGCGGCTGCTGGCACGTAGTTAGCCGGGGCTTCTTCTGCAGGTACAGTCTTGACTCTTCCCTGCTGAAAGCGGTTTACGACCCGAAGGCCTCCGTCCCGCACGCGGCGTCGCTGCGTCAGGGTTCCCCCCATTGCGCAAGATTCCCCACTGCTGCCTCCCGTAGGAGTCTGGGCCGTGTCTCAGTCCCAATCTGGCCGGTCGGTCTCTCAACCCGGCTACCCGTTGTCGGCACGGTGGGCCGTCACCCCGCCGTCTACCTGATGGGCCGCGGAGCCATCCCCTCCCGTCGGGGCTTTAGCCGGGGTGCCATGCGGCACCCCGGGGTATCCGGTATTACCCGTCCTTTCGGGCGGCTATCCCGGGGGAGGGGGCAGGTTCTCCACGTGTTACTCAGCCGTTCGCCACTCGCTTCCCTCCGGAGAGGGGTGCCGTTCGACTTGCATGTGTTAGGCGCGCCGCCAGCGTTCATCCTGAGCCAGGATCGAACTCTCCGTCCAAAATATCTGGGCTTCGAGCCCGTCCGGTCCTCTCAGTCCATCGCTGATCGGTTCCGTTCGATTCATATGGTTTTAGTATAGGAAAAGGAATTTCTCGGGGCCGCCTCTCGGCGGCCTTGCGAAAAACAAATCCAAGTTAGACCATTTCAAATGGTTCGATGTCTGCCCGGATGCGACACTGAATGTGTCCATCCTCGCAGTATCCGGTTCTCAAGGTGCACGCCTGGCGGCTGATCCGGTCCGACCGGGCCGCGCGGCAAGGAGATATATTGCCAGACCGGAGGGGCGCCGGGGGCGGGAATCGCGCACTCCATATTTTGTTCACAAATGAATAGGTCCCTCAGTCACGTCACTGAGGTTATAACTGAAGCATCAGCTTCTGATATTGGCGGTGACCAGCTGGTTTATAGATGTTGAGGCATCGGTCATCTCTGGAGCGCCACTTTACTCCAAAAGCATCGGTTATTTGTTTCCCGTCGGTAAAAGGCAGGTTTTGTTCGCCAAGCGTTCCTATATATAGAAGTTCGGGTTCGAACCGTGCATCGGTAACAAAAAAGCGACCAGCCGGAGCCGATCGCTTTCTATTCTATGCTGGAGCATCCAGAGGGGTTCTTCCGAACTCATTTTCTCGCTGCCATTCATGCTTTCGAAGCATCTTTCTACAGCCCTCGTTGTCTATCCTCGTATCTCACAGGTCTTCCGGAAATTCACAAGCAGTCTTAGGGTCAATTTAGTTCTGCTTTCAGAGACTTGTTTGAGAGTTTTTAAAGACAGTTCAAAACAATAAGTGAGACACCATAAAGCAGAGCAAGATGAGCCGGATAGAAAATGTAGAAGAAATATTTGAGCTTCAGCCCTCGCTTGCCATTATAAAGATTGATCAGCAGCAACGAAACGACCGCGGCAGCAACATCAGGATTAAATATATTAGCTGTAGCAAACTCAAATCCGCCGCCAACTATATGGCATGACGAAAGGAGCACTGCGCATACTGCAGCAAAGAACATCTTGGCCTTGCTGTCGTGGAATAAATAGAATGCAGCCACAAGCAGAATGCCATACACACCGCCATCTAGTTTAGTGTATTCAGCTGCCAGTGCTGTCAAAACAATCAGAGCAGTTTCTGCGATGTACCTCTTCCATTTTGAAAGGCTTTGTATCTTTTCCAGAATTATCAAGAAGACCAAGCAAAGCAGGAGCTCACACATAACATTTTGTTGCCGAAGGTCAAATAGTTGCCCGGTTTGAACGAAATCGTATATGGGCTCCGCAATGATTGCGAAGACAAGCATATTTCGCAGGTACTTCTTTATGTCATGAGTATGCAAAAATCCCTCAACTATCAAAAAGCAAAATAAGGGAAATGCAATTCTGCCAAGAACATGAAGCACATCCGAAGCCTCGCTTAGAATCGCCCACTGTTCGTCTGATATCTGATTGTACGATGCGTGAGTCATGATTCCATTGGTCAGGACGATCCTGCTTACATGATCGAGAACCATCGAAATGGCCGCTATTATCTTTAATGTGCTGCCGCTAATTCCGTATCTATCTGTTTTCATTTCGTTTTCCTTTCTTTGGGTGGGCCGTCAGAGGTTCGGCCTGCTCTGCAGACGGCCGCTGCGGCGCTTCGCGCCTTGCGCGCTGCGCTGGCAAACGCTCACGCGTTTACTCAGCTCCGCGCCCTTTCGGGTTCGAACCCATGTCGCGGCAACAAAAAAGCGGCCGGCATCCGCCAGTCGCTTTTCTATTCTATGGTGGGCCGTCAGGGGTTCGAACCCTGGACCTTGGGATTAAAAGTCCCCTGCTCTGCCAGCTGAGCTAACGGCCCGCGGGTGGCATTGTACCACGGTCTGGGGCTATTCCCAACTCCATTGGCCGTTCTGGAAAATCACAACTTCACGTCCATCAGGCGTAATGCCCGTAATATCGATATCGTCCGTGCCGATCATAAAATCGACGTGCGTGCTCGAGACGTTAACGCCATGCTCCAGGAGCTCCTCCTTGGACATGTCATACCCACCCTCGATGCATTCGGGGAAACCGACACCCAGCGCGAGATGGCAGCTAGCGTTCTCATCATAGAGCGTGTCATAGAATAGAACGCCACTTTCACGGATCGGCGTGTTCTTGGAGATAAGCGCGACCTCACCCAGATGAGCGGCACCTTCATCGGTGTCAATAATGCTCGCAAGCGTCGCCTTACCCACGCGGGCATCGTAGTCCACTACGCGGCCCGCCTCGAACTTAATCCAAAAATCGTCAACCTTGTTACCGTGGTGAATGAGCGGCATAGCCGAATACACGATACCGTCGGCACGCATACGATCAGGCGAGGTGAAGACTTCCTCGGTGGGAATGTTGGGGAAGAAGGGGTGCCCATCGGGCGTCTTGCCCTTGCCGCCGGCCCACTCGTGACCTTTCGTCATGCCAATCGTCAGATCGGTTCCATTTGCCGAGGTGTAATGCAGGTAGTCGAAACGATTGTCGTTCAGGAAACGCAGGTTCTTTTCGAATGCGGCGTCATGGAGTTCCCAGTCGCTCTCCGGGTCCTGGCCATCGGCGCGAGCGGTATGCAGAATCGCATTCCACAGCTTATAGATTGCAACCTCATCGGCGTCTCCCGGGAACACCTCGCGCGCCCAGGCAACGACCGGCGCGCCGGCGATGCACCACGGGTTGATGTTGTAGTCCAGTCCGCGGCGGAAGACCTTGCACTGCGTGTTCCTTGCCTTAGAAGCTGCAGCAGGCTTAGCGGGATCGATGCCCTTAAGAGCGGCAGGGTCCGCACCCTCGATAAAGATAAAGCAGGCACCATCCTGGGCCAGTGAATCAAGCTGCAGGCGCTTCCACTCGGGCGTCTGCTCAAAATAGCTTTTCTCGACATGCTCGTACGTGAGCCTCGTCACGGCGTCATCGGCCCAAATAACCGTCACGTGACCGGCGCCGGAGGCATAGGCCTCCGCGACCACCACGCGCGCAAACGGCGCGCACTCGACCGGAGACTGAACGACAACCTCCTGACCGGGCTTGACGTTTACGCCCTTGCGGACAACCAGGCGCGCATAGTTTTTAATCTTGGGCTCTAGGGCCTTCATGCCCTCCAGAGCCTCTTCGACCGTCAGGGCAGCTCGAATCATGTGCCACTCCATCTATCTATAGAACAGTAAAAAAGCGCGCCGCAAAAACGACGCGCCTTATATCTTAGCGATAAGTATGCATGCAAACGCTACTTCTTCTTGGAGTCCTTCTTGTCCTCCTCGGCAGCCGAGCGCTCGATAAGGGCGTTGAGCTTGTTCTCGGACATGCCCTCGGCCTGCGTGCGGTACATGTTGCGCAGGGGACGAATACGAACGAAGTCGTAGATGAAGTCACCCAAAATGACGACGTAGGACAAAACAATGCCGACCATCTGGACAGGGCTGGACACCATGCCAGCGGGAGCGAAGTACAGCGAAGCCCAAATGGCCACGACGAGCACCATGCCGATAGTGAGCACGGCCCACCAGATGCGGCGGCGCTTGGTGTAGTCCTCATCCTGCTTGAGAAGGATATTCGACACCGTGTAGATGCGATCCTCCTTGGCGCGCTGCTTAGCCTTGCGGGCGCGCTTCTCCTCTTTAGAGAGGCCCTCGAGGTTCTCGCCCTTCTCGAGCTCTTTGCGGCGTGCCTTAGACGAAGCCGGCACGACGCGGACAGAGCTCGCTGCCTGACGGGCGGGCTTGGCGGATGCAGCGGACTTGCGCGCAACCCCGGTAACCTCGTGGGATTGCGTGCGCTTGTTCGTGGCGCTACGGGTACTCACTTATGCGTTCTCCTTCATGCTTGTGAACTGGGAGCCCGTGATGATCTGGAAGGCCTCGCGATAGCGCTCGGACGTGCCATCGATGACCTCGGCGGGCAGATGCGGGGTCTCCCCCGTCATATCCCAGTTGGCTTTGAGCCAATTGCGGACGAATTGCTTGTCGTAGCTGGGCTGAATCTTGCCCTCCTCGTAGCTGGCGGCAGGCCAGAAACGGCTGGAGTCGGGCGTGAGGCACTCGTCGATCAGCGTAACCTTGCCATCGATGACACCGAACTCGAACTTGGTGTCGGCAATGATGATGCCACGGGTCGCTGCATACTCGGCGGCAGCCTTGTAGATCTTGAGGGAAAGGTCGCGAATCTGCGTGGCGATGTCCTCGCCCACGATCTCGCAGCAACGCTCGAACGAGATGTTCTCGTCGTGGTCACCGATCTCGGCCTTCGTGGACGGCGTGAACAGCGGCTCGGGAAGCTTGGAAGCCTCGGTCAGGCCCTCAGGCAGCTGGATGCCGCAGACGGTGCCGTTCTCGTCGTAGGTCTTCTTGCCCGAACCGGTCAGATAGCCGCGGACGATGCACTCGATAGGAATCGTCTGGGCCTTCTTAACCAGCATGGCGCGGCCGGCGAGGTAGTCACGATACTCAGCAAACTCCTCGGGGAAATCCGCCGGGTCGATGGAAACGAGGTGGTTGGGAACGATGCCGGCAAACTTATCGAACCAGAATGCCGAGATGCGGTTGAGCACCTCTCCCTTAAACGGAATCTCGTCGGGAAGAATGAAGTCGAACGCAGAAATGCGGTCGGTGGCGACCATCAGCAGGTTTTCACCGGCATCGTAGATATCACGAACCTTGCCACGGGAATCCGGACGACGCTCCATCGTTGTCACGTGAGTCACTCCTTACCAAAATACGACAGTAATGCGGGTTCTTTCCCGCACGTTTTCGCAAACTCGGAGCGGCAGGGACGAAACCCCTCCTTCACCGAATAGCGAAAAGCTAGTGCTCCATTGTAGTAGATGCCGCGTCCGCCGTGTGCTCGCGAGGCAGATGAATCGTAAAAGTCGTACCCTTTCCAAGCTCCGACTCCACGGATATGTAGCCGTGATGGCGCTCGACGATCTGTTTAGTCACGGCGAGGCCCACGCCCAGACCGCCCGCCTCACGGGCACGGCTGGCATCGGCGCGCCAAAAACGGCCGAAGATGCGCGACAAGTCATCCTTGGCAATACCGATGCCGGTATCAGAAACGGCAATGCTGACGTGTTTGCGGTCACTGAGCACCGACACCACGACCCAACCGCCCTCGGGGGTGTAGCGCATGGCGTTGCTCATGAGATTGATGACGCATTGTGTGATCATGTCGGGATCGGCTTCGACGACATCGTCGTGACCTTGGGTCTCGTCAGCAAAGCGCAAGCGCAGATCGCGGTCGACAAACAGGCACTCCTGGGCATTGACGATGGAACGCACGAAAGGAACCATGTCCACCGGCTCAAGGTTGAGCGGAGCCGTGCTGTTTTCCATGCGCGACAGGTCGAGCATCTGCTGCACCAGACGAGCCAGGCGACGCGTCTCGGAAGCAACAGTCTCCAAGTGCTCATCGTCGGTAGGATATACGCCATCCTGCATGGCCTCGACCGTTGCGAGCATGGCCATAAGCGGAGTACGAAGTTCGTGAGCCACGTCTGAGGTCAGGCGCTTCTCGTGTTTCATATCCTTCTCGAGCGAAGTGGCCATCTCATCGAAGGTCTCACCCAGCTGATCAATCTCGTCATCACCGCGCAAACCAGTACGAGCGGACAGATCGCCATCGCGAATTTGCTTGGCCGTGCTCGTAATACGATGAATCGGCTTGGTGAGCATGCGCGACACGAGCGATCCGATAACGACCGAAATGCAGATTGCAACAACCGCGGCGAGGGCCATGGCGTTAAAGGTCTTCTCCCTAAATGCAGAATCCGCCTTGGTGAGCAAGGCATCGGAGCCGATGGCCCATAGCTTTACCTGTCCGACATGCTCGCCCGAAGACGTTATGATTTCGACGTTGGCAACGCTATCGGAGTCGGTTGGAGCAGACGAGACCGGGCTATGCGATGCTTTTTTACCGCTCGAGCTGCTCGACGCCGATTCGCTCTCGCGCACATCGGCGGTCGCGCTTGCCGAAGGCCATGAGTCGTCATAGACGACAACGCCCTTCTTGTTGACGACCTGCATACTCAGGTCGTCGGATACCAAACTCGATGTCGCGACCGTGCGCAGCTCGCCCGCAGTCCAGTTGCCGTTTTCCTCATACGACGTCGCAAGCTTTTCGGCAGCAGAATTGGCGATCTCGACGATATTGGAGCGCGTGTAATCCGAAAAGACCGTGCCCCACACAACAGAGACCACGCCCACCAGCACCAATACCGTCATGAGCGATGTCAGAGCAAAAGCAAGTGCCATGCGCGAGGGATAGCTCATCGTTGGCCGTGAATCGGAACGAGGCGTGTTCCAACTAGCCTTGGAACCCGCCTCGCTCTCCTGCTTGTGCTTTTGTCCGATTTCAAAGCGCGCAGGTGTCATATATGATTTCCCTATTTCTCGTCCGACTTATCGGTCTTGGCCGGAGCCTCGAAGCGATAGCCGACACCGTGGACGGTGTAGAGCCACTTGGGCTTCTTGGGATCATCGCCCAGCTTGGCGCGAAGGTTCTTCACGTGGCTATCGATGGTGCGCTCATAGCCCTCAAAGTCGTAGCCGAGTACCTTCTCGACCAGCTCCATGCGGTTGTAGACGCGACCGGGGTGACGGGCAAGCGTGGTGAGCAGCTTAAACTCGGAAGCCGTCAGGTCGACTTCCTTGCCCTCGACCAAAATCTTGTGGCCCGAGATATCGATGACCAGATCGCCGAAGTCGAGTACCTCGACGGCTGGCTCGTCGGCCTGATGGGCACGGCGGAACAAGGCGCGTACGCGCGCGACAAGCTCGCGCGGCGAGAACGGCTTAATCAGATAGTCGTCGGCGCCGAGCTCAAGACCGATAATACGGTCCTCGATCTCGCCCTTGGCAGTCAGCATGATGATGGGGACATCCGAGGTATCGCGAATGGTGCGGCAAACGCGCTCGCCGGGGATCTTGGGGAGCATAAGGTCGAGCACGACCAGGTCAAACTGATGCTTCTCGAACTCCTCGATCGCGGACTGGCCGTCGCCGACACCCACAACCCAGTAGCCTTCGCGCTCGAGATAGGCAGCGACGGCGTCACGGATTGCCTTCTCATCCTCGACCAGCAGAATCTTTTTTGCATCTGAAGCCATAACACGGCCCCCCTGTCTCAATCAGCTAAGAACAAGCCCATTTTAACGCACCTGAGCCCGCCGGATGCCACTATGACGCGGCAGCTCGGCGGGCGGTACTCACAATTACAACGCGTTTATTCCCCTGTTGGCGCCTTTTTAACCCCTCTAAGCTTAAAGAGAGAATAGGCGTGCGGTGACCGTCTCGGGTATACCCTGGCTGTTGCGCACCGTGGCGTACGTAAGGAATGAGTCCGATTTTCCCGCCGTAGCTGGATAATCGCCATATTCCAAAGCGCGGTCGGGCGACAACAGCGAGCCATAGGTCTTGGCAGAGGTGTCGATGAGAAAATGCGATGCCTGTACCTTAACGAGATATTTATTCTTCTTGCCGGCAGCACATGCGAGTGGCTCGCGGGACAGGAAGAGGTATGGCCCTCCCTCATTACCGATATACGTGCCCATGTTGCCCAGGCTGCCCACGCCACTATAGGTCGCCTCGATAGAAAACACGAAGGTATCGCCCATATATACGGCCTCGAAAGGCGAGACTGACGAGGGAAGGACTAGCTGGGCACGTTTGGTGTTGTTGCCATCGGTCAGATCGATTGCCGTTATGCCATAGTAGACGCCTTCGTCGTTGCGGACACGCGGCGAGATGGTCAAAATGCCGTCGCTCGCGCGCGGGGCCGATGCAAAGCGGCCCATCGATTTCCAAATTACCTCGGCCTTGGATTCATCAAGCGAGCGACGATAGCAAAACGAATCACTACTCGTTTTATTGCCGCCTGCCGAAGGCATTTTATACCAGATGACCGATGACCCGAACGCCGTAAACAGGGGCGGATCATAGTCCTTGCCACCTCGATCGAGCTCAGCCACGTCGCCAGAGAGCGAAGCGCCCGACAGATTTTGAGCGTAGAGCTTCCACGATGAATTGGCAAAGTTCATCTCAACCCACGCAAACACGCCATCGCCGGCACGGACATCGTAAAAAGCATATCCCGTGCCCTCGATAGGATCCTCGATTAATGTGGTAAGCGAGCCATCGCCCAGGTTGAGCACACCAAGCGTATTGGCATGCAGGGCAGAAGCAGGCGCCATCATCGCGGCGGCGTAGTCGCCATCGCAGTAGTACAGCAGCGTGCCCAGCGGCAGCGTCCACGACGCCGCCGGCTCAAGATCGATATCAACAGCTTCGTACTCATCAGTGATCGAGACAATCTTCGAATCGTCCTTGATAACCTGCGGCTCGCCGGCGGCATCGTCGCTGGTGCCCGTTTTTTTCGAGCAACCGGCAAGCACCGTGGCAGCGCCCGCGGCAGCACCGCCGAGCACAAAGCCACGGCGCGATATTCCATTCTTGATGTGGTCGGCGATACCCATTAGGCGATCTCGGCGCGAGCGGCCTCGATAGCGCGCGTAAGCTGATCGGCGCAAGAGGTCTTTTTCATACTGCAGGTATTACCGGCGAGAACCTCGATTACGCGATCGGCAGGAGCACCCTCGACTAACTTGGAGATTGCCTTGAGATTGCCGTCACAGCCGCCGGTAAACTCAACGCCCAGCACCTTGCTGCCATCGTCAGAGAGATTGAGGTGAATATTGCGAGAGCATACACCCTGCGGCTTGTAGTCAAAACTAATCATTGAGATCCCCTCTCAGAAAGAAATATCAGACGTCTATTATCCCCGCCTGGGCCGACTAATTATCGCAAGCACCGATTCAACATCCTACGATGCATGGACTCGCGGGGGCAAGATTAGCAGTCCGCACCCTGCGCGTGGACCGTGCGCTTCTCCCGATACATATTGTGGTCGGCGACACGATATACATCGGCCAGCGTATTTCCAGCCGTCTCGACGGTCGCCACGCCAATCGATGCGCTGACCGTCAGGGCCTCATCGCTTACCGCGGCAAGACCGAGACGAAGATCCTGTTCCAGCCCGAGCGCAGACTCGTTGTCAGTATGGGGGCAAACCAGCAAAAACTCGTCGCCGCCAAGGCGCATCGGCAGATAATCCGCACCAGCCACCCGCCGCAGCACGGACGCCGTCCGTCGCAGCAGTTCATCCCCCATCTCGTGACCATAGATGTCGTTGGTCCGCTTGAGATAATTGCAGTCCAACATAATCACGCTCACGGGCAAGTCCTCGTTTACCAGGCTATCTCCGCGCGATTCAAGATAGTTGCGGTTGCGAAGCCCCGTCAGTTTGTCTTGATATGACAGCTCCTCGGCATGCTTGACCATCGATATGTTGTGCGTCGCCACGACGACCGACTCCAGCCGGCCTTGCTCATCGCGATGCTGGGGGACAACCTGTAGCGAGTACCAAGCGCCTCGACAATCTCGCACCTCGGCAGCCAAGTACGGTACGCCCTCCATACGTTCACGAAGCGAACTTATATCTACGAGTCCCACAACCGCTTCGCGGCTTTCGGGGCTCACGATATCCCGGCAGACCGTGTCCATAAAGTCATATGCCTCGCTGTGCTCGGCAAATATCTTCGCTATCGCCGGCGACATATTGATCCCCTCGATCTCGAGGGTGTCGAGATGCAAAAGAAAGGTCGAATCGTAGATGGCGCTTATGGCATTGATAATGCCGAGCTGTTTATCCTTTTCGACCAAATTGCGGTGGTCAACGATATTTCGAGCCAACAGCACCACAACCCAAAACGCAAGACACACCAAGACGCCGACGGCGACAAATGAAATCCTGTCAGACATGACCTCAGATTTGGGATATAGCGCAAACAGGCGGTAGTCCTTATATGCCGCACGCACGGCATACCATTCGTCTCCTCGATATTCGATGCGCGTCAGGCCGTCGTCTTTCCACTCAACTCCTACGCTGGTGAGGAGTCGGGCGAGCGACACGTCAGCATCGGCACTGTTGGATGAGACAATCTCCGCATCCTCCATAACAAGCACCGTGGGACCCTGGTGGAAGGTACTGTTCGAAAGCACGTCGGCTATGGCATATGAATAGTCGTCCGCCGTATCGGAAACAAGTGAGCGGTATGCCAGGGCAACGCCGTCGCCATACGGAACAGCACAGACGGCAAAAACGACACCGCAGCGCTCATCGACAGTTGAGTAGGTCACTTTGGAACCTTGATACATCGATGCGACCGGCGAACAGGCCAACTCATCTCGCCACAACATGAGCGGATCGCGACCATCGATGTCGTAGTGGGCAGCCATATGGCCATCGGAGTCCATGACCATCAGCCCCGAAAGGTTCTCGGCATGGACAAATTGCTCGATAAGATCGTCTTTAACCTCAACACGATCAGAGGACAGGAACGTCACAAACGATTCGACCGCGGCGAGCAAATCGTGCGTCGCCTCGGTTTTTCTCCCCTGTTCGTAGCGGTCATATTTTTCGCAAGCGTTCTCCAAAAACACCATGGTTTCTTGGCCAAACCCAAGCGTTTTTTCGAGGCAGCGATGGGTTCCAACCGTATACAACAGGCCTAACAAGACGGCGCTGACAATAACGCTGGCAGCTATGACGTTCAGAGTCTTTCGACTCAAGCGGTGCTCATCAGTTGTCATGAATTTCCTCCTTGCCCGCCCGTCGTCGCTCCTGTCTTGTAATTGCCCACAATACGGTCAATCGTGCCATCTCGATCCATGTCGAACAGCGCGGTATTGAGATCCTTTACGACCGATCCTTCATAGCTGTCATCAAACGCGACGCCCAGGTCAACCGTCATAACATTGTCGGCAAACACACGGTAAACGCCGGGATACTGAGCAACGAGTCGGTCAAGCGACTGGACATCCGCCATCCAGCAGTCAACGTACCCTTTGACTAGAGCGGCTTTGCAGAGTTCGGCAGAGCCATATGATTTGATTTGAACGTCCGACGAGACCCCCAGATCCCCCGCAAGCAATCGGCGTTCACTCACCGAACCCGCAATCACCGCAATGGTCTTACTTCCATCGAGATGTGCCAAGGACTTGATGCCACTCGTTTTCTTGGCGGCAACCGAGACCGTCACGGTTAGATACGGCTCGGTCCAGTAATACTTATCCTCGCGATAACAGGGAGAATAGTCACACCACAGGCAATCGATATCACCGTTTTTGAGCAGCCGGTCGCGATCGTTCCAGTCAATATCGACAAACTGTGGCTTGAGCCCCGCACGCTTGCAGGCCTCGCGGGCGATGTCGATATCGATACCGGCGTAATCGCCCGTGGTATCGACATACACATAGGGGTCGTTATCCGTAACGCCGATTTTGAGCACCGGGAGATCTCTATCGGCTTCATTCGAGGAGGAAGAACTGCTTCGAACGGTATACGTCAGGGCGCCCGCACAGACGGCAACAAGGAGTATGAGCGTAAACGAGACGATGGTGGCCCGCTTGATGCGTCTGGGCACGTGCCCCCTTTCCTCGAAACAGCAGTCGGAGTTCATTTTATTACCCGGGCGCATATGCGACAGTAAAAAAAGCGCCTCGCCCAAGACGGGCAAGGCGCCAAAGGTTGAAATGCATCCGCAAGCGGTCGAATTAGGTTAACCCTACTCGAAGCTCAGCTGCTCCAGGCGATCGAAGACCGTATCGATGCGGGTGAGGAAGTCCCACGGATCAAAAATCTCGTCGAGCTTCTCCTGGCTGACGGTGCAGCGCGGATCGGCCTCGAGACGCTCCTTAAAGGTGGGGCCAGAGACACAATCCTGCACCTCGTGCCAGGTGGCCATGGCGTTCTCCTGCACAATGGCGTACGCATCCTCGCGGGTGATACCCGTATCGACGAGGGCAAGCAGGACCTTGGAGGAGAAGATGAGGCCGCGGGTCTTGTTGAGATTGGCCATCATGCGGGCCGGATACAGCTGCAGGCCGTCGATAACGCGAATGAGGCACTGGAACATATGGTCAAGCGCGATGAAGCTATCGGCCTGGGCGACACGCTCGGCGGAAGAGTGCGAAATGTCGCGCTCGTGCCACAGGGCGACGTTGTCGAAGGCGACCTGGGCGTTGGACTTCACGACGCGCGACAGACCGCAGACCTTCTCCATGGTGATGGGGTTGCGCTTGTGCGGCATGGCGGAGCTGCCCTTTTGGCCCTTGCGGAAGGGCTCCTCGGCCTCGAGTGTATCGGTCTTCTGCAGGTTGCGGACCTCGGTCGCGATGCGCTCGCAGGTGGCCGCTGTAGTGGCAAGCACGCCGGCAAGATAGGCGTGGTGATCGCGGCTGATGACCTGCGTGGACAGCGGGTCGTGAACCAGACCCAGGTGCTCACAGACGTACTCCTCGACGAACGGCTCGATGGAGCTGTAGGTGCCGACGGCACCGGAGATGGCACCGAAGGCAACGTTCTTGCGAGCATCCTCAAGACGATCAAGGTCGCGCTTGAGCTCCCATGCCCAAGAGCCAAACTTCATGCCGAAGGTCATCGGCTCAGCATGGATGCCATGGGTGCGTCCGGCGCAGAGCGTATTGCGCTCCTCGAAGGCGCGGCGCTTGCAGATCACGCCGAGCTTCTTGACGTCCTCGATAATCAGGTCACACGCCTGAGTAAGCTGATAGCACAGAGCAGTATCACCCAGGTCGGAGCTGGTCATACCGTAGTGAACCCAGCGACTAGGCTTGGGCTCGCCCTCGGGAACATCGGCGTCGATATATTCCTTCATGTTGGTCAGGAAGGCGATGACATCGTGGCGCGTGACCTCCTCGATCTCATCGACCTTCGCCTTCTCAAAGCTGGCATGGTCGCGGATCCACTGGGCTTCGTCTTTAGAAATGCCGATCTTGCCGAGCTCCGCCTGGGCCTCGCAGGCCAGAACCTCGATCTCCTGCCAAATGGCATACTTGTTCTCGAGGGAGAAGATATGTCCCATCTCCGGGCGGGTATAGCGATCGATCATAGCGGCTCCTTTTTGGTTATTGGCACGTTGGTCGTAACTCAACCATTGTACCGTGCGCGGGTGCGAGTATGGGCAGCAGGCATTAACCTAACATTTTGGAATTGGAGCGGGCATGGGGACATCCGCGTATTTGCTTCGCAAATCCGCACCGGCTGCGGTCGATCTCCTCGAATTCACGGAGACGATGGGGAAGACTTTGTTGAATTGGCCGTCCCAAGGTCTCCCGCGCTCGATGGAGCGGGCAACGGGACGTCCGCGTATTTGCTTCGCAAATCCGCACCGGCTGCGGTCGCCTATCGGCGACCTTGCCTGCTCGCTATAAACGCTTCGCGTTTATTTAACGCTCGCACCCTGTCGGGTTCGAGTCCCGGCACTTTATTGAAAAAGGCACAGTAACGAAACGTTACCGTGCCTGAAATTCGAATGGAGCGGGCAACGGGACTCGAACCCGCGAGTGTCAGCTTGGGAAGCTGATGCCTTACCACTTGGCGATGCCCGCATATGTGGGGGATAGTATAACGCGGTTGTCTTGTTCGATACAAGGGTGGCGATGCTTGTTTTAGCTGTGGAGATTCGTTTGAAAATCGCGTCAATTGTGGAGACGAGGACCTTTGACTTCCTGTTCACCTTATCTTCTGCCTGCGCTTTTGCTTGATTGTTGTATTTGAGCTCAATTTGTCAGGAATTGGGCAAGCTTTTGGTCAGGCTCCGGTACTTACCCGCATGAACCTCGGGGGTAGCCTCATCCTACGCGTCGCAGCCTCCCCGTGCGGCGCACGAGGGATAAGGAGCAGCCATGTCCAACGCACCCACGCACTCTGTCCACAGCGCAATCGCAACAGGTCCGCTGCTCCTGCTCCTCTTCCTGCTTTTCGGCTGCCTGGCACCGGGAGCCGCATTTGCCGTCGATGGCTACGACCAGCTCGGCTTCCGCACTATCAGCGATGATTGTGGGCCCTTCTTTATCGGCAAGTATGAAGCTCAAGACGCCTCGATTGCCTACTGCATGAACCAGGAGCGTCCCGGCCCCACCAAGCCGGGCGGCCCATGGCTCAACTTTGATCAAGGCTGGGTGTGGCTCGACGACGAGTTCGCAGCAATCGTTTGTCACGGATATCCTACCGCCACGTCGTTTGGCGGTTACCATCTTTCACCCGATCGCGCCCGCGCCGCCACCCAGCTTGCCGTATGGATGCTCAACGGCACTACCCATGTCGACGGCACCTACTCCTACACGACCGCTCAGGGCAAAACCAAGAGCGGGCACTTTACCGCCGACGATGAAGTCGTGGCGGCTGCGCGGTGGCTCCACGACAGCGCAAAATCAGGAAGCATCAAAGCCGCTCCGCACCGCGCGCGACGCTATCTAGGAACCGTATCGGGCGGCAGCAGACGTCAAGACATGCTCTATGTACTGCCGGCGGTCTCTGTTTCCTTCCAAAAGCAGTCTGCGAACACTGTTATTACCAGCGGAAACAATACCTATCAGTTTACCGGGGCAACATTCGATGTTTTTGAGAGCGCCAGCGGCGCGCGTGTCGGCACCATCCAGATGGACGGCAACGGTCAAGCGCAGGCAGCACTTCTGCCCAACACGGCATACTACCTAGTTGAGACAACAGCGCCAGCTGGTTATATCCCCCTGCACGATCGCATTGCCTTTACCACGACGGATAACGGCGGATACGTCACCATTGATGAACAACCCGGCACCATTACCTTGCGCATTGTAAAGCTCGACGCCGCAACGAATGCAGGCCCCCAAGTTGGGGCTTCGCTCGCAGGAGCAGAATTCGTGTGCGTATCGCAATCAACCCCTGGTTGGACACAAACTCTCAGGACCGATGAAAGCGGTCGAGCTACCCTCACCGATGTCCCCCTGGGAACCTTTACCATCTATGAATCGAAGGCGCCCGAGGGCTATTTGCCCTCCGGTGACAGTTGGTCTTACACCGTTGGAGCCGACCAACTCGGCGATTCAGGCGTGGTCGAGATCGAATCTCGCGTTTCCGATATCCCCATTGCGTTTGACCTTGAGATTTCCAAATTCAAGGACTACGGCAATAGCGATCAATCCGGCCTGGAGCAGCCGGCAGGAGATGTTGTCTTTGAGGTTGTCAGTAACAGCTCTCAGCAGGTTGTTGGCACACTGACTACAAACATCTATGGCTTTGCCTCCACCAAAGACCAGCCCGAAGCATGGTTCGGCACAGGCAAGCGACCAGCCGGTGTCCACGGAGCCGTCCCATACGACCGCGCCGGCTACACGGTTCGTGAGGTTCCGGAAACCGTCCCCGAGGGTTTTAAACGTGCGGGGGAATGGACCGTCGAGGCCAATCAGATTTCCGACGGCGCCGAGCTTCAATATATCGTGGACAACCACGCTCTGTCGACGCATCTCCAGATTGTAAAACGCGATGCCCAAACAGGCGCTTCTGTTCCCCTAGCCGGATTCACCTTCCAACTCCTCGACAGCAATCACAAACCTGTCTCACAAACATGCTGGTATCCAGCACATAACGTAATGGACACCTTTACGACTGACGCGACCGGCACCGTCACACTGCCCGAATCGCTCGTGCCGGGCACCTATTATGTACGCGAAACCTCGGCCAAAGAGCCCTATCTTGTCGGCGGAGAGATCGAGGTAAACATACCCGCCGATATAAACCTAACGCCCGTTGCAATCGTCTCGTATTATGACCGCGCCGCGACCGGAAACATCAGGATCGTTAAAACCGATGCCGTAGACGGCAGCAGCCTCGCGGGCGCCATCTTTGAGATCCGTGCCTCAGGTGATATCGTGCGCCCCGACGGTAGCATTGCCGCGCTCGACGGTGAGACTGTCGCTACCGTCACGACGGATGAAACTGGAGAAGCACGCGCGGACGACCTCCCGCTGGGATCTGGCACCGCACGCTACGAGGTTGTCGAGACTCAAGCGCCGACCGGCTTCTTACTCGACCGGACGCACCATATCGTCGACCTTACCTATGCCGACCAGAAAACACCCGTTGTGGAAGCACGGCTTAACGTATCCGACGATTACACCAAGGTTGATATCTCCAAGGTCGATGCAAGCGGAGAGCAGGAAGTGAAAGGCGCACAGCTCACCTTATATGGTCCCGATAAAACCGAAATAGACTCCTGGACCTCATCCGACAAGCCGCACCGCATCGAACATCTTGCACCCGGCACCTACTCGTTGCGCGAAACGATGTCTCCGCGGACCTATGACCTTGCCGAGGAGATAACGTTTGAAATAAAGGATACGGGAGAAGTCCAATCCGTCGCGATGAAGGATGCGCCCATCGAGATCAAAGGACAGGTCGACAAGCGTCAGGAACTTGTCCAACCTATCGGGAAGGGTCTGTTGGCTAACGGCGATGGAAAAAACCGCGCCGCGATGCAAACCAATACGGACGGACTTTTCTCCTATACCATCGATGCTCGAAACGATTCCGCTACTTGGGTTGATGAGTTTACGATTACCGATGATCTTGAGTGCGCCAAAGACGGCACGGCGAGATTCGTCTCAATCGAAACCCCCGTCGCCATCGGCGACCTCAACGGTCTGTGCAACGTGTGGTATCGCACGATGCCGTTGGACTCGACAGACGTCGATGAGCCGGCAAACGCGACGCTTGACGATGGGCACGAAAATCCTTGGCTTGAGTCCGACGAAGTAAAAGAGAGTCTGGGTGAAGATTGCCGCCTCGTCGATTACGACGGCTGGCACCTCTGGAAGGCGGATGTCTCGACCACGGAATCCGCCACACTCGAGGCGAAAGAACTCGACCTTGCATCCAATACCGTCGTGACGGGCATTCGCATTGAATACGGTGCGGTAGCCGCCGACTTTACGACTCGAAGCGATGCGGATTCTTGGACCCGTGATGATCTCAAAGATGAGCACGACGACCTTGACGATGCCAGAGCAATCCTTGGCACAGATGCTCGGGGCGCAGTCGTGCACATGCAGGCAACGTCGGCTTATACACCCCAAACTGCACTCACCAACAGCGCACGCGTCGATCTTTGCCGCAACGGCGGCGGCGATAAACTTGAGTCACATGACGAGGACAGTGTCATTCAACGCTGTACCCTACCGCAGGACCTACCGGCAACAGGATCAGCCCCCATCGCCGCTTGCATCACCGCGCTCCTGACCTCGGGTGCCGCAGCCCTATGGTTCGCTCGCCTTAGGTCAATCCCAAAGAAGCGCTAGCGCGATGAAAAAGCGGGCGAGCCAGTCCCCCGGCTCGCCCGCTTTCAATCATTTAAATCGCCGTATCTACTCTGCAGACGAAGATCCACCATCAACGATTGCTTGCTCGGACTCAGGAATCCCATCGGCACCCGTGCTCTGTTCTTGCTCCACCTCTTCGCTGATTGCGGAGGCGGGGGTCGAGCCCTTCGCACCCACGATATAGGCGGCTCCAAACCCCAACGCAATGGCAATCAAGGTCAAAATCACGTAGACAGGCCAATGGCGCTTAATATACGAAAACACGTTGACTCCTTAGAGCTCCGTCTACGAACGGCGGATAACCTCGGTCACGACCTCGGATACCGTGGCAATGTTCGTCGGGTTGACATTGTGGGGCAGGTCGTCCTCGGTACGAGCGCAAGCCAGACGCGTGCCGTCCACGCCGGCGATGGTGAGGGCTCGGCGGCTCGCCTCGAGCGCGGCGTAGGCATCGGTCTTGGCATAGGGCATCTCGAGCGCGCCACAATCGACATGGAACGACTTGCACACCTTGCTGACCAGGTTCATGATGCGGCGATCGCCCTTGAGCAGCTGCTGTTCGCCCTCAACCGTCACCACCGAAAGCCTACCGGCGCCGACGGATTCAAGATTGATGAAGAAGACGCCGCGGAGCTTATCGCGATGCGAAGCCAAGAAGGCCTTCATACCGGCGCCATCACAATCCGAGGCGCCCGTTGCCACAAACCAGATATCGTGACCGAGCAGCTCATCGTCGCCCATAGAGGCGACAGCCGAGAGCATATCTTCGGAAGAAGCGCCGTCGGAAGACGTAGCGCCGCCCTTCCAGCCATCGTTATCGTCCTCGAAATTATCCCACGAACCGATGCCGCGACCGGACTTCTTGGCATCGTAATCGTCTTCGACGCCCAGCCAGTCACTCATGCTGTCCTGTTCGTTTTTCTTTTTACGACCGAACAGGCCGCCCAGGCCGCGCTTGCGAGACTTGGGTGCCGCAGGGGCGGGAGCCGAAATGGTCTCGATCGGCTGTGCGCCCGACGCAACGGGCATAGGAGGCGCAACGGGTGCCGATGTGGGTTCGGGACCCTGGGCGGTAGCAAAGGGGTCGTTGACCTGTGCGGAGGGATCGGGAAGGTCGAACAGCGACGTGCGAGACGCAACGTTTGTCTGCTTCATCGACGGCAGCGACGGATCGGGGACCGAAGCCAGCGGAGACGAGGAGGGTGCAGGCGACGGTGCCGACGCCGGATCGGGAACATTCATCTGCGGACGCGGCGATGCTTGGGAGGAAATCTGGGCCATAAGGGAATCGACCGTTTCGTCCTGGGTGGGAGCGACATTGGCAACCGTGGCACCGGAACCACTCGGGGTCGGCATGGTGAAAATCTGCGTGGAGTAAGGCCTCGACTCATCCGTCTCGGGAGTCTCGGAAACCGCAGGCACCTCCTCCTGCTCGACCTCGGCCGAATCACCTTGATCGGCTGCCGCGTATTGCTCTTCGTCAGAGTTGACCTCGACGGACTCGTCCTCGGCAGCATCCTGAATTTCGGCAGCATCAATGGGCTCGCCATCGTCTGCCGCGTCGCCCTGCTCATCGGAAACAGGAAGGGGCTCGGCAATCGCGGTGCCTTGCTTTTCAAACGTTATCGTGGAATCGAACTGCGCGGCATCAAACGACATGGTGCTATCGACGTGCTGCTGAGCCTCGAAAGACGTCGTCGCCTCAACAACATCCGTGGACGCCGGTTGCTGGGACTCAAAGGACGTTGTAGCTTCGGCAGCGTCGACGGGCACGGACTGCATAGCCTCGTTCTGCTCGAGCTCTTGCGCCGCGCGCTCACGTGCCGCCTCGGCTGCCTGCTGCTGAGCGATAGCCTCCTGCTCGGCAGCCTCGCGTGCGGCAGCGCGCTTCTCCTCGAAATCGTCGATAAATTTCTTGCCCTTTGCAAGCGCACCCTTAAAGAAGTTGGAAGCACTGGCGCCAATCGAAGAGAACGCGGATGCAATATCGGCATGGGGCGTTGCCGCGGGAATCTCGGCCGAAAAATCAGTATCGCTCTCGTAAGACACGCGCCTCGGCTGTTCAACGTAATCGTCGTCAGGCTCGTCCGCAACGTCTTGCGCCGGCGCGGCGGGGGCCATAATGTCCAGTCCTGCCGCGGGATCGATCGCGGACACCGCCTCGGGCTCGGCAACGGCAGCGGTAACCGCGGCAGACTCATCATCCACGGTGACGGCGGGCGCAGGTGCAGTCACGACGGGGGCAGGCTCGGGCTCAAACGTCGGCTCCTCGCCCTCCTCGTAATCGAGCGTGCAGGACTCGGGAAGCATCCCGAGCGCACGGATGGCATCCGAACCAAAGCGGATGTTGCCGGCGGCATTGCGATAGAGCTTGGGCTCGGGCTCGGCCGCGACAGGCTCCTCCGCCGGCTCGGCAGCGGAAACCTCGTCATTGAACTCTTCAGCCTGGACAGCCTGATTCTGATCCTCGGGCACAATGGCGCCAATCAGCGTCTCGCCGGCAGACGCACCCTCAAAGCCCTCGATCTGCTCGTCGAAATCCTCACCCTGTTCGGGCTCGGCCTGAGCGTCGGGAGCAATCGGCTGACCGAACTCATCCTCGGCGTAGGTAGGCTCTTCATACTCGATGGTGTTGCCGTAGTCGTTTTGCTGTTGGGCCGCGGCATACTCCGCTGCTGCGCGCGCCATCTCCTCGGCACGACGCTTCTGCTCCCCAAAATAGGTATCGAACGGAACATCGTCGGGAAACTCGTTTTCGCCCTGGAAGGGAGCAACGTTGTCCATAACGCCGAGCATAGCGGCGACAGAAGACTTGTTGCACACCGCGCCGGACGTATAGGGAAGAATGTAGCGGTTAGAAATGATGTTTGCCGCGTTGGCGAGCGCAACGAGGGAAGCGAGGATCGCGACAATCCACAGCAGAACCTTGAGCGCGCCGGGGAGCGGCAGGATACGCAAGATGGCAACGGCAGCAGGGGCAACCGTGGCAACGGGCAACAGCTTGGCGATGAGCGCACGATACGAAGCATAGGGCTCGCGGGCGAGCAGCTCGGCACGGGGAGAGTCGTAGTGTGCGACAACGACCACCGGGCGGTTGCGCGGAGACGCGAGCGGGCCCGAGGCCTTGTGGTAGGCGATGACATTTTGGCTCACGCCCGTCTTGCCCAGGCGTGAAACCACGGGGTGGCCCGTGCGCTCGAGCACGTAAAGAACGGCGCCGACAATGGCCAGCAAGGTGCCGACCAAGCCGATGCCGCCGCCGATGCCCATCAGCAGGGCGCCGGCAAACGCAAGAATACCGGTAACGGCAAATGCCAACCTGCTGGGCGCCGGGGCATTGAACTCCTGAACCTCGGGATCAAAGCCGTGGTTGCGGAAGATCTGAGCGATATCCTCGGCAGCCAAGTGCTCTTCTTCGCTGCATGCCGGCGTGATGCCGGTGTTCTGCAGCAGGTGGTTAATATAGTTCTGGGTGTTCGCCATGTGCGCTCCACATCCATAATCCGACAAATAGGCCCAATGCATGCACATTAGAACCGTATATAGTCGAAAGTATACCCCGAGCGAGCGCAAACGACCGAATTCGGGCCATCTTAACGCCCCGAGCGGACAAGGATATAGCCTAATCTCCATATCGGACTAAAATCATGGCAGCAAACCACCTTCTCATGCGAGGACTCTATGACGGCAAGCGACGCGACCGCGACAATTAAAAAGGGGAATTCGGAGCCCAGTTTCGATAAAACGGCCCAGCGCATCCTCAATCTTTTCTTTGTGCTCAACAGCTCCCCCGAACCGCTGACGACCGAGCAGATCGTCTTGGATTCTGACCTGGGATATGGCTCGGGCAACATCGACTCGGATAAGCGCAAGTTTCGGCGCGATCGTGACAAACTGCTCGAGCGTGGCATCTTAATCAAGGAGGTTCGCCCCGCCGGTGCGCAGGAGACCGAGGAAAGCTCGTGGACAATCGACCGCGAGCACACGTTTGCGGCAGGCGGCCTCATCACCGCAGACGACGCCGATATCCTGCTCAACGCTATCGACCAGACAATAGCGGCCGGCTCTTCCACCTTTGCCGCGCCGCTTGCCGACATTCGCTCCAAAATTGCCTACCTCACCGGCATATCTGCGGTGGACGAAGCACCGATCCGCCGCTCTCCCACCGTCGATGCGGTATGGAGCGCCTTTGCCGAGCGATGCGCGCTGCGATTTTTATATCAGAACGGACGCGGTGGGCAAAAAGAGCGTACCGTCTGCGTCTACGGCATGTTCGAGCGCGAGGGCGTGGCGTACTTCTGCGGCCTCGACAATGCCACCGACGACATCAGGACATTCCGCTGCGACCGTATCGTTCGCGCTTGGCGTCCTTCGAAGGCCTACACCATCCCTGCGGACTTCAACCTCAACGACTACCTGTTCTTTGAATTCGATTTTGCCGACCGACCGCCCGTTGCAGCCACGTTCTCGTTCGCCCCGCAGGCGCAGATCGATATGATCAACGGCCTCACGCGCGGGCGAGGTGAGCTCGCACACACCGATGCGGGATGGACCTGGACCGTTGACGTGCGCGACCTTGAAGCCGCCGCCTCATTTTGCATGGCCCACGCTATGGACGGCATGAGGCCCATGGCCCCCAAATCGCTCAAGCAGGCGTGGAACCACCTCATTGAAAGGACGGTGCACGAGTATGCCCGTGCGTAAACTCACCAGCGAGCAGAGACTCTCGCGCGCCATCGACATCATTGAGGCCCTCTACGCCGCCGGCGAGAGCGGCATGACACGAACTGAGATTTGCAGTCGCTTTGACATCACAGGAGTGTCGCTCGACGAGATTCTCGAGATCGTCTCGACGCTCGCGGACCGAGAATCGGGTGCGCGCATCATCTGCGAATGCCACGGCGAGCGTGTGGTCCTCACCGGTGACGCTGGGCGTGTGCTACCGCTGCGTCTGAGTGCCGCCGAGGGCGCTGTGCTCAACCACGAACTTGAATCGTTGGGGATCGAGCCCCAGGCGGCGGCTCGAATTCGACACGCTCTTCTACCCGAAGAGCTCGGCTATAACCAGCGCGTCTCTGACACCGTCAGCCACGGGTCGCACTGGCAGCAGCTGAGCTGCGCCATTCAGGACGGCGTTCGCTGCCGCATCTCGTATCGCTCGATGGACGATGCACGGCCACGCGAGCGTCTGGTCGACCCCTTGCGCATTACGGCAAACGGCGACCAAACATACCTGATTGCCTGGGACATCGCGGTCGATGAGCAGCGCACCTATCGCATGGATAAAATCGAGGGACTCGCCTTGACGGAAGACTCCGTCGTGCCTCACGTACCGGACGTTGCATCCCTCCACGATTCCCTTGCCCGGACGCAGCGTAGCGCAAAGCTCTTGATGCCATTCGATATGGCGGAGCATCTGGACTGGGCCGGCATCACCCTCATCGAGCGCAGCGGGACAGACATGGCAACGGCAACCGTACATTACGGCTCCGAGCGTTGGCTGCTGAGCCAGATAATCGCAGCGGGCGGAGCCATCCGCATCTTGGATGACCCCGCCCTGTCAAAGCGTCTGTGCGATATGGCAAAAACCCTCGTCTGTCCGCTTTAGCGCCGCCGCTCGTGGCGTGCACGCCACAGCTGTAGATAGTGCCCGATCTGCGCCGATTCGATGCGCTGGTAGGAGCTCGTGGGCAGCGACGTTAAGAACTTCTTTCCGTAGCCCTTCGTCACCAGGCGAGGATCCGCCAAGATCAGCACACCGCTATCGGTCGACGAGCGAATCAAACGCCCCGCGGCCTGCTTAACCTCGAGCACCGCCTCGGGCAGCGAATAGCGCGCCCATGCGCGGTCTTCGCGCAGGTTGCGCTCGCACGAGAGCGGGTCCGTGGGGCTTGAGAACGGCAACTTGGGAATGATGACGCAGCGCAGCGTCTCGCCGCTGGCATCAAACCCCTCCCAGAAGGCCTTGAGCGCAAAAAGCGACGAGGTCGGTTCGTTGATAAACCGGTCGCGCAGGCGACGAGGAGATGAGTTGCGCTGCTGGCAGTTGAGCTCCAGACCCGCACGGGCCATCTTGGGCTCAACGCGGGCGTATAGGTCCTCCATGTCGCGCCGATTGGTGAACAACGTGAGCACCGATCCGCCCATGGCAAGATGGGCGTCGACCAGTACGCGCTCGAGCGCCGTAAGATAGCTCTCACGATCGCGCGGATCGGGGATATCGCCCGCAACGACTACAGCCATGTTCGAATCGAAGTCGTAGCTCGAATCCAAGTGCAGCGATGACGACGTTGAAGCACCGATGCGATCAAGGCCGACCGCATGGTTAAAGTGCTCAAAGCTTTTGGACACCGTCATGGTCGCCGAAGCAAAGATAGCCGTGTGAACCTCGGGTAGCCACTCGGTTGCCAAAGCCTCGCCAATGTCGATGCGCTCTGCGGTCATCGACTCTCCGCCGGCACGAAGTCTGCGATTGACCTGCAGCGAATACACGTAGTGTTCATCGGTGCCATCAATGATGAGTTTGAGGTTCTCGGCCAGCTCGTGCAGGCGGCGCGAGATATCACCCAGGTCGACAACAACCTCGGGCTTGTCGGCGGCGACGGCTTGCACCAGCGCGTCGACGCTCTTGTCAGCTTGTTCCAATGCGTCGATGCCAGTGTAGGCCGACTGTAAGAAATCATGCCAGTCGTCTGATTCGCGCAGCTCGGGGCCAATCCATAGATTGGCATTGTCATAACCCCCACGCGCACGGCGGCCGAGCTCGCGAACGCCATCGAACACGTCGGCGATTGCCATGCTCGCGCGGGCAACCGTCGACGTCGCCTTGGCAGTAAGGTCCAGATAGAGCGTAGAGCCCTCGGAGGTTGCCAAATCACGGGAAACCTGGCTTAGTGCGCCGGTGCTCGAGCCACCCAGGCGCTCGAACAGGACGCGTGATTCGTCCGCCGACACCACGCGCGCCCACTGACGGCGCGCCTCGCGCTCGATGGAATGGGCCTCGTCGATTACCCAATGACGAATCGGAGGCAAAATCCTGCCCTCGGCCGCAACGTTACGGAACAGCAGGGAATGGTTGGTGACCACCACATCGGCATGCGCCGCACGACGGCGAGCACCGTGGACCAAACATTTATCAGGGAAAAACGGGCAGAGGCGACGAGCACACTCGCGCGAGGCCGTCGTAAAGTCGGGACGGTTGACGCTGCGCCACCGAATGCCGAGCGAGTCGAGGTCGCCATCGGCTGATTGGCAGACGTACGCCATAATGACCGCGACCGCCGTGAGCGTGTCCGCCGGATCGCGCTTGGTGGTGATCTCGACCTGGCCGCGGCTCATGCGCTCGAGCTTGCGCAGGCACGGATAGTGGTCATACCCCTTGAGAGCGCAAAATGACAGACCACCGTTCAGTTGCTCGGCAAGTTTTGGCAGCTCATGGTACATGAGCTGGTCGGCAAGATTGTTCGATTTGGTCGCAATACCAACCGTGATGTTGTTACGGCGTGCTGCCTCGGCAAAAGGCACCAGATAGGCCATCGATTTGCCGACGCCTGTGCCTGCCTCAATTACACGATGAGTGCCCGTGACCAGCGCATCGCGGACCTCGAGCGCCATCGCGATCTGCTCATCACGCGGCTCGTAGGTGGGATACATGCGATTGACCAGGCCACCTGGCGCATAGTCCGCCTCAATCTCCTCACGACTCGGCATCTTGAGGACCGGCAGTTCGTCGGCGTCCACCCGATCGTCGGCGCGATCGGCCTTGAGAACGTCAGCACGAGCGGCGCTGAGGGAGAAGATAGAACCAGGGTTCTGCCCTGCCAAGAACGAGAAGATAGGGCGATAGGACCAAGGCACGTCCGGATGCATGTCGGCTAGGCGCGCCATGAGGCCCTGGGGCAAGTCGGTGAGCGCCACGAGCAACACGCGCCATACGCCACACAGGGCGTCGACGTCGGCATTGGCACGGTGTGACACCGAGTCACAGCCAAACAGATCGGCCATAAAAGACAGCTTGTGCGAGGCCAAGCGCGGAAGCGCGATGCGCGACAGCGCCAGCGAATCGATCCAAATATCGCTCACGTTGACGCCGCCTTTGACCGACTCGATAAACGAGCGGTCGAACGTGGCGTTGTGTGCGATCACCGGGCAGCCACCGACAAAATCGGCGAGAGCGGCGACGGCCTCAACCGCCGACGGGGCATCTGCCACATCGGCATTTGTAATGCTCGTGAGCTCGGTAATCTCGGCGGGAATCAGCTGTTTGGGATGCACGAAGGTATCGAAGCGGTCGATGACCTCGCGGCCCGAAAGACGGGCCGCCGAGATCTCGATCAGCTCGTTGTCCTGCACCGAAAGACCCGTGGTCTCGGTATCGAGGACAATCACATCTTCCTCGATAAGGCCGAAGGACTGCGTTTTGGCGCGGTCGGCAAGCGTGGCATAGGAGTCGATGACAAACTGCGGCGTTCCTGACGAAACCGCGTCCTCGATTAGCATGCAATGCCCGCTCGACGAAGGCCCATACGGATCAGACTGTCACAGACCTGCGGGAACGTCATGTCATCGGTGTGGCGGATCTCATCCGGATACAGCGACGTATCGGTCATGCCGGGAATGGTATTGGTCTCGAGGATAACGGGGCCGTCCTCGCTCACAATAAAGTCGCTGCGCGAGATACCCAAGCAACCGAGCGCCTTGTGAGCGGCACAGGCAAGCTCCTGGGCACGAGCGTAGTTCTCGGGTGAAATCTGCGCCGGAATGCGATGGATATCCGTAGGGTCGACATACTTCACGTCCAGATCGTAGAACTCGCAGTCCTCGGGCTTACGAATCTCGACAATCGGCAGGGCGCGCACGTCATCTTCGCCGTATACGCCGACGGTGATCTCGGTACCCTCGATGCACTTCTCGACCAGCACTTTGTCGCCGTACTCAAACGCCTTGGCGATTGCCGCGGGCAGCTCGGAGGGCTCATGGACCAGGGAAATGCCATAGCTGGAACCGTTGACGGCCGGCTTCACAAAGCAGCGCTCGCCACAAACCTCGACGATATGATCGATATCGACTTCATCGCCCACCTCGAGCGCAAGGCCGGGGGCAATGGGAATGCCCGCCTTGGCGTATAGGAGCTTAGAGACCTCCTTGTCGGCACCGCAGGCGCTGGCAAGTACGCCCGAGGCCGTGTAGGGGATACCCAGGGTCTCCATGGCACCCTGCATGGCGCCATCCTCACCGCCGGCGCCGTGCATGGCGATAAATGCCACATCGAAACCGCCGGTCGCCATGGTTACCATAAAATCATCGGCAGCCGTGTCGATCAGCTCCACCGAAGTGTAGCCGGCCTCCTTCAAGGCAGCCACGACGTTCTTTCCCGAATTGAGCGAGATCTCGCGCTCAGCGGAATGACCGCCCGCCAAGACCGCTACGTGCATGTTCTCTAGGCTTTTACCCGGCATGGGCAGACTCCTCCTCTATAATTTCTGCAGCTGATACCATATTGTAGCGATACCCTCTACGTTTCCCCAAAATCGAAAGGCTTCCATGAATCCCAGGACTAAATCTCAGGACATTCGCGACTTGAGCCAAAACGATATTCGCGAGCTCGTGACCGAACTTGGCCAGCCCGCCTTCCGCGCGAAGCAGCTCATCGAATGGGTCTTCGAGAAGAACGTTTGTTCGTTTGACGATATGACCAACCTCCCCAAGGCTTTCCGTGAGCAGCTTAAAGAGGCTTTTGCCTTTGATACGCCGACTGAACTCACCAAGCAGGTTTCCAAAGATGGCTCGCGCAAGTATCTGCTCGAGTACCACGATGGCATTTCCGTCGAGACTGTCGGCATGCCCCGTCGTAACAAGCTTTCCGTCTGCGTTTCCACCCAGGCAGGCTGCGGCATGGGCTGTGCCTTTTGCGCTACCGGTCTCAACGGCCTCAAGCGCTCTCTGACCGCTCAAGAGATCGTCGACCAGGTGCTTCATGTATCCAACGACTTTGGCGAGCGTGCCACAAGCGTTGTCTTCATGGGCCAGGGCGAGCCGTTTGCCAACTACGACGAGGTTCTCAAGGCACTGCGTATCCTCAACGACCCCGATGGCATCGGTATCGGCGCTCGTCACCTCACCGTCTCTACCAGCGGCGTTATTCCCGGTATTCGCAAATTTGCCGATATCCCCGAGCAGTTCACTCTTGCCGTTTCCCTGCATTCCGCCATCCAGTCGACGCGCAATAAGCTCATGCCCGGTGTTAAGAAATACACGCTGCTTCGCCTTCACGAAGCGCTTCAGCTCTACACCGAGAAGACTGGCCGCCGCCCGACCTATGAGTATGCCATGATCGAAGGCGTCAACGATACGAATCCCGAGATGCAGGCGCTCTGCGACTTCTGCGAGGGAACGCTGTGCCACGTTAACCTGATTCAGCTTAACGACATCGAGGGCAGCCCGCTCAAGCCGTCGCCGATTCATAAGGTTGAGGATCTTCAGCGTCGTCTTGAGTCCCGTGGCATCGAGACCACGATTCGTAACTCCCGTGGTAACGATATTGACGCCGCTTGCGGACAGCTGAAGCAGCGCTTCAAAGTTCAGAAGAACGCATAGGGGAGTCGCACCCCAATACGTTTCATGTGAAACATCGAACGACCCCGGTTGCAGGATATGCAACCGGGGTCGTTTCATTTATCGACCTCAATTTTGGACCAACTGCTACCTTTCCCATTTTTTACGGACAAAATAAAGGGCCCTTGTCTCATGAATCAGACAAGGGCCCCTCAAAATATGCAGGGTAATTGTTTGGTACCTAATAGCCTACATTTTCCCATTGGTTGCTAACCCAACCTTGATTAATCTTGGGATTCTTCGTTACCTGAGCAGTACGCATGGCAACATCTTCTGTCATAACATCCATTTTCTTCTTTGAAGTATCGACGATATCTTGCGCGCTACGAAGCAAACGACCTCGAAGTTCATCGTCTGTCGCGATCTTATAGCCAGCAAAGGCACCAGCCGCGACAGTCGTCGCCAATGCAATCGCAGTTATAATCTTATTCCTCATCTTGGCCCCCTTGATCAAACTGAATCATTTCACCAAGAATACGAGAAAGCTCTTCTTCGTCTTTAAACTCAATTTCAATCTTATTCTTTCCACGCGAGCTCTTCACACGCACGTTGGTATTAAATACCTGGCGAAGCACACGGGCAGCCTTTTTAAAAGATTGAGGCGTTGCAGGCCTCGGCGTCTTAGGCGTCTCTCCGGCAGAAAACAATGGAGCAAGATTTTCTGTCGCTCTTACGGAAAGGCCCTCTGCAACAACCTTTTCTGCAAGTCGAATTCGAGCATCCTCATAGGGAACTGCAAGAATCGCACGTGCATGACCAGCAGTAAGTTTACCCTCAAAAATCATCTGCTGAACTACTTCGGGGAGATCGAGAAGGCGCAACGAATTTGTAATTGCAGAGCGTGACTTGCTTACTGCCTTCGACAATGCCTCCTGGGTCATACCGCTGGCATCAATGAGCTGGCGATAGCCCTTAGCCTCTTCGACGGGATTCAGATCAGAACGCTGAAGGTTTTCGATAAGAGCAAGAGCCAGCATCTCTTCATCATTAACATCTTTAATGATGACAGGCAGCTCCTCAAGACCAGCAAGCTTTGACGCCTGGTAACGACGCTCACCAGCGATAATCTCATAGCCGTTTCCATGCTTGCGAACCAAGAGCGGCTGCAAAACGCCATGCTCTTGGATTGACTCGCTCAACTCGCGAAGTTCAGTTTCATTAAAATGAATTCGCGGTTGATTAGGGTTGGGAACGATATCCTCAATAGGTAGTTTTGTTACAGATGCGGCATTTGAAGCAGATACAGCAGAACCACCGGTCTCATACTCGGCCTCTGAGACCAAAGCATTGAGTCCACGTCCCAATCCGCCACGTTTCTTTACACTAGGCACGCTTGATCACCTCTTTTGCAAGGTTCATATACGCTTTCGCACCCTTATTTTGAGGTGCATAGGTAATTACCGGTTCTCCAAAAGACGGAGCTTCGGAGATTTTAACCGTACGGGGGATTAGCGTCTTAAATGCCTTATCACCAAAGTACGATTGAACCTCCTCAACAACCTGATTCGATAGAGAAGTACGCGAGTCATACATGGTCATAAGCACACCATAGGTGTCTAAGCCCTTGTTCAGACGTGATTTGACCATCTTCATTGACTCAAGCAGCTTCGTAACGCCCTCGAGTGCGTAATACTCACACTGGATTGGAATCAAAACGCTATCTGCTGCGGTCAGGGCATTGATAGTAAGCAGGCCGAGCGAAGGAGGACAGTCAATGAAAATAAAATCGAACTCGTCCTGAATCGGCTCAAGCAAATCTTTGAGGCGGGTTTCACGAGCAATTGCGCTTACGAGCTCAATTTCGGCACCTGCAAGCTGAATCGTAGCTGGAATTACGAATACCTTTTTGCAATTTGTATCAAGAACAAGCGATTCTGCCGGCACATCATTCAACAATGCATCATAGATGCAGTGATCAAGGTCTTCTTTTTCAATTCCAAATCCACTGGTACTGTTTCCCTGCGGATCAAAATCGACAATCAGTGTCTTACGACCCTGCTCACCCAGTGCTGCTGCAAGGTTTACAGCCGTCGTTGACTTACCGACGCCGCCTTTTTGATTGATGATTGCAATGATACGCGTGTCTTTTGCGTTCTTAGAACGCTTAACGTCGCGAAATCCCACGGTCCCTCCTGGTGTGTATTAAAGCTGTCAAACGGAGGATGTTTCACGTGAAACATTCCGATTCGATATCAACCGCCATGTTTCACGTGAAACACTGCAAGTTGTTAGTATCCATTATGTTTCACGTGAAACATCTAGGCAAGCGGATTCTTCTTAGCCATGCCATTTGCACGAGGCAATGAAACGGATGCTGGATGACTCTTCTTGAGAACAATGAACTCCCTGTGGCCCAAGCCCTCAGGCAAATCGATTGCGTCATTAAGAAGCAAAGTGAAGCCGCAAATCTTAGCTGCCGACATGCCGGAAACTAGCTCCTCATCCGAAGGATTACCCTTGGTGATAACAAATAGACCTCCATCCTTGAGGAACGGAGCCGCATACTCAACAAGAATCGGTAGAGGGGCAAGTGCGCGGGCGGTTACGACAGAAAACTGCTTCTTATGGCTTCGAGCATATTCTTCAAGGCGATCATGAATCGCATGAGCATGTTTCAACCCAAGAGCATGAACAAAAGAATTGACGGCATCAACCTTCTTACCAACAGAGTCAATATAAGTAGCTTTACGATGCGTGGTTATGGTTAACGGAATACCAGGGAAGCCCGCACCTGTCCCCATATCGAGCAAAGCTCCCTCAGGAGCCTTATTGATATAGGGGAGCAAAACAAGTGAGTCGAGGATATGAAGTACCGCAGCATCTTCTACGTTAAGAATACGGGTGAGATTAGTTGTCTTATTTGTTTCCAGAACCAAATCCAAATGCTGAATACAGTTACTCAGCTCAACATCAGATACGCTCAAGGAATACTCTTTGCAATAGGAAGTTAGACGAGTCAACATCTCGTCAGCTTGCTGATCAGTAAGTACTAACAACGAAAGCTCCTTTCTGACAAAAACCAGTGTATCGAGAACTTTTGACAAAAAAAGGGGACGTGGAAACCACGTCCCCTTAGCATAAGCACGAGCAGATTATCGAGCAACAATCACCACATGGCGATCAGGGTCAGAACCCTCAGAATGAGTATCGACGGCATCATTGCCACGAAGTGCAATGTGAACCAGTCGACGCTCATAGGCATTCATGGGCGGAAGCGAAACACTCTTATGAGTGCGGATGGCACGCTCGGCTGCAGACTGAGCCATGGAGGCAACCTTGTCCTGACGGCGGCTCTTGTATCCCTCGACGTCCACTACAACCGGATACCTAAAGCCAAGCTTGCGGCTCACTAGCAAAGAGAACATAACCTGAAGGGCATCAAGGGTGCGACCATGACGGCCAATGAGAACAGCAAGGTCGGGAGCCGTTACATCCAGAATCAGCTCACCCTCGTCGCCCTCATACTCATCGATAGGAGAGTTGGCGGCATCGAAGTGCGAAAGGATGGAACGCAGGATGGAAATCGCGACATCGGCAATGGTGTCGAGCTCCTCGTCGGTCAGCTCTTCACCGGCTTTGTAGCGCTGTGCAATCTCGGGATAATCGCCCGCGACCTGCGGGGCAACCTCCTCAAGCATATCCTCGATGATCTCTTTAGACATAACGTACTCCAAAAGTTAGGTACCTAAATAAGATTGATATCCCGCTACTTCTTCTTGTGCGGGCGCGGCTTCTTTTCGCGACGAGTGACCTCAACCTGCAGCGGCGCGTTCTTAAGGCGCTCCTCCTCATCGGCCTTCGCCTTGTCGATGACCTTCTGCGTCACAAAAATCTGCTGGATAACCTGCCAAGCAGACGAGACGTCGTAGTACAGCAGAACACCAACGGGAAGGCTCCAGCCCATCCAAAGCATCATGACCGTCATGACAACGGCCATCATACGCATGCTCTGAGCCTGCTGGCCGGTCTGGTTGCGCGACATATAGAGCTGCGGAATCAGGGTCAGGACAGCGAACAGGATCAGGCAGACCAGCGCAGGCAGCGCGACCATAAAGCCATCGGCAAAGGAGGCACTCGGCGTGGTGGTCAGGTCGGGCAGAATATTAAAGAACGAGAACGTGCCGTCGTTAAAGTAGTCCGGCAGGTTACGCAGCAGCGTAAAGAGGGCGAACAGGACAGGCATCTGAATCAACAGCGGCAGACAACCAGCCATCGGGTTGAACTTGTTCTCGCTGTAGAACTTCTGCATCTCCTCGGCCTGACGCTGGGGATCGTCGGCATAGCGCTCCTGGATCTCGAGCATCTTGGGCTGCAGCACCTGCATGCGTGCCGTCGACTTAGTCGACTTGAGCATAAGCGGCGTCAGCAGCAGACGGATGATGACCACCAGGATGATGATGGACAGGCCCCAGTCGACCGCAAAGGTCTGGATGAGCTTGAGCAGCTCGAAAAGGATGTTAACGATCCAATCCCACATGTAAGTTTTCCTCCGATAGCGAGTGCCCGCTAGGGCACAGGGTCATAACCGCCGACGTGCAGGGGATTGCAGCGAGCGATGCGCCTCACGGCAAGCCAGCAGCCTCTCAAAACACCGTACTTCTCAATCGCCTGGACGGCGTATTGCGAGCACGTTGGGTAATAAATGCAGGCGTCAGGCAATAAGGGCGAAATAACCTGTTGATATATGCGAATAGGAGCGATGGCAACACGTCGCAAAACGTGATTGCTCATCGCTCCTCCCCGGCAACGCCGGCGCGTTTCATAAGCGAACGCAATGCATTGTCCATCTCCTGAGGCGAAGAAACCCTCGTCTTGGGAGTTGCGAACAAGATGATGTCATAACCCGCAACGGGAAATCCACAGCTGCGGGCGGCCTCGCGCATCACACGCTTAGAACGGTTGCGCACGACAGCACAACCGAGCCGTTTAGCACCAACGAAGGCGACCCTTCCGGAGTCGCCTTCGCCAACCGATTCACATATGGTCATTCGAATCAGAGGGTGATTGAAACGACGCCCCTGACTGAACACATGCTCGAAATCTTGCCGAGACTTAATAGTCTTCATGCGAGATGTGTGTATCGCTGCTAGACAGTGAGACGCTTGCGGCCCTTGGCGCGACGACGGGCGAGCACGGCACGACCACCCTTAGTGGCCATACGGGCACGGAAGCCATGGGTCTTGGCACGCTTACGCTTATTAGGCTGATACGTACGCTTCATCTTAAGTTCCTCCTGCTGCATTTCGAGTGTCCGCGGGGGCGCGGACGCAGATATAGACACGTGAGCTTGAAGATTGTAGGGAAATCAATGTTCAAATGTCAAGAAATCAAAGGTAAAAGGTTGCGCAGTTCACACGGTTCCCCCATAAGCCGAGCTCGATTTAGCGGTGCATGGCAACTTTTCACGATATTTCATTGAGTTTTCAACAGGTCATGTTGGCAATGTTGAGAACTTTTCGTCCGTTTTCCAAAGTTTTCAACAGGTTTTGAAAAGTTGTCGAAAGATGAGAAACATTGCACGGTGAGCTACTATTTGTTCGAAACCTTTTGAAAGATTGCGAGCGGCATGTCTGACGACTTTTACACCATGGTCGATTCCGGAGACCCGGCACCCGACAACGAGCACATCACCGGCGTGCGCGAAGAGCGTGACGAAGGCGAGCAGACGACCACGCAGGCGCCAAAAGCCATGTACGCCGCGCGCATCGCCGTCTATGACGACATGCTGTCGACACCACGTGTGATCGTCATTGATCCGCAAGATGTCCGCACGTATTTGGAAGAGACGACCAACACCGTCTACCGGTGCATGAAAGAACAAGGTGGCCATATCTCGCTCATGGTCATCCGCGAGATTGTCGAAAACTTTATCCACGCACACTTTGCCGAGCCCATCATCTCGATTCTGGACGGCGGAGACACCATCCGCTTTGCTGATCAAGGACCCGGCATCGACGACAAGGAGCGCGCTTTCGACTTTGGCGTTACCAGCGCAAACAGCAAGATGAAGCGCTATATCCGTGGAACCGGAGCAGGGTTTCCCATGGTGCAGGAGTATTTGGAAAACGCCGGCGGGGCCGTGTCCATCGAGGACAACATGGGCAACGGCACCGTGGTTACGGTAAGCCTGGATCCTAAACGCGTGCAGGAAATCGAACGCGCCGGCGGGCGCGGTGCTGCCGTGCGGCCCGAGACGGAGCAGCCCGCATATCCCCTGCCGGGAGCTTTTGCGCAGCAGCCCATGGCAACGCAACAGATGCAGCCCCGCGTGGGACAGATGCAGCAGCCCGGAATGCTTCCTACACAAGAGTCCCAGGCGGCGTCGATGTCGATGCCGCCAAACGTGCCAGAGGCCATGCCGCTGGCGGATCAGGATGCAGCAGCAATGCAGCAGGCGACGGGGGCACCGGGTGGCCAGCAAATGGGATATCAGCCGTACCAACAGGGATATCCATATCAGCAGATGCCGCCACTGGGGTATGGCCAGCAGTTCCCACAGCAGTACCAGCAGATGCCGCAGCAGCGGTACAACCCCTGGGCCCAGCAGATGACTCCGCAGCCTTACCAACAGTGGCCTCAAAGTTTTCAACAGCAAATGCCGCCGATGCAGAGTTCTCAACAATCAGCAGCTCAAATGATGTATCCTAATGCAGCAAATCAGTATGCGCAGCCACAGCCGGACGTGTTCGTAAGCGATCGCGGCAACGCCGCGCTGGGCTATCTGGCGCAAAATCAAGCGTGCGGTGCAACCGATCTGGCGAGGGCGTTTGGAAACTCGGCCCCCACTTGGTCACGCACGCTCAATGACTTGGCGCAGGCCGGCTTGGTCATCAAGCATGGCCAGAAATACCATCTGACCGAACTCGGCGCCGCTCGCGTGCGAGCTCAGAGCTAAAGAACGGGAGAGACAGTGGACGAGGAAGCAAGCATCATCCTGGGGGATGCCATCGCCTTTTGCCAGCGCGACGGCCAAGATGCACGCCTCATCAACATGCTGGGGCAATCGCGCGCCATAAGCCTGACCGAAGATACGCTCACGATCGAGGCCCCCTCGCGCTTTGCCATCGCGCAGCTCAAAAAGCATCAGCCGACTATTGAGGCCTATCTGGAAGAAATCGCCTTTGCACCGATTGCGCTCGACATCGTGGCACCGCAAGGAGCCGTGGCGGAATCCGCTGCCGCGACGGCGCCCGCCGCGGCTCCCGCTGCCTCCCCGGCGGTGCCGGCCTCCGCAGGCGACGTGCCGACAATCGAGCACCAGCACAGCGATGTTTCCCGTGAAACCATGGCACCGTTGCCTACCGCTGCGGCGCCAACGAACGCACCCGTCACGCACATGCCTATCGCTCACGACGCAGCGGCGGGCGCGGATTCGGGCATTGCAATCAAGAACACGCTCTCGGCCGATGACTTTCGTCGCATGATGAACCAGATGAAGGGCGGAGCGCCGACTAAGTCCACGCAAGCTGCGACCCCCGCTTCACCCATGCCAGCACCGACCGTACCGGCCGAGCAGAATACGGATGGAGCCCCGCTCGCCGCGAACTCAAAATTTACCTTTGAGAACTTTGTCTACGGCCCCGAGAACAGCCATGCCTATCGCTCGGCACTCAAGTTTGCCGCCCTCGCGGACGAGCGCGGCACGTGCACATCACTGTTCATCTACGGCAAATCGGGCCTGGGCAAGACGCACCTGCTGCTTGCCATCAAAAACGAGCTCGCCGAGAAGTCGCCCGAGATCAAGGTCAAGTATGCCAACTCCCAGGCATATCTGGACGACCTGATGACCGAGTTCGACCGCCAAAAGAAGAGCAATGCCCCCATCATGCAGGCATACCACGGCGTGGACGTGCTCATCATCGATGACATCCAAAACATCATCGGCAAGCGCGCGAGCGTGGACTACTTTTTCCAGCTCATGGACGAGTTCATCCGCAACAACAAGAAGGTCGTCATCGCGGCAGACCGCGCCCCCAAGGACCTGAGTATGGACGAGCGTCTGACCAGCCGCTTCAACGCCGGCATGCTCTGCCTGGTCGCAGAGCCCAGCTACGAGATGAAATATAAGATCTTGCAGCGCTATTACGAGAACACCATCGTCGCCGCTCCCGAGGCAGGCGACGACTCGCTGCTGGCGGCCTATGGGGGCGACAGCGGGCACCTGACCGACGAGCACTTTAAACACATGGCCGAGGTCTCGGGCACCAACATCCGCGAACTCGAGAGCTTTTGCGAGCGCTGCGCCGGCGAGGCGGGCGACCGCGAGCGCGAGGGCGGGGAGCTCACCTTTGACGATATCGACGCCATCGCCAGCCAGTACTTCGACACATCGGCCAAAAAGATCAACGTCCAGACGGTTCAGTCCGTCATCGAAGAGCAGTACGGCGTGACGCACGAGGAGCTCATCGGCCCGCGTCGCAACGCCAATATCGCCAAAGCACGCCATATTGCCATCTATCTGGCCATCGAGATGTGCGAGATGACGACCACGGCGGTGGGCGCCGAATTTGGCAACCGCAACCACTCGACCGTCAGTACGAGCTACAAAAAGGTCCAGAAGATGATCCAGGAAGACCGCACCGTCACCGAAGACCTCAAGTCGCTGCGCGATAAAATTACACTGCGCTCGTAGGGAAATAGAGACACCTGTTGAAAACTTGTCGAAACCACGGGCATAAGGTGTCTAAAACCCAACCCGCGGTGATGAAAAGTTTTGCGCAGGTTTTGAACGTGGAAAACCGCCCCTGTTGCACACAGGTTGCTGTCGATTCTCTTTCTGGGTCTGACCTGCGTCTTTGGGAGTAATCAACAGTTTCGTCAGTGCTATTACTATTATTAAGATATTTATATCTATAGAAAGGTATTAAAAGATGAAGTTCACCGTCAGCCAGAGCTCGCTTACACAAGCCATCGGCGTCGTTATGAAGGGTGTCGCTTCGGCATCCACCCTTCCCATCCTGTCGGGCGTGCTCGTTAAGGCCCAAGACGGCATCTTGGAATTCCAGACCTCTAACTACACCATCTCGATTCGTCATCGCATTGCCGCGCATGTGGAAGAAGAGGGCGAGATGGTGATTCCCTGCAAGATGCTCTCGAACATCACGAAGACCCTTCCCGATGCCCCGGTTACTTTTGAGCTCTCGGAGCGTCAGGTACTGATCGGATGCGAGAAGAGCTCCTTCCGCCTCAACACGCTCGACGCCAACGATTTTCCCGAGTTCCCTGCCTATGCTATCGAGAGCGCAGTGGAGCTCCCGACCGACATCCTGTCCGAGATGGTCGGGCGCGTATGGCGCGTCACTTCGACCGATAAGGCCCGTCCCATCCTGGGAGGCGTGCATATGAAGGTCGAGAACAACACCGTGCGCCTGGTGGCAACCGACTCCTTCCGCCTGGCCGTATGCGACACCCAGGTCGAGACCTCGACGCTCGAGGGGTCCTTTGAGCTCAACGTCCCGGCTGACGCCTTCAACGACGCCCTGAGCATCATGGCCAGCCAGGCGACCATCATGATCGGTGCCACCGACACCCAGGTTGTCTTTGAGGCCGGCAACACCACCTACGTGTCGCGTCGTATCGAGGGTGTGTATCCCAACTACAAGCAGCTCATCCCCGATTCGTGCGTGACGAGCGTCAAGATCGACGTGGCGGCTTTTAATGCCGCCCTCAAGCGCGTGGCGGTCATCGCGAGCGCGAACCCCGCAGTCAAGTTCGAGATCGATGTCGAGAACGGCCAGATGGGCCTGTCCTCCATCTCCAATGACCAGGATCTGGCGCAGGAGACAATCGATGTCGAGGCCGAGGGCGAGTCGGGCACCATCGCCTTTAACTACCACTACATCTTTGGCTGCCTCAATGCCCTATCCAAGGAGAAGGAGATCACGCTGGAGCTCAAGAGCTACTCGCAGGCGGGTATCTTTAAGTCCTACGACAAGATCAACTATCTGTACCTGGTCATGCCGGTTCGCATCTAGCGCTGCGCCATGACCATGTTTGCCCGCAACCTTTCCGTCGCGCGCTACCGCAGTTTCGATAGCTACCGTCTTGACCTGGACGAAGGCGTGACGGTGCTTGCGGGACCCAACGCGGCGGGAAAGACCAACCTCATAGAGGCGCTGCAGCTTTTGACGAGCGGCGCCTCGTTTAGGCATCCCACCGCTACCGAGCTCGTGCACGACGGCACGGGCTCGTGCAGGCTCGCGTTGAGGCTCGAGGGCGATGGCCGCGTGCTCGATATGGGGCTGGGTGTTGAGGACGGCAAGCGCTCGTTTAGCCGTAACGGCAAGAGGTGCTCGGCTGCCGGCGTGCGCGGGGTTATGCCGAGCGTGCTGTTTTGCCCCGATCATCTGGATATGGTCAAGCGCGGCGCCAGCGTGCGCCGCGCCGCCCTCGATGACTTTGGCGTGCAACTGAGCGCCCGTTACGCCGACCTGGTGAGCACCTACGGGCGTTGCGTGACGCAGCGCAACGCCCTGCTCAAGGAGACCTGGTGCTGCCGCGAGATGCTCGGTGCGTGGAATGACTCCATCGCCCGCGCCGGGTCAGCCCTGCTCGTGCATCGTTTGGCCCTGCTCGACCGACTGGCGGGCCATGTGCGCGCCGCGTATGGGCAGGTGGCGTCCGGCGAGGACGCAGGCGTGTCCTATGTATCCACACTGGGGGATTTACCTCAAACCGAGGGGCGCGAGGAACTTAAGGACTGGGCATACGAGCATATGCTCGCGGCCCTCGATGAGCGTGCCGATGAGGAGATGCGCCGCGGCGTGACGCTTGTGGGTCCGCATCGCGACGAGATTGAGTTTTCCGTCGCGGGCCGATCGGCCCGTTCATTTGCCAGCCAGGGCCAGCAGCGAACGCTGGTGCTTGCCTGGAAGGTGGCAGAAGTGGCCGTGGCGCGCGATATCCTGGGCACCGCGCCACTGCTGCTTTTGGACGACGTGATGAGCGAGCTCGATGCCGGGCGGCGAGGCGCTTTTCTGCAGCTGATCGGTGATGATATCCAGACGGTCATAACCACCACCAATCTGGGGTATTTTACCGATGACCTGCTTGATCGAGCCAAGGTGGTGAGCATGGGTGAGACGTGCTAATTACGAGCGCGAGAACGGAACGGTTGCCTTTGGCGGCTTTTTGGATGCCGAGCGTCAGCGCATCCTGGCGGCCGCGACACCTGAGCGCCGCGCGCAAATGGAGGCTGCAGAGGAATCTCGTGCGGTCTATCGCGCCTGGAATGCGGTGTGCTCGGGCACGCGCGAGGGACGCCACGTGACGGGCCTGCGCTACCTGCCCGAGTCCAATGAGCTGCTGGTGTATCTCGATTCGCCCTCGTGGACGCAGGAGATGACGCTGCTGCGCGAGATCATCCGGGCACGCATGGAGCGGGCCGGCGCGCATGTGGACGGCCTGGTGTTCAAAACGACCGCGCCCGGTCACACGCCGCCGGCTGCCAAGGAGCGCCTGCGCCCAGCCGTGACCGAGCGCCCGCCGGCTCCGCACGCCGATCTCAGCGAGGCCGAACGCGGCGAGATTGAGCGCCAAGTGGCGCCCATCGAAGATCAAAAACTGCGCGAGGCCCTCGAGAATGCCATGAGAGCTAGTGCCGAGTGGGCCAAGGGCGTGCAAAGCAAGAAAGAGCCTTAAATCGCATCTGGTGGCCTTGTAGAGCCAAATACCCTCGCTCCCGAGGGTATTTTTTACGATAAACTAGTAAGGCTGTACACATTTTCTTAGCTGAAGGAGGACGTGTGGCAAACGAAAACGATTACGATGGCGGCGAGATTAAGATTCTCGAAGGTCTCGAGGCCGTTCGTAAGCGCCCGGGCATGTATATCGGCTCGACGAGCGCCAGCGGCCTGCATCACCTGGTGTGGGAGATCGTTGACAACTCCGTTGACGAGGCCATGGCCGGTTTCTGCACCGAGATTCACGTGACGGTCCACGCCGACAACTCCATCACGGTCGTCGACAACGGGCGAGGCATCCCCGTCGACGAGCATCCCATCAAAAAGATCCCGACGCTCGAGGTCGTTATGACGATCCTGCACGCCGGCGGTAAGTTCGATAACTCGGCCTACAAGGTCTCGGGCGGACTGCACGGCGTGGGCATCTCCGTCGTCAACGCACTGTCCAAGCGCGTGGTCGTGCAGGTGCGCCGTGATGGCAGCGTCTACGAGATGGAGTTCTCGCGCGGCAAGACCGTCAAGAAGATGGAGGTCGTGGGCACCTCGGATTCGACGGGTACCACCGTCAGCTTCTGGCCCGACGACGAGATTTTCGAGACCTGTGTCTACGATTTCGATACGCTGCACAACCGTCTGCAGGAGACGGCGTTCCTCAATAAGAATCTAAAGATTGTGCTGACCGACGAGCGCGAGGCGACTCCCCACGTGGAGGAGTTCTGCTACGAGGGCGGCATCATCGACTTCGTCAAGTTCCTCAACGACGGCAAAGACGTTCCCGAGGCCTTCAAGGAGCCCATCTATATCGAGGGCAAGTCGGATCCGGATGCGCCCGTGACCAAGATGGGCGAGGTCGAGGTGTCCCTGCAGTGGAATGCCGGCTACGGCGAGAACGTCATGTCGTTTGCCAACGACATCTACACCCCCGAGGGCGGCATGCATCTCGAGGGTTTCCGCACCGCTCTCACCCGCGTGATCAACGATTACGCTCGCAAGCAGAACCTACTCAAGGAGAAGGAGGCCAACCTGAGCGGCGACGACGTGCGCGAGGGGCTTTCGGCCGTCATCTCGGTCAAGCTGCCCGACCCGCAGTTTGAGGGCCAAACCAAGGCCAAGCTCGGCAGCTCCTACATGCGCGCGCTCACGCTCAAGATCGTGACCGATGGGCTGACCGATTATCTGGAGGAGCATCCCAAACCCGCCCGCGAGATCGTCAAGAAGGCCCAGCAGGCATGCAAGGCCCGCAACGCCGCCCGCAAGGCGCGCGAGGCGACCCGCCGCAAGAGCCTGCTCGAGACGGCGTCGCTGCCCGGCAAGCTCGCCGACTGCTCGGTACGCGATGCCGAGCTGACCGAGCTCTTTATCGTAGAGGGCGACTCGGCAGGCGGTTCGGCCAAGGACGGCCGTCGCCGAGACATCCAGGCGATTCTGCCCCTGCGCGGCAAGATTTTGAACGTCGAGCGCGTGGGTGACCACCGCGCGTTCTCGAGCGACACCATCCAATCCCTGATCACCGCGATCGGCTGCGGCGTCACGACGAGCGCCGGCGACGGTGGCGACTTCGATATCAGCAAGGCGCGCTACCACAAGATCATCATCATGACCGATGCAGACGTTGACGGTGCGCATATCCGCATCCTGCTGCTGACGTTCTTCTACAAGTACATGCGCCCGCTGATCGATGCCGGCTATGTCTATGTTGCCTGCCCGCCCATCTTTGGCATTAAGGTACGCAACAAGATCCATTACGTGTATCCCAACGGCCGCCAGCCCGAAGACGAGATTCTGCGCGACACCATTCAGAGCCTGGGCCTGAACCCCGACGACAACGACGAGGACGGCAAGGCCAAGGACGGCAAGATCACCAAGAAGCGCAAGGGCTATACCGTTCAGCGCTACAAGGGCCTGGGCGAGATGGACCCCAAGCAGCTTGCCTCGACGACGATGGACCCCAAGACCCGTATCCTGCAGCGCGTGTCGATCGAGGACGCCGTGGTGGCGGACCGCGCCGTGCGCGAGCTCATGGGTTCCGAGGTCGGCTATCGCCGCGAGTACATTGAAAAGCATGCGCATGATGCTCGGTTCCTTGACGCTTAAGAGGAGGTAACGTGGCAGACGATATCAACAACAACGAGGGTGTGGACGAGGCCGGCGACGCCGGCATGCCCGATGATCTGAAGCGCCTGCTCGCCCGCGCTGAGCAGGGCGAGGACGGCGATCCGAATTCCTATAACCCCGACGCCGAGGATGAAGAGGATGAGGATGACGACGCCGAGCTCGAGGAGAGCTTCGGTGCGGTCGACCGCGGCGCCTCGGCCGGCGAGGATATCAACGGCGGTCAGCTCCAGATTTCGGAGTTCGGCCGCGAGATGAAGCAGTCGTTCATCGAGTACTCGATGTCGGTCATCACGGCGCGCGCCCTGCCGGACGTGCGCGACGGCCTAAAGCCGGTGCACCGCCGCATCCTGTACGCCATGAACGAGAGCGGCATCTACCCCAACCGCCCGCATAAGAAGTCGGCCTGGACGGTCGGCGAAGTTATCGGCAAGTACCATCCGCACGGTGACTCCGCGGTTTACGAGGCCATGGTTCGTCTGGCGCAGTGGTTCTCCATGCGCACACCGCTCATCGATGGCCACGGCAACTTCGGCAACATCGATGGCGACGGCGCGGCGGCCATGCGTTATACCGAGAGCCGCCTGGCAAAGCCTGCCATGGAGCTGCTGCGCGACCTGCAAAAGGATACCGTCGACTGGCAGCCCAACTACGACGAGTCGCTCGCCGAGCCCGTGGCGCTGCCCGCGCGCTTTCCCAACCTGCTGGTCAACGGCAGCCAGGGCATCGCCGTCGGCATGGCCACCAATATCGCCCCGCATAACCTCACCGAGGCGATCGAGGCCACCTGCTACCTGATCGACAATCCCGACGCCACCGTCGACGAGCTTATGCAGATCATGCCCGGTCCGGACTTCCCCACCGGTGCCATCATCATGGGCAGCGCCGGCATTAGGCAGAGCTACGAGACCGGTCGCGGCTCCATTACCGTGCGAGCCAAGGCCCACGTGGAATCCACCAAGACCGGCCGCAGCCGCCTGGTCTTTACCGAGATCCCTTACATGGTCAACAAGGGCACCCTGCAGGAGAAGATCGCCCAGCTCGTGAACGACAAGCGCATCGAGGGCATCTCGGACATGCGCGACGAGTCCAACCAAAAGGGCATCCGTCTGGTCATCGAGCTCAAGAAGGGCGTCATTCCGCAGGTCGTGCTCAACAACCTGTATAAGTACACCTCGCTACAGACGACCTTTGGCGCCAACAACCTGGCGCTCGTCAACGGCGTTCCCAAATGCCTGAGCCTGCGCGAGATGCTGCAGCACTACATCGACCACCAGGTTGACGTCGTCACCCGCCGCACCCGCTTTGACCTTAAGAAGGCCCAGGCGCGCGCCCATATCCTCGAGGGCTATCTGATGGCTCTCGACCATATCGACGAGGTCATCAGCATTATCCGTTCCTCGCAGACCGACTCCGAGGCAAGCGGCCGCCTGATCGAGCGCTTTGGCTTTACGCCCGAGCAGACCACGGCCATCCTCGAGATGAAGCTGCGCCGCCTGACTGGCCTGGAGCGCGACAAGATCCAGGAAGAGCTGGACGGTCTGCGCCGCGCCATCGCCTACTACGAGGACCTGCTGGCGCATGAGGAGAAGATCCTGGGCGTCATCAAGGAGGAGATGCGCGAGATTTCGAAAAAGTTCGGCGACAAACGCCGCACCGAGATCAGCCATGTCGAAAAGGATCTGGATGTCGAGGACCTCATCGCCGACGAGGACATGGTCGTGACCATCACCCACACCGGCTACGTGAAGCGCATCCCGGTGGCTGCCTACCGCGCCCAGAAGCGCGGCGGCAAGGGCGTGTCGGGCGTCAACCTTAAAGAGGACGACGTTATCGACGAGATGTTTATCGCATCCACGCACGAGTACGTGCTGTTCTTCTCGAGCAAGGGCAAGGTCTACCGCCTGAAGGTGCACGAGCTGCCGGTGGGTACGCGCCAGGCGCGCGGCACCGCGATCGTCAACCTGCTGCCCTTTGAGGAAGGCGAGAAGATCGCGAGCGTCATCAGCTGTCGCGAGTTCCCCGCCGACGAGTACCTGATGTTTGCCACCAAGAGCGGCATGGTCAAGAAGACCGTGATGAGCGCTTACGACCGCAGCCGCCGTGATGGCCTGATCGCCATCAACCTGAGGGACGACGACGCGCTGCTCGCCGTGCGCCGTGTGCGCGAGGGCGACAAGATCATCCTGGCCACTACTGCAGGCAAGGCGATCATGTTCCCCGGGGACCAGGTTCGCGCCACGGGACGCGACACCAGCGGCGTTCGCGGTATTAGCATGAAGGACGGCGTGAGCGTTTTGGGTATGGAGGTTACCAACGGCAACGGCGACCTGTTTGTCATCACCGAGCGCGGCTACGGCAAGCGCACGCCGGTCGCGGACTATCCGGAGCAGAACCGCGGCGGTCAGGGCGTCTACACCATCCAGATGACCGAGCGTAAGGGAAACCTCGCGGCCATGAAGACGGTGGGTCCGCAGCACGAGCTGTTCATCGTGACGGAAGGCGCGACGGTCATTCGCGTCAAGACCGATGAGATTAGCCAGACCGGCCGAGCCACCCAGGGCGTCAAGATGATGACCGTCGACGACAACGACCGCGTATGCGCCGTAGCCCGCACTGCCCGTTTTCGTCACCATGCCGATAAGTCCGCCGACGACTTTACCCTCGAGCCACGGCTTCACTTTTTCCGGGGAATCGACCGTTTCGATATCTGCGAGGTCGCCCTTTTTGGAGCTGAGGTATACACGGGTATTTGTGATTTTCACGGTATCGGAAACAGAACCGATGAGCGCACCGACGTTCTGGCCTCCATTATCAATCCTCATGCCGGTAAGCGTCACGTTTTTGATCTCACCGTTAAATGTACTGAACAGACCAACATCGCTCTTAGACGTATCTGTAATATGCAAATTCGAGATAGAGGAATACAGCTTTACGTTATCGACCTCGGAATAGCCGTCATAGCTTTTGAGATACTTATTTGTGATGGGCGTAAAGGTGTCGCGGTAAAAGGAATACCAGTCTTCGTTGTCGGCGGTATCATCCGCAAAAGAAAGGTCACTGACCTGCACGGCGCTGGTAATCGTCTTGGAAACATGGGAGGCCTCGTCCAAATTCTGCAAATGGCGGCCGTAGGCGATGAGCGCCGTGCCGGCCGGGGTGCCTTCGGCATAGCGGAACAGGCTGTTCGTTTTGCGGGTGTAGCTTTTGCCGTCCACATTGGCGTTTTGGCTTTCTACGGAAAGCGTGACGGTGATGTCTGTGCCGCACGCAAGCTTATGGTCGGTCTGATTATAGAAGCGCGTCTTTTCGCTTTCCAAGCTATCCATAACCCACGTGTAGTACCAAGTTTTGCTGTTCAGCTGGCGAAGCTCGCTGTATTTTACAACCTTTACATACTCGTTCCGGCCGTCCGAAACCTTGATATTGAACGTCAGCTCATCGGCATAGGGGTTGTTGCAGTAGAACGTTGCCGTCAGCTTCTCGCGGTTATCGATGGAGATGTCCGGCTTTAGAGTGTCGGTTGTGCCGGAGATTACACGCGCACCGCCGTAGTAGCCGATCTTCGCGACGTTGCGCAGGCGGGCCTGGCGCACACGCATACGGTTTAAGTATGTGGGCAGCATAGTGGAGGCATCGCCGCTTGTGATCTCCTCTTCGCTGTAAAATGCGCTGTACACACTGCCGCTTTCGGGGTCGTACTCGATAACCCAGTGGTTGTTCCAAAGCTCGGCATCTACGGAAGATTCCGGCAGAACGGAAGCTGCCGCCTTGCCGACCGTCACACGGTCTGCGGAAACGACGTAGCAGAGCGTGTCTTTTGTGATGGCATCTTCCGCATCTTCTTCGGGAGCATCCAGCGGAATGAGACCAACCTTTGCAACGCCGTTATCCTTGTTTTCGTCGTACTGATAAAGGCTTTCGTAGCCGCCGGCGCGCAGCTCGGACATGCGATTCTGCGCGGCAACGTAAAGGATTTCCGCTTTACTGTCGAGTTCCTTTTGGCGCAGGTTCTTTTGAATCGTCACAAGCGAGAGAACCGCCACGGCAAACAGCACGATGACGATGGCCACAACAATCAAAAGCTCGGACATGGTAAAGCCGGCTTTCCCTTTTATTCTATTTTTCAAATTCTTCATATCCCGTGAAAAATTCATGCGTTTTGCTCCTGAGAAAAATATGGAAATCGTAAAACAGTATAAGTCTTTTTAGACACAGAAAACCGGCAAGCAAAAAACAGCTTCCGGCCTGTGTTGCACCAGCTATTTTTGAAGTTCAAAATACGTAATATACAGGTTTACCTGCACATTGCCGGAGCTGCCGGAATTTTCAAACTGCACGCTGATGTCCGATATTTGGTTTGTAAAATCGCTGTTGTGCAGCGCATCAATGATGGCGCGCGTTTCAGCGTAGGTGTTCGTTGTAAAGGTCATGTTGATGGGGCGGCACATGATGTAGCCATCGTTCAGTGCCGAGACCTGACCGAAATCCAGCGAATAATCGACGGAAGCCGAAAGAATGCTGTTCAACTCAACGAGCAGCTTGCCGGAATTGTCATAATTCGGGATGGGCGTGGGGTCGCCCGCGGCATAAATTTTCTCGAGCTCCTTCTGCATCTGGTTCATACGCGTCAAAAGCTCGGTATTCTGCAAAATCTCGTCCTGCTCCGCGGCCGTTTCGGACTGATACTCGTCGATGGAATTGTTGATGGGCTCCAAGATGAGCTTGAAGTATGCGATGACGATGAGCAGCACGGTGAGGACGAGCAGCATCACTTTTTCGCGCGTTGTAAAGGCTCTTTTCATGCTGTGGCCTCCCCTTCCGCCGTGTCAGCCGGCTGTAATGTGATCGTCACGGAGAAATCGAGGTCTTCGCCCCGGAGTATCCAGGAACAATGCTTTTCCTGAAAAATATCTGGCCTGTTCCGTATA